>ERZ1463038.293-NODE-293-length-16383-cov-15.443288_pt1 | contig 16383 bp, 31 predicted proteins | sample MGYA00564479_ERZ1463038 | MGnify/ENA primary metagenome ERZ1463038 (study PRJEB39244, sample SAMEA3635134) | Helicobacter pylori | study: EMG produced TPA metagenomics assembly of PRJEB11511 data set (Assembly of a 5300-year-old Helicobacter pylori...
GCCCCAGCTTTGGCTGAGCACACTGCAGCCGTCGCCACTCAATAGCGGCGGGCACGGCCACCTGTTTGCAGTACCAGGCTCACCTCCTCGAGCAGCCACAGAATCCGCTGGGAACGCGAGTTCCGCAACCTGCGATTGCGCCTTATCTCAGCACCTCGGACCTTTCGAAGTCGTCTGCGGACGCACCAGTAAACAACGATCTTCGGCGAGGACATTGTGCGGCCGGTAGTAGGTGGGCCTGAAGCTTGAAGGGTAGAAGGGATCCGGCTTCCGGAACCTAGTCGTCATCTCTGTTGCTGCAGGTGGTGGGAGAGAAAGGGGAGGAATCTGCGCGAAGGGAAGCGACGAGCTCGGCATGGCGCCGGCCCAAGCCGGCCCATCCGGCTGAGGTGAGACTCGTGAGGCAGATAGGTGTGCTGCGTGCATGTACCGACAACGTTTCCGTCGGCTGGATTGAAACCACTCCTAAATGGGTGTGCTGATGCAGCGGACCATTCAGTGTAGGAGGCCATGCGAAAGCTCCGGATCCCCATTTCGGTCGACGCCGAAAGTAGATGCGACTTGCACTCGAGGTGAATTCCAAGGTGGCCAGCAAGATGTGACAGAAGAGACTCAGAGTGAGATGAGAAGAGCCTCGGACGCGAGGAGAGTGACCGTGGCTGTGCGTGCAGAGACGCGGTACGTCTCGAACATTTGCTCACCTACCGCGGCGCAGGTCCCGTTCGTGAACTGGAGGCCACTGATCTGGATTTTTTCCAGAGGTCAGACACTTTTCATAAACGCACACGACTCACTGTGGGGTTTTGGCCTCGGTCGACCCGGTCCGTCGCCGCGGCAGCAGTGAGCCGCTTAGCGATGACGGACCTACCCGAGAGTGAGCTCAGAGTAAATGCTTGAGATGAGCGATTCCCAGAAACGAAATAGTTGCTATTGATGAGAAGCACTTTCTTCACGAGGCCGCGGAGATCGTAAATAGAGTAGGCGGCGAAAGCGTCCGTTCCGGTGTCAAGCTGGGTGCTTCGCGATGACTTGGCGAGTGCTTCGGCGACAAAATATGCACCGCAATACGGAGAGCTCATCGAGTAGCGTCCCCACCAGCAGTACTGGCCTGCGTTTATTTCGAGAGTTTTCAGCGAGGCGTGTGGAGTTTCTCAACGGGGCGACTCACAATTGCCGATCGTTCCTTGGTGGAAGTAGAGGCGATCAACGCCAATCATCATGGCTTGCATGACATAGTCCACTACCCACAAAGCAGCGCCAGATCTGTTCCAAATGACCGTTGGCGGCAGGGTTAGCTCACTTTCGCGGCTGCGAGCGAGGAGCACTTGCGTCGGACTGACTCCTCCGCCTCCACACGTTGCTACAATAGAAATTTGGGATCAGCTACTCACCACTTGAGCATAAAGGGATCACCGCTCACCCGAGTTCGTCTCTGCGAGGTGATAGGGCTTGCCGACAGCTGTCGCAGCCTTTCGCTCCACCTCAAACTGCTTCGTGAATGATACGATCCCAGCATGATCCATGAGAGTAGTGAGGTTCGTCGTCGAGCTTTCGCAGGCACTTTGAGGATAGCTGTGACCTGAAACACTGGAGATTGCGAGGGTTGGTGAGTCGAGATCAGCCAGCAAAGCGGACTTGTGCCAACCTCTTTAGAAACTTGAGATTCCCGGTAGAATTTTCTTTTGGGGCCAGATTGGCGGTAGACCACTTGGGAGGTTGCAGGTACACCCCAGCTTGAATCAACGCTCGCTGGCCGATCGACGCCTGCCAGGAGATCTGGGACTCGGCATCCAGAGAGGGGTTCCAGGAACCACCGGCGGCTACAGTGATAGGATCCGAGGCGCTGTACACTTTCAGGGGTGGATCAGAAGCGAAGAAGTGCAAAGGCCGGGAACGGGCACGTACAGTCGGGCTCGTTCCCCACTTCGATTGCGTGAAGGTTCTTCATTTTCTGCTGATAAATCTTGATTACTTGCTTGACGTAGGTGAGGTTGTTCAGACGACGAGGCAGGCCGAGCGTGGTGTCACCGTCGACAGTCGCGGCGAGGTCGACAAAGGAGGGCCTGCAAAGGAAAGTAAGGGAAGTCAGTTATCCGAGAATAACACTGTTCTATTCAAGGGACAACACTACCGAAGTTCAACGAGAGGGGCGCCGCACCAGCGCTGGCGACAGAATACTCGACGTCGGTGGTCTGCGTCGGCGCGAACGTCGCGCGGTCCTGAGTCGTACCGCCAATTCAGACGGGAACACCAGCTCCAGTGAGTTTTTTGACAGTGAGTTTCTTATAGTTTGAAAGACAGGTGTGGGTCGCGTTGACTTCGGTAAAGTAGGCCGGGAAGGTGAAGCACTCGATGCTGTGAAGCGGAAAGGCGGGCGCAGCGAGCGAGGAGGTTGTAAATGAGCGGGCCAGGTAATGACAGCGGATTGTCAGTGAGTGATTGTCCATTGATCGGCTGAGATGGCAAGATACTAACGAAACGCCGACAGGAGTGGTATCGATGGGCTTGCTCAAGTTTCCGTCGTGAATGTCGAATTTGAAGCCTAGAACGGGGGACGAAAGGAGCGTGAAGAGGGCGAGAGAAGCTCGCAGGACGCACATTGTGACTGTGGCTGAGTGTCGCGGCGCAAGAAGGAATGGGTGGGGCCAGAGTTCGCGCTTCTGTGGGGCGGAGGAGCGGCCCGGTCGCAGGTGGTCTGCTGATGCTTGCCGGACCGCGTGCTCGGGACTCACGGTGCAAAGTTGAACCGAAGCGTGAATTATCTTGCTTTGATTCTCGGGCAATGGCTCTCCTGGTCCCCTTCGGGTCCACGCCAAGGACCTCCGCTCGCTCGCCACCATAACCATATTGATACCTTATAGTGGCTCGCAGATGCTGTTTAGATATAGCAGAAGCTTTTAATTCTCGAAGGTGCACATGTGATGAAGCGAGCAACAGGCTCGCGACAGTTGCACGATCGCGCCGCCGTGTCACAGTGTGACAGCCTGGGCTCGTCCGATCGCTTCGCTGTCGCTTCCCCGCAAAGGCCCTTCCGCCTCTCCTCTTCTTCGAACTCTCATTCAATCAATACTTGAGCCATGCCAGACGATAAGAAAGACGCCGAACGCCACATCGCCATCACGGCCGCGAACGGACACTGCGGCAAAGCCATACTCGAGCTCCTCCTCATGAACGCGAGCTTTCAGGGACATTACGACTCGGTCACTGCTTTAGTTAATCACCCGAATCAAGAGAACTTGGAGGAGCTCAAGAGCATGGGCGCCCACGTTGTCGACATCAACAAGGCCAAGGACCTGACGGCGGTCATGAGCAAGATTGACACGCTCGTGTGCATCCCTCCGGCATCGGAGGACAAGCTGAAGCACGTCAAGATGGTTCTTAAGGCTGCTTCTGAGGCGAAGAATGTCACGAACCTCATTCTGCTCTCGTCCGCGGGGTGCGACTACGCCAATCGCGACGAGCAGGTGCGTTCAGTTCTCCCCCCTTTTGGACCATTTCCGCTGACTTCTTGCATTTAGCCGCACATTCGCGAATTTATCGACATGGAGGTACTTGCGATGGCTCCAAAGAGCGACAGTTCCACCGAGGACACGGGGCACTCGCCATGCATTATCCGGTGCGTCCGACCGTTCGACCATCCCGGACGGTACTGGGGCGCTTGCCTGACTCGCGATGATATTCAGTGCTGGCTTCTTTGCGGAGAACCTTCTAATCTGTGCGTCGATCTTCGCCTCGGTTTCGAGCGCCTCACATCGAGACTGATGCACTACGCAGACTCGAAGCACGCGAAGGATCACGCTGTTCTACCTCTGCCGATTGACCCGGACCACAAGTTTGCGCCTGTAAGTACTCAGGTATCTCGATCTCGTACCATGACAGATCTTAACACGACGAGATGCAGGTCACTCTTGGCGACGTCGCGCTTTTCCTCGCCAAGATCGCTGTTTCGCGGGGCGAGCACGGCCTCGCCGACAACGTTCGCGGCCAATTGTTTGTTCTCACCGGTCAGTCTTGGGTCTCCAAGGCGCGACAGTTTCGCTCAAGCTTGGATGTTACCTACAGGCAAGATCATGTGCGCCGGTCCCGAGCTCGCCGAGGCTGCCTCGAAGGGGCTCAGTTCGAAGATGAGCTTTAAGTCCATCTCAGAGTGAGCAAGCACCTTCAGGATAACGTCAGCTGAAATTGATCTGATACTGCAAAACTTGACAGAAAAGAGGGACAGAAAGTCCTGGACGCCGTCCCCGACGAGGAGCTCGATCCGTCGGAGAAGGAGTACCTCAAGGAGTACTACTCGCTCGTCCGCGGTGGAAAGACCAATTGTGAGTAGTGGACCGGACCATGATCCGCAGAGGAATCGCTCAGCGATCCGTATCCGCGACAGACGTCGCCACCGCCGGGTTCGAGACCGTCACCGGCCAGGAGATGCAAGGCCTCGACGAGTTCTTCGGGGCATATGAGGTAGCATCCCTAGCTGCGAGAATTTTGGCTTCGTTCTGACAGCTGGGCGACGTGCAGTCCGAGTTCAAGCCCAAGAAACGCAAGACTGCCTGAGGGGGATGCTGTCCTCGCGGGGCCGGCGAAGACCTGGGCATCTGCGAGTGAAGCGCTGCAATCTCACTGGATTCAATGAAATGAACGTTGTATCGGGGAATTGATTTGTTCCGCTCGTTTCACCAGCAACGGCAATTATCCTCGCATCGGACGCAGCTGGAAAACACGGCGAGTCAGCCTGCAATCAAGGGCGAGGGAATCTTGACACGCACTTGCAGCCGAATCCACAGCCTTTCAAGGCAGGTATAATTCAGCTTCGTCCCTCACCGGCGAACGAAAAAGGGACGCACACGCGCACCAAGGATCGTTCGGAGGGCCAACGACACTACCCCGCCGGCCGCAAGAGAGTGAGCGACGCGATTCAAAGTGATTCGAACGCAAGTAGAACTCCTTACATTCCCTCGGTTGCGGAGTACCGCACGACTGCAGACCGAGGCGGGTCAGCGTCGAGTTGGTGGCACTCGGGAAAGGGCGCGGGGCGAGCATAATGGGACCAGAAGTGCATAAGCGGGTGAGGCGTTGGCTCCTTCGTCTGCAAATTCCCGTCTCTGATGGATTCCGGAGCGTCGGTGGACTTGGCGTGTGGGATGTCCTCGGAGCGCGGCTTGCTTTCCATCGCCTGCTTTGGCTGCCGCATCAGTAAGTCAAATCAGCTGAAGACAATGTTATGCGAGCAGTGCTTCCGTACGGTCGGAGACTCTCACTTGCTGAGGTGAGTGCGACTGGTCAAGGAGTGCAGGGCCCATGTGAGTTGTCAGGCGATGTCCCTCGCAAAGCCGCCCGGCGAGCTTCGTCAGTGCCACTCTCAGACCCTACGTCACCGGAATCCTCGTGGTGTCGGAAGCCCGAAAGCCAAAGTCCCGAAGCACAAAGCTGCGACACGCCTGGCCTCAGGCGGTACAGCTCGGCGACAAGCATCGCGACGTTTAATGGTGTCTAAACGAACGCGTTGCGAGGGGGGAGAAGTCGAGGTCAAGAAGGCAGGCGTAGTAAGGTAAATCGTGACATGAGGAAAGAGAAAACGACACAGGGGGTGAGCATGAACAGACGGGAGGTGCGTGGGGTGGGTGGTCGGGGTATGCGGGGTGGGCTCTCTAAGGAGAAAGGGTCGAAAGACGGCAGGTGTATGCGGAGGTTGCGGAGAGAGGAACGACGGCGGCTCAGTGCTGCCCGGGGCGCACGTCGGCGAACTGCTCGCTGCCGACGACGCCGCCGCGCATCGCGAGCCGGACGTTCTGCGCGAACTTTTGTCGGTTCTCGCGCAGGTCCTTCGCTGCGTCTGTGCTTCCCGAAAGTCTGTCAGTTTGAGTCGGCGAGAAGGGAAGGGGAAGGGGAAGCGAACCCTTGTTGAGCGGGTCGTCGGCGTTTGGCTCGAGGAAGAGGTACTGGAGGCCGACCATGACGGCGTTGAGGTTGAGGACCGGCTTCCAGTCCTCGCGGAGGATGTTGAGGCACACGTTCCCTTCGAGGTCCAAGTTGGGGTGGTAGATCTGCGCTTGCGTTCGCTGATCAGCGCGCTGGCGCCTCGGCGAGGCGGCGCGGGAGGCGCACCTTGGGGATGCACTTGACTTTTGGCGGGTCGTGCGGGTAGTTGGGGTTGATCGCGAACTGGAACTTGAACTCGCCGCCCTTGTACATGCCTGACCGAGACCGCGCGCGGGATAGTCAGCTCCTCTTCCCCGACCCGCGCCAGCTCAAGCTCGGCGCCTTCGACTGCCCAGCAGCCAATACCTCGCGAGAAGGTAAGAACGCACCCTCGTCCGGAGTGATGGTGAGGTCAAAGTTGAGCAGGTCCTCCGCGTTCGGGTGGTTCATCTTCATCGTGTTCGGCAGGTCGAGCTCGGTCAGGTCTGCAGATGCAACAGCAGCTCCGTCAGCTCTCGTCCTCGCCCACACGGTACCAACTGCAGTGCGCGCCGCCGAGTCGCCGCGGAGACGGAACGCGGTGGAAGACGCCCGGGTCGCGTGAGTGGCGAACTCGGCGCCCACCGCTCAGCGCCGCCTTTGCCCATCTGCCCGGCACCGGGCCAAGCTCCTGGAGTCGTCGCAGCAGTCGGCAGCGCGGCCAGTCGCGCCGATCGCGGTCGCCCGCGCGTCACGTCCATCTCTGCCTCGCCGTGCCGCCACGCGCGCGCGCGCGCTTGCTCCATCGGCCGGGGTTGTCAACTGACCCTTCTGGACGCGAATCTGCGCGGCGGACGTCTTGGGCTTCTTCTTCGCCGCCGCGTCCTCGTTCTTCTTCATCGACCAGATCTGAGTCACCCCGCAAGCCGCCGCACGGTCAGCGGGGGAGGTGGGAATGCGCTGCGAGCTCGGGGCGTACCTTGATCATCCTGGGCTGGGCGGAAGGGCGCGGGGAAAGGAGCGCGAGGGGTGAGGCGGGAGCGAAGGCAAGGAGACAACGCGCTCCCGGCCGAGTTGGTCAGAGTCAGGGGCCTCGTCGTCTCGCGCGGTAGTTGTCACTTTCGGGAGAGGTCTATAGGTCTCGAATCCTGACAACAGCTTCGAGACGCCGGAGCGAGACCGGCGAGCGTCTGGCGAGAGCTTGCGAGTGGCGTCGAGCAGGTTGAGGACCGCGGCAGTCTTCGCAGGTCTCGCCGAGGGTGCGGGCATGCTGGATTCTTTGCTTGAGCACAAGCTCCAGTTCATCAGGGGCAATCGAGGTCGTCAGCACCCAGACGCAGCCACGCCGCGGATTTCGTCCGAACCGCCGCACTCGATTTCGCTCCGTTAGGACCTACACCTCGGGGTCCCACTTGGCCACGAGCGCATAGATCCGCCTTCTCGCCACCTCTCCCGTCTCCTTCTTCCCACCTTCATCAAACAGCGCCTTGACGACTGCTCGTCCGGTCTTCTCGCGCTCGTCGCCCAAGATGGCGACAAACTCGAGGTCGTCCCCCTCGACGGCCTCGACCTTGCGTTTCCGTCCATGGACCGGTGCAGGCGGGATCGCTGCTGCAAACAAGGGTGCGAACCCGTTGTCGGCGAGGCGGGCGAAGAGCGTCGTCGTGGGCGCGACGGCGAGCGTCGTCAGCAGTGGCTGGAGCAGCGCAATGATGGGCAGAGGGGTGGTGGGGAGAGCGATCGAGGCGTCGAGTGGAGCGGAGAGGGACCGCTCGAGCTCGACGATGAAGAGGTCCGAGATGTGGTACGCGATCGAGTCGGGGATCGCGGGGTCCGTCACGCTGTGCGGCTCGGGGGGTCAGGGACGGTGATTGCTCGGCAGAAGGGATGCAGGGCGCACTGGAGAGGTCCACCGGGTCCGGTGAGAAGCTCGGCGTAGAGCGCCATCGCGGTCGGGTCCCACTCCTCGCGCTTGAGCAGGAGGAAGCCGGCGTGCACGAAGCGACGGATGAGCAGGTAGAACTTGTCGAGCCTGCGTCAGTGCTTGATCAGCCTTCTTCGTTCGAACCGGGCGAGCATGAACATGGGACGGACCTCAGCCGGTCGAGTCCACTCCACTCGCGCACGATCGCGTCCCAGAACGCCTGCAGGTAGCTCATCGCGCTCCGGAAGCGCGCGACGCGGCCCTGCGGCCTACCCTCCTTGACCTTGGGCCTAACCGCAAGCGTGAGCAGCGCGAGGTCGTTCGCGAGCGCCTGCTGCACGAGCGGCTTGTCCGACATCCAGAAGCCTGCTGTGCGCATCAGCGCTCGCCGCGGGGAACCCCACCAGAACAAAGACTGACAGTAGAAGACGCCCTTCCACAGCTTGGCCATCTCACCCTGGGCCAGCCGCGAGTCGAGCTCGTACTCGGCCTCCCAGTCCACCTCGCCGACCTCGAGCTCGTCGTCCTCCTCGCGGTCCTTCTTCGAGCCAGCAAGGAAGCGCGCGAGGCTCGCCACCGCTTTGTCCCGCACTGGCTTCTCGCCTGATCAATCCAGTCCACCGTCAGCGGGAGCGTCGGCGGCGAAGCGGAGGGTACGGACTCGACGCGAGGAATTTGCCGAGCGGCGGCGTCGACGACGAGGGCGCGAGCGTCACTTTCTTGCCCTTGCCCTTGCCCTTGCCCTTGGATCGGGGGATACGTTCGGTAGAGGTAGAGGCGGTGGTCGACATGCTGCTGAGTGGTCGGCGGGTGCGAGAGCAAGAACCGCGACCCGACTTGGCCGCCGCCCCCAAGTTTTTTTCAAGTGCAAGGCGAGTGTATGCGCAGACGGACTGCGGGAGCTCGCGGTCGCCGCTGGCTCTCTTTCTTTAGCCCGCACCTGGCCTTCACTTCGCTCAGAGGATGCCAACCCGATGCAGCGGACGTACGGACTCTGTACAGGCACCCCCACGTCGCGATCTGACTCCGACTCGAGCCTCGCACCGGGGCTCTCAACCCAAGCACAGGACGATCTCGTCTCGTCCCGTCCACTGAATCTCCTGCTCATCCGGCGGCCAGCATCTCCTGCTCGTTCTCTCCTCGTCAAGTCCGGTCCACGACGCACACACCGCGGGTCATCAGCTCGGCCCCGCACGCGGCACGCCAGTCCGCCGGAGAGCTCGGAACTTCCTGACTCGTTCCTACACCCTCGAGTCACTCTTTGTCAACTTCTGAGTACACAGTACAGCCTACGTGCGTCTGGAGCCCCTCGAGTCTGTCTCAGCGCTGACCTCTTGCCGTCGCGACAGCCCTCGCTTCCGGCACCGCCGACCGACCGACGCCACAGCACGCCAACCTCCTCAGCAAGTATGTTGCCATATTCTACAACGCTGTTCGGTACACCGCCGAGCCCAGTGGCACCCCTCGGTCCCACCCCACCTCCCGCACGCCCCTGGTACCGCTCACCGCCATCCGTCGAACCTCTCCCAGCAGGCTGCTCCTGCTCGATCTGCCAGCGCGAGACCTCGGCTTTCGGATCCTCGTCCTACACCCGGAGCTCGCCCGCCACGTCTGCATCCCTCGCGGCCTCGCCCCAACCGCCGTCCGAACCTCCACACGACTACGACGCGTGCGATTGCTCCGTGTGCACTCGCATGCGAGACTTGAAGGGAGTTCCGGAGACGGGACTGAAGAAAGTCAAGTCGAGGGTCAAGCGACTGTTGGGGAGGATGGGCGTGCGGAGTCGCACGAGGCGAGAGGCGGCGGCGGAAGATCTCGAGGATGAACAACCGCCGATGTGAGTGAGCTCATCATCCTGGATCACAGGTGTTCCTTTTGACTCGGTGGCAAGATCCCGAAGCTGACCTCCGGGCGTGCAGATCTGCACCAGTCGTCGACGCACGTCGCGATCTCCCTCTCGAGCGCGAACGGGCGAGCGAGAGCATTGCGCGCAGGCCCGGCGACGACTTCTTCCTCCCAATTCCGCCATGTAAGGGTTTCCCACCCAAGCATCTACCAACTCGCGACTGACGCTGCCCCCAGCCTCGACCATCTCGCGACCCGACACTCCGCGACCGCACCTCCTTCCCTGCTCTTGGGAACCACCCGAAACGCGAGAGTGCGCCATCTGCTGCTCCGACTTGCCCCTCGCCGACTTTGTGCGCTTGTCCTTTTGCCCTCGCCTACAGCCGCCACGTCCTGACCGCCACCGATGCAGAAACCGGTGACAGCGACCTGCACCCACCGGGCAGACATCTGCCCCGCGGATCTCATCCGGCACGTCGAAACCGCCATCGAGCACTCGCGCTCCGCCCCCGTTTCGTGCGTCGCTCCCGTACGGTACTCGAGGTGACGCAGCTGAGTCGAGAGTGGGCGCAGGTGTCCGAGCGGAGGGTGCGACGCGGTGCTTTCGCACGACGAGGTCCGAAAGATCGCGAGTGCAGATGCGTTCGAGCGGTACGATGGGTGGCTCGTCAGGATTTGGACGCAGCGCACGGCGAGGTTTTGCTGGTGTCAGGCCGTGGGGTGTGGGGCTGGTCAGGAGCACTTGGGTGGCGAGTACGGTATTCCTTGAGCTTAATCTTGGGGAAGCTGATGTGTGCGCAGGGACGAGCCGATCATGACGTGCGCGGCGTGCGGACGCAAGACGTGCTTCTCGCATCAGCGGCCGTGGGTGAGCCATTCCCCCAACGGTGTTTGCTTCAGAGGGTCTCGAATACTCACTGTTTCGTCTGAGCAGCATGCCGGAAGGACGTGCAAGGAGTACGACAAGCACCTCCGCCGCACCAACAAGTCCGAAGCGGCGACCATTGCGTGTACGTCCGCATCGGCACCCTTTGCCTGTTCAGCCCCTGGAAGAACCAAATTAAAAGCCGAATCGATACTCTCACAGTCATGAAGAAGACAGCCCGGCGAAAGAAGATGAAGCCGTGTCCGAACTGCTCGGCCCGCATCCTCAAGTCGGCCGGGTGCGACCACATGGCGTACGCCGCCTGCTTTACTCCATCTGTCAACCTCGCTTACCGAATCTTGGCTTGAAGGTGTGCTCCACCCGGTGGGTGCGGGTTTGACTTCTGCTGGGCCTGCCTCGCGGACCACAAGCTCATCTGGTACAGCGTCTCCGACGCTCCTATAGCGGCCACGGGCTTACCCGATACGCACTGCGCAGGGAGGAGGGCAACCATCGCCACAAGCGTTCTTGCACTCGTTTGCGCTTCCCAGTTCACGAGGACCTCGCTCGTAGTTGACCATCGCTTCGCAGACTGGCGTCGGCAGTAAGCGCGGGGAAGCGATGACAGATACGAGAGGTTCTGTCGTGGACGTTTGATGACGCGGAGATTGCAACGAGCGTCCCTCTCTGAGATCGTGGTGACGCTGTGATGTGGTAATTGTGGAATCGGCAACGCAGGCGCGGCAAATCTCACTACGCTGCTCGCTCAAGGGCCAGGCGCACCAATAAACGATGGACACCATTCAGATATTCTCATATTTTCTACATCGGTGTGTACATCAATTTGTGCGGCGATCGATACAGGGCTGCGAGGGAAAGAGGGCTACTGTACATGGGTGCCCAGAGGAGCAAAGAGAGGGCTACAAGTTGATACCTCCAATAGAGAGAATCGCACCGGGACCCCTACAGATCAAGAGTGCGAGGGTGGAGAGCGTGAAACCGCTCTGTAGAACGCAGCCTGGCGTCGTCCACCTATCCGCGATGAACGACTGTGGTGCAGGGAGTACAAATAGCCACTAGAGCTGAAGATCAGTAAAATTCTGTGAGATATACTGATCAGATGGAAAGTTCACGGTAAAGCACGACCAGGATTCGATGGAGCCGAAGTTGGCGCCGCGCCCTCGCGCGCATCGTTGCCAGTCACGGTTGCGTTGACATGGCTCGCCATCCCGATCGCGTACTGTAAGTCGATTATTAAGACCATGCCCCACCTCTGTGAGAAATGGACACTCACGCCGAAATAACCGGTCGGGCCGGAGGAGAAGGTGTTCCCAGTCACCAATCCTCCGTACGTTCGTGCTGCCGTACGATTGTCGGTACCTGCACCAAGATATCTGCATGAGAGCAAATCTTGTTAAAGCTGGATCAAAGTCGAGCGCACCCCAGACAAGCGGGCCGATCGCGATGCCGAGCTTGATGAACTGGTGCGGGTCCGGACAGGTGAGCCAATCAGTCCAAGGAATCATGTTTTCTACTCACAGTTCTCTGTGCGATGATTAGTGTTTCCGGTAACCTCAGTCCCGACAAACGAGCCAGCGTACGGAGCCCACTGGACGTCAGAGTCAACGACGGCTCCCGCACGAAGAGCCTCGAGAACTCACATCCACCATGTTGATCCCGCCTAGGAGCTGACGATCCACGGACTTGATAGTGTTTCCCTTCACTTTTGATCCCACCGCACCGAAGATGACGATTCCTCCTGCGAGGCATGTCTGAGCGGGCTCGGAACTTGGACGGCCGGAAGTGGACACTCACCATCCGTCGAATCAGTGACCGTGTTCCCCTTAAGTTAGTAGAGTCAGATACAAGCGATGTGAGTGGCACAATTCTGTGGAGCTCACCTGGACCACCGAGTTCTTGCACGCGAGGCTGATCCCGTCGGCCCCTGCGAATGATGCAGAGCGTGAGCTCGAGGCCCCATCCAAACTGAAGTCACGCACACTGTCCAGGTGTGTAGATTCTTGTACTATCGCGCTTGAACTGTTGAGCTCCCGAGGGAGCGTGACCCGAGGGACCGATTTGGTTGTTGGTGATGAGCATGCCGTTGCACTGATTTGCCCATCCCTCTGACACGGGCCAGGATTCAGCTTCACCGTTGAAGGACGGGAAAAAGAGACCCACCGATCGCGTGGAGTACGGACCATCCTCGGGGCTCGAAGGCGTGGACGTTGTCGACGACCTGCCCGACGGTGTTGCCCCCAAGTTGTAGAAGAGCGTACCCGCCCCAGATCATTCCCAGAGCGGGACGGGCACCGTCGACCTGGATGTTGCGTACCGAGAGTCCGTTGGCTCCGTTGATGGCGCCGTAGATTGCGCAGCTTTGGTCCAAAGCCGTGACGACGAGGGTAGCTCGCGTCGCTCCGGTGGGAATCCCCCAGGTGGCAAGAGTCTGGCAAGCCGAAACATGAGTGAGAAGCGGCCAACGTAAAGAGATATTGAGGCTCACTTGGTTGGGCCAGAAAATGAAGACGGCGTTTGTGAGCTTGATGACTGCACTCGGGCAGAGGTCTGCGAGCAAAGGATCCGGGTCGGCGCGGTAGCGCAGGTGCACGCTCAGTAGCACTCACAGACAGTGGTACCGCTGCCGCCCTACCAGAAGAGCTGTAAAGATGAATTCAGCAAGCCGTATCAGGAGAAGAGAGGACGAGAGTGGCTCACGCTCGAGACATAAGTGTCGTTGGCCCACGAGCCGACGCAGTCTGCTGCGATTGCTGCTTGCGCCGCCTGCACTTCGAGAGGGTCCAGTACAGTCGAGTTGACGTCCCGTCGTACAGCGCGCGTCGAGTCGAGGTGCCGCTCCGCGACGGCCTCGTCGAACTCCCCGGTGGCGACTCCGCGGATGAGGACGTCCGCGACGTCGCGTGGGAATGGCTTGCGGCCCCGGACCGACCGTGGGGTGAATCCGAACAGAGGTGAAAATCTCTCAAGTGGAATTGGTGGTGGTCGTCGAGGCTCGGTGTTGGCGGGAGTCGCGCGGGGCTTCACGGCGTTCCACGCGAATGGCTGCGACGGAGCTGGGACGGCGTGGACGAGGGGGCTGACGAGGGCGAAGAGTGTGACGACGACGGCTAGAATCATTGACCTGAATTTGAGGGATGACGAGGAAAGAACAAGGGTGAGAGGTTGAGGCGGGGGTTTTGATGTCAGCGCGACGGTCGCGATCGGTGAGCGGCCTGCCAAGGAACTCGCTCAGGAAGCAGGTGGACCACGGTACACTCCATGCCAGCTCGCTCGTTCCAACAATCACGCCGATGCAAGGATCCGGCACCCTATCAGGCTGTACTCGGAGCGAGACGACTCCATCGTGGGAGCTGTGCCTGGCTTCGCATGGACCGTAGAGGACCGGAGCCTTCTTGGCCTCGAGATCTTGTGACGACACTATCCTTCTCAGAAGACTCGGTGGCTACAGAGCTACGATCGAGATGCTCTGGGGTACGCGTATGGGCGAATTAGTCCGCGGCGTCGCCAGGTCGCGCGCATTTGCTGCTGATGTGGTCGACGGCCCAGACGCAGAAGGTGGTGAGCCGAGTCCCGGTTGACCTAGTACAAGCCACTGGCGTAGCTTTGTCTCCACCAGGGAGGTCCGACCAGTCGGCGGCCCTCATCAATCCGGCGGGCGCACGTCCTCGCACGGAGAGCGTCGCACTTCCAAGAATGTTGGCGCCCACAGGAGACTGAGGCGTACTTCCGGCTAGTTCTATAGACGTGTCACGAGTTTTGATTGAGTGTCTGTAGCAGGTTCCACCCCATACGGCGGTAGTCCAGATCATGGACGATGTGATCAGCTTGAACACGACATTCGACAGTCTTCACCCCCGGAACTACACCTAGATGATCACAAACATGCTCATGTTGAGGCCATGCTTGAGCGATCTGTTCATCCGGTAGATCTTCTCTGGGCGATGCGACAAGTCGGGGTGGGGCGAATGCAGTGCAACTGCGGGACACGAAACAGCATCGTGCGGCTTGTGTGAAAAGAAGGCGTACTGGGACAATTGTTGTGGACCAGGTCGATCTGCTCGGATACATCTAAGACAAGGAGCGGAGTTAGGTTTTCTGTCTCGTAGACGGAGACGGCACGAGCTGGCTTGCTGGCCCTCGTGGAGCCCACAGCGGTTGAGCGCGCGTCTCTGGGCACGAGCAAGACAGCTCAAACCAACCGTGGTCCAACGGGGTCACATCCCAGCGTCCGCCGTGCGAACACCAGCCACCGGCCCACTCGAGGCTCGCTGGTAGGAGAAGACCCCTTGCTATTGTTTTCCCTCTAGATGTTGGAGAAGTACGCGGCAGCGAGGTGTGCGAAGATGCGAGGGTGCACGAACGGGATTTCCGGGGGCGGTGATGGTGGTGACGGGTGTGACGAGGTGTGGAGCACGAAAAGTAAAGGGTAGGGTGCACCGAGAGCGTGGTCGCGTCACACAGGAACCGAGCATGCGGCAGCGCGATTCGAATACGGTGTCTGCTCCGGGGTACTGCACAGAGGTTCCGACTTGCTTTCCAAAGTGACTGCGCATTCGGATGAAAGTGCATGCTGATACATACAACCGTCTGCTCTGCTCCGAGTGCCGCAGCTCGCGATCCGGGCGGGCATCCTCTACGCGAGGGTCCTGCCTGGACCAATGGGCGCCGGATCAGCTCCCCGAGTCTCTTGCCGAGTACAGGTCCTCTGGAACGCGGAGAAGAAAGCCGCACCTGTGACCCCCAACTCGCTCGCCCGAGTGCTCGCCACCGTCGCCATCCTCGCTCAGCCGACCACCGGGCACCCCAGCTACGCGCTCATCAGCCGCATATTGCTCTCCAGCCGTCCCGGATTCGGCCATACCTACCGCGCACCAAAAGCCGCCATGAGCGTTCCCCTCTCTCACTCGGAAGCCAGCGACCCAACTCACCCTGCCCACGACGCGGCCTTTCAACAAGCCGACGGGCACCGGCCCATAGTCCCTCGAGTCGGTCGAGTTGCTGCAGTTGTCCCCCGCGAGCCAGACGTGGCCTTGCGGGACCTTGACCCACGCCTCTTGCCGCGCGCGATCTTCCCAGCGCGCTCGCTCGCCCGCCGCGCGCCTGGCGCGTTCGCCGCTCGGGTCGACCGCGACTGTATCCCCCGCGACGCCGATGACGCGTTTGAGCACTTCCGAGCCCGGGTCGAGTGGCGAGACGGCGGTGACGAGTGCACCGCGGAGCGTGGCGGGGGAGGACCAGCGCAGGTACAGCGGCGAGTGGAGGATCAAGTCGCCCGAGTTGGACAGGGTCGGCAGCATGGACGCGCCGCCGCACGGGCGCAGTTCGAGCAGGTAGGTGAGGATCAAGTGGTACGCGCAGAGCGCCTGCCGATTGCGATTGCGATTGCGGGCGTCAGTGGAGAGCGGGGGAAGGGGGCCCGGAGAGATACCTTGGTGAGCGTGGCTGCTGCTTGGCCGACTCGACGCGGGGTGAGCAATCCTGGCAGGCGCGGCATCGGACGGTCGGAGCGAGAGAGGCGCGCGAGGCTCGGCATCGGCGACAGCGAGTCTCGACTGCTGGCGAGTCACGCGTCCAGCTGCTTCGGCAGTCCAGCAGAGTTCTACTCTACTGACTGGCGAAGCACTGCCGATCCCGCAGCTTCCAGTCCGTACAAGCATTGGAGCTGCAGCCCCACTTGAACGCCAACTTCGGCTTGTCCCGACGCGCAGACCAACCAAGTAGTGGGGGCCCCCCAGTAGAATCGCACCAAAAAAAAAAGCACTGGCATATACACCGCAGACTCGGCCCCCCAGATCGGAAGAGCACACGTCTGAACTCCAGTCACCCGTTAGAT
>ERZ1463038.295-NODE-295-length-16353-cov-13.873420_pt1 | contig 16353 bp, 14 predicted proteins | sample MGYA00564479_ERZ1463038 | MGnify/ENA primary metagenome ERZ1463038 (study PRJEB39244, sample SAMEA3635134) | Helicobacter pylori | study: EMG produced TPA metagenomics assembly of PRJEB11511 data set (Assembly of a 5300-year-old Helicobacter pylori...
ACCGACCGCTCGGTTCCAGCTCGCTCCCTGGAACATCGGGCCGGCTTCGAGTCGCCTCCACGGCAGACTCTCGGCGTCACGCTTGACACCCGACGGCCCCAGGTCGAGCGCCCAGAAGATGAACTCGCTGCCGGCGGAGTCCGCGCCCTTGTGAAGTCCGACAACGACCAAATGACGACCGAAGATGACCCCGGTCGGGAAGCGGAGGCCGGGAGGGAGGTCGCCGGTCATACGGCGGGTGAGGTCGACTTGGATGAGGGCGGGGTCGTTCGGAAGGCTTATGAAGAGATCGAGATCGCGTCGCGGGCTGCTCGAAGTGCCACGCATCAGCAAGCCTGTACTCAACTAGAACGAAGGGAAAATGGACCTACTCGTCAAAGTTGGCGTTGGAGAAGACGAGCACCGGCTCTGGGTCGTCCGACGTTGGCTCAGCCGAGAACGGCAGCTCTGTCCACCGCTCCTCCACCCCATTCACCCCGACCAACTCTTCCAAATCGGCCTTCCTGCCCTCCCTGACGCTCAGCCTCGGCGTGACCGCCAACGAGCGATAGCTCCCAGCGCGTTTCGGATAGCCAACGTTCTGGACCCAAGTCATCGAGTCCAAATCGAGCACGCACGCGTCCCTCACGTACTCCCCCCGATCATTCTGGCCGCCGACGATCGTGAGCGTCGAGCGCGAATGTCGGTGCTGGCGGGCGAGGCCGGGCTGGTGCGCGGGGGTCGTGGTGGCGAGTGCGGCGAGGTGCGCGAATCTCGCCGCGGGCGGGTCGACACCTTCGCGGCAGCGGAGTTGAGGGTACTCCCATCGTCGAGGGGCCGTGTCGTAGATGAAGACGTCGTCGAGCGTCGCGACGACGTAGCTCCCCTCGCCGACCTCCTCGGGCCCGACGAGTGGCCCCTGGCCGCCGAAGAAGACGATCTTGGTGCCCCAGGCTTCCGCCGAGTGGAAGTAGCGCGCGGAGGGGGCGCGGGAGGGCGAGGTCGGGGTGACGGGGGAAGGGTATGCGCACGACTCGGCGTCGCAGTCGGCGGGCGGCACGGGCGGAGGGTACTGCCGTTCCCAGACGAGCGTGCGGAGGTCGAGCGCGTAGAGGGTCGAGACCATCGACCGAGCGTTCGAGATGCGCCCGCCGAAGACGTACAGCTTGTCGCCGAGGCGCGTGATGGAGCTCCCGACCTGTCAACGGCTGGTCAGCGTCCGCTGCGGCGATTAAAAGGGGGACGACGCACCAGAGGCGGCGGGGCATCGCCAGATGTGCGGCGCGAGGTGCAGGTGAGGTCCGCAAGCGCGGTGGAGCCTGGGAAAGAACCGTGCTCATCTGCCATGGTCGCCGAGCGCCGGTCGGGAGAGAAGCAGCGGCGCAGCGAGGCGCGGGTGCGAGCGGAGTCGAGTGGGAGAGGGGTCCGGGTCTGGCGAGGGGTCGACGGACTGGCCGAGAGTTGGAAGGCGGTAGTGGAAGGAAGCAAGACGTCGAGCACTTGGCGGAGTGCGCACTGGCGGACCGTTCGTGCATTGGGCGTCGATCGGAGTGTGCACCGAGGTCTGTGCGCCCGACGCGCCGGCCCCGATTCAGGTCTCAGGGGTTTGGCGACGATGGAGTTGGTGGGGAGCGTCAAGAAGGGCTCGAGGATGTGTGGGCTGAACTCGAGAAGATAGTAGCAGGCTGGAGCAGCGAAGAGGTGAGTCGCGGAGCACCTCCGTGGCACGAGTCCAGGCGCTGGAATGCAGATGGACTTACCACTACGGATCATATAGCGAATCTGTTGTACTGCCTGTGCAGACGGGCACTACATGGCTGCGAAGCGGTACGGGTAGATGCGACAGCGCGAAACGAGCTGTCGTCGCAACCAGTCAGCGCTCAGTCCAGCCTCGCCGCTCGTTCTTCACACTTAAGTCAAAGATCTTACCCCTCCCACGACGAATACGAGTCCTTTCCGGCCCTCAGCGACCCCCCGCCACCGCGAGCTCCTACCAGTAATCGAGCGCGCCTAGCCGGCCCGTTCTTTGGCCCCCCGCCTGCTGCCATCCTAGCGGAGACGCGTCATCCGAGCCGAGCGACCCTCGTTGAGCTGTCGATCACGATCCGGGCGAGCGGCGGCAGCTGCAGGACGCGTGTCGGGTGGGATGTGGACGGGAAGGTGGGGCGACGGGCCGCTGGTTCGCCATCCAGCTCGTCGTTGTGAAAAGCAGATCTTGGTCGGCTGAGCGCTGAACGCCCGGACGTTGTTGGGAAAGGCGCCGAGTGTGGTCCGGGTCCAAGAGACGGCGCGTCGAACTGCGCTTCCTTGTCTTCGGACCACACGCTCGGCTTTCCTCGGTCGCGCATCGGCCTCTCCGTGAATGTACGACGCACTCCTTGCAAGCCAACTCGAGTGCGCGGACTCGCCGCGTCAGCTCCCTCGTCGCCACCCCACGTGCCACCGTCAGCTCATCCCTTGAGCCTGCTGCACCTGCGCGTCCCCGCCTACGCCAGCAGCTCCCTGCACCACCGTACCAGCTCTATGATACGCATCACCAGCGAGCCGTGCAACGCAGCATCGGCGCGCTGAAAGCGAATATCGGCAGCGGCGCTGGGAAACAGTGGGGACGTGGGGGAGCGTCAGTTGGGCGTCTGCCTTGCGACTCTGGCGTCTCAAGAGGAGGCCACGAAGTTATCCGCCCGGTGAGCGAGGTGGTCGGGTGCAAGAGACGCTCCGCAATCGCCGCGCGCGCCTTTTGTCCTCCAGCACCCGTCTTTCTCGCGTTGGACTGAGCTGATCATGATGATTTACACAGCAACTGGGAGAGTGCACTGGAAGGGGCCAGTTTGGGTCAGACTGCCGCGCGCTGAACCTCAACTCGGGGCGGGTCGGGAGCCTCGCTACCGCCTCCAGTCTTGGAGCTGCCGGACGCAGACTGGGCGCCCTTGAATCCCGGGAGCAGGTGCGCGATGTACATCTGCAAGGTGTGAGCAGGTTCAGATCGTATTCCAGCCTCGTTCATCTGAGTCTCGAGGACTGACCAGCTTCTCGGGCCCAGGTGGCGCGGGGTTGAGGATCGGCTTCGCGAACAGGTGCTCCGTGACAAACTCTGCGTTCTCGAGCGCGTAGTTGGCGAGCGAGTACAAGGCCTCGACAAATTCCTCCTTGGTTGGAAAGCGTGCCGTCTGGGTGGTAGAGGGTGCATCGAGCGGTGCGGCGGACATGACTGGGTGGTGGTCAAACGCGGTGGCGAGCGCGACGCTAGAAGAGAAATGGGAGGAAGGAGAGTGTAGAAGAAGCTGACGTGCAGGCTTATGTTTATTCGTTAACGGGGCTTCAATCCGTTCTGAGTCATCTACGACCTCTCCTGGAGCCGCACCGAGCTGGAGCCAATGCCGCCGGATGAGCACATGCTTGCTCGCCTGAGCTGGATGGGAACGTAAGCTCGCCCCCCTAGATTGAGTTCTCTCGGATATCATAGGAGACATCACAGGAAGTCCAAGAAGATTGCAGACGGTACGAAGCTGCAATTGCAAGGTGGAGCTTGTGCTCGCAACGCCTCAAAAGTGACCGCCCGTAGAGAACGGGGAGAGTCTTGGTGACGTGGACAGCTTTATGATATCTACCTTAAGAAGCTTCGTTGCCTCATTATGACTTCCTTCGTGACTTGGGCCAACTGGGACGAGCCGAGGAGACCTCGAGCGCAAGCTTGCTTGTATCCCAGCATTACATTACTGAAAACGAGCTTTACTCTGCAAGTGAGTCCACAGGTTTGTCGGCTCCCGCTATGTGACGGCTGTTGGCCCTTCTTCCCGCTGGTGCTCGTAAACGCAAGGCGAATCCGCAGCGAGCGGCGTTGTGGCCCGAGCTCAGCGCCTCACTTCGTTTTCCATCCGGCGCTCGTCGACGGCGTCCAGCACCAACCCCGCACCTCCCCAGCCCAGCAGTCAGTGAGTACGGCCTTTCTCGGCAGCTCAGGCAACCTACTGACCCATCCCGCTCGCTCAGTGGCAGGAGCCGAGGCGTATCGCCGCCCACCACCATCCGCGTCCGGGTCCTCGAACCGCAAGGCGCGACAGCAAGCCGCGCCGGACGGGTTCCGGCTCAAGACTGCGCGAGGAGCGCTCATCACCGCCTCGCTGCCGTCGCTGCAGAACCTGATCAAGCGCTCGAGCGAGAGCTACGGCGAGGAGTTCGCCGCGCAGTGGGCGCGCTTCGGCAGCCAGGTCAAGCTCGTCCAGCTCGGCCTTGGGGGCGGGAAGAGTGACGAGGAGAACCTCAGGGAGGTCACTGGATTCGTGTGCCAGGTGAGCTGCGTTGGAGGTAGGGGGAGACTGGGGCGGACGGCTGATTCGCAGAATTGCAGGTGGCGCATCTGTACCCGACCATCACCGGCGGACTCCCGACCGTGCTGTCGAACCTCCTTCTCTCGTCTGCACCCGCTGCGTCGACCTCGTCCCTCAAGACCGGTGCGCCCGCTGCTGGTGCCGGCGGCGGCGTTCAGCTCGGACCCGAGACGCGCAAGACGATGATGCAGGGCCTTGTGCTCCTGCGCCGTCGGGATGTCATCACCGGTGTCGAGTGAGCCTTCCGGAACGTACTGTAAAGGAACTCAAGCTAATGTGCCGGTCCATAGCCTGCTCAAGACGCTCTTCCCCCTGCTGTCGATGACCACCTCGCCGAACCTGCGCTCGTTCATCCTCAAGACGATCCTCGGCGACATTAAGAACGCGAACCTCAAGGCGAAGAACCACAAGCTGAACCGGATGGTCCAGGGCCTGCTCTTCGGCATGATCGAGCGCGGCATCGACGCCGAGGCGGAGCGGCTCGGCACGGGCGTCAAGGCGTCCCGCCGCGGCGACGTCAAGATTGTCGGCGCGCGCGAGGCGATGTGGGCCGTCAAGATCGCGGCCGAGCTGTGGCGCAAGAACGTCTGGCGCGACAGCAAGACGGTCGCGATCGTCGCGAGCGCGTGCTTCCACCCCGACACCAAGGTCCAGAGCGCCGCGATCCACTTCTTCCTCGTCACACCCGAGGTCGGTGCCAAGGACGAGAATGGCGACACGGACGACGAGGACAACGAGGGGCCCGACATCAAGACGGTCAAGCATCGGCAGGAGATCAATAAGAAGCGCAAGTCGTCGGACCGCCGAGCGAAGCGCGAGATCAAGACCGCGAACCAGCGTCTGCGGCAGTCGGAGCGCGAGAAGAAGGAGATCTCGGTCAACTTCAGCGCGCTGCAGCTCCTGCACGACCCGCAGACGTTCGGCGAGAAGCTGTACGGCTCGCTCGTGCGCTACGACCGCTCGTACACGCTCGAGCACAAGGTGCTCATCATGAGCCTCTTCGGCCGCGTGTCGTCCGCGCACAAGCTCACCGTCCTGAGCTTCTACTCGTACATCATCAAGTACCTCACACACCACCAGCTCCAGATCACCGCCATCCTCGTCGCGCTCGCCCAGTCTGTGCACGACCTCACCCCGCCCGATGAACTCACGCCCGTCGTGCGCAAGCTCGCCGGCGAGTTCGTCCACGGCGGAGTCGCGGCCGAAGTCAACGCCGCCGGACTCAACGCCATCACCGAGGTCTGCCGCCGCCAGCCGTGGGCGATCGAGCCGGACCTCCTCCAGGACCTCGTCGACTACAAGATGAGCAAGGACAAGGGCGTCATGGCCGCCTCGCGCGGACTGCTCCAGCTTTACCGCGAGGTCAACCCGGGCCTGCTCAAGCGCCGCGACCGCGGAAAGGTCGCCTCGCTCGCCGGCGCCGACGCCGAGCCGCTTCAGTACGGCGAGTCGCGCGACGCCGTGTCGGGTATCGACGGTCTGGATGTGCGTGCTTTTCACTGTTTTTCGGATCGAACTGCCAGCTGACAGAGACGCCACAGCTCCTCGCGAAGCACCTCGCGGAGAAGAAGCCGACCGAGGGCGACGAGGACGAAGACGAGGACGAATGGAAGGAGTGGGAGGCCGAGTCGGAAGGGTCCGACTCGTCTGGCGGGTGGAACGACGTCTCCAGCGACGGGTCCGACCTCGAGATCTCGGACAGCGACGACGACGATGAGGAAGTCGAGGCCAGGGCCAAGCGCCAGAAGCTCCGCGTCGACCTCGCCGCCAAGAAGGAGTCGAAGCGCCTCGGAGCTGTCGACGTTGCGGGCACGAAGGCGCCCGACGTGATCAACTTTGGCGAGGACAGCGACGCCGAGGACAGCGACGATGAGGCTGACGACGACGAGGCGCCCAAGCTCGTGCCGACGCTCGTCTCGATTGCGGACGAGGACCAGGACGAGATGAGCCTCACGCGCGCGAACAAGGTCCTCGAGGGCAGCGGCATCGCCGACCTCGCCATGACCAAGGTGCGCCGGCCTCCCCAATGATTCCGCACTTTAAAATCCTGACTTGTCACCCCTCGACACAGATTCTCACCCCCGCCGACTTTGTCAAGATCAACGAGCTCCGCACCGCCGCTGCGCAGGAGGAGGCCAACAACGGTGGCGGCGGCGCCGCCCGTCGCAAGCTCGCCGCGCTCTCCGCCGCGCGCAAGGCCAACACGGGCGAGAACGACAACTTCCTCACGGAGGGCGTCATCATCGGCGTGCAGAAGAAGGCCAAGAACTCGTACGAGGAGCGTCTCGCCATGATCGCCGAGGGCCGCGAGGGCCGCGAGAAGTTCGGCTCGCTGCGCCACAAGAAGCTCAGCGAGAAGGAGCACTCGACCACGAACGAGGAGAAGCGCAAGAAGCACAAGGCGTTCGCCATGGTCGCTGCCAGTCGCAACGTGCGCAAGAAGAACACAAGCTCGCTGCAACAGAAGAGCAAGAAGCTCCGCAACCACATCGACCGGTGCGCTTCTTTCCTTCGGTTGATCTATGAGCTCTTACTGACTTATCACTCTCCCGCAGGATCAAGCGCGGTGGACGACGGGGAAACAACGGGTAGACGCGCTCGGGCGAGGGATGGGAGCTGCAACCACCGCGTTGCTTTGGACACTTTGAGAGCCGCTTTTCGGGATCCTACTACCTCTCCTACTGACCCCTGCGGCCAACCCGGGTCTCTCGAGTTACCTCCTTCACGCTGACGAGCCTGGGCGCGGGCGTCAACCATGTCTTGGCACTGCTCGGAGCTCGTTGGCACAGCTGGCTCACCAATCATTACGAAGCAGCCTCGCAACCTGCACACGGAGGTATAAGGACCTCGCCTTCGGGGCAGCTGATTGGGCAAAGGCGCTTGTCGAGTCCGCCACTCGCGGTAGCGGCGACAGCGACGAGTGCCGCGAGTCCGAGGAGGTTGTGAAAGAGCTGCATCGCTGAGACATCGAGGATGGGATGAGTACCCAATCAGCTTGACCATTTTTGAGGTAATGAGTGAATACCGTGAGCGTAGGATGTCGAGTGTGCAGAGTGGAACTGAAAGGGTGGGCGAGCGGCGTTTCTCGGAGGTCAGTGGCCAGCCACCGCGTGTACGTTTAGAAAGGATCTGGTGAAAATCTTGGCCACATGGCAACTCTCTCTCTCTTGTCCGCGGTCCGCCGTGGCTCGTCTGGCTTGGACTGGATGATCCCGCAAGGTTGCACGCGGTCGCTCGACGACCCCGCAAATATGCACAAGTACTTGCTAGACTAACAGGTAAAGCACTTCCCACAACAAGAGTTAGGGGTGGACTCGAGGACAAACGCTCAGTTGCGTGGCTGCTACACTGAGGGGTCACCGGTCACCAGCCGCGTGAGCATCGCCAGCGAACTTCGGAGAAGGGGCCTGACCCGAGACATGACTTCATTCATCCCAGAAGTTTTTGCTCCAGCTTAAGCTTGACTTTTCTCCCGCTCACTGCGCGATCAGACCCAGAACGTCAGGTCAGCCGCTTTTCGCCAACTCAAAGCAACGAATCACGTACGCATCCATCGCCGACAGGGTCGATGCACGAGCAGCCCGCCCCAAGATAGCAAGGGGCTCCACATACAATCGGGCAGACCCGCTTTTCGAGATCGGCCGACGGGGCGGCGGCCGCCATCGCGACGACGGCGGCGAGTCCGAGGAGGATGGCGGGAAGCTTCATCCGTTCTTCTGTGCGAGCACACGACTCAGTGGAGCCTCAAGTTTTCAGCACGAACGCTGCAGACCTGAGAGATTCGAGGGATTGAATGAGTGGAACGAAGTCAAACGCCGACCGCGAGCTGGACGACCACTGGAGGCAACGACCGCGTGCAATGCTGTAGTCCGCGGTGATCCGAATTGGTGCTGCAATCTCGAGTTCAGAGTGACGTAATGGTGGGCATCTCGGTAATTGGCCACCATGAAGGCGCCGTGGGGGCGGTCTCCAGTGTGCGCACTCCTTCGCAGAGCCACGCGGCTCGCACGCGGGGGGTCCTGAACGGCGAGGCGGATTCGCCCAAGTTCGGCGCGGTCCAGCACACGAAAACACTATTCTTCACCGCGGACGAAGGAAATGCACGCGGTCGTCCAGCTATCCTTCGCACCAGGCTGCGGCACGGCATCTCTTCCGCACCCGCTTCCCACATTCTACACGACTCACCGATCAGGGTATGGAGTGGATATAGAGCCGAATACGTCAGGCTCACACTTTTCGCTTCAAGCAGATGAAGCTCGGTAGCGTCCTCCTCAGCCTTGCCGCCCTCATCACGATGGCGGCCGCCGTCGCACCCGCGAACGACGCAGTGAACCTGGACAAGCGCATCTGCCCTCTCGTGTGTCCGGACGATTACCATCTTGTCGGCTGTAAGTGCGTTGCGGACTGAGCTGAAGCCTTCGTTGGTGCGTCTCCGGAGTCTTGTGCCTCTCTTTGGCTCCGCGGACTCACTGGAGCGGGCATCCACAGCGTAGTTTGGGAGCAGGATTCATCTAGCAATGCGGTGTAATCGATAGCATCGACCACATACCTGAGTAGAACAAAGCTATCTTGGCTGCGCTGTGGATCGGGGGGCCCCGATGCAGCGGGTGCCCCAGCATTGTCGACGCGGGGGTCTCACAAATTTCCAAAGGATGCCCGCAGAATGCCACAAAAAGGTGGCAAAGCAAGTTTTAAAGTACGACATCGAGGTTAACAAAAGGCGTGAGCGGTGGCGAGGGCCTCGCAGCGCCAGTTCCGCACCGCATCGTTCTAAAAAGCGATTCCTGTCTCCGTTGGACAGCTATTGTCGACCCATGCAGGGGTCGAACCTGCGATCTCGTCCTTAGGAAGGACACGCCTTAGCCAAGGGCGCAAGTCGCGCCGTGCGCGGGGCTTCCAGAGGACGTACGTCGCGGCTCGCAGAGCGCGTCTCGCGCTCGCGCTCCTGCGCCGCCAGCCCAGGGATCGTGGCTAGAGCACACAGAGCTCTTGGAATCTTGACGAGCCAATAATAAAAGCGTACCGAGTACGAGTTCTGGCTGCACGACAGCTCGAGAGCTGGAAGAGCAAAAAGGTAGGTCCGCCCCGGTGGTTGAACCGGGCTCTATTGGAGGTCAAATTCGCGAAAATCAAAAAGTAAGGTCCGCCCCGGAATCGAACCGGGCTCTCGAGAATCAGAATCTCGCGTTCTAACCAATATACTAGCAGACCGTTTGGATGAAGGCGCACGCCAGCTTGCTCGGGCTATCTGACCCAGCGCTATGTCAGCGCCATTTGCGGCGCACGAGTGCGGCACCGTGAGCTTCCTTCTGGTTTCCCTAAACATGTAGACGACCTTGCGACAAGAAGGCTTAACATCCCTTGTTCGAAAGACAGGTTCGTTCACGTGAAAGGGGGCCCACCGAATTTGAAATAAGCCTAACGCCCCGCTTCGCCCGGCCACGATTGGCACCAGGCCGCGACAACACACCAACTCCGACGGCCCCTCCTCGTACCTCGAGCATGGCGAAAGACGCGCACCGGGCCCCGCTCCCAACGCCCGGCGGCGGGCGGGGGAACAAGGACCGAGGCGTCATCATTGGGTCCGTCGACTGCCCCCCGCTGCTCGGCCGCCGACTGACGCCCGCGCAGGGACTACGAGGTCATCTCCACGCTCGGTCACGGGAGCTTCGGCAAGGTCAAGCGTGCGGTCCTACCCTTTCGCGGTGTCGTGAGCGCTCGGCTGACGCCCCGGAGGAGATAGTCGCGAAGCACACGCTCACGGGGCTCAAGGTCGCGCTCAAGTTCTTGAGCAAGCGCAAGATCTCGACGAGCGAGATGTCGAACCGCGTCCATCGCGAGGTGCGTTGCGGCCTGGCCACCTGGAGCGTCCAATCGCCCGAGGCGGGAACGAGTTCGGCGGCGGGGACGCACGGAAGAGCGAGACTTCGCTGACGCTCGGTTTGTGTTGCAGATTCAGTACCTCAGTCTCCTGCGACACCCGCACATCATCAAACTGTGCGTCAGTGGCTTGGAGTGGTGCGGGCGGGAGCTGACTCGCGGGCGTGGACTGCAGGTACGATGTGATCGACACGCCCTCGGACATCGTCATGGTGATCGAGTACCTCTCCGGCGAGCTGTTCGACTACATCGTCCGGCGCGGCAAGATGCCCGAGAACGATGCGCGGCGGTTCTTCCAGCAGATCATGGGCGCGCTCGACTACTGCCACTCGCACAACATCGTCCACCGCGACCTGAAACCTGAGAAGTGCGTCTGGTGGCCAAGGCCGGGCGAGAGGAGGGCGGGAGCTGACAGTCAACTCCGCACGCAGCCTGCTGCTCGACGAGCACTTGAACGTCAAGATCGCCGACTTTGGCCTGTCGAACATCATGCGCGACGGCGACTTTCTCAAGACGTCCTGCGGCAGCCCCAACTACGCCGCGCCCGAGGTCATTTCTGGAAAGTGCGCGCTTCCCCGCTCTCCCGCGCCGGCGCACGCGACTGATAGCCCGTGCGAACCCCACAGGCTGTACGCCGGACCCGAGATTGACATCTGGAGCTGTGGAGTGATCCTCTACGTGATGCTCTGCGGTCGGCTGCCGTTCGACGACGACCACATCCCGCTCCTGTTCAAGAAGATCAACGGTACGCCCCTCGCGCCCCCAGCCGACCTACAGGAGCTCATCCGATTCTCGCAGGCGGCATCTTCTCTCTCCCACCCTTCCTCTCCGCCGAAGCGCGCCATCTGCTGTCCCGAATGCTACTCGTCGACTCGAACAAGCGCATCAAGCTGCACGAGATCCGCCAGCTGCCCTGGTTCCAGAAGGACCTCCCATCATACCTCTTCGCCGCCCCCGGTCCTTCTCCCGCCGCTCAGTCGTCCGCAGACGACGACGAGCCATCCTCGCCCACGACGGACGAGCCGAACGCCGCGACATGGACCGACCCGACGCCCGCGGCCGTGAGCGAGGGCCGCCGCCGCGAGTGGGTCGACGGCCTCGGCGTCGTCGACCAGGAGATCGTCGATGACTTGTGTGGCAAGATTGAAGGGCTCGATTCGGACAAGGTCTGGATGAGCCTCAAGGCGACTGCGAGCATGAGCGTCGAGGAGCGCAAGGGCGACCATGAGGGGAACCAGGTCAGGATTGCGTACCAGCTGTGTAGGGACAACAAGCGCATGGTCGAGGGCTGTGAGTGGCTACTCTTTTGGCAATGGGGGGCTGTAGAGCGTGGGAGCTGATGCGCTTCTTGCAGCGCACTACGACGACACTGAGGCGATCCAGTCGTTCTACGCACCTCCAGGAGCGGTACGTCTTCCTTGGTCTCGATCTCGTTTGGTCACGGTCCTGACATCAATCGCTTTCCAGGCCAACCAGCGACAACCGACGCTGCGACGCAAGACGGTCACCGCGTCCGAGAAGGAGGAGCCGACCGAGCCGAAGCCGGCCCCAATAGCCAAGGCCAACACGATCCGCGTCCTCGAGTCGTCCATCCCCCGACCTCCAGAACGTGTGTCTTGCTTCCGACCCACGTTGCAGCATAATACTGACGCAGCCCCGCCCGCAGAGCACCACGACGACGACCTCGGCCCTTCCCGCCTACGCTCCCTGAAGCCGCGCTTCGCCTCACCTCTCAAATCCGGCGCTCAGCCTCTCACCCCGACCGAGCGATCTGAAGCGCCGCTGCTCTCCGCGCCCGCGCCCGCCGGACCGACGACACGGCGGCTGCGGCAGCGGTGGCACTTTGGGATCCGAAGTCGGTCCGAGCCGATGGAGGTCATGCTCGAGATCTACCGTACGCTCAAGGTGCTCAAGATGGAGTGGAAGCCCAAGAAGTACCCCGTCGAGGAGAACGGACTGGGCGAGGACGAGGAGCCCAAGAAGCGCAGACGGCGCGAGGAAGAAGAGCGCGTCAAGAAGGCACAGGAGCTCTACTTTGTCGAGACGAGGTGCAGGATGGACGACGTCATGGTGCGCTCTTCTCGCGCTGCCCAGCCTCGCCCACCACGCTGACCTACCCTACCCCGAACCAGGTCAGGATGGACCTCCAGCTGTACCGGATCGACGACCAGAACTTCCTCGTCGACTTCCGCAATCTCGGCTACCGCGCCATCGCGCCCGAGCCGACGTTCGGCGACCCGTCGCTCCTCCCGCCCAACACGGCCGACGAGCTCCGCGCGCGCAAGCCCGACTTTGTTCCCGGCCGCAAGCCCGGCAAGACGGGCGCCGAGGTCTCGAGCCCGTACCTCTTCCTCGAGTGCGCCGTCCGCCTCATCGTCGAGCTTGCAAGTCCTGCTGGGGGTGACCCGGCTTGAGGAGTGGGAGGGGACGTGAACATAGACGGGCAGAAGAAGTTTTGGGGGTCGAAAGTGGGGAAGGGATTGCGGAGGTCGACCACCACCAGCCCGTGCCGCTCGTCGTTCTGCTGTACATGTCTGAGGCTGGAGATCGGCTAACTACATTGTGTTTACTGTAGCTTTGCTTCCCTCACTTCATTCTCTCGCTTGACCTGTGCGTCCGCGCCTCACCGTGCGCGGAGCCAAGCAAGCTGGTCGCACGACTTTGCAGCGCCGAAGTTGGCACTTAAGAAGCGGAGGGCGCACACGATCATGTCCTAGGATCGACGACGTTTGGAGATTGTAGCCTTCTCATCATCACATCCTCACTTGGCCCGCCCGCCCTTTCCTCCCCAGCTGCTCATGAGCCACGCCAGTTGAGCTGTAGCAGGAAGCCGATCAGCGCCGTGCGCACGAGTCCAGAGAGCGATAGAGAAAGATGAGCCTACATGGCATGTCTAAAATCCCAAGCTTTGCGGGCTCTTTTGCGAGCTTGATCCACATGTTGTACTTGCGACGGTCCGTGAGCGGGTCTTTGCCCTCAGGCGGCGTGACCTGCACGTCGTCCCAATTGACAGCGTCCAGAGACTTGGGTCTTGATGCCGAGACACTATACGAAAGCAAAAGTAAGGTACTCGATGATTCCTTCCGAAGTCGAGCTCACGAGGCGAGGAACTCTTGAATAGAACGGAGGCTGCGCTCCGGGTGGTACCAAGGGTGTGTATGTGCCCGTGACCTGGTTCAAAGCTTCAGTTTCGCGACGAGCTGCTGATGCTAAAAAAGACATTAACCATTTTGTGTGACACTGAGTGGCGTCTCGAGTTTTGACAGCGCGGGCAACCAGAGTCCATTTGTTGCCGAACATCTCGTACGCTCGATCCAGCCTCGCAAGCTCCAAGCGGCTCCAGGGCGCTCCTCCGGATATACGTTGTAGAGAGGTGTAGCGGGATTGGCAAGCTGATCCGGTTCGCCCTAGGACTTTCCCGAGGGACGCCCAGTCGGGACGCAGGAGTTTGTCGGCGCCGTGTTTGTCGCCGCATCGTTGCACGAGGGCGTCCTCCTCCTCACTCCAGGGCGTCCTTGAGCCCGATATAGGAACGGAGCTGTAAAGCTTGCGGATGTTCTTACGAACGTATGCTTGCGGTCTCCCGGGGGCGGCGGTCGCGACGGCCACCCAGAATGATCTGGAGTCAAAGCCGCTCGCCTTCGGTCGAACAAGCTCAGCTGGCAAGAGCCCAGTGGTCGCCGACCACTTGGTGACAACACAGAGCATATCCGCCTGCTCTTTCGGGGTGTATTGTCTACCGTTCAAGGTGAAGTCTGTTTGCGAAGAATCTTGAGATGCGTCCTCGCGATTGACCTATGTAGCTTACTGTGCTCCGCCGCATAGACGCAAAGGCGGTCCCAGCCCATGTTCACGTTTGCCAAAAGCTCGTTGGTCGACATCCCCGTCTCAGCGATCTCGGTACGGCTCCTCCGAGTCAACTGGATCGTCGCCGGTGACTGAAGCACCTTGTTAGACTAGGAGATAGAGCACAGACTCAAATGCTCATACCTTGACCTGGGCAGTGCTGTACCTGCGCACGCGTTCACCCCAAACGCTCGCGCTCGGCAGAAGAAGGTGGGGGCGGAGGGAGGCGTCCACGCCACGCAAATGCGTACAGGTCGAGTGGCAATGCTTGTAGCGCCACGCCAGGGCATCGGGGGTTTGAGCATGGCGCTGTTGCGGGCGGGCGGACGCGACGATGCGGGCGTTGGACGACAAAGAGCAACTTGAAAACGCGCAGCTTGGAGCAGCGAGTGCAGGCGAGCCCGCTCTTTAGCTTTCGCCGGATTTAAAGCATTCAGAATCATTCACACTGCCCTCTTTAGTTGGCTTAAGGCTTGGTTCTCACAATCCCGGCATTTGCGCGGTCTGAAGTAGAGCCTCCGCTGTTCCAGTCGCGAAGTCGCGACAGCGGCACTGTCCAACGCGGTGCTCCGGCCATCAGGTGTAGCCCTGCGCTATAAGTGTGGAGCATTTTTTATCATTTCACGTCATGTAGATCAGCTCTAGATCCTCAGACGCCATCAGGCCTGGCCATTGTGCACCTCGCGGCCGACTCCGAGCGGCGGCACCCGCTGCTCCATCGCACGAGAGGTCCCCTAGTATATCGGTTAGAACGCGAGATTCTGATTCTCGAGGGCCCAGTTCGACTCTGGGGGGGATCTCACACTATTCTGACGCACTTTCCTTTTTAGCAGCCCCAGATGGGACGGGTCGAGACAGGGGCGGGGATCTGGGGAGTGATGAGGCCTGCGTACAGGTGCTATTTCTTCTTTCTGCTATTTTTTACTGTTTTCTCCCTCTCACTGTGCTCACCGGGAGCTCCCGTGAGACCAAGTGAGACCCGCGACGTCTTGCGCTCCGCGCACTCCGGAGGCGGAGCTCGAGGCGGCGCTTTAATGTTCAGCGCTTCTGTGGCTCGGTCGCACTCGTCGCTCTCCACCATTTTCACACGTACCTAGAAGCTCGTCCTCGAGCGCTCGAATGGACGCTTGGCTCGGACGGCTCGGCCAGGGCGCCAGCACGACCGTTCTTCAGTTCGTGATCGGCGCCTCCGCGGTCGCTCTTTTCTTCGTGGCCATTTTTTGTACATGCAAGTCGAGATCGAGTTTCACTCCTTCAGATTCTAACCCGGCAGCACCCATAAAAGTGCACGTCCGGTCCGCGAGCAAGAAAGCAGCCCGACTCGCCGCCGAGGCCGATGCGCACGAAGACAAGCAGGCAGCCAAACGAAATCAAACGCGGCAAAAAGTCGCCATTGCGAAAGACCATGGAGGGTCTGTGCACCGTAGGTTTGGGTTGGCAAGCCCTTCGCGCCACCGCACCGCTCTGGGAGCTCGACCGCTGACGTTGAGCACCCACGTGTCTTGCAGGGTACGAGTCGCATGAAAGTCATCATGAAAATATGAAGGCTGCACCTCAGAGTCCACCTCCATATTATCAAGCCTACAGTGAGCTCACGGCACGCATCTGACCCCGCGAGCAGTCTAACTGAACGACCTCGAAGCGTCTCCTCCAGTGTCTCCAAGCAGACAATATCCTCAACCCCACAAAAAGCGATTACCTTCTTCATCGTGACGCCTTTGCAAGCTGCGATGCCATCCCTCGCCACCCAACCTACGACGTCGGTCCGACTCCAGAGCAATTCCCCCCTCACTCCCGATACAGCTTCAAACCTATGCATACCTACTACCAGGCCTCCAAAAGACTTTCTGGACCCTATCCAGATACATCCTTTAACTCACGCCGATCGGCAAGATCAGGTCACTCACCGTGACCCTCCCACCAGCAAGTCCAGTACCTTTCCGGGCAGTACGACCGATGCTGAACACGAATCGTCTGTCATTGAGTACATTATATCAAGCTCAAGAGAGTGGCAAGTAGTGCCAATGCAGAAGCGTGGTTGACGGGTCGCCAGGAAGTCGCCCACGACAAGCCGCCGCACCAGCGGGGCGACGGGATGGACCGATGCCGCACCAGGTGCAGACAGTTCGCGGGACGGGTGCCCATTCTCGAGAGAGCCGGAACGGTGTTTGGTACGAATTTCGCAGTTACGCGTTGGTTGCTCATTGGCGAGAACGGGAGTGCGCCTTTTTGGGGGATGCGGGGTGTGCGGCGCCCGGATGAGGGGCGCGCAAGAGGGGGGTTTTTGAGGGTGGAGACGGACTGTAACAGAACAAGGGTG
>ERZ1463038.296-NODE-296-length-16341-cov-14.654673_pt1 | contig 16341 bp, 27 predicted proteins | sample MGYA00564479_ERZ1463038 | MGnify/ENA primary metagenome ERZ1463038 (study PRJEB39244, sample SAMEA3635134) | Helicobacter pylori | study: EMG produced TPA metagenomics assembly of PRJEB11511 data set (Assembly of a 5300-year-old Helicobacter pylori...
GCAGCTCTTTTTTTTTTCCCTCCTACTCACAACCACAACCTTCAGCCGCTGGCACGCCGCCATCTCCGCCGAGGACGAGAAGTGGACCGACGACCTGTTCAAGAGGCTGATCCCGAGCAAGACGTTCGACCAGGTGCGTAGACTCTGACCCGAACTAGTAGCTCGATGTGTGACTGAGCCGGACCTTCACCGCAGTGGACCCAAGAAGACTTCGTCGTGGCGCTCACCCTGCTCGGTCGCGCCCAGGGTGCGGACCCGCACAAGTGGACGTTCGGTGGCCTCAAGCGCCAGGGCCCCGACGGAACGGGACCGTTCCGCGACGAGGACATCAGCGACCTCATCACCAAGGCCACCGAGGCCGTCGCTGGCGAGTTCAAGGGCCGCGGCAGCCCCGGGGTCATGAGGTGTGTCATCCTTGCATCGTGGCCGCAAGCAAAATCGCTGACGCCCTTCTTCAGGAACATCGACATTCTCGGAATCGCGACCGCTCGCAACGACTGGAACACGTGCAGCCTCAACGAGTTCCGCAAGTTCCTCAGCCTCAAGGTTAGATCCTGCTCGACTTGTCACTGTTATTGCTTTGCTTACAATTTCTCGCTCGCTGCAGCCTTTCGACAACTTCGAGGGTACGACCGCACCAACGTGAAGCTGTTTTCGTCGCTGATTGCTTATGCCGCTTCGCAGAGTGGAACAGTGACCCGGAGGTCTGGAAGACCGCCGAGAAGCTCTACACTCACGTAAGATCTGGGCGGGTTTTGATCGGAGGGATAGATCCTGACGCTAGGCGCTCTTCCAGATCGACAACCTCGAAGTCTTCCCTGGTCTCCACGCGGAGGAGCGGAAGCCCAGCATGGTCGGCAGTGGTCTCGCCGCAGGCTATACGATCACGCGTGCCATCCTCAGTGACGCTGGTAAGCAAACTTACTCGTCAGCTTGCTGAGCGTCAGTAACGCCGGTCCCGCGCAACAGTCGCGCTCGTTCGGGGTGACCGTTACTTCACCACGGACTTCTGCACTGCGTCTCTCACGAACTGGGGCTACGAGGACGTGCAGCCGGTGCTCAACGGTGGCTCGTTCGGAGGTGTCATCGGAAAGGTACGTCGCGGTCGCCCGCTGCGAACGCCTCGCACACTAACCTTCGGTCTTGTCAGATTCTCATGCGCACCCTCCCCGCGTCGTACACTTTCAACAGCATTTATGCGCTTTTCCGTAAGGACCGAGAGTCCATCTTGCGCCCGATCAGGCTGTCACTAACGACCTGCTCCAGCGTTCGCCACGCCGGCGACGACCAAGAAAATCTTGACGAACCTCGGCATCGCCGACAAGTACGACTTCAGCAAGCCCAAGTCGGCGACGCCATGGCGTCCCGCCTTCACGTACGACGCGTGCGCTAACATCCTCAAGGACCACAAGACGTTCGGGGTGATCTACGCGCCTTCGATCAAGCAGCTCGTGAGTGTCCTTCAACAGTCCAGCTCAACGAGTGCCTAGCTCATCGTCATCGTCCAGGTCGGCGAGTACGGATACTTCATCGGATTCGACAACCCGAAGGACCACGCTCGTGACCGGGACCTAATGGACAAGGTCCGCTCCTTCTGCTCGCCCCCACCGCACTCGCTGAACCCGCGCGTGCTTCGCCAGGCCCTCTTCCCTTACGGCTACGAGATCCCGCTGCAGAAGTTTTACGCGGACACGACGGCCCGCCTCATCAAGGAGAAGAGCTGGTCCTACGACGACGGCAAGACGATGAACCTCGACGTCGTCCGCGACGTGACCACCGTAGGTTTCGTCAAACGCGCTTGGTGAAGTACTGCCCAACACAATCTTCTCAGATTGCGTCCGTTCTTTGGTGTGCCGACACCTTTGGCATACCCATCAAGACGAAGGCGAACCCGCACGGCGTCATCACGCCGCAGGAGCTCTACCTCATGCTCTCGGTGAGCAATCAGCCCAAACACGATTCGTGCGCTCTCAAACTTACACTTGGGCTACTTTTCAGGCGTTCTTCGTTTTGTCTTCCTCAACTTCGACCCTCAGCCCGGCTTCGCGCTGCGCGACGAGGCCGTCTCGCACTCCAAGACTCTCGGGGGCATCATCAGCGTTCGTTTCGGCCAGGTGACGGGAATTCCTGTAAGTATACTGCCGTCCGCTGGGCCTGAAGCTGCTGAAGTGTGAGAACAGGCCATCATCGACCACCTCGCGCACGAATTGCAGGATCTTCTGCTCGGCAAGAACAGCAACGCGATCGTGATGAGCACGAACTCGCACGTAGGGGTTTCCAATCTCCTTTGCCATTGCGTCGCACTCACTGACTCCCGTTTGAGTAGGCATTCTACACTCGCCTGCTGGAGTCCAAGAGGCCCTTCGAGCAGCTCAACGCGTCAGTTCGTGAGTTATGAACCCGCGCAAATCTACGAGTACCCTGCTGATCTCTCTTTGACGCCCTTCAGAGTCGACCATGACGGCCTCGACGGCGAATCAGGTGCGTTCGGCGGGCTTTTGCCGTGGCCCCAGCTGACACTTCACCACAGGGCGAGGTTGCTGCCCACGTGATTAACTTCTATCTCGAGCCCTCGAGGAAGGAGGAGTACAGTGCGCTCGTCAAGCTCGCGCAAGACCCATCCCCCGAGGCGGACGCCCAAATCTGGGTGCGTGCAGCATCTCCTGCACTCGTCTTGGTGCAGTCTCTGAGTCATTTACGCAGGCGTACATTCTCGAGGTCATGCGACTGGACCCTCAGGTGCGCTGCTTCACCGCTCGCCAACATCCAGAACTGAAAGCGTTCCTTCGCAGGTGCCGGGCATCCCGCGCGTGGCCAACGTTGACGGCTCCTTCAAGGATGGCAACGAGGACGTCAAGTTCAACAAGGGCGACCTGGTATTCGCCTCGACCTACACCAGTGGCAGGGTGAGCGTCCCTCCCACGTGCTGTCCGACACCACTCACCCGCTGGGTGCAGGACCCGACCAAGTTCCCGAACCCCGAGGCGGTCAACATCAACCGTGACCCTTCGCTCTACAGCGTCTTCGGCAGTGGAATGCACAATTGTAGGCATTTCTGCTAAATTGGTGCTTGCACCCCTGATCCCGACCTGGCAAGCAGGTCTCGGATCGAAGCTGGTGCGCTACTCGATGGTGGCCATGGTTCGCGAGGTGAGTGCATTTCCAATAAGCTTCGTGAATTTGAGCTTGAATGCAATGCTTTGACCCAGGTTTTCAAACTCAAGAACTTGCGCCGTGCGCCTGGCAACGCCGGCCAACTCTTCCGCTTCAACAGCGAGATCGCGAAGACGCCGGTGCCCACGTACCTGACGGCCCAGTGTGCGTATCGAATATTCAGGAACTCGAAAGCTGCTGACTGTGCACTTGTCACCAGCCTCGATCTTCCCCTTCCCCGTTTCCCTCTCGGTTGTGTACGACGCCTGATAGGCGTCCCTCAAGTGAACTCCCCTCGGCTGTGTGTCTTCCGGCCTGCCCGCTTGCAATCAGTACCAACAGATTCCTCGACCCGACTCGCATCGCGTGGGAGCAGAAATGCGAGAGAACCAACTTGAGTCCCAACCCGAGTTCGGGTAGTGGGCGCTGCCGCTGGTTGGTCGGGCGGCAGCTGGACCTGTACTTTCCGGGCTGCATCCTGGTAGCACAGGCTTGTTACACGAAAGACGAAACGGATCCTCTCAAAGGCCTTGTCCGGAGTCACAAGACCGCACCGATCCGCCGCCCACCGTTTACCAAAACGCGCGTTCCTCCTCATCGGGGTCCTCCGCGAGTGCGGCGCTCGTCGATGGCTCCTGTGGTACCCCTTGCTGCCATAAGCGCTGGAGTAATAGCAATACGAGGATGTCGAGGTATGGCAAGGCATCTCTAGAGACCACCACCGCGGGGGCTCTGGGATGTCGTGACAGCGTCAACTCAGAGCGACACCGGCAGACGAGCAACAACATACGGTCGAGTAGTATCTGAAATGTACGAGAGCATCACCTTCTTGGTCTCCGTATCTTGAACCTGCACATTGCGCTGAGTGAGACTAGTGCTCGACCGTCTTGCGCGCCGCCGGTACGGACTCACCACGAGCGACCCATTCCGCTTCTTGTGCCATCTGAAGACGGCGCCTTCCACTAGCTTGAATACTGGCTCACTGTTTTGAACAACACCAACATTCAGTTAAGGAGTCGTGCTCCCTAAAATGACTCGAGATTGCGTACGTTGAAAACAGGCCGCCGAGGCCCGGAGGACGTCGGTACAGCGTCTTCGTCGCCAACCGCTTCCCCCGAAAGTACAGCGTATCCTCGGTGATTTCCCCCAGCTGAAAGCACCATGGAAGTCAGCGAGCTGCCGCCGATCGGAATCGCCGGCGCTTCGGACTCGCGCACATTCGGGGTGCCGGGCGCTGTCGGCTGTCCCTTGTACAGTTTGCGACTGAACGAACCGCTGCCGTGCTTGATGAAGTACAACGATCTCGTGCCATGCTCTGTCTCGCGGTACAGGTGCGAGTGGTGGCCGCTCCGGAGGTGAACGTCGGCGAGCAGCAGGGTCAGGGCGCCCGGCTCGACGCCGTCGCCGGACTCTGCAGAGGACGCAGAGGTGTCTGAGATGGTCGGGGAGCCCATGAGCGGTCGAGGGGGCATGGCTGGCGGCTCGTCGGGGGGGTCGAAGGAATCGTGGCGAGGATGGAAGGGACCAACTCCGCGCGCCGTGAAACGCGTCGAGTGGCGCCGCTTCCGCAGCCGGCCGCATTCCTTAGCGCTGGAGCTTCCCCAAAGTCTCCCGTCTTTACGCGTCACGATAGGCTGTAGGACGATCCACCTGCTTATCGCCATCCCGCCAAGACTTTCCCCCGTCCGACGCATGGAGAAGGAGGCGTACAACAACAGCGACTCGGGTCGCGGGACTCTCGGCGTCGTCGCTGGTCCAACTGCTGGTCAGGAGCACCATCACAGGAGGTCTGCGAATTGTGGAGTGCGTTGGAAGTGGGGTCGGCGGCCGTAACTGAGGACAGCGATCGTGCGCGCTCGCGCTCCCGCGCTCCTCTGCGACACGTCAAGGTGCTACCTAGCATCGTCAGCGGAAGCGATACTGACTTCAGTTTCACGTGAGGTCGTCCTGGGATGACGACAGTGATCTAAGCCTCGTCGCAACGGTCTTCATGCCCCGCGCGGGCCCCTGGACTCTGGAGTCGTGGACCATCTGGTGACCCAGCTCAGCACTTCTACTCCTGACTTTTAAAACAACAGGTGTGACTTAGCCTACCCTTTCGGAGCTTAGACTCCAACCCCCAGAAAATATGTGGACTGCTCAGTAGCCGCTTCAATGCTGACTCTTGCTGACTCGGTGCTCCAGTGGTGCCCCGCATTCTCGCGCGCTCGCATCGAGTTCCAGCCTGTAGCGGGACGAGGTGCTCGCTGGTACCAAGCCCCACCACTGGGATGACCTTGAGTCTTCGTGCGTGGGAGGTTTTACGTAGGTGTTGGTTGTCGAGAGACGAAGCCGGTCCGGCAGACGCCCCGGCCCGGCGGCCCATCGGCGAGCAGGTCGCGCGCAAGAGAGAAGTTGGCTCGCTCTCTTCCCTCCGTTCCCCATCCTAGGTATCCCCAGAGCTGCACCACCGAGCGTACGCACCCAGCACTTTCTTGCTAAGCTCGCCCGCCGCCAACCGGTGGTCCAAGCTCAGTACCCGGCCCCAACGTCCTCTCTCACCGTACCGATACCCTTCAGCCAACCACAATGGTAGCCAGCTACCCACCTTTCGCCTACTCGCTCTTCGTGCAGCCCGGGAACCGCGGTACGCTCGCGTACAAAGTATTGGGAGCTCGGCCGACTGGCGCCCAAGCGCGGGGGACGCCGTTGGTGCTGGTGCACGGGTGGGTCTTCTCTGCGGGACGGAATTCGAGATGAAGCGGAGCTGACTGGGGGCTCGAACGCGGACAGGCTGAGCGCCGTGGGCCTCGTGGACTGGCTCCCGCTCGCCGAGAAGCTCGCCGAGAGTCGACCAGGTGCGCCACACTTTGTGTTTTGGAGCGGTCTGGTGTCAGTTGAGGATATACTCACGCCTTGGATGCGCAGTGCTCATCTTTGACAACCGCGGGATTGGAGGATCGCACATCCACCCAGAGCGCGAGGCGGAGGAGTACAGGACGGAGGACCTCGCAAAGGACGTCGAGGAGCTCATCAAGGTATGAGGACAGCGTCCAGGTGTGTATCTAGTTCAAAAATGAGTGCTAACATGTGCGCATTGTGCAGCACGTAGGCTGGAACGAGTGCGACTTGCTAGGGTTCTCGATGGTGCGTCCTTTCGTCTCCTACGTCCTTCTTCTTTTTGAACAAGATCGGGCGAAGCGGAATCAGAGCTGATGTAGGATCCATATCAAGGGAGGCATGATTGTACAGCAGCTGCTAGTCTCGCCGCACCAGCTCCCGTTCAAAGTGCGGCACGTCGTCCTCGCCGCCACGTCCGCGTGCGTCAAAATCTAGCTACCACGGTGCTCTGAATCAGTTGTGCTGAACCTATTCACCGTGTTTACAGAAAAGCGGCCCATTCAGACCTGCTTTCCGCGATCCCCTCCGCACCGTCCGGGGGCGGCGCGCTCACGCTCGAGGACAAGATCAAGCTCGTCACGCCTTTCATCCACGTGCGTCTACAGAGACTTGCATGGAACCCTTGACGAGCGAGCACTCATCTCAATTTTGGACTTCGGAATCCTAGGTCGGCTACGACCCTGTCTTCCTCGCGGACCCCAAGGTGCGCTGGCGGTCTTCAGCTCACACCCCCTCAATCAGTCGCCGGTGTTTATCCTTTTTGTCCTTGCTCCGATAGAACAAGGCATTGATCGACCAACGGGTCCTCGAATCCGTGTACACCCGTCGACCGGGCAAGACGATCGGTGAGCCCTCCCCTCGTCTCCGCTGTGGGACACGGCGCTGACCCCCCATACCGAATCTCCAGCGAGGCAAGTGGGCACGATCGCGTCGTACGACGTGCGCAAGAAGCTATCCGCGATCCCCGCTTCGCTCCCCGTGCTCGTCATCCACGGCTCGAAAGACCGTGCGTCCTCCCTCTCCTCCTCGGTGTGCGTTCCCCCCCAAACCCTGACAAGTGTGGCGACAGGCTCTGTGTACTTCTCTGAGCGCAAGTACATCGAGCGCGGGATCCCGCACGCGCAGATCGCCAAGCTGCCGAACGAGGCGATCGGGCACATGTGCGGTCCCCTCTTCCTGAATCTCGGCTGACGGCGGCGCTGACGATGCTTGCAGGTGGTATGATTACTTCAGCACGGAGTACTGGGACTCGTTGCTGTGCGCGTTTTTGGACGACAAGCCGGCGCCGGGCGGCGGCGCTGCGAAGGCGAGGCTGTGATCCTTGTACTCTCGAAAGCGAATATCGATATCCTCTATAATCGGGATTGGATGAGAGGTTCGGTTTGCGGCTCGCCTAATGCTGGATCTCTATGCGCTTGCCGGGCGCCCACTCGCGGCAGACGTTCTCGACGTTCTCGAGGTAGCGCAGGTGGATGACCAGGTTTTTCGCTGTGGCCGTGTCGGGTGGGTTCGCCTTGAACGCGTCTGCAAGCTGTTGGCGCACACGAGCGATGTTGTCTGTTGGTCAGGCGGGTCAGCGCTCGGAAAGCTGCAGCTGCCATGCGAGGCGGGAACGGCACCCTTATTTGTCTGGCGGATCGCAGACACCTGATCCTCGGTCGTTGCGTCGTCGAGCTCCTCTCGAGTATCCATGATGGCCATGAGTAGCTCGGGGTCGCTGACCGAGTCGCCCTCGCCGATGACCACGTCCGAGATCGAGAGCTGCAGAGGTGCAGGATCAGCTCTGTGCTCACCAGCGACGACACCAGAGCGCTCACGAGATACTCGCCCCTGCTCAGCTCGCCCTCGAGCACCCTGAACGCATCGTTGACCCGTCCGCTCCAGCCCTTCGCCCACGCTTCCCGCTCGCCCTGGCCCGAGAACAGGTCCGGATGAACCTTCTGCTGGTAGCGCAAGAAGGCCTGCTTGAGCGTCTTCTGGTCGAGGTCGAACGCGGGCTCGAGGCCGAAAAGCGCGAAGGATGACGTCGACGGCGGCGGTGGTGGGAGCAACGCTGAGCATGCGGCGCAGACGGGAGCGACCGTGACTGGGAGGGACGCGCCGCAGGATGGGCAGGTCGTGCTAAGGTATTGCGCCGTGTGCGGCGACTGCTGCCGAGGCGACGAGTGCAGCGGACGCGGAGACGGGACGCGTTGCGCTGGCGAGGCGAGGCGCTTGGTGAGCACGACTGGTCGCACGAGGCGTCCGAGCATTGTTTTCGTGGCCATCGTTTGTGTTGGGGACGCTCGAGCAAGAGAAGCGGTGGTTTGTGGCGGAAGACAGCGTCGCTCGCGGGGCTGGGACCGGCCGACGCGATTGAGGCCGACGACCCCCCCCCCACGGGCTGCCCCGCGTCGGGTGCGAACGCCCTCCCGCTCCGGCTTTCTACCATCATCAACCTCGATGGCACTACGACGACAGGTGGCTGTGCTATCGGAATGGAGCGTGCGGTGTCGACCACCAGCAGGCGCCAGCACCACCAGCGGCGCACTCCGGACAGCTCGCGTGCGCCCGACGCTCTCCGCAACCGCGACCGCCGCACTCTGGCACCGACCACTCACTAGTCGACCACCCTACCCAGCATCCTCACCATCGCGGCCATTTCTGAGCCGCACCGACCGCACAAGACGACCCACTCCCACGCCGCACCTGCTCACGCTCGCCCGCGCTTTCCACTCGACGCCTCCCCAGCGCGACATCTTCTTCGTCACCGTCCCCGCCTTCAAACAAGCTCTGCTCACGCTCGTGCGCGTAACGTTCGTCCAGCCCACTCCCCGCCGCTTGCCGCCGCTTATCCAGGCCCCACAGACTCATCGCGCTGCCGTTCGCCTGGCGCTGGGGCTTCTTCAAGCGTTTCCCCGTCGCCTCGAAGCGGTTCGCCACGCTCCCGATTATCGCCTTTGCGCTCGTCGTCGCGTTCGGGCTCAACCAGAGCCCGCGCACCGCGCGCTGGAGGCTGCTGCTCATGTCGGAGCGAGAGGAGCTCGAGTGGAGCAACCAGCGGTTCGTCCTGCCCCAGGTCTTTGAAATCCAGTAAACCGACATCGTTCACAGATTCGACGAGCTCATCGCAACAGAGTCGCCGCTGATCCTCAAGCCAGACGACGAGCGCGTGACGACCGTCCAGCGCGTCTGCTCGCGGCTCGTACAGGCGCTGCAGGAGGACGGACCCGTCTCGTGCGCGCACCTGGGCCCACGGGAGGAGATGCTCGAGCGCATGCGCGAGCGCGACAAGCGCTCGAAAGTGATCCCGAGCGCCGTCACGGAGGGCCTCGCGATGCCGTTCTTGCCAGAGTCGTCCAACCCGGAGAAGCTCATGCCGGCGTCAGCTTGGAACATCTTTGTCGTGGACAAGCCGCAGATCGTAGGCCCGTTGTGAGCTGCGATGGATGAGCCAGCAGCTGACCGGACCTGTGCGAACCAGAACGCGTTCGTGCTCCCGTCGACCGACATTTTCGTGCGGCGGCCCCCTCCGTCCTCGTGCATTCTCCCCAACTAACAACTTAATCCGCTAGGTCTACACGGGCCTGCTGTCAGTCTGTGATGGCGACGAGAACTTGCTCGCTGCCGTCCTCGCGCACGAGATCTCGCACGTCGTCGAGCGGCACGCGACCGAGGCGCTCGGGTCCGTCGCCTTCCCACTTCCTTCCCCGTTCCCACTAACTTGGCAGCCTCACAAGATTCCTCGCGCTCTCCGGCGTCATCTTTGACGTCCTGCGCGGCGCCTCGTGGGCACTCACGATCTCGTTCCCCATCGTCGGGGACGCGCTCGCGGCGACGTTCACGTTCCTCGACCGCCGAGTGGCGCAGAAGGCGTACTCGAGGAAACTCGAGACAGAAGCGGACGCGCTCGGGTTGGAGATTATGGCGAGGGCCGGGTTTGACCCGCGTGGAGCGCTCGCGCTGTGGGAGATCCTGAACGAGGTGAGGCGCTCCTTCTGCTCGTTTCTTGGGTCCGCGCCGCGGAAGTGCCTGAGGCGGTGCTGCGTGCGTCTGGAGATGCGCTGATGCAACTTGGGGATGGTAGGTCGACAAGGACGTGGAAGAGACGGGCGAGCACGGCACGATCACGGAGAACATTGCGCTCTTGCGCACGCACCCGACCGGCGAGCAGCGCCTCGAGGTGCGCCCCCCAACCCTCGTTCCTCGCCCATGACCCAGTGCTGATGCTTCCCTGTGATGCTCAAAGGTCCTTCAAAAGCTCCTGCCTGCCGCGACCAAGATCTACGACGAGACGCGCGCGCTCAAGGCTGCGAACCGCAAGCCCGCGCCGAGGACTCCCGTCGCGACCATCACCCCCGTACCGTCCGCTTGAGCTTGTTGTGGCGCTCCGTGCATGGCCTGTTGGATCCTGTTGTTGCTGTCATACCCACTCTCAAACTCCCGCGGCTCCATTCGTTGTGGCTCTGCTCACCGTTCTCTAGCTCGTGTGGTCTCTTCGGCCGTACGAGAACATCACGATTTGCAACTCCTGCACGCTCGAAGGATCCGAGCGGACATCGCTGTGAGTCCAGCGCGAGTAGCCGGGGCGTTGGGGGCTCATCAGCTTGCTCGCTGGGCGATCCACGATCAAGCGGCCGCTCGAATCGCTTGGCGGGACCCACGAATCAAATATTGCGGGGAAACGCTCCCCGTGAGATGAGCACTGCATGCTCCTCGAAGATAAAAGCCGGTCGCACGTCCCTGCGACTCTCTCGTCCTTCCCTCTACCGCACCGGGACCCAGTCCTCACACCTTGACCTCCACCAACTCTACCAGAACTTTTCAGCCAACATGCCTTGCGCCTGCACCGGAGTGAGTTGTGCTCCCCCTCCGCGGCCTTCGCCACCGCGCTGATCTGGATGGGCGCCGACCAGGCTTCCACCTGCTCCTGCTCGTCCACTTGCTCGTGCAAGGGTGGAAAGAAGTAGTCTAGTCTAGTCTGCCCATCGTGAGCTCCGTCCTGCTTTGTGTCCCACTCCTCTCTCTCTGACCGGTTTCGAGTCGAAGCCGACGTCGGCGCCACCGACGGCTTTCCCACTCTCGCCGCCTCTTCCCCACCCCCGCCCATCTGCCCTTTCGCTTGTCCTGTTCGCCAGTGGAATCAAAGTTCCTGTGAAATTGCCCGACGGTCGCGAGAGCCGAGAACCCAGCTTGCGCTATGCGGGAACACCAAGCCTTCGGGTCTCCGCCGCCCGCAGGTTGGATGAAAACTGCAGATGTCGCTGAGACTGTATATAATTATTTATGAACCTCCTCACGACTTCCAGATTGATCGCTCTGCGCCCTCACACGCCCTCACGCTTCGCACTCTTCGAGTACGGAGGTGGCGACGCCCCGACTGATCCTTCACCGCTCGCCCTCGAGTCACTGCTTTCCAAGCTCGAAGGCCTCCTCGAATAACGCTCCCGTCCAAACACAGCGTCGTGCGACCACCCCTCGCCTGGGTGGTTCGAGAACTCGCCGCTGTGCACCCGGTCGAATGGGATAAACGGAGGCGGAGGGATGCGTGAGATGCGCTTCACTGCCGATGGCGAGTATGTAGCAGGAGGTAATTTCAACTTCTGCTCGGTGTCGAGGAAGGAAGTCGGGCGCGAATAGGGCGCAGGCGAGGTCGCGAACTGCATCGAGGCGCGGTTCGAGGCGCGGGCGCGGCGGAGGACCTCTTCGTGGGCTGGGTGTGGGTTTCACATAATCAGCCAGAAGAATGGGTGGTTTCTCGAAGAGAGAGAAGGAAGGCGCACCTCGGCTGTTGCGCCGCACGCACATCCTCCACGAGGTGAAGATGATGAAGCCCAGCACGACCCCAGCGATTACGAGCGCACGCACTGCGCCCGTGTCGATAGTATGGCTGAATTCGGATGGAGTCGCACGAGGTGCGAGCCGCTGGTTGGGGTAGGCTTGCTGGCGCCCAGCGGTGGCGTTCGGTCGCGGAGCCATGTGCTTCAGGCGCTGGTCTGGTTGGGAGGCAACGGGAACTGGGATTTATGGAGAACGAATAAAGAATAGAGGACCAAGGATGTGGATGTGCGATAAGAACGCTCACGCACCCCGTCCCCGACGTTATAGTGCGAGGCTCGAGCGTGCTCGAGCGGTGCGGCAGTCCTCGGACCCGCTGCAGCATTTTCTGAGCCCACGCATCGCATCCAAGAGATACGCACAGCTGATATAAGGTGGCACTGGTTAACATGGGTAGCCACAGGAGCGTTAATGAAGGCGTCGCGGACGGAAGGTCCGCACCTGCAGCAGCTCGGGCGCCGACCGCGGACGTTGTCGTTGCCCACAGTTCAGTGGACGCAAGGCTGACCAGCAGCTACCCGCCGAGGGTTTGCAGCTTATCGACCTGTATCCGCCACATGGCGAGCCACTTGCGCTCGGCCTCCACCCCGTCCGCCCCGTCGACCGCTGCCTCGATCGCGACCGACAGCTCCTTGCTGAGGCTCCCGAACGCCCCCGCGAGCTCCTTCGCGTGCGCTTGTGGCGGCTCGAGCCCCTCGGCAAGGTCGTCCGCGGCGGCCGACATTTCGGTGATGAGTCGCTGCGACGTCGCAAGGAACGCGTCTGCGGCGTAGCCGGGCGATGCGGGGGCGAGGGCTGGTGCGGTGGAGGTGATGAGTCGTTTGAGAAGAAGGCGCCCGATGCGAAGCAGTTGGTGGGCGGCGGTCACGCGTGCGCGTTCGGCGTCGGAGAGCGGGTGCGACGAGCGGAAGTCGTCCGAGTCGGCGTCGTCGTCCGAGCCTTCGCCGTCGTCGCCGTCGTCGTCCGCGGGAGCGCTCTGTTCCATCTCCTTGACTTCCTCGAGGCAGTCGTCGAGCAGCTCGAGCGCGTTCTGCCAGTCGCGGCGGGTCGCCTGCAGCTCGTCCGCGGAGAGCTGCTTCGCCGCCGCCGCCTTGTCCCACACCTGGGCCGTCAGGCGCAAGTTGACCTCCCGCAGGTCCTTCGCTCGCTTCCCATCCGCCTCGTAGCCAGCGAGCGATCCATCCAGCAGTCGCTGGACCGCCTCGACCGTCTCTTGCGCCGTCCAGCTGCGAGCGAAGACGCGGGTCAGCGCCCGCCGGTCCCACACCACACTGGCGGACGTACTTGAGCTCCTTTGCGAGCGCCCCGTTCCTCGGTGCGACCTTGAGGCAGAACGCGAGCTTGACGAGCAGCGCGTCGATCTTTTCGACGGTGCCCTGCACGGCCGCGAGCGACAGAGGCGGCTTGAACGCGAGCGAGAGCGCGGTCGACTCCTTGCCGAGGAACGTCGTCAGCTCGATGAAGTCGTTCCGCACGTCCGCGAGCGGCGCGGGCGGCGAAGCGGCGGCGAGCGGCGGCGGCGTTGCGAGCTGCGAGAGGATCGACGAGCACCGCGACGAGCTCGCTTGGAGCGTCGACACGAGCTTGGCGTCCTTTTTCGGTTGGGGGGCGAGTGGAGAGCTCATTCGGCTGCGACGGCGGTCGGTTCAAGGTGGGCGGCCGGGGTCAAGAGTGGCGCGCTCGGCGCATTCGCCTCTTGGCTTCACTAGTACCACCAATCGCGCTCTCGACCATGTTCGCCGCGTTCCTGCAGTGGCTGCGGTCACTCTTCTGGAGCAAGCAGCTCGAGGTCGCCCTCATCGGGCTGCAGAACTCGGGCAAGGTGCGCGCCGAGCTTGCGCCGCTCGCAGTCGCAGCAGGCGCTCACCACGTTCCACCCCCTGCAGACCTCGCTCGTGAACGTGCTCGTCAACCCGGGAGAGTTCAGTGACGAGATGATCCCGACTGTGTGAGTTGTGTGTCTGTAGAGGGCGGCGGGCGGCGTCGGAGCAGCCTGCGGTCTGTGGGTGCGCTCGCCACTGACTCGATTTGACCCCCAGCGGCTTCAACCTTCGCAAGGGTGAGCTCGGTCTGGATGGCTCGAGACGTCTGGAGGCATGCTGATGCTCGTTCGGGCGTGCGTTCTAGTCTCCAAGGGGAACGTGGCGAGTCCCTCTCGCGCTCGATATTCAGGCTCACAGCGGCTGACCTGATTGCACAGACGATCAAGCTCTGGGGTCAGTCCATCGACGATTTCAGTCCACTCTCACGATTCTGACGAGCTGCTGCAGATATCGGAGGGCAGCCCCGCTTCCGGTGCGTCTTCAACGCATCATCGCCGGCTGAACGCGCGCTCGGCTCTGTCGCGAATCGGTAAGCTGACATTCTTCTCCCACCCAGTTCAATGTGGGAGCGCTACTGCCGTGGCGTGAACGCCGTCCTGTACGCCCCGACCGTCACCCTTTCCGAGCCACTTTCCGATGACGCCGCTCACGTGACCCATGCTCAGGTTCATCGTCGATTCGGCCGACCCTGGGACGTTCGAGGCCGCCCGGAGCGAGCTGCACGCGCTGCTGTCGAAGCCCGAGCTGAGGGGGATACCGCTGCTCGTGCGCCTCGCATCCGTCCAGCTGCGATGGGCTCGCCGCACGGCACTGATGAGCCCCACGCAGGTCCTGGCGAACAAGAATGACATCGAGGGACACACCAAGGTCGAGACCGTCATCGAGGACCTCCACCTCGCCAAGATCCTCGACCGCGAGGTCTCGTGCTACTCGATTTCGGGTGCGTCCTGCCCCAGTGGCTGGTCGGCGTCGACCTTGCGGCTGACCCTTTGCTTTCGTTTCGCAGCCAAGAGTAGTCGGAATATCGATCTCACGCTCGGGTGGTAGGTGATCCTTTGACCTGAACGAGGAGAAGATGCTGACTCGCGCTTCCACACGACGCCAGGCTGTTGAAGCGCGCTTGAGCGGTTTGGGCAGCAGCTTTTTGTACCAGTGTAAACAACGCAGTTCCCCTTACGACGCTGATCATGGCTGCGGTTTTTAAACCGAGGTTCCGTTATGAAGTCGCTCTCAGTTGCGTCTCGGCGTTGGGCGCTTTGGACTGGTGCGAGCGCAGGTCGCAAGTTGGCTACCACTCCACAGCAGTCAACCCGACGCACTAGTTTCCAGATTCTACTACATCATGTTCCTTATACGTTCGCCTTCAGCTCAGTCTCTCGCGTGAAGTATAGGCTGTCATAATTGAGCGACGTGGGTGCCGTCGCGAAGGCTTGCTTGGCAAACTCGAGCCAACCGGTGGCGTGCCTTGACGATACGGTGGTGTCGAGAGGATACATGTTGGGCGTATTGATGGTGACGTCCACGCCCACTGTGTCCCGCGCCTCGACGAGTATCACAAAAGGTCCAAAGTCTGCGCCGTCGGGCAGCTCGCCCACCTTGCTTCTGTAGTCCGGGATGTGCTTGGCAAACTTTTGCTGCTGTTTTGGGGTGCCTGGGTATGCTTCCCGGCCCATGGCCTCATGGGTCAGGAGTGCGCCGTCGACGAGCCGGAACTGGGCACGTCGCGAGTCGGCCGCGCTCTGGTTGGGGTCGAATTCTGCAACGTACGCCGGGCGGTGAGTTTGGCGAAGGAAGACATATGTACGAGTGCGCGTACTGAATCGGAGATATATGACATGCGTTTTGCAGGTGTGGCGGAGAGCCAAAGCGGTACACCACGCGGGAAATGTATTCCCTGATGTTGTAGAAGAGATCTCCCTCGATCAAGTCGTCCGCCGCGGAGGTCAACAGGGAGAGCTTTGGCTTCTCTAGCGACCGCGTCTCAAAACTGTCCCGGGTCTGTTTGAACTGCGCGCAAGCAGGCTTCAAGTTGTGGCGCTTCCAGTCGGTTCTCTGAAAGGGTGGGCACTGGTTAGGTATGGATGGGGGTTGATCATTATTTTCTGGACTGGACAAACTTCGCAGCTTTCTGAGAAGTCACTCGCCAGTTCGAATGCTCCTCTCACAAGTACCTCCAACAGACCCCCGTAACTAGGCTTTTCGCTGCATCCGTATAGTTTGTTTGATAAGTTAAACCCTATGGCGCTTCTCTGGGTGCGACCCAGATGCAAGCCTTCGATGCCTCGCAGCCGGTAACCACAACCTTGAACCCTCGCAAATGGGTTTGTCTCCACGCGGCACACCCCGATACCTAAAGTGGAGCTGGGGTAGCTCAAAAAGTAAATACATGTATGGTGTAATCAGAATGACTCAGTTGAAGGTGAGGGGCTGGAGAAGGACTTGGCGCTGATGCTGGGGGAGCTGGAAGGGGGTGTATGGGAGTATGATGCAGACTATTTGGAAGTGTTGTAGACGGCCCTAGTCTGGAGCAGGGATTCGAGACCGAGTCCGAGTCCGAACAGTTGAAGAGTGAACCAGCACGCGCTCGGGCGACTCGGCCTGCTCTCCGCCACTCCGACCTCGATCTGCACTCACAGATCGGAAGAGCGTCGTGTAGGGAAAGAGTGTC
>ERZ1463038.297-NODE-297-length-16338-cov-10.495609_pt1 | contig 16338 bp, 30 predicted proteins | sample MGYA00564479_ERZ1463038 | MGnify/ENA primary metagenome ERZ1463038 (study PRJEB39244, sample SAMEA3635134) | Helicobacter pylori | study: EMG produced TPA metagenomics assembly of PRJEB11511 data set (Assembly of a 5300-year-old Helicobacter pylori...
CGGGTGACTGGAGTTCAGACGTGTGCTCTTCCGATCTGGGACGCGATCGAGAGAAGGTACGTCGTGAGAAACGAGACGTCGACGTGTGGGAAGACTTGCAGCTGCGACGTGCGCGGGTCAGCGTCCGGTTTAACGTCTGGTGAAATTAAAAACAAAAGTACCTCTCGACGGATGAACTTGATGACCCGAGCCTTCAAGTTTGCGTTCGTAGCGATTTGTGCTGGTGCTACTGGCTTGAACCCCGTGTAGCGGTTCGAGGCAACGTGCTTGGCAAACAGCTTCTCGCGGTAAATGTACCGCCTCCGTTCGATCGCCCGCTCCTCGAGCGTCTCCCGCCACGTCTCCGAGTCCTGACGGCGGCCGTAGAGCGCATGTCGCGGGACCGAGGTGTACCGCGAGCGGGCGCTGGCCGGAGGGCACAGAGCCGCGGACGACGAGGCGCCGGAGGTGATGGAAAGTGGCAGGAGGTGGTAGGTCTGGAAATCTTTGTCGCTTCTGATGCTGTGTAGAAGCTCGTGGATGTTGCCGAGGCAGAGGGGGCACTGCGAACCGCGGGGTCAGTGGCGACACTCCGGGGGATGCGGAGTCAGGAGCTCGGGCTCACTCGACGGCTCTGGTCTGTCCAGGCTCTGATACTGAGATGAGAAGTGTATCGTGAGCAGGTTGCTTATCTTTGGGCTTGCGAGTGAGCTCACCAGGCGAAGCAGTAGTCCGCGTGATGGCACGGAGAGATGACCGCCTGGTGTCACGATCCAGAACGGGTAAGCGACCGCAGCTGATACGCACGGGACGGTGTGAGCAGACCTTGTTCACGACCGGGCTCAGACAGATTGCACAGTGCGGGGTCTCGTCGTCGTCGGGCACCCCGCCTGGTGGGGGCGGCAGCACGGCGGCCACGAGCTGCTGTCCGCTCTTGCGTAGCTCGTCCGAGTCGCTGACCGAGTCGTCGAAGCCTGCAAGGGGGTCCTGCTCGTGCACTTTGCCCTTGCCCTTGAGCCCCGGCGATGTTGAGCTCGGCACGACCGCCCCGGCCTCGTCCGCCTGATACGCCTCGGGCGAGTGCGACTGCTGCACTCCACCGGCGGTCCTGCGTCGTTTGGTTGGAGGTGGCTTCATCGAGTTGCTTGTTGTGCTGGCGTAGCGGTGCACGGTTGTGGTCACTCGGAGAGGTGCGACGTTGGCTGTGCGTCCGGTTTCTTGCATGAGCGCCTCGCCGTCTGGCCCGTCGTCGTTTAGTGGCGCGCGTCTTGCGGGCCAAATGGCCTCCCCACCAATCGTCTCGCTGTCCACGGCGATCCCACCAGCCGAGCTAGCCCCGCCGACCCTCGCCGGCTCGCCGTCGTCCCCACCGCCGGTTCCGAGCCACCTCGCAGCCGCGCCAGGCGCAGTCGGGCGCTTCGATCCCATCCCGGTCACCTCGGGCCTGCATGCGATCAAGTCAGAAGGTAGTCAGGCGCCGCCACAGCGAGATGGGGCCGCCCCCGAAACCGCGCTCGAGCCGGCTGCCGACACTCCTCCGGACGAGAGCGACTCGGATGACTCGGACGATGGCACAGAATCGGGCGAGGACAGTCCCAGTGCAGACGAGGCGGAACCAGTCGCACTAAAAGAGCCGCCGCAGCTCGAGGTCGGCGCGACTGCGAGCGACGGGGAGGGGTCAGCCGACGATGAGAGCGACGGCGAGGTGTCCGAGAGCGACGACGACGCCGAGGACGAGCCAACACTCAAGTACAGCCGGCTCGAAGGCGGAACGACCGAGATCCTCGCCAAGGACAGCGCGAGCGCCCTCGCCGTCTCGCCAAAGTACATTGTGCGTCGCGGCATCCAGGGAGGTCTGGAGTTGGAGCTGACGAGCTCGAACTACAGGCTCTCGGCACCCACAACGGTGCCATCTTCATCCTCGACTTTAAAGGCACGATCATCAAGCGCTTCCGGCCCCACCAAGCCATGATCAACGACCTCAGCCTCGATGCGGGGAGCGACTTTGTCGCGAGTGCATCCATGGACGGTGCGTTGTCGGTCTCTCAATATTTTTTGTGAATTTAGCTGATACCAAGCCTCACTGTTTCAGGCAAGGTGGCGATCCAGGCCCTTGACGGCTCGGAGAACAACGTCTTCGACCTGCGCCGCCCGATGCGGTGTGTCGCGCTCGAGCCCAACTTTGGCAAGCGGAGCACGCGCCAGTTCGTCTCGGGCGGTATGGCCGGAACGCTCGTACTGCACGAGAAGGGATGGCTCGGGTACAAGGAGGTGACGCTGCACTCGGGCGAGGGCCCAATCTGGGCGGTCGAGTGGCGAGGAACATTCATCGCCTGGGCGAACGACGCTGTCTGTCTCCAGCATTTCTTCTTCCGCAACGTGTCCTGACGCTTGGACTGACACGCAGGGCGTCCGGATCTACGACACGACCTCGGCGCAGCGGATCACCTACATCAGCCGCGCGGACGACAGCCCGCGAGCGGACCTGTTCAAGTGCACGCTGCACTGGCAGGACGATCACACGCTTCTCATTGCGTGGGCCGACTTCATCAAGGTCGCCGTCGTCAAGGAGCGCGAAGGCAAGCGCGGGCAGCTCGGCGTCGGGCTCGCGACGACGGAGCTCTTCGTCGAGGTCGCGTCCATCTTCCAGGTCGACTGCATGATTTCGGGCATCGCGCCGCACGGAGACTCGTACCTCATTCTCGCGTACATGACCGAGGACACGTTCGACAACGAGGCGACCGAGAACCGCGATGAGCAGCGGCGCAAGGCCGGCAGCCGCCCCGAGCTGCGCGTCATCTCGACTGACGGCGAGGAGCTCTCGTCCGACGCGATCGGCCTCCGTAACTACGACCGCTTCCAGTGCCGCGACTACAGCCTCTGCCCCGCTCCGACCGGCGAGAGCTTCTACGTCATCTCGCCGCAGGACATTGTCGTCGCCCAGCCGCGCGACGAGGCGGACCACATTGCGTGGCTCATCGAGCAGCAGCACTACGAGGCAGCCCTCGCTGCACTCGAGAGCTCGGGACTGACCGGTATGGACGGGTTCGACATCGTCGCGATCGGCGTCAAGTACCTCGAGCACCTCGTCGACGAGGGTGCGTCCCAGCGCGCTTGCATTACGGCTCTGAGAGCTGACCGTTGTCCACAGGCCAATACGAGAAGGCAGCGGCAACGTGTCCCAAGATCCTCGGCTTCAACGCCAAGCTCTGGGAGGACTGGGTGTTCCTCTTCGCGGACAAGGGCCAGATGCAGGTGAGCTGCCAACCTCTCCGTTTGGAGCGGAAGCGAGTGCTCACGCTCATGTGCAGACGATCATTCCCTTCGTTCCGACGAACAACCCTCAACTCAGTCGTCTGGTCTACGAGATGATTCTGGCGCACTTCCTCCGCCACGACCCCGAAGTGCGTTCGAACTCGCACCGATCTCGAGGGACACGAGACTGACTCATCCACGTGTAGGCCCTTCTCAAGACCATCCGAACCTGGCCCCACGACATCTACGACGTTGCTGCCGTCATCCTCGCGATCCAGGACCAGATCCAGCGCAAGCCCGACTCGAAGATTCTCATGGAAAGCGTCGCCGAGCTGCAAGTCTTTTCACTTCCCGTACTCCCGATCATTCCATCTGATCTCCTTCGCACAGGTTCGTGCTCAACCGCCAGCCCGGGAAGGCGCTGCCATACTTTCTCAAGCTGCGACGGCCAGGCGTCTTTGACCTCATCCGCGACAACAACCTCTTCACGGACGTGCAGGACCAGGCGCTTCTCCTCATCGAGTTCGATCACGACATCAACCGAATCCCCTCCGCTCACGCCAACGAGAACTCGCCCTCTTTGTCGTCCAATTCCAAGCCTGCTCCGCGACACGGCGCTGCGATCGCACTGCTCGTCGACCATACCCATTCCATTCCGGTGCGCTTCCGTCAAGGATCATCGCTCGGGGTGCTTGGCTCACATCTGATCCCTTCTTCAGATACCACGAGTCGTTTCGCAACTTCAATCGCACCGCCAATACCTCTTCATGTACCTCGACGCCCTGTTTGACCAAGACCCGCATCTCGCATTCGACTACAGCGACCTCCAGGTCAGCTCTGGTAGAATCTGAGACTTTAGTCTTTAGCTAATCGTTTCTCTCCTAGGTCGACCTCTACGCCCAGTACGACGCCAACAAGCTCATGGACTTTCTCCGCGCGAGCAACTACTACAGCCTCGAGCGGGTGCGTCCATGCTCCGGTCCTCCATGAAACTCCTTGTTCTGACCCTTGGGGTGTAACTAGGCTTACAAGATCTGCGACGCGCGAGACCTCGTACCCGAGATGGTCTTCCTGCTCGGCCGGATGGGCGACAACAAGCGCGCGCTCAATCTCATCATCGAGCGGCTCGGCGACGTCCAACGAGTGAGCCACCACCCCGAGTAGTCTATCCGATCCCACTAACCTTCCTCATCGTAAAGGCCATTGAGTTTGCGAAGGAGCAGAACGACCACGACCTCTGGGAGGACCTGCTCAAGTACTCCGAGACGAAGCCCCGTGCGCCTCGCCTTCCTCTGCCGTGTTGCTCCGTGTACTGACCTCTCCTTCAGGGTTCATCCGTGGACTCCTCGAGAACGTCGGTGCCGAGATTGACCCGATCCGACTCATCCGCCGCATCAAGAACGGGCTCGAGATCCCCGGGCTCAAGCTCGCGTTGATCAAGATTTTGCAAGACTTCAACCTTCAGGTGCCTTTTTCTTGCTCCAGAAGCCACGAGTGTCAATGATCTGATTCAGTCCGCGGCCCCAGATCTCGCTGATGGAGGGTTGCAAGACGATCCTGTACAGCGATTGCCGGCAGCTCGCGCTCTCGCTGCACGATCGACAGACGAACGGCTTCCTGTGGACTGGTGAGCCCGACTGAGCATCTCAAGACTGAGCTCTGGGTACTGATTCACTGGATCCCTGCAGGCGACACGCCGACGCACGGCACCGCCGTGCCCATTTTCCCCCAGCTCAACGGCGCGGTCCCTCCAGAAAAGCTGCCCTTCGGAGTGCATTTCCTATGCGGAGACACCTTCGATGGCGAGCAGGTGTTCGCCGGTGCGGACCTGCAGAAGGCGTCGCAGCGCGACACGCTCCTCGCCGCGAGGATCCTCGAGCCGGACCGGCACTCGGAGACGGAGGCGGCCATGGCGCGCGCGATGGGGGCCAAGTTGAGGCTCGTCGGGGAGCTGCGCGAGACGAAGCGGCACGCGGGGTGTCCGAACTGCTCGAAGGCGGTGCTGCGGTGAGCGGTGGAAGAACATGTTGCTACACTCCTGCTCCCACTCGGTCCTGGGGCCGACCTTTGCTCGCACTGGCGCTCGAACGTAAATTTCTCCGAACAGTGTATGATGGTAAGTTTCGAAGCATGCACAGCCCAGCCTCCTCCCAGAGCTCACCAGCATCGAGCGCCGCCTCGTACTCGACCTGCTGCATCTGCGCCTCGATCCCGGCGGCAAACTCGTGAAGCTTAAAGTCGGTCCACAACGCGTCCTGCCTCATCTCCTCCTCGATCGCGTCTCAACGGTAGCATTCCCTCGCCCATTCGTCTTGGTCGTGTTCCTGTTCAATCGAAGGATCCCAGAGAAGCTCGAGCTCTACTGCGTTTCTGCCCGCAACCTCGTTCTCAGCTTCCTCTCGCAGTGCCTCATCAATCTCGTCAACAATATTGTTTCGGAGTGAAACTGCGTCCTTGGGTCGGATCTGGCAGCGCGGACATGGGATCGCAAACTCGATGCCGGCACCGAGGAGTCCGGGCCATCTGTCAGTCAGGGCGCTACTAGAATCAACGGTAAGGGAATATAATGGGGTCACCTCTTATCAATATGAAGATATATCAAAATGAAGATTCCCTATGGTCACCGCGAGATCTCGGTCCCAGTCGAGGACATCGAGGATGTCGAGGTTTAGTGGGCTGTTATGGATCGAAGTGCTGAAGTAGGTAGAGCTGAGTCAGACGTCCTCGGTTGTCTGCCTCACTTCGAGGAAGGATTGCGGCGTGCGCGTGCTTCGAGGTCGCAGCGCTCGAACGCCGGGGAGAGGGCTTCGACGGACAGTCTTTGCCCGGTCAAGCTCGCTTTGAGCTGATTGGACTCTTTGTTTGAGACTACGAGCACAAAAGGCGACCATTCGAACTCTCCAGGCCCGGCGGCAGAGGTGCAGAAGAGGTCGCTTGTCCTCGCTCAGCTCCCAAGTCCCAAGAGGGCACGCTGTAGTACCGCGGCTTCCCCAATACCGATCGAAGGTGGTGAGCGTTTCTGAAGTGCTTCGACGTACCCGACAGGGAGTACAGGTCGTCAAAGGAGAGAGCCGACACGATGCGCACCTCGAGAGGGACGACCGTGTCGACGAGTGGGCAGGGCGTCAAGAGGGCAGGAACGGAGCCACGGACTCGTTCGATGGAGAGCGCAGAGTATTTTATCGACCCTGGTCTGGTGCAGCTGGTCAATTTGTATCAAGCTGCTCAGCTTGCGCGTCCTCGTGCCCGGTGAGTGGCCTGAGCCCCACTTACCGCGAGTGATGGACTTGAGCTTGCTCGTCCAGATGTTTCTCGGGCATGAGCTGATTAATTGATACGGAAGCCAACCTGGGTCCCATTTGGTGGACTTGGGTGTAAGATTGAAGCAAAGCAACCTGAAGTGCCCCCTGAGCGAAGCTTTTCCTGGCGTGGCCTAACTTAAACACGTTTGACGAGCAGCCGATAATTCCTTGACAAGCAATTGAAACGTACCGTGGAGAGGCTTTGTTCGACTAAACTCCTCGCAAGCATCGGCACGAGTCGCATGACCAAGGACCAGCTTGGCTGGCATTGCTGCAGATAGTTCTCCATTGCGAGAGGTATCAGGACGTACACGAATTGGTGTTGATTCAATGGTATCTGCTCGAAACTTTCCGCTTAGGGCGAATCCGTCATGGCTAGCAATGGCTAGTGTCGCTGTGCCAGTGGCACGCGCGGCGGGGCCGCGCGGCACCAAGACGTCCTGAGGAGATCAAGTTGAGTTGCCTCGGGTATCTGTATAATACAAGTGGCATTGCTTACCGGAAAGGCGCCACTTCTTTAAGGCGCTCTAAAAGCGCGCCAGGGGTGGTGCTGAAGAACCCCAGACGCGGGTACGCAGCTGGGGAGCTCAGTAACGGCATCCTAGGGTCCCGAAACATCAAAATCTCTCTTGAGAGCTCAGCTGGTAGAGCGTGGGACTCCCGACGCGGTGCGAAGGTCGCGGTGCAGGACAAAGTGCGCCCACAGGTCCTGAATTAGGAGCTCAGTATATAATCGGTTGCTTCATCAGCCTGGAGAGGCACCGCTGACAGTCATGATCGAGGCTGCTAGCCCTGGGCTGGGATCGTGAGCTGCTCCTTGCGCCCTCCTCGTGCAAAATGCTAGATTTGCAGGATGTACATCAATACTGAGCAAATACAGTACTGTACAATTTCGTAGACATTGCCGTGTAATCGGTAATCGCGCAGCGGGCGGTAATAAAATCGGCAATACGTAACCGGTAAGAGCACCTCCGCCGGTACATTACACTCACCGCGACCTCCACATTGCGGGGTAGGGTATGTGCACCAATTATGAGCTCCTAATTCATTATACCCCGTGATGCTCGCGGAGGTCTGGGGCAGTGGCTGAGCGCTGACCCAACGCTCGTTGCGCTTTGCTTACAGCTCGAAGTGCGTGTGCGCTATCCTTCCCTCAAAGCTAGTGACATAATGCTGATATTCTCCTTTTAGAAGTGTGTGAAACCCAAAGCTCTACCGTGCTTTGCTTGCTTCCTGCTGTTGGCAACGTGCTCGTGCGACACACCAGCACCCGAGTGCTTGCTCCTGCACCACAGCAAAGTGCAACCCGCCGTCGCAGCGTTCAATAAGCTCGAGCATTTCACTCTACATAACATCAATCTCAGATGAGGTCCCTACTTCAGGACGAGCTCTCTGTACTCCTCGCGCGATTGACCCGTTGCGTTCCGCTGCCAGACGCTCGCGGCACTAGCACTCGTGCTGAAGCGGTGGAGTTTCAGTCAGTGCAGGTCACTCTCTAATTTAGAAGTGGCGAGACAGTTTGAATTTGCAGAGGTAAACTTTGGGGATCGGGAGGACTGCAGATGTAGATGGTGGGGTGCGCAAGATGGCAAAGGCCGAGCCTCCTTCAGGTCTCAACATCCATGATCTGAACGCAGACGGGTCGTAGTACCGATCAACGTTCACAGCTGGCGGGAATCAGCTTGGGAAGATGGTGTGGGCCCGCGTCGGAACGTCGCGGAGCGCACGCCCTCGTGGGGCGACCCCGACGGCGGCGAACGAACTTTGGCGCATCGGACCTCCGGATGCTCTGTGATCCAGATCCATTCATTGGGACCGGAACCTAGTCGTCTGCTGGGCCAGATCCCAGCCATCGCCCAGATTCTGGTCAGAATCCGTCACAATCCACGGGCAGTCTTCCCAGGGGCTCAGCTGCCGGAAACGGAAGGCTCGACGACGCCACCGACACTTCGGGTGCGCTTCCTCCAACAGCCGTCGTGCGTCGATTACATTTCCCATACCTGGGGTCCAAAAGTGTGGGGTAACATGTGGGGCGGTAAACTGCGGCCGGTAAGCAGTAATAGGTAATCAACCTCAGCGCGGTAAATTACAGGAATTGAGCACAGACCCCGGTAAAGCTGAATTCGTGTAAGAGAGGAAGTCGACGCATGGGGCGCGGCAATGTCTACGAAATTGTACAGTACATGATTTTGATAGTCTACACGGAAAGGCCCCTGGCGCCTCTGGTGTCCCCCCTTTCGACTCGGAGGTGAATCACAGGTCGGCTGGTCTGACCTAGGACATCCGCCAGATCGACGACTCCCAAGATCAAGACACCAAAGTATGCTTGAGAATGTCTTGTTGCGTGGACCACAGTTGTACGCTGTGCAAGGCGCGCGAAGGGCTCCGTCGGCGCGACCCCTGTGGCGTCACAACCACTTTGAACCAGCACGGAACAATATTTTTTCCCTCTTCTTACGAGTAGATGAAGAGCTTCCTTGAGCGAGCTGAATGCCTCGGGACTTTTTGTGGGGCGAGATGATCGGACTCCACTCCCCATTCATTTAGTGCTCCAGTGTGGTCCGTGAAGTGAGGGTGCATTACACAGCCAAACTGGGCACTTACAACGATGCGACAGCTCCATTGCGAGGGCGTTGCGGTTCGCTCTCCTTGGATGGATGGATGAACGCGTCATTGCAGGGTGCCAACACCGGTCCCAGGGTGGGCATGATGGATCTTACACAGTGTACCGACCAGGGGCCGTTCCAGGGTTGCGCTGCTCGGCCTGGGGAGAGAAGCAAAGTCAGCGGCTGCCAAAAGGGAGGTCACTGGCGTAAGTACTCACCTCGAGGGCCATCGTCGCGCCCTCGATGAGCGAGCGCTTGATTTCCGAGATGGCATGCTTGACCTGAGGCGGAGAGGGAGGATCAGCGGGTACCATCGGACAACCGAGGGAAAGAGACGCACCCTGAACTCTTCGTTCGACTCGATGAGCAGGTGGAGCTTGGGAAGCTCGTCAGGCCCGGGCTCTTTTCCAGGCTCATAGAAGGTCCCTTTGTTAGTGATGGATGCTCCGGTGCTTTCAACAAGCTGTGCGAAGAAGGGCGAGTCAGCGAAATCGCGCGAGAGGCTCGACAGAGGCGCACCTGAACCATCGTCTCCTTGTTCGTGACTTTCCAGCGCGCCTTCTGAGGATAGTCATTGATGTAAATGATGGCCTTCGAAGAGAACTGTATAAGCATCTAGTCGCGCGTCGTAGGGAGAGAGGACGCACGTGGAAGTCGGTGGCGTCGGGGTCGCGACGACGAGCCGAGTCGGTTGACAAGTCGCTCTCGCCTGAGCGGCCAGCAGCCTTGGCCTTGAGCATGGCGTTGAAATTGGCGATGACGCTCTGGGCTTTCGCAACTCCCGCAGGTTTGCTAAAGAACCAGCAGCAGTCAGCCTCGGGGAGCGGGAACGGGATCAGAACAAAAACCCACCCAGAAGCGATCGCGGCAGCCTCGTCTGCCTTCATCTTGGCGAGCGAAGTGGCGTCCTGCACGCCAGATGCGATGGAACCGCCACCGCCTCGCTTGGACATGTCAGGCGCCGGACCGCGCTTGATCTCAATCTCCAGATCGGCAACCTCCACCGCCGACTTGGCGGCATCCTCGACGGCGGCCGCGGTGGGTTTCTTGTCGCCGCCCGACTCGTCGGCGAACATGGCGTGCTGTGCGCGCGAGACGGCGTCACGCCCGTCGGCGAGCGACTCGAGGCCCTTGCCGCCGAATCCAGACCCAGCGGCGGACGCCTTGCCCGACTTGACCTTCTCCGCGAACGCTGCGAACGGAAAGGAAGTCCAAGCGAAGCTCCGTAAGTAATTCTTGGCAAACGAGAGCGGGGATGAGACGCACCTTCGGCCATCGTCTTGAGCTCGTCGGGCACTTTAGCTTCGGACGCCGTGAGCGCCTTGAAGATGTCGAGCGCGTACCTGTCCTGGTCGGGGGTAACGAAGGTGACGCAGGTGCCCTTGTTGCCGGCGCGGCCAGTTCGACCGGCGCGGTGGACGTAGTCTGCACGATCAGACGTCTGGTGAGCATGGGCGTGCGAGGATGAAGGCAAGATGGGACGCACCCTCCATGTGGTTCGGCGCGTCGTACTGGACAACGAGCTTGAGCTGCTTGACGTCGAGGCCTCGGGCGGCGACGGAGGTGGCGATGACGACGGGGATGATGCCCGACTTGAAGTCGGTGATGGCCTGGTCGCGGTCGACCTGCTCCATACCGCCGTGGAGAGACATACACGCGTAGTTCTTCTTGAGCAGCTCCTGCAGGAGCTTGTCGGCCGAGTCCTGGCGCTCGACGAAGATGAGCGTGCGAGCGTCCGAGTCGTCGTTCGAGAGTCGGCCGAGGAGCTCGAGCAGTCGGTTAAACTTGGTCTCCTCCGCGCGAACTTCGACGATCTGCTCGATCTCGGGCGCGACGATGGAGCGCCCTCCGACGGTGATCTCGAGCGGGCGGCGGAGGATTTTGCGCGCGAGCGCCTCCATCTGCCGCGGGAACGTGGCCGAGAACAGGACCGTCTGACGGTCCGGCCGGATCTGGTTGATGATTTTCATGACCTGGGGACGAGTGGTGCTCAGTCTTGGGGTTACTGGTGGGCCAGGCTGGGAGGCGACGCACCTGCGGCTCGAAGCCCATGTCAAACATGCGGTCGGCCTCGTCGAGCACGATGTAAGTGATGCGGTGCAAGTTGATGATTCGGCCCGAGTTGGTCGTGAGGAGCTCGATCATGCGTCCGGGCGTGCAGACGACGAGCTCGGAGCCGCGCTTCATGTCGGCGATGTTGTCCTTTAGCGGCGTTCCACCATACGCGACCGAGGCCTGCAGAGATGCACTGTCAGCGTTGGTATCTCATACAAATAACGAGAACGCACCCTAAGACCGAGCGCCTTCAGAAACGGCTTGCACTCGCGGTGGATCTGCGTCGCGAGCTCGCGCGTCGGGGTCATGATCATCGCAATCGGACCCTCGAGCGTCTTGATCGGGCGCTGATCCTTGATGTGGCGGAACATGGGCAGGAGGAACGCGATCGTCTTGCCGGACCCGGTCTTGGCGACGCCGATGATGTCGCGGCCAGACATGATGGCGGGAATCGCCTGCGCTTGGATCGACGTAGGCGCGGCGTACTCGAGTCCTCGGATGACCTCGATGCTGTAGTTTTTGGTCAGTGAGTGGAATCGCAACACGTGCGAGGAAGTGAAGCTTACCAGGGCGCAGGCAGACCACAGTAGCTCCACTTTGCGACGGGCTTGGGCGGGTCGGCGCCACGGACCTTGATGCCGTCCATCTCGAGGCGCATCTCCTCGACTTGCTCCGGTGTGAGTTCTTCGACCTCCGGCGGTGCGTGGTAGAACGCCTTGCGGAACGGCTCGTAGGCGATCTTGGAGTGGTCGACCGAGATGAGCTCGCGGCCGCGCTTGACTTTCTTCGCCGCGATGCTGGGAAAATCGAACAGGTCAGCAAGGGTGGCCGGTGAAAGTGAAGGCGAATAACTCACGCCAGGATCTCGGCAGCGCTCAGGCCGACCTTGTCGACCTCGTCTTCGCTCTCGACCTCGTCCTCGTCGTCGGCGGCCTCGGGCCCGGCGAGCGTGGTCTTCTTGCCCTTGGACGACGCAGCGAGCTTTGCCTTGTCCTCCTTGTCAACGTTCTTGACCTTGGCCTGCACGCTCGACATGAACGCCTCGAGCTCGTCTTCTTCTTCCTCGACCTCCATCGCGTCCGCGGTCGGTTCGGGCGCGACGCCGTTCGTGTCGGCGGTGCCGTCGGCCATGTCGACGTCGGGCCGCGCGTCTCGGCCTCCTTCCCGCGCCTTGAACACGACGCCACCCTCGAGATCCTCCTCGTCATCGTCGCCGTCGTCGCCCGCTTCGACGGTCATGTCGACCTCGCCGTCGAGCTGGACCATCCGGATCCCGCGCTCCTCGACGTCCTCGCCAAGCGCGACAAGCGAGTTCTTGAGACCGCTCGGACGGAAGGCGGTGGTCGTGGTCGAGGTGAAGGAGAAGGACGGCTTGGCGGGCAGCGACGTCGACGGCGGCTTGAGCGTGCTCGCGACCGGGGATGAGAGCCGGTTCGAGATGGCCGCCGCGGCTGCGAGTGCCCGGGCCGCTGGGTCCGACGACGACAGGACAAAGGCCGGCTGGATGACGGGCTGGCCCGCTGGTGGGCCTGCCGGCTTGGCAGGCAGCACAGCTGTGGGGCTTGGGTCAGCGCTTGTGCGAGAAGTAGGAGCGATGAAATGTGGAGCTCACCTGCTGCCTGCGCTGCGACGGGCGCAGCTGGTTTAGGTGGGAGTGCCTTGGCTGGGGTCGGAAGAGCGGCGGCGACGGGCGGCGGCGCGGTCGCGGCGGCCTTGTCGGCAGCGGCCTTTGCCTTGGTGGCCTTCCACGCGGCGAGCTTCTCTTGCTTGATCCTCAGCTTCTCTGCCTCGTCTTTCGCCTTCGAGTCCGCCAGCGGTGAGCCCGGCGCAGACGACGGCGCCGCGGTCGATCCAGAGGGGGTCGAGAACGTCGACACGAACGAGCTCTTGGCGCGGAGTGACAACGCGGGTGAGTCGGCTCTCGGGCGCGGAGAACGGTCGTCGTCTCGCTTCTCAGGCGAGTGGGATCGCGAGTAGTCGGAGCGCGGGCGTGACTCGGTGTCGCGGTGCCGGCGCGAGCGGTCGTCGCGCGAGGACCGGTCTCGCGAGCGCGAGCGGGACCGCCGCCGCGAGTCCCTCGAGTCGCGGTCTCGGTCGCGGTCGCGGCTGCGGCTGCGCTCGTGCCGCCGCGAGGACGAGCGGTGCGAGTCATCCTCGTACCGCCTCGACGAGTGCCCGCCCCGCTCGCGCTCCGGCTCCCGCTTGTCGCTGTCTCGCTCTCGGCGACGGTCACGGTCGTCGCGGTCGTATCCGCGGTCGCGCCCGCTGTCCGGCCGCCGGTCTCTGCTTCGGTCACGCGGCGAGCGCTCGTCTCGGGGCGACCGGTCGTCGTATCTGCGCCGCTTGGACGACGAGACTGGCGATGGAGAGCGAGCCATCGCGAGCCGGCGTCTGGTCGGATGTGGGGGCAGCGTGAGAGGAGAGGGTGCCGCACCTCATCCGGACCTGATTGTTTTACGTCCGAGTTTTCGACAGCTTTCCTCGCTCCCCTGACAGGGGTCGCGCGAGCAACTATGAGTGGCCACAGTGAACGTTCAGCCGAATTTCAGTCTAGACTATCCACACGGCTCCCTTCAGACAGTACAATGAACTCCAGCAGAACGACCGCCAGAGCGTCTCCCGCCGCCGTGTCCTCGTCGCCGCCAGCCCGCTCCGCCTTGCGGCAGGGCTAGCAGCCTCGATCATGACTGTCAGCGGTGCATCTCCAGGCTGATGAAGCAACTGATTCTATACTGAGCTCCTAATTTCAGGACCTGTGGCCGCACTTTGTCCTGCACCGCGACCTTCGCACCGCGTCGGGAGTCGACGTCGCAGTGGCGACACTGGAGGGAGGACCGCGGAGAAAGCTTTCGCGGGTCTCACCGAGTTCCAGACGGATTCAGCTACGGCCAAGTATGCGCACTTGAATGTGTGCGGCCGAGTAGACCCGAGAGCGGCACCCCTCGGTGCGAAAAATGTGCCACAACCAGCCTCCAGCGCACAGAGTCGGTACGACGTAACGGAAGCCAGAAGCGGCAAAAGGAAATATCCCGACCCGGGTTCGAACCGGGGACCTTGGGATGATCAGAGACGCCAAATTACAGTCCCACGCTCTACCAGCTGAGGGCTGTGGACTCTCGCGGGAGCAGATCTGTCTCGCCTGCCCGCTGCAGCCAGCCAGAGAGCGTCAAGCGGAGCTCTCTCGACCAGGTTCAACATGTTCGAGACGCTGGTGGTGGGCAAGGGGTGCGGCGGCACCGTTGCGCCACGGTCGACACGAACGCCCACAGGGACGTCAAAGAGCGCTGGATTTCAGAACCTGCTGCCTTCCGTCGCCCTCGGGAACGCAATGCAGTCTCGCACGTTCTCGATGCCGGTCAAGAACGCGACGAGGCGCTCCCAGCCCATCCCGAACCCACCATGGCGCGTCGAGCCGTACTTGCGGAGGTCGAGGTACCACTCGTACTGCGCCTCGACGACGCCGTGCTCCCTCATGGCGACCCTCAAATCCTTCTCGCGGTGCTCCCTCAACGAGCCACCGATGAGCTCGCCGAGCCGAGGGACGAGGAGGTCGAAGCACGCTGCGGTCGAGCCGTCGCTGTCGCGGAGCATGTACCACGGCTTCTGACCTGCCGGGTAGTTGGTCACGAACAGCGGGCCCTGGACGTACTCGTCCGCAAGCCACTTTTCGTGCTCAGTCTGGATCGCCTGCCCGTGCGTGGGCGGGAATGCGAACGCGGTCGGATGGGCGCTCGCGTGCGCGGCGAGGATGTCGATCGCGGCAGCGTACGTGAGGCGCGGGAAGGAGGTCATAGGGGAAGCAGCGGACTGCACTTGAGATTGGAGGTGGGGATGGAGGGAGTAGAAGTACGCGGCGGCGGGCGAGGCGTCGTAGTCGGCTGCGACGGCCTTAACGAGCTTCTCGGCGACGCGCATGACCGCTTCGAGCCCGTCCGCCGGCGATTCGGGTAGGAAGCTCAGCTCTGCTTCGAGCATCCAGAACTCTTGCAAGTGCCGTGCCGTGTCGCTGTTCTCGGCTCGGAAGGCGGGCGAGAGCGTGTAGACATTCGACAGCGACGACGCGAGCGCTTCGAGGTGCAGTTGGGAGGAGACCGTGAGGTACCGTGGAGGTGGTGTTGGTGCGTTCGAGACCTCTGAAGGAGATGGGGAAGAGGTGGTAGGAGTTGGGGGCGTAGCGCCCGCCTCGACGCGGAAGACTTCGCCGGCGCCTTCGCAGTCGCTCGACGTAATCAGCGGTGTTTGGACATTCACGAGGCCTTCGTTCTGCGGATAGAAGAATGAGCACTGTGAGAATATAATGCCGAAGTCCAGCTCACTCGGAGGTGGTTGTTGGCAGACCAGGCCATCTCGCTGCGAACGCGAAGCATAGCGGCCGCCGCCGACGCTCGCGGGCGGAGGTGCGCGTTGCGGCGCAGGATCGTCGGAGGGACTCCTTGTTTCGTGTTCTGTATTGGGTACGTCTGCATTGAACGATTGAGTGTGAGTTTCAGGCTCCCCATGGTCTCCGAGAACCGGGACGCACCTCCGCGTCGCTCTCGCCGACGATCTGGACCCACTCAGCCTTGAACTCCTTGTCCTGGCCCTTCCCTGGGCTGTCGACGAGCTTTCCTGTCATGCTGACGGCGGACCCGACGGTGATTCTGCGCTCACGAGATCGTGATCAGCTACCCTCTCCGAGAAAATCGCATGGGGGGGAGCGAGCTCACCCATCCTGCATCCCCTTGGGCACGACTGCCTGCACGCCATGGACGTTGCTGCCGTCGTTGATGACCGCAAAGGAGAGGTTCTTCTGCTTGCGGCAGGAGCGCACCCAGCCGTTGATGGTGACGGTCGAGTCCGAGTCGGGCGCGGCCGGCGCGGTGGCGGCGAGGTGGGCCGCGATGCTCAGTCTGCGAGCGGATTGGGCGCTGTAAGCGATGCGAGCCCAGCCAGCTCGAGTCGGCGCGAGCATGTGTCGAGGTACGCGAGCCGGCGATCGGTCCGGGTGCAACCAGCGACCGGCTAACTCGGGCGGGGTTGTCTCCCACCGTCATGTCGTCCGCATCGCTCGAGTCGCTTAAGCGGCGCTATCGGACAGCAGCCAAGGCGTTCGTAGATCGGAAGAGCGTCGTGTAGGGAAAGAGTGTCCTAGGTGTGTAGAT
>ERZ1463038.298-NODE-298-length-16325-cov-14.350277_pt1 | contig 16325 bp, 28 predicted proteins | sample MGYA00564479_ERZ1463038 | MGnify/ENA primary metagenome ERZ1463038 (study PRJEB39244, sample SAMEA3635134) | Helicobacter pylori | study: EMG produced TPA metagenomics assembly of PRJEB11511 data set (Assembly of a 5300-year-old Helicobacter pylori...
TCCCCGTCATTTACACCCACGAGCGGGGTTACTAAACATCAGATGCGTCGGCAGGGCTGAACATCATGAGCAACTACGGATGTGAGAGCATCTTCATTGAGCTGGTCTCTTCAATTGGCTCATTATTTTCCGCTCTGACAGACATGAGCCGCACTGGAGTGGTCTCCGCGGGAGACATTATATATGCGTGCACAGAGATGCTCGGGTACGTTAATTATGCGTCAAGTGGTGAGCTTCACTTACACTTTAGCATCAGGTACTCCTTGGACCTCGCACTGGTCTTGGTCGCTCTCTCCATCCGCGCTGGAGCCATGGACGTCACGACGTAATCCGGCCTCCATGCCTCTTTCCCACACATCGCTGATGAGAATTATTCAGGTTGAAGATGAGTATCGGTGGGAAGGACTCGCGCACGAACGGTCTTGGCTCGTTGGTGCTCGGCGCCGTCCCCGGCCTGTTCGACTACGCCGCCCACAACCGGCAAGGTCACTGTTTTTAGTGTACAGGGCGTCGTCTAATCTTTATAAAATCTATAGATACGAGGTCGATGGAAGCATGGCCTACGATGACGAGTGGTTAGCCAGTCTGCGCCTGTTCTGCTCCGCAAGCGACTGACGCCTGATTTCGCCAGGTTCCACCGCACCAACCCAGTCAATGCTGGCGGCCAATTCAACGTGGGTGCTCTTGAAGCTCACATACATTTTTGGTGGTGGTGTCTGATATTCTCTTTGTTGCAGGGCACCCGCTGGGCTGACCTGCAAGCTGTCGCCGATGCCAACGGCGGACTCTTCGACCTCAACTTCCACGCCGAGAACAAGTACCGTGGATACAAGGAGTGTATTGCAAACAACCCGTAAGTTTTCGAAATGCATCGCAGGGCGATATCTTACTGATCCTGTCGCTTCAGTACTTGCACATGGGTCCGCTGCTCTTATTCACGAATTCACCCAGCGCGACTCGTGCTGACCCATTTTTGTAGAATGTTGTGGGCGCGATTCTTTTCTACGCAGCCGACACGTACACGTACTTGGGGTAAGCCGGTTGGGACTCTGGCCATTTAGCGGGCGCTAATCGCCTGCCGAACAGAATGGCGACGACCGACCCTGCTACCGGTCAGATCACGGCACCGACTACCCCTGCCATTCAAGTGCGTTGCGAAATGCTCTTTCCATTCTCGCTATTGCTTACTTAGCATCAAATAGTCCTTCTTCGGAGTGAAGCCGTCCGGCGGCAGCTTCGTCTCCGTCCCTGAGAAGCTCTTCCCGGGTCCGGATGGAGAGTGGTGTAAGTCACTCTCACACATGTGTCAATCATTTGATGCTCACGCGCCTCCTGTCTGCAGACCGCCGCTCCGTTCCCCTCACCGTGAGCTCGTTTCGCCCCTGCGCAGGAGCACTCGTTGCTAACCCACCCCCGCAGACTGCCGAGATTGCGGCCCAGGGAGTGCTCTCGTACATCCGTCACCCAGTGCCGTTTGGAGCTAACGACGGTTCGCCACCATTCTGCTCACGGCGCTCGCCACCAGCTGACGTAGGCTCCCGTGCAGGCACGCACGTCAACAGCTTTGCCCCGAGTGACCAGCAGTTCACGACCACCGCCGGTGCTGGCGCCTTCTGCCTCATCCTCAACACGATCGCCGAGAACGACGGCGTCCTTGGCCAGCGTTACGGAATCTTCGCGAGTGGCATTGCCGCCATTCTCGCCAGTCTCGTCGCGCCGGGCCGGGTTGGGCTCGGCTGTGGCTCGTAACCTTTGACGGAGTTCGCTACAGGAAGCAAAGTTTGAAAAATGAATCAGCGTTGTCAGACTTCTGGGAGATCGTCTGCGCTCGAGTAACATCGAGAAGTGCTGGTCGGGCCGACGGATGGAGGGATCCAACCGCTTGGTATGAATTAAAGGCGCTCCACATGGGGTTCAGCCCTCTCCATAGACGAGGGCGTGCTTACGGCTCCGGCCTGCGAACGTCGACCTCGCACCGAGTCAGCGGTCTGAGGACCGTGCGCCGCAGCTCGCCGTTCGCCGTCCAGGTTTGCGCGCTGCTGCTTGCGCCAGCGCTCGCCGCACTCTCCCCCCCCCCCCCCCCCCCCCCCCCCCCCCCCCCCCCCCCACCGACTCTCAGCCATGTACAAGCACGTCGCAAAGCAACGCAAGCTCACGGACTCGAACAAGGAGGCGCGCCTGTCGGACGAGGAGGCCTCGGACGACTCTTCGTCGGACGACGCTGGCTCGGACTCGGAGGCGAACGACTCGGACTCGGCCTTTGGCGACGAGGACGACGACGGGATCGCTCTTCCTGCCACGGGTGCCTCGGACGACGACGAGGACGCCGAGGACGAGGTCGAGCTCAAGGAGCCGCCGAAGGGCTTCCCCAGCGCGCTCGAGGCACTCGCGAACCCGATCGCGGAGCCGGAGAGTGTCGAGGGCGCGGCCGAGGGCGAGGAGATCCAGCCAGTCTGCGTCGTGTGCCCGAGCAAGGCGCTCAAGCGCGGCAAGATGCTCGAGATCCACTTGGCGAGCAAGGTGCGTCCCAGTGGCGGCTGTTGGAACGGCGGTGCACTCGAGCTGAACTTGCGGCGCGTTTCAGGACCACAAGCGGCGACTCACTCGCTTCACGGCGCATGTCAAGGCCGACGAATTCCCTGAATCGTCCCTCCCGCTCGACGCGCGCGCCATCTGCGCCCAGCTCGACGCGCTCGTCTTCAAGCGTCTTTCCGAGCAGACTCTGCACGGTGGCCCTTCTACTGCCGAGAAGAAGGAGCCCGCGCCGAAGAAGGAGCTCTCGGCCGAGGACCAGGAGAAGCTTGCGGGGGCGCTCGAGCGACAGAGCCGGCGGGCTGCGCTCAGGGACGAGAAGAAGCTCAAGCACATCGAGCGAAGAAGCAACAAGAAGGAAAGGATTCAGCGCTTGAAGGCGAGGCGGGATCGGGAGAAGGCCGCCAAGCCCGAGGGCGCCGCCGCGAAGGGCGGCGAGGCGCCCGTTGGCGAGTCAAAGAAGAGTCTCAAGCGGAAAGCGTACGCTCACCTATTTTCGCCGTGAAGCTACGAGGACGCTGACATTTCTGTCTGCAGCAACGCCGCGAAGGCAGCAGCGGAGGCTGAGGCTGCCGCACCACCAGCAGGCGACGCACCCGCAAAGGACGACTCGCCCGTCGTGAAGAAGGAGCGAAAACCCAAGCAAAAGAAGGAGCAGCCCTCGGAGGCCGCCGTCGAACCCAGCGGCGAGGTCGCACCGTCGCCCGCTCCCAGCAAGAAGCGCAAGGCGAAGGCCCCCAAAGCTGTCGCCGCCTGATTGTCATCGATCCTCTGTCCACATGAGCTCCTCGATGCGCATTATACACTGCCTCGATGGTCCCGTGGGTCGTCTTCGTCGGTTGACGTCGCGACGTTGCAAAGAGCTCGCAGTCCCGCCGGAAGGGCGCCTCGCTTCGCTCCCGCGCCCACCCTGGACCCCTCCGCACACAAGATTCAAGCTGAACGTAAAGTATTCTACTATTTTATGCTAGCGATACCACCTGTGCCTGGTCTCAGGTCGGAGGCTCACACGGACGGCATCGACCTCCAGCGATCACCTGCTCGCACTGGAGGCGTGGGATGGAGTAAACGGATGAGGACCAGTGAAAGAAGGTACCGCAGTGAAGGAAGCACGCTCACTTTATTCCGGAATGGTGTAGCTGGCTACACTGCCACCACGCTCCCTCCTCGGATCCCCCCACCCGCTCCGGCGAGACTTGGTCCGAACGCTTTCTCCATCGTCACTGGGCCCTTCTGTTTGCGAGAAAGTATCAAGCGTGACCTCGACTTGCCTAGTCTGGCTTGCGACAGCAGACTGCAGATCACGTCGGTCAGCAAGACTCGGCGGCAGCAAGGCGAGGCGTACGAAGGCCTTTGCGTTGCTGATACTGAGTGCTCTTGAGTGAGTGAGTGTCTCGTTCTCTCCCCTGAGGCTCCTTCTTGAGTTGAGAACAAAGAGCACGGCACTGCGAAACCTGTCAGCGCACATCGCACTCCATCGTGCTCACAGAGCACGGGATCTCACATAACAAAGGTATCTGGAACAGGAATGTTGAACTTGGTTGAGCTTCATGTTAGTAGGAGCTCAGCTTGGTGAGTCGCGACGCACCAGCAACGGCCATAGGCTCGTAAGGCCCACAACCTTGCTCGTGATTGCGCCAGCAACCGCGAACGCGGCTGTCAGCGCTGCAGTCTGGTGGATAAATTACACTGTTAAACAATAGAGCTTTGTTTGATCAGGTAGGCAGCCCACTTCGCATGACATGACGAGGAGCCGGGATAGAATGCTCTGTCCGGCAAACTCGAAGTCACTGTTCTTGACGTTGACGTTCATGAGGGGGTACATGAAGAATCCCGAGATCGAGATATCCGTCTTTAGCCGGGGAGAGACGTCAGCGATCCAATCGGTACCATTATTCACATTGCGAATCAAGACTTGCAACTGCAGAGGACCACGCGAAGAGCTTCCGTGCCATTGAAGTGGCGTCAATCAGCATGCATGCACAGGTCGAGTGTTAAATACGAACCTGTATGCTGACAAGTAGCTGTCTGACACCAACTGGGCTCAGGATGTCGGTGCGTTCAGCGGAGATGACAGCCAGCGTGATGCCTGACGCCAGCGTCGCGAGCAAAAAGAGCCCTAATATGCCCAGTAGATAGTAGTTCTTTGACATCTGTGACATTGGCCAGGGTCAGAACTTGATCCTGAGTGAACCAGAGCATGAAAGCGTGAGAGTACCGCGGACGCCCGATGCAAGAAGAACGCTTGACAGATTGCCGACTGATCAACTAACAAAAATCAATCACCCTTCCTTGATTCAGGGAACTCGTCAGAAACACGCTCAACTATGATTGGTCCTATGAAGTAGGTTATCTGGCTGGCCAGAGGGAATTGGATGGCGGAAATGAGATCTTGGAAGCTCTGAGATCTCAAAGGGTTAGGTCTAGTGACCGGGTTTACAAGTGCATGTCTAACTTGCAGTTATGAACTTGTGGTGCAGCGTGATCATATCACAGACTGCTTTGGCCACTGTCAATAGTGCCTGTGTGCAATGGCGAGGGGGACGTTGAGCACGACGTCTGACCAGAAAACACTACTAGAGATTCTCTCACCAGTGATCCAACCATGAGCTTGAAAATCAGGCGATCCGAGGGGTAGGTTTGGTAGTAGGCGAACACCTGGTAGACTGGGCAATGAGATGGGAAGCCTGGCAGATTTGTGCAAGTCTTTCTGCGCCAATCCCCGCTCACCTGACTAAAAATGATACCACACAGAAATATGGAGGCGACAATCCCGTAGAGGAACGGGGCTGCATGACCAGCTACGGTCAGAACGGCTGCTCATGCTCCGATGGTCAGGAGATTCGCGCACCGAGAAAGGGGGCGACCGGCAGCTTCGCTATCCACGAATGGTCAGAAGCTCGTCAGCCGAGTGCAGGTGGTTATGTCTTCGCGGTAGGTGAGCGTACGCATGCCGTCCATCGCGGCTTGATATGAGAGGTCCTGAGGCTCCGACTGTTGCGGGGGTGGAGCGAGACGAGCTGTGAACGACTGGATGACGACCGTGATGCAAGAGAGCCAAAGAAGATGCTGATGAACGTTCAGCGGGAACCTCATCATCGGAGAATGCCGCCAGTTACCCAGCCGCATCGGGGCATCGCACTCGTGCACGCACCCTGAGCCAATCACGGGCACCAAAGGAGACCCGGAAGCAGGTTCGTGGAGCCCGATCGCATGCAAAAGGTAGCTGCATACATATGATCAAAAAGAAGAAGAAAAAAAAAAAGTACCATGAAGCACGTCTCGGCCCCTACCAATATGTTGCCGCCCGCGCCTGCACCGCGACGCGCTGCCCCGCAGCCTTGCGGCGCTTCTTCTCGTCCCGCCAGCGGTCGAACCAAAAGTTCATCTTCTTGCGCGACGCCTCGCTGCCGACGTTCACCGTTGGAATCCACTTCCAGCAATCCTGCATCGAGAAGGTGAATCTTTGGCCATCTGAGGGAGACGTTCGGAGTGCGCACGAGTGAGAGCGCAAAGCAGGTCAGCCTGCGGGGAGTGCGAGTGAGCTTCCAGTCCGAAAGAGGTCTGGAGGAGTGGCGGACTCGTAGAAAGACGAGTGTTCAGAGTATGGCACCCCGAACGCGAGGCAGGTCGATGACGAGTCGCGTTGAGGATCTGGCGCGCCGGGTCAGTGCTGGCGCGGTCCGTGGAACGGCGAGGAGCTCACACATGCCAGCGGGCGAGTACGTGCGCTGACGTTCTCGCTCAAGGACCTTGGCGACGGTGGGGTTGTTGTCCTTGCCTTCGGGGCGGTACGTCCATCCTGCACACGCAACATGTCAGCACTCCGTCCGACACCGCCCAACTCGAAACGCACCCGTCGGTCGGAGCCCAATCACATGAGTGAAGCCCTTGTCTGAATTGTTGCGGTACTTGGCGAGGTATTCCGACAGCGCGTCGTGCTGGATCGCCTGGAGGTAGACGATGTGGACCTGCGCCGCGTACGGGTCGCGCGTGATGAGCGCGTCGAGCGAAGGGTCGTCCTGCGCCTTAATAAGCTTGAGCTTGCTATCGTCGCAGTAGATGTTGGTCCCGATTGCCTCGGCAATGCCTGTGGGTCGAGCGGTCAGCGGGGGATCTTAGGCAACTCGGTGGTCGCGAGGGTGGGGCCCACCCTTGACGATTCTGGTGATTGAAGGCCAAGAGTCAGCGCTGCGTTTAGAGGAGATGTCTTGGAAACACTGGAGCAGAGACGTACCGCTCCTTCCCGATCGAATACGTCCCGACGAGGACGAGCAGTCGTTCCCTCGGTTTCGGCTTGACGTCGTCCTCCTTCTTCGGCTCCACGCCCTCCTCAACCTTCGCATCCTCGGTCTCAACTTTCGCCTGGCCGATCCAGCTCTTCATCATCTGCTCGCTCTTGCCGCCCGCGCCGTCCGTGCGGTACAGCGCAGCCTGGTCGCCGTCGACAACGCGCTGGCGGACGAGCTCGGCGCACGCGTCGATGACGAGCTGCTGCGCCGGGAAGCAGTACTTGGGGTCCAGGTACGTCGTGTCGAGGTAGCATGCGTCAACCTTCTTGCCTGCCAGGGCCGGGTGCGCGACGTGCGCGGGCGAGGCGCGGAAGTCTGTGGCGGAGGAACATGAGTAAGGCCCACAATGTCGGAAACCCAGTGACATACCGCCGCAGTGAAGGTAGCGGAACTTGCGCTTGGGCGTGTTCGTGAACGAGCTCTTTGGGCACGTATGCGGGCCCTCGAAGACGAAGAGGCAGGATCCAGGGCAGCTGCGACGAATGTTGATCAGCAGTGGGGGCAGAGGCGGCGTCAGCTGTATCATAGACGTACTGGTTCGCGTCGAGGAGGGTCACGGTGACGCCATGCACGACCGTCGGGGTGTCGAACGGGAGCGGGCAGAGCCACTTGTCCTTGACTTTGCACTTGATCTTGATCAAGTTGGCAGTACTGTGGTTCGCACAATGGAGAGAGTCAGCTTGGATGCGTGTAGCCCGGATGCAACGTGGCCGCACGCTTTTGAGCCTGAATGACGTCGCGAAGTGAGCCTTCATGAGGACCATGAGTGACAGCCAGGGGGAGAGAGCTCACAATATATCGGGCCACCCTCCCAGGTCGCCGATAGGTTTTGGTCTGCAAGCAAGTCGGGATTCAGCGTCCGGTTCCTCTCTCCCAGAGTTCGCAGGCGAACAGTGATCCGCTGCGCGAGAGCACCTCGTCAGCTCTCATTCGACTCTGACACACCACCAAGACTCACAGTGCGCATGGCTGAGGAAGTATGCCTTGCAGCCCTCAATCTTGCCGTACTTGAACGCATCAACCGTGATCTGCATGCCGTCAACCCTGCTCTGGTGGCGTGAGCGAGCGTCCTGAAGCCAATCTCGTCAAAGTTCGCACCACTTGTAGAAGGGCACAGTCCGCTTCGTGCCCTTGGGCAGGCGACCCTTGAGGTTGTCGCTCGTCTCTGCCTCCTTCCACTGCTTCGACTCGCTGTGGCCGACCATGAGCGCCGTGAACGCGTTCGGAAGCGCGGGGACGGGCAGCGACGAGAGTGGCTGGCGGGGTTTTGGAGGAGAATAGGCGGGTTTGGGGAGGGTGGAAGGCGTGCGAGGGGTGGCGAGCGTGGAAGGGAACGCGGCGCCCAAGAGCGAGGATGTGGGGCGCGCGGAAGTCGGGCCGTCGAGGCACTTGTTGACGTGCAGTTGGCGTTGCTGCAGTTGGGAAGAACGTTGCGTGAGTTCAGTACTTTGCTCTCACGTTCGTTGGCAGACACAGCGGGGCCACGCACCTGTTCGGGGAGCGATGCGAGGACGCACGCGCAGACCGGGCAGCTCGGCTGGCTGCCCACTGGCGGCGCCTCGAGGTCCTTCGAGCTGCCCTGAATCGGTTCCTCGACTTCTAGAAGCACAGACCCGTCTCGCTCGAGGTCCTGAGCCTCGTCGTCCTGCTGGGCGTTGAAGGAGTCCGGTCCCCAGCCACCATCATCGCCACCGGGCGGATCATCGTCTCCCCAGTCGCGCTCGTCGCCGCCCTCCGAAAGCACCGCGCCCGACTCATCGCCGCCAGCGGTTTCGTCGTCGTCGCCCCAGTCGGTTCCGCTGCCCGCTCGATCCTCGACGAGCTCACGGCCCGGCTCGATCGCGCGCTCGTCGTCGCCCGGCTCAAGATCGCCGTCCTCGAGCTCGACTTCAGCCTTAGGCTCTGGCTCAGCTGCCTCCGGTTGCTCGTCGAGCTGCATCCTCGAAGACGGCCGACTGGACTTGGGCCCGTCGTCCGCCGCCCACGCACCAACGGTACTCGCGCGGCGCCCCGCTCCCGATCCCAGCACGACTGACTCTGGCTCGAGTAGCTCGAGGTCCAGCTCAAGCTTGACCGCGATCCGCGACGGCCCCGCGATGGGCTCGGCGGCGGCGCGCTTCTTGAGCGGCGCAGGCGCCGGCGTCGGCTCGATGATCTCGAGGTCCGAGTCGTCGTCGTCGAGGACGGTCGCTTTGCGCTTGCCCTTCACGTCTACGGGTTTCGGCGTCGGTCGAGGCTTGATTTTGGCCTTGGGCTTCGGCGGAGGCGATTCTTGTGGCGACGCGGGACCGGGCTTGAAGAACGCGCGGATGTCAGCCCGCTTCGGCTTGGCTTTCGGAGCTGTTTTCGTGGCGCCCTTCGCCATGCTGTCCGTGTTGCGATCGCGGGGGCAGACGAAAAGCAGGCGCCTCAACTGCGCGGGCAGGTCAAACCGAAATTAAAACATTTTTCAAACTCGCGTTTAGCGCCTGCTCAAATTCGCCGCGCTGGCTCGCTTCCTCACCGCATCGACCATGTCCCGCGCCTCGCTCCCGCAGCTGCTCGCGCACCTTCCGCACAACGGGCACGGCGCTCGCGTCTTCCAGTCCCGCTGGGCCGCGAAGGGGCTCCCGACGCCGTCGTCCACGTCTGCCGCCTCGGCGTGCTTCTGGGAGGTCCGCAAGACGCAGGCCACGGCCGGCACGACCAAGGCCTGGGGTGTCCTTTACTGGAAAGGTGTGTCCATTCTGTACTGTGTAAGTGGACGCCGAGCTGACGATGGAGAGCAGGCAAGCGCGTGACGCCGACGAGCGCCGAGTACGAACCCATCACTGGCTCGCTCAAGTACGCGTGGGCGACGGCGACGATGCCGCCGCTCCTCAACCCCAAGAGCGTCCTTCCCATGAAGAAGGTCGCGCCCGCGCCCGTCGAGTAGGCGCCCACCCGCGATCGAGGGCCGCCGAGCCCCGAGAAGACCCGCGCTGGGCTCGGCCTGGCGCAAGACGGATCCGCCGGATGTCGATACGAGGAGGAGCTCGTCAAGGTGCCACTGCCGCTGCCAGGTTCGTCGCTCATCTGCTCGCTGCTCGCGACACGAAAATTTACCCTTCGCCCGCCGTCGCAGTCCCCTCGCCGCCTCGCCTTCGCCTGCCTCGTAAGTATCCTCCCTTTCTTTTCTATCTCCATCTTCCACCGAGTTCGCCACGCGTGTGTGTTTCCGTTGATGAGACGCTACCGCCATTTTTCGCGTAAATCAAACCTCTACCCGCTTGCGGGAGAGCCAGAGTCGGGAGTAATTCCCCGTACGGTGCTGGCCATATCATAGTTACCCTGGTACGTCGTTCCCTCTCCACCTTGCTTTCCGCGCACGTCGCTGACTTGCTTTCGTTTCTGCAGAGGTTTCACCACGACGCGGACTCGGTGGATTGGAGCAGACCATGGAACGAGCAGAGGACGAACGCTGACTCTCGCTCCCTCTGGTTCGCTTCGCTCAGCGCCGCAGGAATTGAAGGACGACGCGGAGCAGCCGATGGTGGACGCCTGCGGGCGTGGCACGGGCCCAGCTGGGACGCGGTGGGAACGTGCTGCACGACGAGCTTGGAGAATGGCGGGAGGAGCGAGTGGGACCATCTCGAGCGTCGTTATGGAAACATCGTGTCCGCGTGCCTTTCGAGATCGTCGCGTGCTCGCCGTGTGCTTCGCCCGTGGTCCTGCTTCGAGTGGAGAGAGACAGCGGTGGCTCGAGCTGGCGGCACCAGTACTCCTGTGAATCAATTGGGCGACCTAACCACGTCATTAACGCGAATTTGGGTGGTTGTAAACGCGTCAAGGTGTGCGCGCGGGCCCCCTTTGTGATCTTTGTATGCGCGTCGCAGCTTCGATCAGTCTCCGGACGGCGCTGCGCCCACTTTCTCTTCGCTCCGTCTCCGTCTCGTCCTCACTCGTCGCCGCCCCACCTTCGTTCGAACTCCCAGCCCGCAGCCCTCTGAGAGGACCTGCCCTTGCACGCGCCTTGCCACTCGTTCATCACCCCCTGCGCGACGCTACATCCCCGTGACTCTCCCACGCCCCGTCCCGCCCGCGCGATCCATGCGCCACCGCCCCACCGCCAGCCAAGAATGGCGCTCCCAGCAAGGCCCGCCCATGGGCGGCCAGGGAGGGTACCCGCAGCCGATGGTGCGCCAGCAGAGCGCGCCTGAGCCGCGTCCCCATTTCGGGCAGCAGTCGCAACAGCCATCCTACGCAGGCTCAGACTACGGAGGCCAGGGTGGCTACCCCCAGCAGCCCGTGTACGGCGGCGGCGACGCGGAATATGGGTTCAACGACAACGCGTCCACCTACAGTCACACGGCGCTCACGATGGAGAAGGGCGAGCCCGAGTACCTCTACTCGCCCCCCGCGATCCCCTACGGCGCGCCGTCGTATCCCCCGTCGTCGCCACTGCACCCCCCGAACCCAAACTCGCCGTTCTTCGCGGACAGCCAGTACGCGTACCAGTCGCAGCGCGAGAACGAGTACCAGCAGGCGCGCCAGAAGCTGCTCAACCGCCGCAGCGTCCGCCAGATTGAGCTCACGGATGGCCACCTCGTGCTCGAGGTGCCCGTGCCGAGGAGCATCCTCCAGTACAACAAGTACAAGGGCGAGGACCTCAGCAGCGAGAGCGGCAAGATGCGCTACACCGCAGTCAGTGCGTTGCGCTTTCGTCCTGGCTCTCTCCACCGCGTGTCGTCGCTCAACCCCTACGCTCTTCCCAGCCGACGACCCGGACGACTTTACGAGGTGCGCGCGCGACCGCCAAGGCCTTCGCGGACTGGGCACGCGATCCTGACGACCTCCGTCCCACGCAGATGTCGCTACCGGCTCCGGCAGACGCTCAACGGCCGAAAGACAGAGCTCATGCTCATCCTCACCATGTACAACGGTGCGCCACGCCCGGTCCTGATCGAAAAGTCGCCGGAGCTGACGACCCCCGCGACGCAGAGGACGAGGAGCTCTTCTGCCGCACCTTCACCTCCGTCATCAAGGTTCGCCTCTTCTCCCCGTCTCATCGAGATTCTAGCTGATCCCGCAATCCGACAGAACATCCAATATCTTCAGTCCAGGACCAAGAGCAAGACCTGGGGCGAGGGGTCCTGGAAGAAGTGCGGCGCCCCTCTCTCTCGCCCCGCGTGACCCAAGCGCTGATTGAATCATGGCGAGCAGGATCGTCGTCTGTGTCGTTTCAGACGGACGCCAGAAGATCAACCCGCGCACGCTCAAGGTTCTCGGGCTGTACGGCGCGTTCCAGGACGGCATCGCAAAGGACACCGTTGGTCCGTGCGCTCCCCCCCATCGCCTTGAGCTCTGCTGATTCTCGTGCTCGCAGATGGCAAGAATGTGACGGGCCATCTATTTGAATACACGGTAAGTTGGAAGTTCTGCCTGCGACGGAACGGGTCCTCATGCCGTCGTTTGGGGGCTCGCAGACGCAGGTCGTCGTCGACGCGAAGGGTACCGTCTCGGGCGGGATCGCACCCGTGCAGATCCTGTTTTGCCTCAAGGAGCAGAGTAGGCCCCCTTTATTCGTCTGATCAGAGCGGGCGCTGACGATCTCCTCGACTTTGCAGACAAGAGTGCGTCCACGCTCCAGGCCGCCGCCTCCATGCGGTGGCGATTCTGACTCCTGATGACGCCCGCAGAGAAGCTCAACTCGCACCGCTGGGCGTTCAACGCGTTCTGCCCGCAACTCAAGCCGAACGTCTGCATCCTGCTCGACGTCGGCACGCGCCCCAGCGGCACGTCCATCTACTCGCTCTGGTCCGCCTTCTCCCATTTCCCCACTGTCCCTTCATCTGCTCATACCAATTCTGGGGTGCAGGAAGGCGTTCGACAAGAACAGCAGCATCGGCGGCGCGTGCGGCGAGATCACCGTCGACACCGGGCGCGGGTGCAGCAACTTGCTCAACCCGCTCGTCGCCGCCCAGAACTTCGAGTACAAGAGTGAGCCATTCCTTTCTTTAGTTCCTGAGTGACAACGCTGACGAGGAACGCAGTGTCGAACATCCGTGAGACCACTTCCTTGCCCTCCCCACCGAGCGATCTGGGAAACTGACGCCGCGTGCAGTGGACAAGTCTCTCGAGTCCGTATTCGGCTATATTAGTGTTTTGCCGGGCGCGTACGTATTCTTTAGTATATGCCACGAGATCAGGACCTCAGGCCACATGCCCGCCACGGCAGGTTCTCCGCGTACCGCTACAAGGCGCTCCTCAACGGGCCGGACGGCTTCGGCCCGCTTGCGACCTACTTCCTCGGAGAGAAGATGCATGAGCCCGTACGCCTTCTGCATCCCTCTTTTATGCGGGACGAGGGCAGACTCGGTCGTCGCAGGGGAACATCGCGTCGCTCGCCGCGAGCAACCAGTACCTCGCCGAGGACAGGGTGCTCTGCTTCGAGATTGTATGCAAGAAGAAGGAGGCGTGGACACTCAAGTACGTCAAGTCGGCCAAAGCTTCGACGGACGTTCCGTGAGTCCTTCCCCGTATCGACTTGGAAGTAGGAGTGGCGCCTGACCTTGCGGGCGTGCAGCGACACTGTCCCGGAATTCATCTCGCAGCGCAGGCGCTGGTGAGCTTCTCTACTCGATTGACGGCTTGATCATGAGCCTGACTTGCACTGGTCACCAGGATGAACGGATCCTTCTTCGCATCGCTCCACGCCACGATCCACTACTATCGTGTGTGGACCAGCGGCCAAGGCTTCTTCCGCAAGCTGTGGCTGTCCATCTTGTTCTTCTACAACTTTGTCCAGATCCTCTTTTCCTTCATTGGCATCTCGTCCTTCTATCTCGCGTGCGCTTCTTTCCACTCGCCCGCTGCCCCAACGCTGACTCGCGCGCCCCGCAGGTTCTACTTCCTGTGCTCGTCCGCGACGTCCGTAACGGCAAACGACCCCTTCGGCGGCTACGGCGCGGACGTTGTCTCGATTGCCAACTCGGTCTTCATCGCCACCATCGGCGTCACGATCGTCTGCGCGCTGTGAGTCGTGCACCTCTTCCCCCTTGCGAGGCAATTCTGACCCCCGAGCTGGACGCAGGGGAAACAAACCCGCCGGGTCAAAGTGGTGGTACGTCCTCGTGATGACTCTCTTCGCTGTCTTGTTTGGGAGTGAGTTCATGCTCCCATCGACCCTGTGAGTGGCGTTGCTGACCTCACGCCAGTCGCGCTCTACTGCGCCGCGTGGACCATCTGGCTTGCGGTGCCCCACACGGAAGCGGGCTGGAAGGATATCGCGTCCCTGCTCGATCAGAGCGCATTCAGGGTGCGTGCGCTCGTGCTCGGCGTTGGGAGGCGGCGCTGACTGAGTCCGCCCTGCAGGACATCGTCATCTCCATCGGTGCTACGTGAGCTTCTCCTTAGGGCCATTCCTTGAGACAGTGCTGACTCGATTGCGGCACAGCTATGGCCTCTACATCATCTCGTCGCTGCTTCATGCGGAGCCGTTCCACCTCATCACGAGCTTTTTGCAGTAGTCCGTCTCTCCACTCCTTTGCCCTCCACGTGCTCGAGGCTGACTTTGAACAATCATGCAGCTTGTTCCTCATGCCGTCATACGTCATCGTCCTCACGATTTACTGTAGGAGGCTCCCCACCGTACCAGCTTCTCCTGTACTGACTCTGGCTCTCCTTCACAGCATTTGCCAACCTACACGACTTGGCCTGGGGCACGAAAGGAAGCACGTCGGTCAAGGTACGTGCAACTTCTTAAGAGAAGCAGCTCCCCACTAATGTGCCTTGTGTGCCGCAGGACCTCGGAGGCGCGACGAAGAAGAAGACCGAGGACGGCAAGGACCTCGTCGAGCTCGACATCCCGACCGCACCCGAGGACGTCGACGCACTGTGGCTGCACATGAAGAAGGAGGTCTCGACCCCGCACGTCGAGGTGCACCAGAAGCGCGACATCGACTCGAAGCAGGCGGACCACTTTGCGAACATTCGCACGAACACGCTCCTGACCCACTTGGGTGTGAACATGCTTGTGAGTCCGATCCCCTAGGCACCCAACTGGAACTGTCGCTGAGGGATCCACGCCTGCAGATCGTCATCTTCTTTACGAGCAAGCTGTGGACGTGAGCTGCTGTCATGTCCATTGCGCACGTTAAGTTGGTGACTGATCCACTTTCCACCTCCAGGAACTTCGTTGCGGCGCACTCCGACTCGGACCCAGTCACCAACTGGGTGCGCCCCTCCCGCACCTCCTGCTAAGCGTGCTCGCTAACTCACGCTTCCCACCCAGTACATGATTGGAATATTCTGGGCCGTTGCCTGCTTGTCAGCGTTCAGGTTCTTTGGGTGAGCATAGTTGAGCAAAGTTGGTGCCTCCGCTGACTCGACTTGCTTGACAGGTCGACGCTGTATCTCCTCTTCCGCCTCGTTGGTTGGTAGCGTGGGCGGCTGGTGCCGTGGGCAAGATGAAGCAGTGGACACTTGATTGTAATTATCCGGCTCGTGGGAAGTACACTGGTGGGTGGGCGCCGGACGGCGCAAAGGTCCTGTCTACCTCCGTGCGGTACCGCCCTTCTTATGTTCCGCCGTGGTCTCACAATTCCGGCGCCATGGCTGACCGATCCTCAAATCAACCAAGGTAAGCCTCGTTTGGCGAAACCGGTCTTCCTTCACTCAGATGTCTCCCGAAACCAGCGCCAGCACCTGCACTCCGCTCGCACGCCAACGTGCCGAAAAGGTGGATGCCAGCGCCCGAAAGGCGCTTGGAATCGCCCTCCAACAGCCGTGAGTACCTCTGATTGAGTGCGTGTGCATTTGGGGTCGGCTCATCTACCCAAGAGCTCGCAGACTGCTCCCCGACGAGGACCTGCACGCACCCGGCCGCTCGGAGCCCGACTACAAGTCCAAGCTTCAAGACTACAATGACACGAAGCGAGAACTCCGGATCATGAGCCTACGGTTCCACCTCAACCTTCGCCCAATCTTTTACAAGCTCGACAACAGGAAATCAGTCGCAGCGCGTAAGGCGACCGCTCAGGACGTACGCGAGAACCCGGGATTTGGGGAGCAGTCGGAAGAAGAACAAAAATCTGGGTGGGGGATGTGGCATCCTCGGTTCCAGGACGGGGTCAAGGAGAGCGCGATCCCTTTCTACGCTGGCGACTGGTTCATCCATGGCGTCTCCGGCGAAGTGCGCTCTCGAAGTGATGCACTCCTTCTTTACACGCTGATTGATCCACCTTTCTGAAGATCTATCTGAGGCCAAAGAGCGAGTTTGACAAGTATTACGCTCCCGCCGGCCAGCAGGACCCAGTCACACACCTCACACTGTTCGCGGGAGTCAACGTCGTCCGAGCGTACCGACTCGAGCGGCACGACACACTGTCCGGCAGGGCCTTACACGATGCCGAAGGAAAGATAGCTCACCTTGGCTCCGCTCATTCTGCGCCACTAGCGGTTGTCACTCGCCCACTCTTCCTCAAGGGTGGATGGCAGGAGGCGGTCGTCGGGGATTGGGTCGTCAAGACGATGCTCGCCGGG
>ERZ1463038.299-NODE-299-length-16314-cov-12.184083_pt1 | contig 16314 bp, 21 predicted proteins | sample MGYA00564479_ERZ1463038 | MGnify/ENA primary metagenome ERZ1463038 (study PRJEB39244, sample SAMEA3635134) | Helicobacter pylori | study: EMG produced TPA metagenomics assembly of PRJEB11511 data set (Assembly of a 5300-year-old Helicobacter pylori...
CGACGCTCTTCCGATCTACTACGTCCGCCAGGAGGACTTCGACCAGGACCCGTACTCGGACTCTGACGACGAGGGCGGAGAGTTTGACTCGGACGACGAGTCGATCGACTCTGACATGATGGGCGACGAGTCGATGGAGGGCCTCAGCGGCATGATTGGCGACGAGAGCGCCGACGAGGACCCCGCGCGCTTCGCAGAGATCAAGGAGATCATCAAGGACGCCAAGAAGACCGCCGCCACGTGCGTCTGCACTTGGTGGTGCTCGGTTGCAAGACCAGGCTGAGCTGACCCCGACGCCCGCATCCACAGCAACCCCAAGAAGCGCGCGGCCGAGGACCAGGACGTCGCTGCGTCGCTGCTCAAGGGCGACGACGACGCCGACGCGTCCATGTCGTCCACGCTCTCGAAGAACCAGAAGAAGAAGCTCGCGAAGAAGCTCAAGGGCCCCGACGGCGCTGCTGCCGCCGCGCCCGCCGCTGAGGAGAAGAAGGTCGAGAAGAAGGACAAGGCGTCGCCCGAGAAGAAGGAGAACAAGGTCGAGCCGTCGCCCGCAAAGAAGGAGGGCCCCAAGCCCGTCACCCTCGCCGGTGGCCTCATCATCCTCGACTCCAAGAAGGGTGACGGAGCCGTCGCCAAGTCGGGCAAGAAGGTCGGCATGCGCTACATGTGAGCATCGCAGCTGCACTGGGCCATCTGAATTAGTCGCTAAACGCCTCAATCTTGCAGCGGCAAGCTGGACAACGGCAAGATCTTCGAGTGAGTCGCTCCGGCCAGTTCCGCAACTCGTGAACGCTTCGCTGACTTTGTCGCCAACCCAGCTCCAACACCAAGGGCTCCCCCCTCGTGTTCACCCTTGGCCGCGGAGAGGTCATCAAGGGCTGGGACCAAGGAGTCGCCGGCATGGCCGTCGGTGGAGAGCGCAAGCTCACCATCCGTACGTTCCCTTCTTCTCGCCTTGTTATCAGACATTTGCTGATCCCACCTACCTTGACAGCGGCTGCGCTCGCTTACGGCAAGAAGGGCACCCAGGGCATCCCCGGAAACGCCACCCTTCACTTCGGTGCGCCTCTTTTCTTCCGATGCGCCTACCTGTGCTGTCGCTGACACCTCGATCTATTCACTCCCAGACGTCAAGCTTGTCACCCTCAAGTAATCGGGTCGTCGCCGCGTTGGCTGATTAGTGTAGCTACCATATTGAGAGTTCCCTCTCTACCCTTACTCTAAAATCGAGCGTCACGTTTGAACCATGTCAGCTCCGGGGCTCCAGTCTCTCCGAGCTCGTGTGGCGTTCTGCGACTGAGCACTCGGGACGTCGGTCGGCGCTCAAGGATCCTGCTTCGGGCAGCGCAACTCTGGCACTTTCAACGAAAACAACGAAAGGCATCGCTTTGTTAACATCAGTCGCACGAGCATCTGCTCACAGTCGACCCCTGCCCTGCCCGTCGCTACCGACGGACGAGTTAAGCCCGACGCACCGCCGCACGCACCCTTTCGTCTGGCCGTGGACCTTCCTCTCTCTCGCCACAACCGCACCGGACTTGTATCTTCCCAAATGCTCGACTCGGACTCGCTGTCAGACGAGAAGAGCTCCGCAAGCACCTTCACATCCTTGTGAGTCGAGTCGATTGACGCCACCTGTCTCAGCTGATGTCCGGTGTCGACAGCACGCCACGAAATGATACCGTCGATACTTCATTCACGGGTGATCAGATACCTACGTACCCTCTCCCCGGTTGGCCAACAGTGACGTTCAGCTACTTCGAGCTGTTTGAGGGGATGGCGTCCGCGGCCGTTCAGAGAGAGCTCGAGCGATCCTCACCGTGCACTCTCTTCACGTTCCATGACCTGGAGATAAGGTATGTGTTCTGTTAGACACATACCTTCAGAGCTGACCTAAGTCCACGGCGCCACAGGGTCAGCGGCTCCATGGAGATCGAGGATGGAGACCAATGTCGCGACTGCATCTCCGCCCACACCGCCACCGAGAATCTCCCCTTCACCGAGCACGTCTTCCCCGAGAACACTCAAGCCGGAACGGTGACGATCGCGGGTCAAGACTACGGGCTGGTCGTGCTGCTCGACATCCTCCACGGCGAGCGGAAGGAGCTTGCGGCCCTGCTCGGCGTCTCCCGCCCTCTGTTCCGCCAGAACTGGCAGACGTACAGCGTTCGCGCGACTACAGCTCTGGGATTCTTCGAAGATGGGCACCTGTGGATCTGTCATGCGGAGGTTGTCCCCATCGTGCGACCGTGGAAGCACCTGGCGGCTCACGGGCCGGGCACTCGCAAGATTCCCCCTCCCCCTCTCTCTCCATGATCTCAGGTGCACTTTCTGAACCCACTTTAGCTGTGATCAGTACCTAGTCACCCCTCCTGGCTCTCATGGCTCCGGAAGCTGTTTCGTAATGCACTCGAGTGAGAGTGATCCCTCAGTCGTGCCGAGCTGTCCATTCTATCCTCCGATAGCAATCCCCTATCTAGCTCATCTAGCTATGATTTCCAGAGATCATCTTCGGGTCGGACGGATCATCGCTCCCCGCGACCTGCGCCGTGGGACAGCGGTGTCAGTGAGCTCGTGACGAAAGCTTGGGCGGCGGTGGACGCACATGAACCTGGTGGCAAGTCCTGGGTCCGTATCCGACGGAAGGGTATTCGATCGCGGTGTGGCGCAGTCCACGATTCCACCACAGCGCCATGTCTGCGTCGTGTATACACCTTTAGCTTTCACTTGGGGAGCAGCCCTCGGAAGCGAGACGGCGAACCTCCTTCCTCCTGGGGAGCGACCAGAATGTTCTTCGGCGTCAAGAAAGGCCGTTGAAGCTCGTAAAGGATCCGTCGAACTTCAGCGACGTCGTCGACGACCCTCTCAGGCCCGGTGGCGGACGTCTTGATGAAGAGCTTCGTTGCGATGATTCCGTGGACTTGAAGTGCCTTCTCCCCGGTCAGAGGGTTGGTCCACAGCTGTGAATTCTGATGAGCACCAGGTCCGTGTATCGTTTAGGTCGAGGAAGACAAACCAGAGGGTACTGCTTGATCAAGGCAGGCTCGTTGGACGGCAGCTCGTCAAGCGGCGTCTCGAGTCCCTCGGAGACCATCCCAAAGCCGTTACCCATCGCCTTCGCCTCCTGGATCCATTGATCTGATTTCATGACGTTAAAGTCCCCGACGGTTTCGAGAAGGGTGCAGGCTCACATGGCGATGGAGCGTATTCCGCCCGCGAATGCTCGACCCACGCCTTGTCCTCCGCGCTCAAACTCGAGTACATTTGCGTGCAGTCGAGAAATGCGGTGCGCCCTGGATCCACTTTCATCGTCGTTCCCGACTCATCATCAAAGCTGACCGTGAGGGGAGCGCCGACGGGGAGCTGCTCGAGCGCCGATTCAGCAGGAGTGACGTCCAGACAGCGAGACATCTCTTTACGGTGTGCGCCCAAAGAGAGGTGACCTTGGGAGGGTGGGTGCGATAAAATGCAGCGTCAATGTGCCTGCGATGGTGAATCAATGGAGGCGACCGTCACGCGAGCCGGAGCCCGCACCATCTCTGAAAGCGAGTCTCCCCGGCGTCCAGCTGTTCCGTCGTCAGCGGATCTTTGTGAAAGCCCTGGTGACTCCCCGCCTTGAGTAGCGTAGGCTCCGCGACTCCATAGTGGCCCGGTTCGAGGAGTCCTTTGCCGATGAGGCGGACCATCGGCTCGAGCGGGACAGGCGGGTTTGCGCCGACGAGGGACTTCTTGCCTTTAAAGCCCTTCATAACACTTGTCGCAGTTCCATGACCATGGACCGGCTGAGCATCAGGATCGAACCGCATGACGAGCTCGAGCTGCTTGGCCGGAGTCTGGCGGCCGCGAGTCAGTGGCGTCCGCGAGAGCCCTCATGACCGGCTCACAAGATTCTTCTGTCCACGGATAACGAGGAGCTTGTGAGTGTACAGAGCACGCTCGAGGGCCTCGAAGGTGGATTCTGGACCAGACAGTCAGCCAGCCGACGTCGTCAACGTCAAGTCGAGTACGCACGGTCCAGGTTGTTGAGGTCGACGCCTTCAACAGAGGCCCCGAATCCAGCAGAATGGCCCAGGGCAGTCACATTGATCGTGTTGGACAGTACGGATGGCATGCTGGTGATGAGGAGGAAGTCAAGAAGCGACAGCGCGACGTCCGCCCGCCGTGGCGAAACTCGGCCGGCGACGTCGGGTCTTGCGAGGGGCACCGATAAGGGTTGGTACAGGCAGGTCGGAATACTCATACTGACGAACAATCATTGATCTCGCGAACAGGATCACGATACCTCAATTTTGTCGTCAAATTTCACATCCAACTTGCGCACTGTGGGCACCATCGAAATGTTTCCTGGCGAGGAGTGAAAAGTCAGCGGAGTGGTTTCCGTGGTCGATCGAACAAAGGTACACACCCACACTCCACAGCCTCCCCTCACGCGACCAGCGAGATGTTCTTCCACGGGCGCGAGATGGGGAGGAGGTCGGCGTGGATGACGATGAGCTGCGCTCCGTGGAAGAACCCCCTCGCCGTGCTCGCCATGACGTCGTACGTTCTCCACTTGGCCATGAACTGGGGGTGAACGACGCCGAGTGCGGTGGCGAGCGCGGGGCGATGTCCGCGGAGGATGTCGAGCAGGACGATCATCGCAAAGTCCTGGCCCTCGATCGTGACGGTCGCGGCATAGAGGGGTTCTGCGTTCGAGTAATAGCTAGTTTCCGCGCATGAAAGCGGCTTGTCGGCGAGGAAGCGAGGGGCAACCGAGTCGCTCAAGTTGTCGGCACCGTCGAACGAGCCGCTCACGCTGGAGTGCCATCGAGGTCAGTTGTGGGATTCTTGCGATGCAGAATCGTAGACGTACCGCAGCTGCAGGTCTTGGAACGTGAACAGGGTGTACGGCGACGTCGTGCGGCCGAGCTCCTCCTCGCTCGGGGTGTCCTTGCCCCAGACCTTGAGCTCGTTGAAAGTGGCGGACTTGCACTCGGGGAGCGGGAACGCAGGGATGCGTCCGGCGTGGATCGCAGTGTCGACGAAGATGGGTCCCTCGGTTTCAGTCCTGCAGCGTGCGAATTGAGCAAGAGCAACCCTGATGTGCTTTGTGGACTCACGAAGAGGCGCTCTCGTCCTCCCAGGTCAGCGTGGAGTTGATAGAGTCGCGGTGAGAGGTGGCGAGACGGGACTGCGTGTTCGAAAACATTGTAGAGTGGTGGGAGACTAGGAGAGGGAACGGTGGCAACACGATTGAAAGTCCGAAATGAGAAGAGTAGGCGATGTATCTCTCGCAACCCTGTGCCTTTTAATTCTGATGGGTGGTCTTCAAAGTTCAGAAAACTGCCAGCGGGGAAGCTGACCTTGCGCGTGCTGTTGTTGGTGAAGGAGGCGCGCGCGAGACCTCTCGCCGCGACTCTCGTCGCCCAGAGACGTATTGATAATGCGAAGTCTGCAATCATGCTTGATAATTAGAGGGAGGCTCTGACCAGCAGGATGCAGCGAGACGGAACATACCGATGGGAAGCCACTCCTCGAGGAACCGGGGGCGACTGGCGCCCATGCCGCCGCCGCCTCACGCACAGATCAAATCCGCCCGTCGAATTCCTCCAGCATCTTCGAAAGAGAGAGCAGGACACCATACGCGCTCGCCGTTCCCCTTTTCTTCAGCCCGTGTTTTTCTTCCCAATGCACCCCGCCAACCGCGAGCAGCACGGCATCGACCAGGCCAGCCCGCACACGCTCTCGCTCCGACCCTGCCTCGCAGACAGGTCGGCAAGAAGTTCCTTTTGCCGCACATCGTGTCATTGCGCGAGTGCTGGCCCTGCCCTCCTCCGTCCGCCCTGTTACATCGCTCCGACCCATCGCGATCGACCAGCGTCGTCGTTCCCCAGTGCGCAACCTACTTGAGGAGGTCCTCGGCGGTCGTCGTACTCGGCGTGAGGCTGAACGCAGCCCACTGCCCTGGTGCTGGCGGCGCCTCGAGCTCCTCCCACCTGCGCGCACGGCGGGCAATCGTCAGCTGCCGTTCGCCGAGCCAGGCGGCGGATCCGAAACGCACGACTTCCACTCGACCATCTGCGCCGCGAGCTGGAGCTCGCCCCTCGCGATGCCGATGACCTCCTCGATGACGCCGAGGCCGAGCTTGTGCTCGACGGCCTGGATGTTGGCCTCATGGCCCTCGCCGCCGAGCTGCTCGATCGCGGCGATGCGCTCCCTGGTGATCGACTCGACCGACTGGCGGTACACGGCCGACGGCGGCATCTGCGCGACCGTCTCGAGCGTGCGCGCGTAGAGCGCGAGCAGCGGGGGGAGTGGTGTCGGGTGCACGGCGAGCCCGGTGAGGCCCGTCGTTGTGCGCGTGCGCACGCCGACGACCGGGGCGGACGAGGCGGGGGTCGCCTGGCGCAGGAGAGCCGTGGCACGGAAGAAGCGGGACATGGCCGGGTGGTGTTTGGGGCCAGGGAGAGTCGCACGCGCGGAGGGAGGTGCTCCTCAAGGGCACTGGCCAATCAGACGGCGTAAAAACTTTGGGACCTTTGCCTCTTGTCTGGCGGGTTCAGGCGAAGAACGAATACTTCTGAGATGGGCTCGGTCGACGAGACGGGCTCTTGCTGGGTGTCAGAGAGGCTCGCGCGAAGATCTATGGGTCGCATCGCAACGATCCGCGAAGCCAACTACTAGTATGGGCAAACGGCGTAGGCCCCTTCGAGCGGTGCCAGTTCAAAGTGGAAATGCATGTATGTAGGGAGTGACATTAGTCCGTTCAGGAATGTTGCCATTGAGATCCGACTCACTTTGTTGAAGTTGGAGCCCGCCTTGAGAACCGATGCGCGGCGTCTTCAGGTTGCCATCTTAATATCACCACAGCAGCACTCACAGCGGAAAGAACCCCATCTCGCCTCCCACCCTCTCTACCAAATCTACATTAATGCCGCTCCTCCGCTTCGCCTCGCGTACCAAGTCGTCCCACCCTTCCGTGAACCACTGGCCATCCTGTGTCGCTTCAATACGAGCATAGTATCCGCGGTCCACGATGAAGTTTGCTGTCCTCAACTTGAGGAACCGGCCGGACGAGCGATCGTTCGGACCGCGCAAGTCGCGCGCAAGACTCGTCCGAGCGCGACCCATCACCTGATATTCGAACTGCTCCGTCGAGATCCCAAACAGCTCCAGCTGAAGCTCGGTGATCTGGTGCATGTTTCCGAGTGCTGCGAGCACCCCGCTCGCCCACGAGACGCCGAGCGTGCGAAGGTTCGGGCATCCTGCGACGGCGACGGCGAGCTTCTGACCGAACGCGAGGACTCCTTGAGGACGCGGGGAGTAGCCTCGGGTTGCGATCAGCGCGGTGTACACTCCAACTGCTTGGAGTGTAGTCGAAGCAGCGGAGATGAGCTGGAGCGCGCCTTCGAGCTGCAGCTCGTTGGTGAGAGAGTCGTCGGTCCCTTTTTTGAACCGAAGCTGCAGGTTGGTGATGTACCGAAACGTGGAGGGTGAATGGACGAGAAAATGAAGTGTCGATGAATGAAGCGAGCCGATAGATCCTCGAAATAAGAAGGTGCTGAGCGTGAAATGTGCTGTCGTGGTGGTGTCGACCCCTGCGAAGAGAGAGTGGGGGTTAACAAAGTCACTTTGAGCTCTGTGAATAGTAATCACCTGTCTTAGAAAGCTGTGAGCCACGATTCCTTCGGTTCATAGGAGACTGCGAAGGGTGGTCGAGCTCCAGGACTTTGAGCCCTGCGATGCGGAGTCAGGCCACCGCGCGCCGAAACGCCAGACTGACGCACCATCCCACTTCTTGTCCGACAGAGCATACGTATCAAAGCAGGTTTCTACCAGCGCCAGAATATGCACGTTTGTGACCAGAGCTTGAACGTCCCGCGTGACTCCGGCAGCGAGGCGGCTGAGGCGGACAGCCGACGCCGGCACCAGCTTCCCCAGCTGGCGATGGTGCTGGAGCCACTCCGACGCCTCACGCGGATTAATATTGATGACGTAGCTGTACTTAGACGGCCGAATGTGCGGGACAGTGGCGTCGGTAGCGACGTGATTCACGAGCGAGAGGTTCGCAAGAGTCCTGTCGAGGTGTGACACCGGATCGGCGGCGATGTGTGCCACTATTTGGCTACTAGTCTCGTTCGGCAGCTTTGGGAACACTTCCGCGCATTGGCACATGTCAGCACTGGACCTTTCGCGGGTCGCCTGGGGTGGGAGAGTAACTGACAACGGTCACTCGGCTTCGGCTGGTTGGTCATGATCACCCTAAGCGTGAACCTATGACAGGCGGATGAAAAAGTAGTAAAAGAAGGCTGAATGGGCCAGTGCACACCTAGAAGCTTGAGCTCTGAGCGGAGGTAGCCACCAAGTCCACCGTTCCTCCGCCCGGCGGGACGTCCCGCGCCCGAGGCCCATTTGCGTTCGCATATCGAAAGGACATCCCAGGCGAGGTCCGAAAACATGATTCACAGTCTCACATACTTGAACGGCAAGTCGGCCGTCAACACCCTCTCCCACTTCTGCGCCTCCGGGTTCTGCGCAGGGAGTCCCATCAGTACAGTGAAGCGATGGAAAGGAGCAGATGGTAGCGTACTGTAGTTCTCTTGTACTTTGAAAACTCACACAGGGCGTGCTCCAACTCCACGAGTCCAACTCGTCGGTCGGTGCCAGGGAGCGTCGGGGGGAGACTGTGCGCAGGAAGTGCGGACGCGACCGTGAACCTCGAGAAGTCTGCAGCGGCAGATTTGTAGTGGCCCTCTTGACGGGACTCGATGTACTTGATGGCGGCAAAGTAGTCCTTCGAGCCCGAGAAGATGAGGTCGAGCCCCTTCTGGGATCCGGGCCCGAACGCGACGTAGTCATCGAAGTCAATGTTGATGCTCGGGAGGTAGGATAGGTCGATGGCGAGTCTGAAAATGAGCCACTGTCAGCAAAAGCCACGGAGCCGGGTGCGAAGCACTCACTGAAAAGCCAGAAACGCGCCAAAGCCGTCGTACGCCTGAATCTCTTGACAGATGGCCTCGGCTCGCGAGGCTCCATCTCTCGGGATAAGAGTCCCGTTCACAAACTCCAAGACGCGCTTCGGCAGCGGCCCGGCGTTCGGATCATCCCTCATTGCGTCCGATTTCGTCCCTATTGAGAGGTTCCCCGTCATAAGGTTCTTGATGAAGCGAAGCTTGGCGACATGCTCGGGCTCGCCTGCTCGAGCCTTGGAGGGCGACTGCAGTTTGTATGACCCGTTCGCGAGTTTGTGGCCCTCCGAGATGAGCTCCTCGAACGCGTCGAGGAACGGTTGTCGATCTTTGAGCAAGGCGGAATAGGAGGGGGTTCCAAGGTGATCGCACAGTCGAGTCCAGGTTGCGGGCTTGTTGAAGATGCGGAAGAGCGCAATTTGAAAGACCTGGACCCAACGGCGCCGGCGTTGAGCGATGAAAGACTTGGTGGCGTTTTCCGAGGCGCTGCGACACACCTGTTCCTCCAAGGAAGTACTGGGCTTGAACTTGTTGATAATATCACGGATCCTGAGAGGGTGTGAACCATGTCAGACTCGATCTCGACACCCAAACCTGCGGTGCGGAGCTCATGTGGAGGCGTGGCTTACAGGAACTGCGAGACCGAATCGAGCTCCCTGAACACGTTGCAGCTCTTCATCGCATTCAACTTTGAATTCTCGACCCTGCAAGAGAAGGTCAGCGTTCTGTACAAGTACCGCTGGCCAGACCATGCTTGAACCGGCGACGCACCATTTCTGCTTCTGCTCCGGATCCGCACGCCGCCGCAAGAAGAGGAGGTGGCGTTCGAAGACCCAATCCAGGAATTCTGCAAGTACGGTTTCCCTGCATCGCATCTCCGTTCCGTCGACGAGCGTCGAGCTCTCGGTCGGCTTCGCGCGCTTCGCCGGCGACTGTGTCCCGGACGAACCGGAGCGCTTCGCCGTCTTTCGTGGTGAGGGCGGAACAAGGACGTAGAACGCGGGTTCATCCGATTTCTTCGAGCTGGTGGTGTGAGGGGAGGCTAAAGCGCGCTTGAGGTGGTCTGTACGGCAAGGCGCGGAGGTCAGCGATGCGTCGTGGAGCCGGCGTTCGAGGGTACTGCTAAGCCTTCCAAGATCCTTCGCATTCAATATCCTCCTTCCCAATAGCTCAATGCTCACCCATAGATCCCGGTGCCACCGTCTCAGGCGTGGGTCCTGCGCCGCCGTCGTTCAACCTGGCGTGTGGCAACACCGCGCGCATCCAGCGAGCCATGGTCGACCCTCAGACCTACACGCTGTCCACGCTAAAGCGTGGGCACACCAGTGTGCTACACCGCTGCCGGCCAGCGCCCAGCAGAGTGCGTCACGCAGCGGTCCCCACTTGCCCCCCGAGCCGCCGAAGTTCCGCCCCCAGCCCCCAGAACGGGCGCTCCAGATTGACTGAGCGCCAGTGCACTGTAGACTTGCCTTCTCGCTTGACCGGGGAGGAGCGACTCGAGCGGCGGAGCGCAGTGCGGCTGTCGGGTGGGGGCGGAGTGGCTGCGTCCACAGCCGACGACGGGGAGGACGACTGTTCGTCAACCTTCATCTGATTGCTGTTCGTCGAGAGCTGACTTCGTGAGTTATGTTCGAACAGAGAGTTGGCTGAAGGGAAGGCGCGACGCCAGATTCAAGTTCCGCTGAGGGTCAGGAGCTCGAAGCTCCTTCTTTCGCGAATATTGCAAGTCAGGCGAGCAATAGAACCGTGCTGAGTCTACATCGGCTGGCAGGCTCGAAGGCGTGCCATGACTCCGCGCTGTGTACCCTCACAAACTGCGAAGGGCCCGAGTTCGTTTGCGAGGGTTCATTTGGTTTCATGTGGAAGAGGGTATACGACGGGGATACGAAAAGCATGGGACATGGACAGATACGGAGACGACCAGAGCTCTATCTGACGCGAACCTGCGGGCGGGGACGAGGGTCAGCATTGCAAATTGCAAGCGGACTCTGCGCGGCGAACCTTGAGGTAGGGGACCTGGAGCAGGCACAGTCAGCAAATACGTTCTCAACTCAGAGTGGAGGCTGCTCACCTCGACGTCCTCGCCCTCGTCGTCGTCGACCATCATCTCGAAGACGATATCCTTGACGTGCGGCGCGATCGGCTTCTTAGAGACGGTCTCGACGAGCACGCTCAGACTGTGGGGCCAGAGCGTCAACGAGTGGTCCAAAGGATGTCGAAAAGGACGCACGGCATCTTGAGACGCTCCTCGGTCTTCTTCTTCGGCATGAAGTTCGAGTACAGCATCGAAACACCGCTGCTTAGCATCGAGATCTTGAGCTTGTACTTGTCTTGCATGTGCGCGATGAGCTCCGCGAGCGTGAGGTCCTTCTCGATGAAGAAGCGGTCCCAGATCGTCCACTCGGTGTCGTAGTACTGCGTTGCGAATCAGTGCTCGTTCGGGGGCACTCGAGGAGCGGGAAAGCGCACCTTGTTCTTCGCCATTGCGATCGGCTCGGAGAAGCCGAAGAAGGGGAGGGCGAGGTTGACAAAGCCGTTCTTGTACTGCTCAATGTCGGTCTTGCCGTCGATGATCTGTGGCAAGGCACAAAGTCAGCTCAGCCTACATAACAGATCCGGAGGAGCGCACCTTGTACAACTCGAGGCAGACGAGGCCAGTGGCGAGACTGGTGGTGGTGGCGATGGCGGGGATGATCTTGCCCGCGACCTGCTTCGTGTGGTGCTGGTCCGCGATCTTGATGCCGTAGTTCATCGCGCGGAGGTTGCTCGCGGCGGTGATGAAGGCCATGTGGAAGTTGGTGTCGTCGTCCTTCTCAAACTCGCACGGGACCATGCGGTAGCCCGCGAGGCTCGACGGCGCGGGGAGCTGCGCCGCGATCGTCGCGAGGTCGTCGTCGTCCGACGAGGCCGCCGGTGCGGCGTTCGCGACTGGCTCGTCGTCCTTGATCTGCACCTGGAGGCCTGCCTTGGGCACGAAGGCCGGGAGGGAGATCGTGTCGAGCGTCTTGGTAAAGACGGCCGAGTTGCTCTCGCCCTTGAGGCCGTAGTTGAACGCGTGCAGGTTCGCGGCGGCGATGATGAAGTCGAGGTGGGTTTGCTGCAGGGGTACGTGTGAGAGTCATGCAATTCTAGCTCAGGATGCAAAGCGCACGTTCTGGTAGTCGAAGACGAGGGGCTCGGGCGCGCGCTTGGGGCCAGACCAGAACGGCGTGCCCTCCTTGGTCATCTGCAGCGGCCAAGTCCGTCAGCCGGCGCTCAAAGAACCAGAACATCAGCAGAGAAACGCACCAAGTCCTTGGGCAAGCTGTAGAGGAGCTGCTTGATCTCGTTGCTGAACTCGGTCTCGAAATGCTGCCTCGCCCAAACGATGCACTCGTCGAACCCGAGTGGCTTGTTCTCGACGAGGTACGAGCGGATTTTGAGGAGCTGGGCCGTCTCGCCGGACGTCTTGGCGGCCTCGATGAAGTTGGCCTGGGTGAGGTACGAGTTGACGACCTCGGCCGGCTTCTCGAAGAACTCCTCGAAGCGCTCCTTGCCCCACGCGATTGTGTGCTCGATCATGTTGGGGAAGTTTTTGATCGTGCAGCTCGGGTGGCTCTTCTCCGGCGGGTCCTGCGACGACGAGTACGACTCGGTGATGTGCGGCAGCACGACCTGCACGTTCGCCTTGGTCCCGAGCGTGCCCGACTCGAGCAGCGGCTTCTCGTAGTACACGCAGCGCTGGTCCATGTACTGCCGCGCGGCGACGTTGTCGAGCGCGTTCGTGACGCCGTCGATCCCGTCAAAGAACGCGTCGCCAAAGATGCCTACGGTTAGAGCGTGTGAGCGTGAAGCAACGGCTGGAAGCATCTGGGAGACAAACCCTCGGTCTCGTTTCCGACAGCGACCTTGAAGACCTCGACCTTGCCCTCGAGCGCGGCGTTCATTGCGGTGACGGCCCTGCGGCCAGCCTCGGCCTTGAAGCTGCCGACATCGCCGGCGCGGAAGAGGAATTGGCGGTTGAGGTTGCTCTTCTCGATCGTGTCGAGGTCGGTGCAGTAGATCATGCCCTTGGGCCCCGTCGCGAGGCCCATCATCGCCCAGTTCTTGAGCATCTCGCACCCGATCGCGCCCGCGCCGACGAGGAACTGGCGCTGGTTCTCAATCTTGGCCTGGAACTCGCGGCCAAAGACGGCGATCTGCCCGTCGTACCGCGAGGCCGGCGTCGAGGGCTTGCACGACTCCTCGGGGGGCAGGACGGTCGGGAGCGCCTCGAGCGCGTCGAAGTAGAGGTGCTGGAACAGGGGCCCGAACTTGCCAGAGATGGCCTTGAGCATCTCCTGCGCGACGAAGCCACCGATGACGGCGTTGATCGGCGAGAGGTCGCCCGTCGCCTGGTACGCGAGCTCGGTGAGCACCTTGTCGTCCAGCTCCTCGACCGCGGCTGCCTTGGCCAGCTCCTTGGCGAGCGAGACGAACGAAGCGGCGTCCGCGGGAGAGCGGGGCGCAGGAAGGCGGCCGTTGGCGGCCTTGAACGCGCTGAGCGCCTGGAAGCCGATGTGGAGCGTCGCGGGGCGCTCCCACTTGGCGAAGTCGGCGATGAGGAACTCGGGCGCCTTGATCGACTCGCGGAGGGGTTTCTGTTTGTGAAACAAAGTCAGTACTGATGCACGGGAGAGCGGAAAGCTGGGACGCACGAAGTCGAGGAGCTTGGGCATCTTGACCTGGTGGAACCATCCGCCCTTCTTGTACGCGCCGAGCCCGCGGGTGTCGCCGACGGTGAACGTGTAGGGTCCTGTTAACAATCTGTAATCAGATGTGCCCAACCTCCCTGGGAGGGCAAGACCGCACCCTTGACGGTGACCTTGCGCGCGCCCTCGACGCCGGCCGAGTTGATGTCCATGCCCTCGACCTCCGAGAAGCGGACAAAGTCGCCGTCCTCGAGGCCGTGCCTCGTCTCGTCGAGGCAGGTGACCATCGCCTCCTCCGACTCTTCAATCTCGACGACCATGCCCGCGAGCGGCGTCTCGCCCGTCTGGTCGACGACGGGGAACTGCGTGCCAAAGTCGCAGAACGCGGCTCCAAACAGGCCGGCCGTCTCGGCCCAGATGAACTTAATCCCGTTCGCGTGGGTAAAGTCGTTGAGTGCGAGCTGCTCGTCGAGCGTGCCGCCGACGAGGACGACGACGGTGAACTTCTTCAGGTCCGCGTTCGCGACCGTCTCGAGCACGCTCACGGGCGTGTACGCGTTCAGCTCCGCGAGCCGCGGACGGGTCGCGAGGTCGCGCCGCTGGCCGACGTCCGACTCGCGGAGAAAGAACTGGGTCCCGAGGTCGGGGATGGTGACCAGCGTCGGGTCCGAGAGCGTGACCGACTTGACTCCGGCGAGGCAGACGTTCTTCGCAATCTCGACGCCGAGGCCGGAGAGGCCGATGACGAGAACGTGCGAGGTCGCCATCCGCTTCATCGCTGCCAAGTGGGGGGGAGCACAGTCAGCACCCTGTACCGCCAACGCGGCTCGGTCTGTGCGCCGTGGCCAGTCTCTGGTGTCCTGTCCGCCTGTACCTCCCCAGTACGGTAGCCACGTCGGCCTCGGGCATCCAGCCAGCACCGCAAGAGCTCTCAGGAGGCAACGCGGGGGGCGTTGGAACTCGATGGAACGGTGGCGGGTGGCGGGCAGGCAACGGACCACAGAAAGCTCTACCAGACCAACAGCATACCTTCGTGTCCAAGGACGTAGCTGCACGAGGTCGGATCGGTCAGCTCTCGCGCTCGACCAGGTCGGGCAGCCCGTGGGGGTCAACTCACAGCTGCCGCGAGTAGAGCGACTCGTCAATCTTGTCCGTCTCGTCCGTGTCGACGGCCATCGCGGATCCTTCAGCTGCCATCGTGCTGTGTGCGACTGGGCGGCTTGGGGGACAGAGAGGGCTCATCGCCGCAGCACTGGCCTCGCTCCCAGTTCTTTCACGCGCGTGAAAGGGTCGCGCTGCTCGTCGCTCGAGGAGAAAGTCTTCTTCCATTGGTCCTCGGCACAGTCAGAACTACGTGAAAAGGCTCAAGCATATTGGAAAAAAAAAACGCCAGCTTTGAGACGGTAAAGCGACGCCTCGGCAGTAGACACGTCGCCCTGGCGGACGTCGCACGCAGTCGCACCAGGCATTGTGAGCACAATTGCAATGGATTCGTTGCAAGTTTCATCGTGTGATAGATTCTGGAACTGCATCACGGCGCGACTTTGATCACGAGCTTGCCCGTGGTTCCGCGGCCAGCGATGTCGAGATGCGCCTGCTGCACACCTTCGTTCGTGAATGGGTAGCCGTCCTCCTGCAGGAGAATAAGAACGGGTCTTGAGCTAATAGCACCAGCAGTGACGCACCTTCCACCTTGCAATCCTCAGTGCCCCCGAACCGACCACGTCGAACAGGTGGCTCGAGTACTCGAGCAGTTCTGGCAGCGTCGCGATGTCTACAGCGTGCGATCCGTCAGTTTTAACTGACAATGAAATGGGAAAAAGGTGGCCCACATGACGGGCACCCGGGACGGATGACTGCGAGCAAGGGGACCCGATGTCAGCGTCTCTGCGACGTCGACAAGGCGAGGCGCGGTGCGGAAACAGTTTCGCGGCTGACCTTTGACACTCTTCGCTGAGAAAACAAGGTATGATAAGCTCTTCACTTTGTCGAGAAGGCCAAAAGGGTGGCGACGAACGCTGTCCGAGCATGATGTCGTACGGCGGGACCTTGCCCGACGCAGCCCCAAGGATCACCATCGTTCCCTTTCTGCACTCAAATGATCGAGTTGAGACGTATCTCGATGATTCTCTGAGGTCAAAATACTCACCTGCGGATGAGTTGGAAGTCGTAGAGGAAGGTGTCCTTGCCGACGCCGTCAAAGATGGCGTGGAAGCCCTCGCCATCCGGTGTGAGGGCTAGCAGGTCCTTGACGACGTCGTCCATGCTTCTATTTCCGTAAAGCACGACGTGATTGGCGCCGGCTTTCTTGGCCACGTCGGCCTTCTGGACCGTAGAGGTCGTCGCGATGACGGTCGCGCCCATGTGGGATGCACTTACCCAGCGAAATGTCAGCTCCTGAGACGGAGAGCAAGTTTTGTTGTGAAGTGTGATCCTCCAGACTCACAGTTGGCACAGAAGAGCGCCAACACCTCCAGCGGCGGCATGCACGAGCACGGTCTCGCCCTTCTTGACTGGGTGAGCCTCAAGGACGTTCGTAAGAGCTGTAATTCCAGGCTCAGCATGATCAATATATTTGAAAATGACAGACCGCACCCGTCAGGCCTTGAAGGAAGCAAGACGCAGCGTCCTTGGTGCTCATCCCCGCCGGGAGCTTGGTACAGAGGCGGCCGAGCCCAATGTAGTACTCAGCGTAG
>ERZ1463038.301-NODE-301-length-16295-cov-17.053695_pt1 | contig 16295 bp, 26 predicted proteins | sample MGYA00564479_ERZ1463038 | MGnify/ENA primary metagenome ERZ1463038 (study PRJEB39244, sample SAMEA3635134) | Helicobacter pylori | study: EMG produced TPA metagenomics assembly of PRJEB11511 data set (Assembly of a 5300-year-old Helicobacter pylori...
CTCGTTCTCGCGGTCCACGAGCTCGAACAGGCCGCGAACGACGAGGTCCGACTCGGCCTTGCGGAGTTTGAGCATCGCGCGGTAGAACGCGAGGCTGCTGTCCGGGTCGTTCTCTTGCTGAGCAGCATTGATGGTCGCATACGAGTCGTTTGCGCGCATCCAGGTCTCGCCGGTCGTCTTCGAGAAGCCGCCGTGCGGCGCGGCGGAGGTCCACTGCATCGGGGTGCGGGCGTGGTCCCTCGCGAGCATGTGGACTCCCTCGAGGCCCTTCTCGATCATCGATGGGTCTGTCTTGGCGGCGTTGAGGACCTCCTCCCACATCCCGATCGTGCCGCAGTCCTTGTACTCGGACAGCGCAACGGACTTGTCGATGTTGATCATGCCGAGCTCCTCTGCAGGTCATGATCAGATTTGAAGTCAATCAGCCCCAGCGATAGTAAACTTACGGCCCTGGTAAATTATCGGTGTTCCGGACAGCAGAAGGAGGTACGCCGCAAGCATCTTCGCCGAAGCCACTCGGTGCTCGGGCGCATCCGAGCCGAAGCGCGAGACGCAGCGGGCGAGGTCGTGGTTCTCGAGGCAGGTTACCTGAAGTGAAAGAATCTAGTCAGCACTTTTCTGCCTTGAAAGGCAGGGGTGAAGACGGACCGCCCATCCGTCGTACTTCGGATCCGTGAGCTGCTGGGCGTTGTTGGTGGCGTCCTTGAACGCCGAGAGATTCCACTTGCGGTATAGGAGGTTGATCGCTCCACCGTGGTCGATGCTCGCGAGGTCGAACTGGATAACCATGTCGAGCTCCTCGACCGACGCGCCAACGTACTTGAGGACGTCCCGGAAATCAGGCGTGTCAGGCAGTTCTCCTATTCCCACAGCGCTGCACCGCTCAGTTAGTCAAAATCCGGTGCAGCGTATTGGCGGTCAATCTAACCCGTATTTTTTGAAGGCGCGGACATTCATCTCGTGGATGAACTCGTGGATTCGCGGACCGTTCGCGAAGTAGTGTCCAGCGGGCTGCCAGGGCGTGTTGGGGTCGACGACGGGGGCGTCGGGGAAGTCCAAGTACTTTGAGTACATGTTAACTGGATTTTTGGAAGGTTTCAGTGCTGCAGTCTGCTGCAGCGGAGGCGAAGTACACACCAGTGTCGATGCGGAAGCCGTCGACACCCTTCGCAAGCCAGAACTCGACCGCCTCCTTGTAAATGGCCTGTGGAAAGATTATAAATGTCCGAATCCTTCTTGTTGGAGTCAAATGAGCAGACTTCGCGAATCACGGGTTTCTCCCAATTCAAGTCGGGTTGCTCAACGCAGAAGTACTTCCGACGGGCGAACAATTAGCACACTTCCTACATACACGCGCAACTGAAACTCACATGAAGGTAGTACTGTCAATGCTATCAAAGTCAGCTTCGATCTAGCTGCACGAGCGCGCCGTAGAAGCACGCACTTCCTCTGTGAGCTCGTCCCACTCCCAGACGGATCCACCAAAACAGCCCTTCCAGTTGTTTGGAGGCGTGCGAACTCCATCGACCATCGTAGCGGGCTTCCACATGTACTGTTGGCGTGTGAAGGAGTTGTGTCAGGATATTTTGTGACACTCATGAGTGGCGGTGAACACAAAGGACACACCCAGTCCCTCTTTAGGTTGTCCTTGGAGGAGCGGGATTCCTCGAACCACGCGTGTTGGTGGCTCGTGTGATTGACGACAAGGTCGAAGAGGATCTTTAGCCCGCGAGCGTGGCAGCCGGCGATGATTGCGTCGATGTTCGCAAGACTGCCGTACGGCGCATGTACATCTTGATAGTCGGCGATGTCATACCTGCGAATGATCAGTATGGCTATTTTCCTACAGAATTCTGACATGGAGGACAGACCCGAGGTCAAACTGGGGCCTGCGAAGCGAGATGGAGACCGGTCAGGACATCGTCAAAGCGGATCAAGGTAGCTCCAGTGTAGCTTACGACTTGTAGAACGGACAGATCCAAACACAGTCTACACCCAGCGCCTTGATGTAGTCGAGCTTGCTCAGAATGCCAGGGAGGTCGCCGACACCGTCTCCGGTAGTGTCGAGGAAGGTGGCGGGGTAGATCTAAAAGAAGTGAAGGGTAAGCCAAATATGCTTTATACTCATATTGACATGACTGACCTGGTAGATGCTGGCCGACTTCCACCATGGCGCGGTCGTGGAGGCTCCTCCGTCGGTGGCGATCGTGTGTGCAGGAACAGCTCCATTTGGGGTCAAAGCGACTGTCATGGCGAAGGGTAGGAGGGAAGGTGGAGGGTGGGGAAAGGAAAGCACCGTCAGCTTCGAGCCGGGAATCCGCTCGCTTCGAGAGTTCCGGCGGCGGGGCACACTGAAGTTAGCCTCTGAGGACCGAGCGGACTCCGGTACCCATCGTGCCGGGATCGCCACCTGCCCAGCGTCAGCAGATCATCAGAGCGCCACGGCCACTTTACGGTTAGGCTTCGGTAATCACTCGGCCTTGACTCGGTCGAGCAGCGCACGCCTACCAAGGCTTAGCGCCCTGCCCCGCCCTCTCCGCTCTCTGCCAACGCACTGCCAACGCGCTCACCCACCGTCATCCATGCCGGTCGCAGCACGATCTTGATCTTGCTAGTGTGGAATTCTGCGGGGCCACGCGCTTTCCCCGGCCCGGGCCCCGCCTGGCTCCAACTCAATCATGGTGCGGAAGTGCCGCGAGGTCTCGCAGGCGGGCCAAGACTCGGCTGATCCGCTTCTTCTCGACTTTGCCACACGGCTCTATTTCTTCTGATCCCCACCCCTTTGAATTCGCAAGCTTCCGTGGACGCCGACGACGCGCTCTTAGTTGACTCCCGGGACGCCATATCCTAGCAACTCGCAGCTCAAAGTAAGGCCACTTCTTGAACGCTGAGCGTCCTACAGACACTGACACTGTACGTGCCTTCAGCCAAATCATGTCGCACGCCCACGATCCCGAAAAGGCCAGCAGTGAGGCGAGCAGCGACATAGCGGCCACGGACCCCGCCGTTAAGGAGAAGATGGCGACCGGGGTGGAGCATCACGAGGAAGTAATCAACGAGGCTGCTGCTGCATCCTCCAAGGAGCGAGAGATGGGGGTGCTGGATCGGATTGCTGGAAAGCTGACCGGGGCTTCGTGCGACAGGTCGAGGTGTTCGATGATGCCAAAGGCGCCTCTGCGACGTACGCTCACTGACCTGAGGGATCTGGGAAGCGAGATTGTGTTTGAAGGAAATAGGGATGAATTGAGAATTACTGCGTTACTTGTAACAACTACGCAAACTCGTGTGACGTTCCTCCGTGAAAGCGCTCGACGAGGTCGCCGCACGCCCTTTACAGACTGTGCGCATCAAAGAAGGGAAGGATGTACGCCGACGTCTTGTTGAAGCTCGCAAAGTTGTTCGGGCTTCCAGACGGGTCGAGTCCAAGCGTCGTGGGCCACGAGCGGCCAAGTCCTGCGACGGTGATGCCGACGACCGGGGCGCCGGCCTGAGCAGGTTGGCACGACGCGTAAGAGAAGCGCGGAGGATCTCGGGAATGCCCCTTAACACCACACTGCGTCCCTCAGATGCTGCTTCGATTGTCCCTGATCGCCAAACTTGCAGCCCTCTCCATCGCTGACTTCGTGCAGAGCAGACACGCGCAGCCTCGACGCCAGCTATGCATCCATCGAGACCGTTTGGAGCAAGAGCTCCACTGTGATACAAGATTTGTCAGCTGAAGCAACGCAGGGCAGATTCCAGCCCGTCGGCATACTTACTGTTCTCCGCTCGCAGGCTCGTGGCCTCCCGATCCCGCTTCAAGATCGTCTCCACGAGACGTGACACCGCATCAGGCGAGGATTTGGCCGTCGAAGAGGCAACAGATGAAGCTTGTGACGCTGAAACATCAAAGTTAGTACTGTTGCGATTATTCGGTTGCTGGCGAAGAGCTGTCGTGACGCACCTCGGCCGTCTGCCTTCGCTGCCTCGATCTCGTGCATCAGGCGGTCACGCTTCACAACCAGCTCCCGGTTTCCCACCTCGATCTGTTCCCTCTCCTCGACTAGCGCCTTCTTCGTCTCCATGACTGCGCCCAGCTCGACCTTGACCCGCGCCTCGAGTGCAGCGCGCTCCTCCACTTTGAGGTTCAGTCCCGCAAGCTCTTCCCGCAGCTTTTTGACATCCTCAACTCGGCTCAGCTTCTTGCCCGACGGGTTCGAGATCGACTCCTGGACGGCGCGCGTGCGCTCCTTCGCGGCTGCCAAGTCATCCTTCCTGCCTCGAACGTCGGCGCAAGTTCTCGCATGGAGAGAAGCAAGGTCCTTAAGATCTCCCTCGGCCGTCTCGAGCGTGATGTCGAGCGCTGCGACTCGCGTCTTGAAGCTGCAACCCGAGGTCAATCAGCCTGATCGGCCCCACCGGCTCGGCCACGACGCACCTCTCAATCTTGACCTGGCCCCTTCCTTCGATAAACTTGAAGCTCGCCATTTCGTTCTCGAGGCGAGCGATCGTTGCCTGCAGCGCGTCGGACTCGCGCTCCTCCCTGCGGCTGATCAGGCGGTCCTCCCACGCGAGCTGCGCCTTGTCGCGCTTGGTCGACTTGGGCGCAACGGCCGAGTTGAGGAACTTGTGGTGCGAGGGTGGATTCTTGCCCATTGCGGGTGGGACGAGATGGCGGGAACTTGGTGTGTGATGGGTGGAACGCAACGATGGGGACGCTTCGCCCGGCGAACTCCTCGGACCCTGCGCAACCGGCTTTTATTCAACAGCGAACTTGGCATCAAGATTCAGTGTAGAAGATAGCTGTCCTCACCGAAAATCTCAAAGCCTAGTCGACATCTCAGCCCAAGTCGTGTGCGATTCGCACCGCGCGCTCAGCGAGTCGGGATGCGATTCAGACGGCGCTGGTCTGTGGCAGCTAAATTCAGTTAGGGGTAGTTTCAATATCTGCTTGCCGATCACAGCTTCGTCAGTTACGCGCCATCGCACCTGAGAAAGCGCTCACCAAGCAGATCCGAAGTCAAGGAGATCTTCAGCCGGTGGTCCTCGCCAGCTCGTTGAGACTCGGAGAGGTTGTCAATGAAAGCTGCGGAGGAGCGAAAAACCTTCAGCTTCGAAATGGATACCAGTAAGATGCATATCTTGCTGAACTGAACAAGGAGCATGACTCTCCGAGTGGACACCATCTGTCACGCACCGTCTTCTGCATCCTTGTCTCAAGATCTCGACGGGTTTCGCTCCCGTCGTCGCACGATTCTTCCATCACTCGAAGGTCACAGGTACACGGATCGAGCCCACGGTCGCCTCGTGCGGCGGCTCCTGCGCCGTCAACACCGTCAGCTCCGCCGAGTCCAGCAGACGCGCATCCGCCTCGCCGGGGTCGATGCGCCTCGTCTGCAGTATGAGTCGCGGGATCGATTCGTGCGCACCCGAAGGACCTGCATCGCTCGCAGTCCTCCGTCCATCTCGGCGCGTTTCCATTCGACGCTCGCCGTCGTTCATCGACGAAGCAAACACGCCGACGAGGGAGCGAACCCGTCGGACCACGCGCTTGCGGAGAGAGAGACCTTCTAGACTTTCGGCGTCTCCGAAGAATGTCGTGCGGAGTTGGGCGGGATCGAGCGCGCGGCCATGCCGACGTCGGCAACGGCGACTCGCTCCGGCGGCCGCATTGATGAGACAGCGTACGCTACAACGCCAGAAGGCGGTCAATTACGTTCCACGGCTTGCTGAGGGAGACTTACACTGTCTGTCGTCGCTCAAAAGCACACTGAGAGATCGATAACTGCTCTCCGAGAGCGAGAGGTCGTCTACGTGAAGCTGAGATGCGGAGCCAAAGTCAGCTGTCTGAAGTGCTTTAGCAGAGCGTTGACCTACCCTTGAGAAGATGAGTATGATGCAGTTGTCCGTTCCCAAAAGTCCGAGCTTGCTCGGAAGGTAGCGATGCGAGCAGACGGACAGCGCGAAGGGGGTGGGCGACTGCGACATGATCAAATTAGCCCCAAGTCCTTGCGACCCAACTCGTGACGAACGTTGTTGTATCCCAGAAACTCGGCCTTGAGCGACGGCAATTTGACACCGATCGTCCGGAAGCCGTTCCCATTGTGACCTCCAGCCGGCTCAACGACGAACGCGGTACCCTCGGGCAGTTCACTGCCTGCCGCCTGTCGTGAAGGTGCGAGGGAGCGTGAGAAGAAATGTGAGGTCATCTGTGAATCCTTGCTGTCAGTCACGGCTGAAAAGAGGGCGCCATGAAGCCGGCGAGGTCAGGACGTACCCCGGTCGTGCGCTTCTGCGCGAGCAGGTCGGCGGGCTTGGAAGAGGCAATCACGGCGGAAGGCGCGAGGCCAGCGGAGAAGGATATCGTATCAAGGTTGGAAAGGGCGAATGTTGTCGTTTCTTCGCGAGGCGGGATGAGCTCCTCGTTCGGCGGCTCGCTATTCAGAAGCAGGTCAGACAAAGCTCCTCGTGGCAACCTGACTGAAAGAAAAGCACGCACATCGACACCGAGTACGACCTTGCCCCTACTCGACCCGAGACAACCACTCTTTGGAGCTGCGCCTCCAATGTCGCGAGCGCCTGGATCTGAATGAGGCTCTTGGATGCGAGCGAGTCCCTGGACGCTGAGGGCTGCGGTAGAGACGACGTCAGTCCCAAGAAAGTTTGAGGTTACGAGTAGGAGACGCACAGGAGCCTGGACCGCAATGACATGCTTGCCAAGGGAGGTTCCGTCGGCAGTCGTGAGCGCGACGACCAGCTCGTGCGTGTGGAGCCGTCCGAGCTCCGCCTCGTTCCCCTTCGATGCCGTCGTCGGCATCGATTCCGCGTCGTTCCCACCGCTCAGCTCCTCGCCCTCGCCGGCATTCTCGCCCAGTCCGCCATCCTTGCGCTGCTCGCTGCCGGCGCTCCCGCCTCCACCACCGGTCGCGCGACCTTTTCCCTGGTCTCCCCCATCGGCGGCATCGGTTGCTTCTTCGACGCATGTGGACGCGAGAGAGACGGCGAGCGGGTGGAGGCGCGGGTGGCGGAGATGTTACGTCAGCGACGACGAGGTGGCGAGCGCCTTGGCGAACGCGCGCGTGCGGGCCGTCGATGGGCCGAAGAGGACGATCGTCGTTTCAGACGACTCCGGCGCGGGCTCTATGAGCGTCGAGGTCAGGTCGTCGCCGACGACGGCGATCCAAGCGACGATGCCTGCCGCCACCGCTTGGCTGGCGAGGTCGGCGCCGCCTTCGCGCAGGACCTCCGTCGCGGCGAGCGGGAGGACGAGCTGAACGCTCGGATCTGGAGCGGGCGTCGGCTCGAGCGGAGGGTCGATTGGCGCGTGTGAGTTGGCGCCACTCGGTCTTTGTGCGTCCGACCGCTTCGGCGGCGAGTGGCGCGAGAGTGACAGAAACGACGAGGTGGACGAGTGGTTCGTGTAGTAGGACCTGCGGTCGAACAAGCTCGAAACACGCCGGGAGGGGCGGTCGGGAGAAGAGTCGGGGGAGGAGGGCGGCTCCTGCGGGTTATACACGACTGAAGTGTAGGGGCCGTACGTCGGGTTGAGCTGCGTCTCGACGCCTGAGAACATGCTCGGATAGCGAGTCGCGGAGAGAGCAGTGGTCGTAGGAGGCGCGTGTTTCCCGTCAAGCCCAAAGTTTGCGAAGGTCAGGTGACGTCACGCGTCACTTCAGCAGGAAGCGCGGCCGCCTCAGGGTCCGTCGCCTAGTTACGTATAGACCACGAGGAGTAGAGCTGAACTATGAGGAGCACGAAAACAACCTCGTTGCTAAGGAAACGCGCGTTCACACCGCGGAACCGAATGGTGACGACGCGCGCTCGAAGGACTCTCTCAGCGCTGCCAACAGATATTGAAGACTCAAATCAGGAGAAAAGATGGGCGCAGCGTGAATGGTCCAGCGAAGCGCGTCGAGCCGACGTCATGCCCTCGTAACTCATGCACGAAGCCGCGAAGCCGGCGAGCCCAGTCCGAAGGTTTCGCAGACAACACGACATCAAGGGCGACGGGTTTTCGTCTTTTTACGAGGGTGTGCATACGGTCCAAGAAGTCCCTTGGGGCGGGGCGTAGCCTCCCTATTCTCCCTCCTCAAACCGTGCGGATGGACCGCGATGCACACTACTCGGCCTCGGCGACGGCCTTGGCCTTCTTCACGGGCTTGGCCTTGAGCGGGCGGGCAAGGAGCGCCTTGATCTCCTCGCTCTTGATCTCGACGGCGCTCTGGACGCGCTCGGGGCTGAAGTACGACGGCGCGGCCGAGAGGCGGACGGCGCCCGTCTTGGTGACGACGAACGTGACGAACACCTGCGCAGAGAGGTCCGTCTTCATGTCGGTGCATCTGCCACAGTACAGTACTAGTCAGCCTGGTAACTTTAGACTGGGAAACTGGGCAAGAAAACGCACCCGACGGGGTACTCCTTGAGCAGGCCGTGCTGGACGCACTCGCGGATGCCCATGCGCGCCTTGCTCTCCTCCTCGAGCACGCGGAGCGTGAACGGGAACGAACCGGCCTTCTCCTTGATCTCCGAGTAGACCGCACGCGAGGTCTTCATCTTGAGCAGGTACGTCGAGTTGGTCTTCTGGTAGACCGTCGTGCGCGCCTCGTCCGTCTTGGGCTGTCGAGACTTTCGGATCAGCGTTGACGGGGCTTGATGGGAGAAGTGCACGCACGATCTTCTCGCCGCTGGTGACGATGACGTTGAGGCCGTAGACCTCGCCCTCGTCGAGCGTGAACCCGAATTCGCCGTCCCTGCGCATGACCTCGCTCGGGAACGCGACGATGCCCTTCTTCGCCTCGATCGAGTTTTGCTCGTGCTGGGTCCGGATCAGACCTGGTCAGCGTCGACTTTGCTGTGACTGGGCAGCAAGAAAGACGCACCTGGTGGCTGAGGATGCCCTCGACTCCCTTGATGCCCGCGCTCTCGTACTCGGCAAGAACCTTCTTGATGCCCTCGGTGACCTCCCAGTTGCGCGCTCCCGGCTTGACGAGACGGATCGCGGCCTCGGCGGCGTTGTGCGCGGCGGCGAGGAGCGAGGCACGGATGTCGGTCACGGGAAGGGAGGGAGGGGAGACGACGATGCTGCTCACGATAATGTGTAAATCAGCTGTCTAGATGCTGCGTTTTTCGGCGGGGTTGTGGCGTGCATGCGCGCACCGAGTCGGCTTGTAGCCGCCGCCCACCTCCTGCACGCCCAGCTTTCACGACGGTGACGACCTGTCGCCCCAGTCATCTCCCTCCAGCTCAGGAACCTCCCAAACGGTCCTGCACTACTCGAACCAACCCCAGAAGGAGCGAATGAAGGGGCAATGGGCTCACGTCTCAGCGACGAGGACGGCGTAGCCGTCAATGTGGGCGCCAAGAGCAATCTTGACGAGGTCGTTGCTGGCGAGGACGTTCGTAGCGGCGGTCTCGTCGGACGGGGAAGGCGAGAAGTTCTGGAGGGTGCCGTTGACGGAGAGGCAGGTCGGGAATGCGATGCCTTTGCGCGCGCGGGTCGGAGTGCGGGAGAAGAAAGGCAAGTGTAGATAGTTAGCTCTGTGTGCGTGTGAGGGACGTGAAAGTGTTCTCGGAAGGCTAGGAGTGTCGGATTAAGACGGGGCGGTGGCACACGAGGTGCACCTGCGGACGCTGATCTTGCGTCCCCACTTGGTCCCGGCGCGGCGGCCGCCTCCGCATGGTCCAGCATTCTAGCAGTCGGGTACGCTCTGGTGCCCTGGCACCCGGCAGCACCGCTCCGGGCCTACAAGTCGGCGTGCAGCGCGCTCGAGGAGAACTCGTCTGTCCGGACCTGCGCCCCACCTGACCCACTTGGGCTCCAACTCCCGCCTCTTCCCACTTCCCGCCACAAAACCTGCTGCCACGAAGACGAGAGACCAAAGCTCACCCTTCGGCATGCCCTTGGCCTTGTTGTAGAGGCCGGCGGTGCCAGCCTCGAGGAGCTTGTCGCCCTCGGCGCAGAGCTCGAGCAGGTTCGCGCCCTCGACCGCCTTGGCCTTGATCGCCTCAAGGACCGAGTTGGCGACCGTCGCCGCCGCCTTGTACTTGTCCAGCACGGCCGCGGGGACTGCGCAGGGGAGCCGTCATGGAGTCAGCAGCGAAGAATTGGCCAGGGCGCAAAGGGCGGGCACGCACGCGGGCCCTCGGTGGGCGCTTCGGTCTTGGGGGCGGGTGCCATGGTGATGCTGCTAAGGTGTCGGGTGGAGGTGCGGGGGAGGTGCTGTCGTGTGCAGGCCAGGCGCAGGCTCGGGCGAGCAGACCACAGAAAGCGTACGAAACTGCACCGAGAAATAATGCGGTGCTCGTTATTCGATGTGGGGGCCACCGCTGGCCTTGTCTGCTTCCATCAACCAACTTTCCTCCACCCTTTCAGATCGAAGAGTGAATCGATGCAGACGGCGCTCAACCCGTCGTTTCAGCCATTTCCATCGCTCACGTTCCACGCGCGTCCTTCCGTCGATCAGCCCCGCTCTCTGGCAACTCGAACCCAAGGACGCTCATTCTACAGCGTCGACTCCCCGATCACCTCATTCCTGCTCTACCTTGTGAGACCCAGCCCCCGCGGCGTCGCTCCGACCCCTCTGTCCGCTCTTCGCGGCCGGGACAGCACGCCGGCGCTCGAACAAGGCTCACCTCCGAGAGGATCCGATACCAAGGTACTTCTTCCCACCTCAACTACTCTTGCCTGTCGCGAGGGTGGCCTCAAGCTTCTCAAGAGGGCAGCTGCGGCTGGCATCGTCGCCCGGTTGGCCGACTCTGGCGTGGCGCTCGAACCCGGATCGTCACATCCGAATGCTGACGGGTATACCTCCCAGATCAAATTATTCGGACCCCTTGCCACTCGGTCTCGCGCCTTCGCTCAGAAGCTTTCCGACCGCACCACTTTGACAACCCACCTTCGACATCCGACTCTCCATCCTAAGCACGGCGAAGAGTGGACTCCTTAAACACCAGCGTACGAATGATTTACACGGGAAGGCCGACGATAACGATACCCTCGTCGACTCTGACGGAGACCCCAACCCCGTTCGCAGACGTGCACGAGCTGCGAGTCGAGTTGTCCGACGGAGCGGGCAGCCGGCTTGCGAAGCAGCGTTTCACTGTGAATACGGACGTCAAGTACTGACCTACCTTTGCCCGTGCAGCCCAATTTTACCTCAAGGTCACTACTCGCTTGCACACCCGTGCTCATCGAAGCCAGCTCCCATGGTGGCGCGATACTCCAAAGGGTCCACTTAGGGTTCGTGTAGGAGGCCGCGTGTGCTCCTTATCCCTGTAGGATGTTTTCAGTCCACTTTCTTCCGATGCGACCGCTGAGAGGACATTTGGCCCGCCCAGAGAGCCTGCGAACGTTGAGCGCGCGCCGTGCATGCCGCAACCGTGGGACCCCGTGGATCCGGCGTATCCGTATGTTACACATGCGGTTGGTGCACCCTTCCGGAAGATTGATGAGCAACGTGAATCGCACTGCTTCCTCCTCAAGCCGAGTGGACCGTGTTTCCGTTCGCAAGGTGTCGCACTTCCGCTCGTAGCTGAACTCTGGGCCTACAATTACGTGAGCACGGTTGATCCGCAAAGTTTCGTAGCTGACGATTCGCAACAGACGGCGTCACCTTTCCACTTCTACTCGCACCTGTTCGTGCCGGACCACACGGGCGTCATGAGCACCGAAAACGTCCTCCTCGTTCACTACAGCAGTGGACGTACTGTCATATTTGTTTACACGGGTTTCACCAGATTGAAACCTCGTCTCCAATCAGCTTTACGTGAATGTCCTTTCGCAACAGGCTGGGACCTTCTCCCAGCTCCCCGTTTCCTTGAGCCCAGATCTGCTTGGTGAGCGCTCCGTCGCTATCTACTCAATCTCCACTGCAGGCTGACGAGCAGTGTGCCTTCATGCTTTAGAGAGCCAGTTGACTCCTTAGCCGGAATTGGCTCAAGTTGACGACACGCCAATCGTGTTGTGACTCGCTGGGTGCTGTGTCACTTGTTCGAGATTGAGGTAGTCTGTTAAGTGATTGAATGGTAAATTGAATGTTAAAATACGCTTGCTCAGAGCTCTCCGAACTCATCCGGAGCCTGGACATGAAGCGTCACGAGCTAAGACGCCTTTGCAGGGTATTGATTCTCCACGAACAAAGGAGCACTGTGACTAAAGCTACCACTGAGCACTGACGGGCACAGTCCCGCTGTGTTTCGCAGCGAGCCAGGCGAAAAACGACGCTCCCTGCGATGCGATGGACGATGGCCTGCAAGGGCCGGTCAGCTACGCCCACATTGTCCACGACCAGGACGTAAAACTCACATCGCGACCTCACCGATCCTAGTCGGAATGCTCCCGCCGAGTGAGCTTTGACTCGCGCAGCGCCAAACGATCTCGACTTCGTCCCGCTCGTTGAGCTCCTCGCGCACCTCCTCGACCGCGACAAACTGGCCTCGAATGTGGCCTTTCTCCTCTTTAAGAGGGGTAGCGACTACGGGAAGGGAGAAGGTGATGAATGAGCGGAGAGGGGTAGGATTCTGCGGTGTTGCCGGTGGCGTTGTTGGGATCACTCCGGAGTGTACAAGGAAGGATCGGTTTGTGGTGGGGAAGGGGAGATGGAAGAGCTGTTTGGCCTAACGTCATTATAAAGAAAGCTGTTTTTCGACCGAACACGCTCACTTTGAGGTAGCAGTCTGTTTGTGGACCCTGTCAGCTGGCGTTGCGAACGGCGCGCAAGGGGGTTCGCTCACTGCACGGTAGTGGGATGACGCTCCCAAGCGTGTCAACATATTCCGCCTAGCAATACAACGTCATCAACAGCGGGTTTGCTCCGGGACCGTCAGCACGTACCTCCTGCTCGAAGTGGCGCTCCGCCAGCGCCGACCAGAATTGCTCGTAGTGGATCCCGGGATACACGTGCGCCCACTCGTCCGTGAGCCGTACCGACCTAAGATGCCACGAGATTCCTTCCGTGATCTCTCGCACAGCCTTCTTGCCTCCACCCCACACGCTCAGCCGTCTGCTCTTGCCGGAGTCCGGGTCAGGCGGCTCCGCGCCCTCCGCCACCGGCCCAGTCGTCGTCGCTTCTGGCGCGAGGCTGCTCGTCGTGATCAATCCATCATAGTATGTCTTGGGCGGCAACCAGAGCGGAGACGCGATCAGGAGTTTCGCCTCGGCGACGATCTCGAGGGTTCGCGCCGCGTGCTCGGCGCTGTCCGCGGCTGGGAGCGACTCGATGGGGATCGGATGGAGTGTGAGGTGCTGGAGGTGGATTGGCGAGGTGATGGATGCTCGTCGGACGTGGCGAGTCATGACGGGGGATTTGCGGGGCGACCGAGCTCCGCGCTCTTTGTCGCGGACGGGTTCAGCGTCTCGCTCGGCGTTCGGGCGGGTGGAGCACTTACGAGGGAGCGGTGGCGGGGAGTTCGAGCTGGTGTTGGGTTTTTCTGGGGAGAGCGAGGTGAAGAGGCAAGAAGCGCACGGACTGAACTGCAGGTGGGGGGATTTCGCACAGGCCGACTCGGCCGAGGCCCCGCCAAGCCCCTGGCCGCTCACCCAAACCCTCACATCAGCTGCGTCCACAGGTAGTGATCTGAAAGACGAGTTGTAACCTGGTCATCACACCAGCCAAGGAAGCTTACGCGATATCTGGGGGGACGCAGAAGCCTCGCGACGGTTCCTCAATGCTTGGCGCCAACGGCAAGATCCGAGGTTGGATTTCGCGCCATGTGGTGGATGAAATGCGGGTGTCATACATGTAGCGAGGAGAGTGGTACAACTGCGCGAACTCTAGGTGACCGGATTGACCTCTGACCCAACAGCCTCATCGACAGTCGGTCCCTTGGAGACCTTTCGCTTCGGCAGACTGATGGAGCGCCTCAAGCCTTCCATCGAAAGTCGCTTCTTGTGGCCCGGTCTCTCGGCAGGGTGGGCATCTCCAGACTTGGTCGCCATCCAGGCGAGAAAGGATGGCACGTGCGAAGCCATGGACGACGGCCTGCGGTGACGGTCAGCGGCTGCCGGACGTCGACGGAGAACGGGGAAACTTGACGTACATGTAACTCTCTGCGAGCTTGGTCGGTATGCTTCCTCCGGGTGTGCTTTGGCTCGCGCACCGCCAGACGAGCTCGACCTCGCCGCTGTCGGTGCGGACCTCCTTGACCTCCTCGAGCGCGACGTATAGCCCACGAACGTGGCCTTTCTCCTCCTTGATATGTGTCGAGTCCAAGACTGGGAGCGAAAACATGACGAACGATCGGAGGGGGTGGGGGTCGTCGGGCGTGGTCACTGGCGTCGTGGTCGCCAGTGCGAGGTGCGCGAGGAATGATCGGTTCGTGGTAGGGAAAGGCAGGTTGTAGAGCTGGCAAAGATTCCGATAAACGTAAATGCGGGGTTCCTTGTGGATCAGGAACCATGTCCTGACGGACCTTTAGGAAGCAATCTGCGTGGAGAGGCGGTCAGCTCCCTTGCAGGACGCGGCCACGGAGAAGCGGACGTACCGTTTGGCAAAGCAACGATGCTCCCGAGTGTGTCCACATACTCTACCTGTGTAGTTCAGGCCCGATCAGCTCCCCGCCAGCGATGGCAGCTCCCCACCCGACTTGCCTCCTGCTCGCAGTGCCGCTCCGCCAGCGCCGCCCAGACCCTCTCAAACCCGATCCCCTTGACGACGCTCCTGCGCATGTGCCACGCGATCCCCTCATCGACCTTGCGTTCGTGCTTCTTGCCGCCGCGCCAGAACCCGCTGCCCGCTTTCTGGCCTGGCTCGGTGTCAGATTGGCCCGGTCGCGCGAGGTGGATCGTAGCGTGGTGCGGAAGGGAGCTGGTCGTGACGAGTCCGTCGCTCCAGGGCTTGGGCGTGGACCAGAGTGGCGACGAGAGCACGAGGTCGGCCTCGACGAGTAGGGCCGCGACGAGCGCGGCGTGCTCGGCGCTGTCCGTGGGCGGGATCGACTCGATAGGAATCGGTTGCAGCGTGAGGTGCTGGAGAGTGATTGGTGCTGGCATCGCGGCGGGAGGTTGAGGGGAGGAAGAGCGAGCGCGGCGCAGATCTCGCCTCGTGAGATGCGTGCTGGCGACTCGATGACGACGAGCGGGCGAAGGCGGGTGTGGACCGTGCGCAGACACATGTACGTCGCTCAATTCAACGTTGAAGCCGGGTAGAGGACCTTCTGCTGGATTGTCATGCCGAACACAATATAGCTGATTATCCAAGCTACCGACTCCAGCGGCCGCCGCGTCCGCGATACTCCGCGAAGTGGACCTCCTTGAAACAGCAACCTCATGGTTTATGCTTCGAGATTCACACTTCACTTCAACTACTCGTATCTTCCAGCTTTAGGGGTGATGGTAGGTGACGAGACGTGGGCATCCGCGTCTGAACTGGAGGTGGGATGAGGCGCGAGATCGGCCCCGGCACGGAAAAAAGCGGAGATGAGGCGGCTGCAAAGGAGACTGGCGGTCGACCAAGAGTCAAGGAAACGAGGCGGCGAGAGTAAGAAGAAATCATTGCGAGCAGTTCATCACGTACAACTTCTCGTCATCGGGGTTTACATACTTCGCCGCGACGGACGCCTGGGGCCAGTACCAAGACAGTACCGCCAGTCCGTCCGCACCTCTCGACAGGCAAGACCGGTCCGCAGAGCTCAAGCTGGTGGCAGTGAGCTGACCACAGAGGCGGTGGTACGGGGTTCAGCTTGGCAGTCAAGCATTTCTTCATTGCTCATCTTCACGACGAGCTGATTGTTCCCAGCTCGAGGTGCAAGCCAGATGTCAAGTGTGGCAGGCGGTGGAAGGCTTCAGCAGCATGCGCGCACTCCCAAGTAGAACGCACGGGCCCAAGTCCAACGGGTGCTGCGGGCGAGATTGCTGGAGTGATTTACCCTCCAAGGGGCAGCATCGGCGCACGCTCTCGAGCACAAAGCAAGGAAGAAAAAAAAAAAGGAAAAAAAGGAGAAAAAGAGACAGCCACACCCAGGGGCGCCCGCTCCCTCGGTTGGCGCCAAACCTGCGCGCAATTCCCCTTCTGCGCACACGCGCGCCCAGTTTCCTCCCTCCCTTCCGCACCGCCGTTTCGCCCGCCGGCGCCCCACACGGCCCAACCCAGCGCTCGCCATGTTCAACTCGCAGTTCAACGCGTACGCGGCCTCGGCGTCGCCCTCGACCGCGGGGGGCTACGGCCAGCCCGCGAACCTGTACGACCAGCGCGCGGCGGCGGGGCCCGACATCCTCACCGCCGACGCGCCGAGCCCCGTCCTGCTCGACCAGGCCGAGCTGGCCGGTTCGTCGTCCAAGCCTCGTGTGCGTGCCCCCCCCCCCCCCCCCCCCCCCCCCC
>ERZ1463038.303-NODE-303-length-16261-cov-26.315809_pt1 | contig 16261 bp, 14 predicted proteins | sample MGYA00564479_ERZ1463038 | MGnify/ENA primary metagenome ERZ1463038 (study PRJEB39244, sample SAMEA3635134) | Helicobacter pylori | study: EMG produced TPA metagenomics assembly of PRJEB11511 data set (Assembly of a 5300-year-old Helicobacter pylori...
CATCCACGAGCGACTGGACGGCCGTGACGTCTTTCATCGACGACCGCGTTGTTGACTGGATGATCTGCAGAATGTGCGTCGAAGGATCGATTGACGTCTCGGGTATTGCGGTCTTGATCTGCCCTTCCAAGCCGTATTTCAGTACCGATTGCAATGAGGGTGTTTGCTCAAAATGCTGGGCCAGCTCAACGAGTTCTTGTACTTGGTGATCGATGATCTTGAGCATCCGAAACTCAAACAACGGCTCATCGATCAATTGATTTTCGAACGCCGGCACGTCACTTGTTTGCGATCCGAAACGCTTTAGCAATTTGACCAGCAGTTGTTCCCTATCATCGAATCGCTCCAGGCCATACAGCAGGGTACTCAGGTAAACGGTGGTGTCGCTCGATGGGTAGCTGATTAACACGGCCGCAGCCAGTTCAACGTCAGTGGGCAGACCACCGGTTTTGATCACGCGGTCCAGCCGCGGTGGTATCACCGTCCCGTCCAGAGCAGAGGGACCCACCAGCGTTCGCAACCAGCGCGCTTCGTCCTCGTCTATACGTTCGGCGAGGACGGCGTCCGTCACGTCGCGGGAAAATCTTTCTTTGAGCGATTCGGTATGGAAGTACGGGCGGGAGGGGGATGTCATGGCAAGTTTCCTTTTGCGCTGAAAACCACCCCGCCGAACGAATTCCGCGACGGTGGTTGAACGTGAAAGAGAAACTTACCGAATTACCTCGCCTGCCCTGCGTTACATAATGCAAGGCAGGCGCTGACGCACCGCCTTTAGGCGTTAAACCTTCTTATGCTGCTCAACCCAGGCCGCAAACGCGTTCATGAACGTTTGCAGGAAGGGCTTGGTTTGCTCGGACACCGTACCGGCGGCATCGAAAAAAGTCCCCGCGTTGCCCAGGTAGGCTTCCGGCTGCTGCATGCACGGTACGTTAAGAAAAACCAGCGATTGACGCAAATGATGGTTGGCGCCAAAACCGCCAATGGCACCCGGCGAGGCACTGGCTACTGCGCCTGGCTTGCCGTCCCAGGCACTTTTGCCATACGGACGCGAACCCACGTCGACGGCGTTTTTCAGGACACCCGGTACCGAACGGTTATATTCCGGGGTGACGAACAGCACGCCATCGGCTGCGCTGATTTGCTGGCGAAAGGCCGTGTAAGCGGCCGGAGGAGAGTCACTATCGATATCTTCGTTATAGAGGGGCAAATCGCCAATTTCGACGATATTCAGCTTCAGGCTGCTGGGTGCCAACGCCACCAACGCGCGCGCGACCTTACGGTTGATTGAGTCCTTTCTCAGACTGCCAACAACAACAGCGATCGTATAGACCTGGCTCATGAAGATTTCCGCTCACTGATTAATGGAGGTGTAAGTTATAGATGAAGTCACCTATTTAGTCTGGTTTTCGGGTCCGACCATTACGATTGAACTGTTGAAAACGCCACGCACAGCCACTTGCTACCCGCAGTACCAACGGCTCAGACTATTTTTTCAGCACTGGAAAACTAGCCTGCAAAACAGCGGTCTGACAAATATAGGTGTAGCAGCTGAATCAATTCGTTCAGACTTACCTTACAAGCGGGCATCGATTGTCAGCGCGTGGTGTTAGCATGTCAGCGCAAATGAGCGGTTATCTCCAGAGGTTACAAAGCAAATGGCTTCAGTTCTCGTCCGACATTTTCATGCAAGAGATGCGGAAGGCCGCGTCTACTCGGTGCATGAATTCCAGGAATCACAGCCCGATGCGGCCAGCGGCACGGAGCCTGTTTCGACCTACCGTCTGGCCATTGGCGATCGAGTCAATCATTTGGGCGGAGATGACTTCGAGTTGCTTCAGTCCGGCGTAAAAATGACCCGCACTCCCTGATCCGGGAGCGTGCATCGTTAACTGTGCTGAATCGTCAGGTTACCTGTGCGCCGTTTTAACGCCCCGCACTGACGTGGCCGCAAGCGGCGATTCAGGTCCGTTTTTGGACATAATTAAATTGCCGCGCTTGCGCTTTCTGTAAATCCAAATCGCTACCCCCTCCCCGCACGCCCCAAGAATAACGTTCAGTAACTTCTGGCGTTAGTCTTCAAACACCAAGTACCAGAAAATCGCGGCTTCCCGTGTTTCAGGGTCGATAGCCCGATACAGCATGTGATCGATGCCACCCATCACAAAACCGCAACGCTCGTAGAGCTTGCAGGCTGCCAGATTATTGTTTTGAGTTTCAAGCATCAGGCCCGGCAGGTGGTGCTTGCGGCTCCAGAACTGCGCAACATCCAGCAGTGACCTCGCCACCCCCTGGCGACGCGCCGAAGCGTCCACAGCCAGCTCGTCCACATGGGCAAAGCCATTCCAGTGAGTGCTGAGCACCACATGGCCCACTGCCCGCTCGCCTAGCCAGGCCACCAGTACCGTGCTGCCAGCAGCGTCCCGATAATGGCAAAACTCTTGGGAATCGATCCCGTAATTCTTGCGATAAGGCTCGACGGGGTCGATTTCCCAGGAGTCGACACGCTGACCAACCTGCGCCAACGCATAGCCGCTGACGGTGAAGGTGAACTCGCTGTTGAGGATGTAATCCTCGAAGCACTCATCCGCGACTCGAATGGACAGTGCCGGGTTTTCCTGAGTCATGACACCACTGCGCTATCTGAAAATGAGTTTACTGGGGAGTTTGCGCTTGAGCCTCTTGCAACTGCACCCACAACGCTGGCGCACCGGCAGATTTCGCGATTGCCGCCATGCGCACGTCGTGCTCAGCCATTTCGCTGTCGCTGGCCCGGATCACCCGCGCCGGTTGCCGATCCGCTGGCAAGCGGCGAATTTCACTGGCCGTGTTGCCCGATCCTTCTCCCGAGCCGTTGCCATCGGTCGCATTGCCTGCCAGAGACAGACTGGTCTGCCCGCCGGTCATGGTCAGATAAACGTCGGCAAGAATCTCGGCATCGAGTAAAGCACCGTGCAATTCACGGCCGGAGTTGTCGACACCGTAACGCTTACACAGTGCATCAAGGCTGTTGCGCTGGCCAGGATGACGCTCCCGGGCCATCGCCAAGGTGTCGAGGATGGTGCAATGCTGAGTAATATCAGCCTTGTCACGCTGCCCCATCAGGGCGAATTCGTTGTTAATGAAGCCGACGTCGAACGCTGCGTTGTGGATGATCAGCTGCGCGCCCTTGATGAACTCGAAAAACTCTTCCGAGACCTCATTGAAGCGCGGCTTGCCCACCAGAAACTCGTTGGTGATGCCGTGGACCCCAATGGCGCCCTCATCACTCTCGCGATCCGGTTGCAGGTACACGTGGAAATGCCGCCCGGTCAGGCGGCGGCCGATCAACTCCACGCAACCGATCTCGATGACCCGGTGGCCATCGGTAACGGGCATACCGGTGGTTTCGGTATCGAGTACGACACTACGCATGTTTGATGCCTCTCACTTCGTCTACACCGCGGTTGGCCAACTGATCGGCGCGCTCGTTGCCGTCATGGCCGGTGTGCCCACGTACCCACTTCCAGGTCACGGTATGGCGATTGACTTGCTCATCGAGCAACTGCCACAAGTCGGCATTTTTCACCGGTTGTTTGGCCGCGGTTTTCCAGCCGCGTTTCTTCCAGTTGACCAGCCACTCCTTCATGCCCTTCATGACATATTCGGAGTCGGTAACAACCAGTACGTTGCAGTGCCGTTTGAGTTCTTCAAGACCACGAATGGCCGCGGTCAGCTCCATCCGATTGTTGGTGGTATTGGCCTCGCCACCCCACAGCTCTTTTTCGATTCCCTTGCATACCAACAAGGCGCCCCAACCGCCAGGGCCAGGATTACCTTTACAGGCGCCGTCGGTGAATATTTCAACGCTTTCGCTCACTACAACCGTTTCCATCAAACCTTCCATCGAGCTTTCCACCGAACTTTCATCGACAAACCATCAACCGGCTTGTCTTGCGTAACGCTTTACGGCTGCGGATTGCGCCGATTGACCTTGGCCATCGGCAATGGCAGCAGTTTGCCCATGGTCTCACGCCGCACCTGACGCACAGGACGCAGACCGACCACGATCTTGCGTGCAACCAGTAAGTAGAAGCCGCCGCCGGGACTTTGCCAACCGTCGCCGAGGCGTTCCAGCCCGGCCAGTCGTGCTTGCCAGGCCGCTGAAGCAAGCGGCGGACGATAGCACCCGAAGCGTCGTTTCTCCAGCGCAAAGCCCAGCAGGTTCAACCAGTCCACCACCCGCGACGGCGAAATGCAGCGGGCCTTGCGCAGGGCATCATGAGCGAAAACATGCCGCAGCCCCCAGGCGCTCCACGGGTTGATCCCGATAATCAAAAGATGTCCACCGGGGCGCACACTGCTGGCCGCTTCACGCAGCAAACCGTGAGGCGACAGACAGAAATCCAGACCATGCTGCATGACCACAACGTCGGCGGCGTGCTCGCTCAGGGGCCAGGCCTGTTCTTCACAGACGATTTCCACGCCGGGCAAAGGTGCACCCAGACGTACGTTACGCTGGACCTGTTTAGCCGCTGGCGGCGCTTCGGCAGAAGGGCCGTAATGCACCAGGTAGCCGCCAAAAAAACGGCCCAGCTCATCTTCGAGCACCCGCCGCTCCTCCTCCAGCAGCAGTTGCCCTACCGGTCCGGACAACCACTCACGGGCTGAGCTGATCAGCGCAAGCCATTCAGAATCAGCCTGGGCGAAAGCTTTATCAGTCATTTCTGTTCTCCATGAGGGCACTCGCGTAGAACCTCTATAGACCCTAAGATGCACCATTGTTTCCCGCTTAGCGAACTGCGCCATGATACAGATTGATGCCCTGCCCGCTTTCACTGACAACTACATTTGGTTGTTACAAAACACTGCCAGCCGGTGCTGTGCGGTGGTCGATCCTGGCGATGCTGCACCGGTTCTGGCCTGGCTGGAACAGCATCCGGGTTGGCAGCTCAGCGACATTCTGGTCACCCACCACCATTTCGATCATGTGGGCGGCGTCGAGCAACTGAAAAAAGCCACTGGTGCCCGGGTACTGGGTCCTGCGGCCGAAAACATCCCGGCGCGAGATGTCGCGCTTAACGACAACGACCCGATCAGCGTACTCGGCCTGACCTTTGCTGTGTACGCTGTGCCCGGTCATACCCTGGGCCATATCGCGTTCTACCACGACGACCCGACCACGCCGTTACTGTTTTGCGGCGACACGCTGTTCGCGGCAGGTTGTGGCCGACTGTTTGAAGGCACACCCGAGCAAATGCATCAGTCATTGAGCCGTCTGGCGGCGCTGCCGGACAGCACACTGGTGTATTGCACACATGAGTACACCCTGAGCAATCTGCGCTTCGCCCAAGCGGTAGAACCGGGTAATTGCGACATCGCCGAACGCTTCGCCCAAGTGAGCCAATGGCGCAGCGAAAACCGGATCAGCCTACCTTCAAATTTAGCGCTGGAACGACGCACTAACCCATTCATTCGGACCCATGAAAGATCCGTTAAAGAAAAAGCAGACGAACGGACTGGCACGGACAATCAGTCGCCAAGTGCTATTTTTGCTAGCTTGCGTGCTTGGAAAGATAAGTTCTAAGCACCGTCTTGATCAGCATAGAAATTCTGAAAGGTTGACCGTTGGCTGGCTGGTTCCTAGAATCGCCCGACATTTTCGCCTGGAACTACCCCCCAGCCAATGTCGTCATCCATACGCAAAGTCATCAATTCAGACGCATTGACCCGACTGGTCCAGGCTATCGCCGTGGCCCTGAGCGCTACGCTGGCCGGCTGTCAGACCACCAGCCAAATCGACTCTGTCAGTACCCATCACGCGCCGAATCTCGCCGCCGGCATCAAGCAAAAACCGATTTTTCTCAGTGACAAACCGACCCCACTAGTACCTCAGGATGTCTGGGAGCGGATGCGTCAGGGCTTCCAGTTGCAAGAAGGCAACGGTCAGAACCCACGTATCGATCAACAACGTCTATGGTTCGCCAACAATCCATCCTTTCTGGAAAACGCTGGCGAACGCGGCAGCCTCTACATGCATTACATCGTAGAGCGCCTCGAAGAACGCAACATGCCGCTGGAACTGGCCTTGCTTCCGGTAATCGAAAGCGCCTACAACCCCCTGGCCTATTCACGCAGCGACGCGGTAGGCCTGTGGCAGTTCATTCCATCGACCGGGCGTTACTTCAACCTTCGTCAGACCAGCTTTTACGACGGCCGCCGCGACATTACCGCCTCGACCATCGCCGCCCTGGACTACCTGACACGCCTGCACGATATGTTCAACGGTGACTGGCTTTTGGCGCTTGCTGCCTATAACGCTGGCGAAGGTACCGTCAGCCGGGCCATCGAACGCAACCAGAAACTTGGCCTGCCCACTGATTACTGGAACCTGCCACTGCCGCAGGAAACTCAGGATTACGTGCCCAAGTTCCTCGCACTGTCCCAAGTGGTGCTCGCACCGGAAGCCTACGGCGTCAACCTCAATCCGATTGCCAACCAGCCCTACTTCCAAGTCGTTGAACTCAACCAGCGCATGGACCTGTCAAAGGTCGCCGCCATGGCGGATATCGACGAAGACGAGCTTTTCCAGCTTAACCCGGCGTTCAAGAAACGCATGACCGTCGACGGTCCACAGCATTTGCTGGTGCCAACCGCCAAGGCACAGTTGCTGACCGCCAGCCTGTCGAACATGAAACCTCAGAAACTGGCGGGCTGGCAACAATACCGCGTGCGCACTGGCGACACGCTGGCCAGCCGCGACAAACCCACGCGAAGCCGCAACTACAGGGTGAAAAAGGGCGATAACCTGGTAGCCATCGCCAAAGCCAACAAAGTTGAGGTCAAAGACCTGCAGCACTGGAACCAACTGTCCGGGCGAAACCTGAAAGTCGGGCAGACCCTGGTCATGCAGGACATGATCAGCCCCAAGGGTAAAGGCAAAAGCAAAGGCAAAAGCAAAAGCAGCGACAAGAAGTCGACCCAGTACACGATACGCAAAGGCGATTCGATGTACATGGTGGCCAAACGTTTCAACGTCGAGATGGAGCATCTCCAACGCTTGAACCCACGTAGCGGCCATGCCCTCAAACCAGGCCAGACCCTGACCGTGTATCAGGCCCCTTGAGATCCACTGGCTTGCACCCCTGAATAACCAGACGGGATACACAGCAAAGGGCCACCCTGGAGGTGGCCTTTTTCCAACGGATACAAGCTGTTACTGTACCGACCAAGAAGCCCAAGCCTCCTGGATCGAATCTCTGACTTGATACGCCTCCTCCTGTTATTCACCTTGGTCTTGAGCTTTTCCGCAGGCGCAACCATCAGCGAAAGCCATGGTTACGCGCAGTTCGGTGTGCTCAAGTACCCAGCCAGCTTTACCCATTTCGACTGGGTCAATCCCGAGGCGCCGAAAGGCGGTACCTTGCGGATGATGGCATTTGGCACTTTCGATACGCTCAACCCTTACACGTTCAAGGGCAGCAGTCCGATTTCGACGCCAAATTTTCTGCAATACGGGGTCAACGAGCTCAACGAACCGTTGATGATCGGCACCGGTCAGTACGACCCGTCCGGTGATGAGCCGACCTCCAGCTACGGCCTGATCGCGCAAACCGTCGAATACAGCGAAGACCGCAGTTGGGTGGTCTTCAACCTGCGCCCGCAGGCGCGTTTCCATGATGGCAAACCAATCACCGCGTATGACGTGGCGTTCTCCTATCGGTTACTGCTCAAGGAAGGTCATCCGCAATACCGCACTGCCCTGCAGGAAGTGCAGCGGGTCGACATTCTTGGTCGCCATCGCATCCGCTTCGTCTTCAAGCGTGCCGGCAACCCCTTGCTCATCCTGCGTCTCGGCGAACTGCCGGTATTGCCGCAGCACTACTGGAAAGATCGCGATTTCAAAGCCACCACCTTCGAACCACCCGTGGGCAGTGGTCCTTACCGGATTACCAAGGTGCAACCCGGACGGCAACTGGTGTTTGAGCGGGTCAAGGACTGGTGGGGCAAAGATCTGGCGGTGAACCGTGGCAAGTACAACTTCGATCGGGTCAACGTGGAGTTCTACCGCGACAGCGATGTGGCATTCGAAGCATTCAAGGCTGGTGAGTTCGACATCTACATCGAGCATCAGGCCAAAAACTGGTCCAACGGATACAACTTTCCGGCGATCGCCCGTGGCGACGTGATCAAAGCGCAGATCCCGCACAAGATTCCAACCCAGACCCAAGGGCTGTTCATGAACTCCCGGCGCGGCACCTTCTCGGACGTCAAGGTGCGCGAAGCGCTGGGGCTGATGTTTAATTTCGAGTGGACCAATCGCGCGCTATTCAGTGACGCCTACACCCGCTCGGCGAGCTACTACCCTAACAGCGAGTTCTCAGCCACCGGCCTGCCGTCAGGTCACGAGTGGCTGATGCTGTCGCCCTGGCGTGATCAGTTGCCGCCGAACCTGTTCACCCAGCCGTTTAGTGTGTCTAAAACCGAGGGGGGTGATATTCCCCGGGAAACCCTGCGCAAAGCGCTCGGGCTGTTTGCCGAAGCGGGCTGGAAGTTGTCGGATCAGCGGTTACTCAATCGCAACGGGCAGCCCTTGCGCTTCGAAATATTGCTGGTCAATCCCAACCTTGAGCGGATTCTGCAGCCTTACATTGAGGACCTCTCTCGCCTCGGGATCGACGCTCGCTTACGGACGGTAGATCGCGCCCAATACAAGCAGCGCCTGGACCAGTTCGATTTCGATATGATCTTGATGACCTTGAACCAGAGCCTCAGCCCCGGTCTTGAGCAATGGCAGTACTTTCACTCCAGTCAGGCTGGAATCAAAGGCAGCAAGAATTACGCAGGCGTATCCAGCCCGGTGGTCGACAGCCTGCTCGATCAATTGCTGGCGGCACAATCACGCGACGAACAAATCGCCGCAGCCCGTGCCTTGGACCGGGTGTTGCTTTGGCAGCAGTACTGCATCCCAAACTGGTACCTCGATTATCATCGCCTGGCGTACCGCAACCGGTTCGCCCAGGTCACCACCCCAACCTACACTCTGGGTTTGCGTGCGTGGTGGCTCAAGCCTTCGGAGAAAACCCAATGATTGCTATGCGCTCCCTGCTGATGCGGGCCAGCGGCATGTTGCTGATGGGCGTGGCCTGCATAGCCCTGGCCGCCCCCGAACACGCAGTGACCCTGTACAACGAGGCGCCGAAATACCCCGCCAATTTCAAACATTTCGATTACGTCAATCAGGACGCCCCCAAGGGCGGCAACTTTCGTCAGGCCGGCTTTGGCAGTTTCGACAGCCTCAACCCCTTTATCAATAAAGGCGTGCCAGCTGACGACATCGGCATGATTTACGACACCCTGACCCGCCATAGTCTGGATGAGCCCTTTACCGAATACGGCCTGATTGCCGGCAAAATCGAAAAAGCGCCGGACAATAGCTGGGTGCGCTTCTATTTGCGCCCCGAAGCCCACTTCCACGATGGTCACCCCATCCGTGCCGAAGACGTGGTATTCAGCTTCCAGACCCTGATCAAGAACGGTGCCCCGATGTATCGCGGCTACTATGCAGACGTTGATCAGGTCATCGCCGAAGACCCTCTGCGCGTGCTGTTCAAGTTCAAAAGCAGCAACAACCGCGAGTTGCCACTGATCCTCGGCCAACTGCCGGTCCTGCCCAAGCACTGGTGGGAAAATCGCGACTTCGCCAAAGGCAATCTGGAAATCCCGTTAGGTAGCGGCCCGTACAAGGTGGCCGAAGTCAAAGCCGGGCGCTCGATCCGTTACGAACGGGTCAAGGACTACTGGGGCAAAGACCTGCCGGTTAACCGTGGTTTTTACAACTTCGACACCCTGTCCATCGATTACTATCGAGACAATACCGTTGCCCTTGAAGCACTCAAAGCCGGGCAATTCGATTATTGGCTCGAAACCAGCGCCAAGAACTGGGCCACGGCTTACAACACGCCTGCCGTCAACGCCGGTCGGTTGATCAAGGAAGAAATCCCCAACGGCAACCCTACCGGCATGCAGGGCTTTGTCTTCAACCTGCGGCGTCCGATATTTCAAGACGTGCGGGTGCGTGAAGCATTGAACCTGTTGCTGGATTTCCAGTGGACCAACAAGCAACTGTTCAATGGCGCCTACACCCGGACCAAAAGCTACTTCGATAATTCGGACATGGCCTCCAGCGGCTTGCCGAGTAAAGACGAACTGGCCGTACTCGAGCCGTTGCGCGGCACCATTCCTGACCGGGTGTTCACTGACGAGTTCAAGCTGCCGGTCACCGATGCCAGCGGCATGATTCGCCCACAACAGCGTAAAGCCTTTCAACTGCTGCAAGAGGCCGGTTGGAGGATCGTAGGCGACAAGATGGTCGACACCCAAGGCAAGCCAGTGACCCTCGAGTTCTTGTTGGCGCAGACCGAATTCGAACGCATCCTGCTGCCCTTCAAGCGCAACCTCAGCGACCTCGGCATCGATCTGGTGCTGCGTCGGGTCGATGTCTCGCAATACGTAAACCGCCTGCGTTCGCGTGACTTCGACCTGATTGTCAGCGGCTTTCCGCAATCCAGTTCACCGGGCAACGAACAACGCGAGTATTGGCACTCCTCCAGCGCGGAGAAGCCGGGCAGCCGCAATTTCATCGGCCTCAAAGACCCGGCCATCGATAGCCTGGTCGACGGACTGATCGATGCCGACTCGCGGCAAAGCCTGATCACCCACGCCCGTGCGCTGGACCGTGTGCTGCTTTGGGGCTACTACGTGATCCCCAACTGGCACATCAAAACCTGGCGTGTGGCGTACTGGGACCATATCGGTCATCCCAAGGTGACACCGCTGTTCGACGTCGCTACCTCGACCTGGTGGATAAAACCCGACGCCAAACCGGCCAACCCTGCACAACCCCCTGAGCAAGCCGAGCCGGCGAGCGTGGAGCAATAAGATGCTGGCTTATATTTTTCGGCGTTTGCTGCTGATCATTCCGACGTTGTTCGGCATTTTGCTGATCAATTTCGTGATCATCCAGGCAGCGCCCGGCGGTCCGGTGGAGCAGATGATCGCCAAGATCGAGGGCTTCGATGGCGCAACCAGTCGCATTGCGGGCGGTGGCGCAGAGGTGTCGGTGGCAGGCTCCAGTTATCGCGGTGCGCAAGGGCTTGATCCAGCACTGGTGAAGGAAATCGAGCACCTGTATGGCTTCGACAAGTCAGCACCCGAACGCCTGTGGATCATGATCAAGAACTACGCCACGCTGGATTTTGGCGACAGTTTTTTCCGCGATGCCAAAGTGATCGATCTGATTATCGAGAAGATGCCGGTGTCCATTTCCCTTGGACTGTGGAGCACCTTAATCATGTACCTGGTATCGATCCCGCTGGGGATTGCCAAGGCGACACGTCACGGTAGCCACTTCGATGTCTGGACCAGCTCGGCGATCATCGTCGGGTACGCCATTCCGGCCTTTCTGTTTGCCATCCTGCTGATCGTGGTGTTCGCTGGCGGTAGCTATTTCGACTGGTTCCCCTTGCGCGGCCTGACCTCGAACAACTTCTCCGAGCTGAGCTGGGGCGGTAAAGTGTTCGATTACTTCTGGCACCTGACGTTGCCCGTCACCGCACTGGTGATCGGCAACTTCGCGACCATGACCCTGCTGACCAAAAACAGCTTTCTCGACGAGATCGGCAAGCAGTACGTCATCACCGCCAAAGCCAAGGGCCTGAGCCAGCATCGTGTGCTGTACGGCCATGTGTTTCGTAACGCCATGCTGTTGGTGATCGCGGGGTTCCCTTCGGCCTTTATCAGCATCTTCTTCACCGGCTCGCTGCTGGTGGAAGTGATCTTCTCCCTCGACGGCTTGGGCTTGATGAGTTTCGAGGCGGCCATCAACCGCGACTATCCGGTGGTCTTCGGTACTTTGTTTCTTTTTACCCTGCTCGGGCTGGTGGTGAAATTGATCGGTGACATCACGTATACGCTGGTCGATCCACGTATCGACTTCGAAAGCAGGGAGAATTGACATGACCCTCTCCCCTCTCAATCGCCGACGCTTCGAGCGCTTCAAGGCCAACAAGCGCGGATGGTGGTCACTGTGGTTGTTCCTGGTTCTGTTCGGCCTGAGCCTGGGCGCCGAACTGATCGCCAACGACAAGCCGCTGGCCGTGCACTATGACGGCGAGTGGTATTTCCCGGTATTCAAGCGCTATCCCGAAACGGTCTTCGGCGGCGAATTTCCGCTGGAAGCCAATTACAAAAGCCCCTACATCAAGGAACTGCTGGCAGCGAAGGACGGCTGGACCCTGTGGGCACCGATCCCCTACAGCTACCAGAGCATCAATTACGACCTGAAAGTCCCGGCCCCTGGCCCGCCGTCGCGGGAGAACTACTTCGGCACCGACGATCAGGGCCGCGATGTGTTGGCACGGGTCATCTATGGCTTCCGCATTTCCGTGCTGTTTGCACTGACCTTGACCGTACTCAGTTCGATCATTGGCGTCATCGCGGGCGCCCTGCAGGGTTTTTATGGTGGTTGGGTGGATCTGCTGGGGCAACGTTTCCTGGAAGTCTGGTCCGGGCTGCCGGTGTTGTACCTGCTGATCATTCTGGCCAGCTTCGTCCAGCCTAATTTCTGGTGGCTGCTGGGCATCATGCTGCTGTTTTCATGGATGAGCCTGGTGGACGTGGTACGCGCCGAGTTCTTGCGGGGGCGCAACCTGGAATATGTGCGCGCCGCACGGGCCCTGGGCATGCAAAACGGGGCGATCATGTACCGCCACATCCTGCCCAACGCCATGGTCTCGACCATGACCTTCATGCCGTTCATTCTCACGGGCGCTATCGGCACCCTGACCGCCCTGGACTTCCTCGGTTTCGGCTTGCCAGCAGGCTCCCCGTCGCTGGGTGAATTGGTGGCCCAAGGCAAATCCAACCTCCAGGCCCCTTGGCTTGGGATCAGCGCCTTTGCCGTGCTGGCCCTGATGCTCAGCCTTCTCGTGTTCATTGGCGAATCCGCCCGCGACGCTTTCGACCCAAGGAAATGAGATGAACAAGGACAATTTGATCGAAGTCCGCGATCTCGCCGTCGAGTTCGTTACCGGCGAGCAGGTCCATCGCGTGGTCGAAGGCATCAGCTTCGATATCCGCCGGGGCGAAACCCTGGCGCTGGTCGGCGAAAGCGGTTCTGGCAAATCAGTCATCGCGCACTCGTTTCTGCGCCTGCTGCCCTACCCGCTGGCGCGCCATCCCAGCGGGACCATCTACTACGCCGGGCACGACCTGCTGACGCTGAGCGAAAAAAGGTTGCGCGCGATCCGTGGCAACCGGATCGCCATGGTTTTCCAGGAGCCGATGACCTCACTTAACCCGCTGCAGTCCATTGAGAAGCAAATCAATGAAGTCCTCGGTCTGCATAAAGGCTTGCAGGGCAAGGAGGCCACCCTTTGCACACTGGAGCTGCTTGAGCTGGTGGGTATAACCGAGCCCGAGAAACGACTCAAAGCTCTGCCACACGAGCTCTCAGGCGGCCAGCGACAGCGCGTGATGATCGCCATGGCCCTGGCCAACGAGCCTGAGCTGCTGATCGCCGACGAACCGACCACCGCACTCGACGTGACGGTACAGCTGAAAATTCTCAAATTGCTCACCGAATTGCAGGCCCGACTGGGCATGGCGCTGCTCCTGATCAGCCACGATCTGAACCTGGTCCGGAGAATTGCGCATCGGGTATGTGTCATGCAGCACGGTCGCATCGTCGAACAAGCGTCATGTGAGGAGCTGTTCCGTTCACCTCAGCATCCGTACACACAAGAATTGCTGGGTGCCGAGCCCAGTGGCGGCCCGGTGGACAACGTTGCTGGCGCGCCGCTGCTCGAAGTCGATGACTTGCGGGTGTGGTTTCCGATCAAGAAAGGCCTGTTCAAAAAAACCGTCGATCATGTCAAAGCAGTCGATGGCATCACCTTCAGCCTGCCCCAAGGGCATACCTTGGGGATTGTCGGTGAAAGCGGCTCGGGCAAATCGACGCTGGGTCTGGCGATTCTTCGGCTAATAGGTAGCAAGGGCGCCATACGGTTTCAAGGCAAAACGCTAGACTGCCTGACGCAAAAGGAGATTCGTCCGCTGCGTCGGCAAATGCAGGTGGTGTTTCAGGACCCTTTCGGCAGCCTGAGCCCGCGCATGTGCGTAGGCGAAATTGTGGGTGAGGGCCTGCGTATCCATGGCATGGGCACAGAGGCTGAACAGGAGCTCGCCATCATCGAAGCGCTCAAGGAGGTAGGCCTGGACCCGGAAACCCGGTACCGCTACCCTCACGAATTTTCCGGCGGGCAACGGCAGAGAATCGCCATTGCCCGGGCATTAGTGTTAAAACCGGCGCTGATTGTGCTGGACGAGCCCACCTCGGCGCTCGACCGGACCGTTCAGCGCCAAGTGGTGGAGCTACTGCGCTCACTGCAAAAAAAGTACAACCTGACCTATTTGTTTATCAGCCATGACCTGGCGGTAGTCAAAGCGCTTAGCCACCAGCTTATGGTGGTCAAGCAGGGGAAAGTCGTTGAACAGGGTGCGGCGCGCAGCATTTTTGCCGCACCGCAACATACCTATACACAGCAGCTGCTGGAAGCCGCCTTTTTGGCACCGGTAGCTGTCGATTAACCTGAAGAGGAACAACACATGGGTTTTCTCGCCGGTAAGCGCGTCCTGATCGTCGGTGTCGCTAGCAAACTGTCCATCGCATCCGGCATCGCTGCCGCCATGCATCGCGAGGGCGCAGAGCTGGCCTTCACGTATCAGAACGACAAACTGAAAGGTCGTGTCGAAGAGTTCGCAGCAGGTTGGGGCTCAGGCCCGGAACTGTGCTTCCCTTGCGACGTGGCCAGCGACGAAGAGATCGCCAAGGTCTTCGAAGAACTGGGCAAGAAGTGGGATGGCCTGGACGTGATCGTTCACTCGGTCGGCTTCGCCCCTGGCGACCAGCTTGACGGTGACTTCACCCAAGCGACAACACGCGAAGGTTTCCGCATCGCTCACGACATCAGCGCCTACAGCTTCGTCGCATTGGCCAAGGCCGGTCGCGAAATGATGAAAGGCCGCAACGGCAGCCTGCTGACCCTGTCCTACCTGGGTGCAGAGCGCACCATGCCTAACTACAACGTGATGGGCATGGCCAAGGCCAGCCTGGAAGCCGGTGTACGTTACCTGGCCGGTAGCCTTGGCCCGGAAGGCACACGAGTGAACGCAGTATCGGCTGGCCCGATCCGCACCCTCGCCGCCTCCGGCATCAAGAACTTCCGCAAAATGCTCGCTGCCAACGAAGCGCAAACACCGCTGCGTCGCAACGTGACCATCGATGAAGTCGGCAACGCCGGCGCGTTCCTGTGCTCGGACCTCGCGTCCGGCATCAGCGGCGAGATCATGTACGTCGACGGCGGCTTCAACACCACCGCGATGGGCAACCTCGAAGAGTAAAAACTCAACGCGCGGCACCCAAAAAGCCCGCCGTTCTCACGAACGGCGGGCTTTTTGTGTTCGGCCCTACGGGAGTTGCGAAAGCGTCTGTTCAGGCACAAAAAACTTCAGACAAAAAAAGGCCGCTCATTGAGCGGCCTTCTTTTTTGTCGCGGGATCAGACGTCAGTAACGGGTGATCTTCGCTTTGCTTTGCAGCTGTGCGCGGTAAGCAGCGAAATCCTGCTGACCGGCACGCGAGGCGAGGAAGCGACGGTACTGGGCCTTCTCATCGGCTGTCGGCGCTGCGGCTTCGTTGACACCATTAAGGCGCACCACCACGAAGCTGCCATCAGCCAACGTCAGGCTGGTGTAGGACGGCTTGTCCTTGCCTTGAGGCTTGGGCATGCGGAACAACGCCTGCAGAACCACCGGATCGATGCCTTCCTGACTGCGGGTGACCGCTTCCAGGACTTTCCAGCTTTGACCGTTCTGCTTCGCAGCGAGAGCGATCTTGCCATCGCGCAGACCTGCAACCAGCTCGGCACCTTTGGTCTTGACCGCTTCGGTGGCGTGATTCTTGAGCAGCTGCGCACGAATGCTGCTGGCAACGCTTTCAAGTGGCAGCTGCTCTGGCTGACGGTGTTCCTTCATCCGTACGACCACAACCGTTTCCGGATCAAGTTCCAGCGGAGCACTGTTAGAGCCTTCTTCAAGCACTTCCGGGCTGAACGCGGCCTGGATCACTGCACGGTTGGAGGTCAGGCCTTCACCGCCCTCACGACCAAATGGCGCAGTGGTTTGCACTTTCAGTTTCAGTTCTTGAGCTGGCTGCACCAGATCGG
>ERZ1463038.304-NODE-304-length-16257-cov-14.618627_pt1 | contig 16257 bp, 18 predicted proteins | sample MGYA00564479_ERZ1463038 | MGnify/ENA primary metagenome ERZ1463038 (study PRJEB39244, sample SAMEA3635134) | Helicobacter pylori | study: EMG produced TPA metagenomics assembly of PRJEB11511 data set (Assembly of a 5300-year-old Helicobacter pylori...
ACGAGATCTAACGGGTGACTGGAGTTCAGACGTGTGCTCTTCCGATCTGATGCGCAGCGCGATGGAGCGCTTCATGGACTGCGGCGACCTCGTCGACCAGCTCGAGAACCAGCCGCCCGAGTACCAGCCCGCGGAGGGGCGCAAGTCGGGTAGCAGCTTCCGCCGCCCGGCGCTCAACCGCGCCGCGACGGGCGTCTCGGGCATCACCGACATCGTCGGTGACGACAACGGCGAGCGCCCGGGCGGGTACGGCCTCGTCATCGACGGTGCCTCGCTGCGCCACGCGTTCGAAGAGCCCTACTCGAAGGCCCTCCTTCTCGAGCTCGCGACCCGCTGCCGCGCCGTCATCTGCTGCCGCGTCTCGCCGCTCCAGAAGGCGCTCATCGTGCGCCTCGTCAAGGACGGGCTCGGAGTCATGACGCTCGCCATCGGCGACGGCGCGAACGACGTCTCGATGATCCAGGCCGCCGACATTGGGATCGGAGTCGCGGGCGAGGAGGGTCTCCAGGCCGTCAACTCGTCCGACTACGCCATCGCCCAGTTCCGCTTCCTCCAGCGCCTTCTCCTCGTCCACGGCCACTTCTCGTACATGCGCAACAGCAACATGATCGTCAACTTCTTCGTGCGTCCCTTGCGCTCACTCTGCAGCGAGTTGAGCGCTGACCGTCCTTCACTCGACAGTACAAGGAGATCATTGGCATTGGAATCCTGTTCTGGTTCCAGTTCTACTGCGCCTACTCGGCCACGACCGTGTACGAGTACACGTACCTGCTCTTCTGGAACGTCATCTGGACCCTCCGTAAGTCGCTCGCCCTTCGCGATGGATCCCCCATTGACTCCGACTGGGCTCGTAGTCCCCGTCATTGCCATCGGAGTCTTCGACCGTAACATCAGCGACAACGTGCTCATGAACGTGCCCGAGCTGTACGAGGTCGGGCGCCTCGGACGGCTGTTTGGCATCCGCCGCTTCTGCGTCTACATGCTGGTTCGTTCAGCTGTGTTGATCCCCTCCTAAGTTTTGTGTTCTGACAGTCTGATTCACGCAGGACGGCATCTACCAGTACGCTTGCGGGACTCAGAGCTGGTCGCCGTTCTCATCGCTGACGCTGTCCTCGCAGGTCCGCCATGATCTACTTCTTCCTCCTGTACGCCTACGACGTCACGAGTGCTCGCAGCGATGGCTACGACGTGACCATGTACGAGTTCTCGGTAAGCACTCCTGCGAGCCTGTGGTCCCCGACTCCCAAACTCACAATCCGCGCCCTCCCAGACCGTAATGGCCATCGCTGCCGTCTTCGCGGCGAACATGTACAACGGGCTCAACACGCGCTCCTGGACGTGGTGGGTGTTCGGCGGCGTCCTCTTCGGGCCGGTCATCATCCTCATTTACACGGCCGTGTACAACGCGCTGCCGCCGAGCTTGATCTGGACGACCGTGTACGGATACAACATTTTCCTCTGGCCGTCGGCGTACTTCTGGCTCGGCACGCTCTTCACCATCGTCCTGTCCCTCATCCCTCGCTACCTGTACCGGTTCGTCAAGGAGGTCTACTTCCCCAGCGACGTCGACATCCTCGGCTGGACAGACAAGGTCGACCCCAAGCACGACTGGATCAACGACGAGTACATGCCCCGCGGCCCGCCCAAGTTCGAGGACTATCCCAAGGACGAGGACGAGCCAGCGCCGCTGTTCACGACCGCGACGCGCACCTCGACGAGGCATTCGGTTCGCCAGGACGCGTACGCGCTCGGCCGCGTCTCGACTCAGGCGAGCATGACGCACGACATGTCGACCGGCGCCACTCGCGAGGGCGCAGGTCGCGGATATGGGTTTGACCAGGCCGACAACATGCTGCCCGTCAGTCCTCGCTTCTCATCGGCCACCCCGAACGAGAGCTGACCCCCGCCGTTTCCTCGCAGGCTCCAATTGCGCGGTACACGTCACGTAAGCTTTGCGCGCACTCCCCGCTCTGAGCAACCCACTGACGTCTCGAATGCAGGTACGAGCGAGCACTCGTCAATAGGCCGACCCCGGAAGGGTTCCGTGCGCCTCGGCAAGGTCGAGCTCAACCCGTTCCTTCGGTGCGCGCTTCCGTCGACTTTCCATCCTCCACTCCACGCTGACAACTCTCGGTGCAGATCTCCCGGAAACCGTGCCCGGTCCGGCTCGCTCAGGCTGAACCTCTTCGGCCGCAGCGAGGCCCGCAAGAGCGTGATCCCCGAGTCGCCCGACGCCGTCACGCCGTCGTCCTCTGCCATGGGGGAGTCGGTGGAGCGGAGACGGAGAGGAAGCATCCCTCTTGATGATACGCCCATGCTCGTGCGTGCTCTTGCTTTGGACCTCGGCGACGCGACGCTGACTGTCTGGATGGTGAGCAGGGCGAAGAATGAGCAAGGGCCTCCCTTAGATGGAAGCCTACTACCTCTCTCGTTTTACTTTCCCCGCTGGCTAGTTAATTACGCGGTTGTGTCTTGGAATTGTCAATCTCATCGAGGACCTGTCGTGGAGCCGTCATTCTTCGCGTTGTCAGCCTTTCCGCTGAACGGATGCACACAGAAGCAGCGAGCACCGCCCTCTAGCTGCGAGCACCACCCTCGTATCGTCTTGGGTTTGGCTGCTTTGCTCTCGCCGACCCTCTCGCTCAGTGATCCAGCGCCGCTAAGTCACTGAAGCTCGCCGGCCACTCGAGAGTCGGGCTTTTGGGCTAGGCGTTCTTCCTTCAAGTCACCGATACCTCGAGTCTATATACTCTCGCACGACTCATGACCAGATGAACATGTCCTACACTATTGGATTTACATGTACTGTGGATTGGTGCACGTTGACGATGAGTCAGCCTCGCAGTCGCGTCTGAGGTGGCGCAGAAAGACTCACCCCCTCCTTCCACCGATCGTATTCCCTCAGAGTCGTCTCGGGGACTCCCGCGCTCGCGGCCCGCTTGACGCTCGCCGACAGCGTCGCCCGACGCTTGAGCATCGCCTCCCAGTCCTCGCCATCCCGCATGACGCCAAACACTCTCCTCTTGATCACGTCGATATCCTCTTTCATGAGTAGTGCGTACGGGCGAATGTCTTGAAGGGGTACTGTAGTAATGTCGATGACCCTCGAGGTCCCTTCGCGGACGAGTACGTTCGCGCGGACCGTGTCCGGGTGTGGCGATGAGTTCTCCAATTGCTGGAGAACGTCGCCGAAATTGTTTCCAGTCGCGAGCTCAAACGGCGAGAGGACGCCGGGGCCGCATCCCTGCAACGTGAGCGTCGCGAGCTCGGTCGGGGTGATCAAGCGGGCGCCAACGACGGCGAAGGCAATGGAGGTGTCCTGGACGCCAGAGCGGGCCTCAATGTCGATCAAGAGTACAGAGTTGCTCGTAACTGGATCAGAGGTGAAAGGGTGGTAGAGCGTGAGGAGGACGGAGGCGATTTCGGGCTGGAGTGCGTCCGCGAAGGCGCCGATAGCCTCCAACTCGAGGGCATGATGAGGCCGGCTGAGGGCGACAGTATCGATAAGGTCTTGACCTGCGTTCAAATTGCTTAGCTCACATCTGAAGGAGCGGTGAAACCAAAGAAATTCAGTACCACGATTAGAGATCCGACAGACTTCGCGGTGTAAGGGCCAGTGGGCTTGTAAGCAGACAATGCTGCAGTAGGTGCTTATCATGCATCTAGAACATTTTGGTGCGCCCTCTGTTGGACCTGCAAGCAGAGATCGATGAGCCACAAGTTCACTGGTGACCGCGTACGAAGGAACTCGCAGTCCCCCCGGCAGTGGGTGCATCCTCGTGAACCCTCCCCGCCGTTCAACCGCAAGCGATTGGTCCTGTGCTGATATCTATATGAGTTGCAATATCACCGTACGTGAGAGAGATCCGCTTACTTTGAGATGACATCCTCGCCGGGCCGCGAATGTACGTCTGACCTCCGCCTCGATCGCTTTCCAGTCGGCGGCGTGCGCGATGTTACGCGCGCCCGACTCAGGTTGCCAGGACGACACCGCGATGTCGCCTCCGTCGTAGCCATTGGGTACTTCGACCCTGACGAACCATACCAGGTCGAAGCGGGCCGGTTCTCCCAGCCGCTGTGGCTCAAGCCGTTGCGCTCGGGCGATCGAGGCGAGCCAGTCCGCGAGCTTGCCCTGGGCCATCCTGGCGTAAACGGTCGTGAGGCGACGCTTGAGGAGGCTGAACGCAATAAGACCGGCGCTCTTGAAGACATGCCGAGACAAGGGGTCGAGCGGGTCGGCGGCGGGGTTGATCGTGAAGGTGAGAACGACTGCGTGCGAGCGGCACTTTGGCTCCAGTGAGTACACTTCCAGCCCGTATAATGCCGTATGATTGACGATGTCCTTGACATCATGGTGGCCTGTGAGAGCTCTGACGGCGTCCTCAGCCTCGAGGTACGCCTCCTTTCGGTAGGCGGCGCGGGGACAAGCTTTGTCAGAAGAACAGCTTCCGTGACGACTGTGGAAGAGCAGATTCACCTCCATCTGTTTGGGTGTAGGGCGTAGGGGCGGCATTGCAGTCGTTCTGTCTCCAACGAGGTGGCGGGGGTCAAGAGGCTTGTCGCCAGCGCAAGCCCACTTCCTTGTTGTGCACGGGCTCCCGCAGAGAAGCCCCCTTTGTTTCCAACTCAAAACCCGACCAGAAGTGCAATACTTTCCTTACATACATACTTTCGCTCTAGAAGCGGCTCGCAAACCGCGGATCCCGTGGAGTCGCTTCAGGCTGCGAATCACGGCGAAGGACGGGGCTTGTTTCCAGAAACTCTCCATCTACAGCCTGAGTATCCTAAATCAGAAAATGATCGATGCCACGAGTGCAGCCAACGTCGATATGAACTGGGGAGTGAGGTGCGTCGTTAGGCGGGCGGTGGGATGGGAAAGCTTGCGTGGGAGCACTCACGAGCCTAGAACCAGCGCTGCTTCCGCCTGTAGCCTTCGAAACAGACGTGGTAGTAAGAACTAGAATCAGCGCTCAGCGGCTACCCGAGCAGGAACGAAAGGCGCGACAAACCTTCGCTGTTGGCCTCCGCGGACACGGCGGCTTCGCTGCCCTCGCCGCCCATCGAGGCCATTTCTTCCGGCGACATGACCTCCTCAGAGCCCGATTCTCCCTTGGCTGCCGCTTCTGCTTCTTCCGTCTCACCCTCGGCCGCGACCGCGCCTTCACCCTCCGCTTTCGCACCCTCAGCAACCTCGCCTTCTTTTTTCTCGCCTTCAGCCTCGGCCTCCTTCTTTTCACCCTCGGCCGCTTCTCCTTCCTTTTTCTCGCCCTCGGCTGCCTCGCCTTCCTTCTTTTCGCCCTCTGTACTGCGAAGTCAGCGCGGAACAACAGTCTTGGAGGTAGGCGTCAGGCTTGCCGGCGGCTGCCTCGCCCATTTGGATCGCCACGGAGACTTTTTCCAACGTGCAAGTCAGTAAGATTCTCCATAAATCTCAGGCTACCAATCTCACCTTCGACACCCACTGCGCCGTTGCGGATGGTGCTGGTGGCGGTCTGCCAACGCTCAGGCTGTCAGTGGCGCTCCAACTAAAGCACAGCCAGAGCCGGCTTACGGTGCCTCCAGCCTCTTTCTTCTCGCCTTCAGCGGCACCCTCGGCTTCACCCTCCTCCTGTCGCCGCATCATACGTGCTCCAGGGTCGCCGGCGATGCGGAAGAAGATGTCGACTGGCGACGCGGGTGTGTGTGTTAGCATCAGTGAGAAGGAAAGAATCATAGCTGGTGTCAAGTTTACCCATCGCTCCAGGCGGGTTGGCCTCGGCCACCTGCACGAGGGCGGTCAGCGATGAGCGACGCTCTTCTTCGCAGGCGCGCGCGCACCTTCAAACGCATCCCCTTCGGGTCCGAGGTGGCTGGAGTCACACCGAGATAAGCGCTCAGACTTTCAGTTGAGTTTGATACGAGACTTACGCGCTCCGGTGAGAATCCGGACTTGGCGGTTCTCGAGCTTGACCGACGGCGCGTTCGGGTCGGCGGAGGCGAGAGAGACGAGAGCGGCCGTGAGCATGGTGATGGTGCTGAAAGTCCGCATTATGAATTTTTCGAATGAATTCGAGATGGAAACGACGGCCTGGAGGGGTTGAAGGCAGTGAAGGCAGACCGGCTGCAAGCTTCGGGGGGATGCGAGGTCAATCCCCCAACCTCGAAGGTCACTCGACTGCACTGCTTTGCTCACCTATGAAGTGGAAGGAGAAGGGACTCGGTATCCAAGTCGGTCTGGTGGACGATGCAGTCAAGAGGAGGAGAGTAGACCGACGTCCGAGCTTTTGAAAGCGTCGGATCGACCTCGCCTGACGCGCTGCTATTCTCAGCGCGCGACCTCATCACCGCCAAGAGCAACGGCGGAACGGCGTCAGAGTGAATTTTGCCTCGGCGTGCGCGACTGGGGGGGTGCGACGAGGTGACCGGGTCGGCCGCGAGGCGAAGTTTCCGCCTGGGCGTTGTCGACAGCGCGCGTGGTCACCAGAGTGGGCTCGCAGACTCATTGCTTTCGATCAATCTAGGACCTCCGATTTGCGGTGGGTGATGACTCGTGGGAACATGGCGTGGATGCTGACCGAGTCCAAGACCTTGGACGACGCGACTGCCGGCTGATCACCGTAGACCGCGTGTGGATGAAGCACGACCCGGGTATGATATTTCAAAAGTGGGCACCTTCAATCGACGCATGGTCCTGACCGCGACGTTGGGCGAGCTCTATGCAGGGAGAGGCGGACGGGTCAGCGTGGTGTCCTTTGCGACGAAACCGTGATCTGCTCCCCAATCCTCCGCAATCATGACGCCGTCAGAGTCGCCTTTATTTCCTCTCCAGCAGCCTGCCCTCGCGTAATCGGGCCCCGCGTCTCGCAGTCGGTCTCCCAAGCGCTCGACGACGAAAGCCAGACACGCGCGGTCCCTCTCAAAGCGAAGGAACGAGCCGCCGAAGCGACTCCCGGGCTGCTTGGCTGGTCTACTGTTTGTTTCATCACCAGCGTCCCACGTGTCCAACCAGTCCTGGCACCGATGGAGGAGGACGAACGACTCACGTTGCAAAGTTTTCCGACCCACCGCGCTGCCGCTCCCGACGACGTGCTCTACCCCAGCGATGCCATCCTCCGCCCACCGGACCGAGTCGTCCAACCACAGCTCGAAGAGGTGGTGGCCGAGAAGAGAGGTCGGTGTCGCGGAAGGGGAAAGTCGAGGTCGTGTTGGCGAATGTCCCACCGCTCAGGTCCTCCCTACTGCATAGCATACGCCCGCTTCCTACGGCTAAAGCGCAGCGACCAGATAGGGAGGGTTTGTGGCGTTGGGGTTTGGTAGAAGGGCGAAGTCGACTCGCCGGGTCGGTTGGCCACAAGTGACCGCGCGCACCGGTCCGTCGCCTCGCCCCCGTCACTCTGGCAACCTTGTCTGGTTCTCACCGGATGGTAACTCAGCCCGAGGGCGAGAATGGCCAGTGAGAGAATTTGGAGGGGCATGAGGAAGAAGAGCGGAGCGCACGCGCCGGAGTTTTGAGGAACGCTTCACCGCTTCACGCGCCTTTCGTGCGCGCCCGGTCGAGCGCTGTGGATTGGACTTTGCTTTTATGGCAGGCTGTTGCTCGATGTATTCCGCAATATCGAATGTCTCTGAGTAACGGGCGTGGGAATCCTGCTCCAGCCGCCGTATGCTTCTAGACGGGCATCGTGACCGGGCGCCCAGCGCGAGCTTCGCAGCCTGCAGCGAGTCCGCGGCTCTGGCTTGCGAGAAATCGAAACGCAGCCCATTTGGTGCGTGGACAGAGCTTTGCCGTCTCAGAAACAAGCCCAACTGTGTACAAGCAGCGTTTGAAATGTGGCGACCTCGGCGCGGCCCGAGAGTTCAACTCCTCCGTCAGTTCGACGTCAGGACTCCTCTTTCGTTCCCAACACCGCTACCCACCGAGCTCGAACACCACAGCCAAAGAGTAACGAGGTAGGCGTCCACCTGGGACTTTCCTTGGCATCGCTCGAGCATCCCTTCAAGATCATTGTGCAGGCGTACCTCCGCGCGACCTCGGCGATCCGTGCGCTCGCCCAACACCCGAACTTCAGAGAGATTGTCATGGTCGCACTAGCGAGTAGCTTCAACTTCAACTCATCTCGCCACAAGTGCCGCACTCACGCCACCATCTTTCACTTCACCCTCGACCTCTCCGCGGATCCCTCGACCAGTTTCCTCCCATGATCTCGAACGCGCGGACGTTGTTCCACTCGACACGTTCAAGCGCAGGTTCGATGAATCATATTAAAAAATGATTGGGAGCCACCGAGGCAGGGTGCACGATGTAATTGCGCGCGCGAAGACGCAGCCTCCGCCGGGAGAGCCCGACACCGTCCACATGATCTGGCTCGCCAAGGTCGACATCCCCGGGCTTCCCCACGTCGGATATCTCGGAGTGCTTGATCTGGAGCTTTACACCGATCTCGATGCCCCCTTTGTTACCGAGGACTGGGGGGCGAGATGCGCGGGTTGATCACCAGGCTGCGACAGCTTCACTTGAGTGTGCGTAGATCGTTTCCCCCCACAGTAGCAGCTTACTGATGAGCCTCTCACAAAGCTGCGAGAGTTTCGTCCGAAGTTGGGCAAGAATCCCGACTCGGTGATGTGCCAGCGAACGTCGAAAGAGATGGCTGCAAGAATCAAAGAGCAGGTACCAAGATGACTGTATGGATTCAAAGGACGATATCGTTTCGAAAGTGAGACTGTGTCCATGCTCTGGCGACCTCAGCGAGCCTGTGAACTTCGCCTATCAGAGCATGCACGCTTCGCAGCGACTCCGCGGCGCAAGATCGAGCGCTCGTCGAAAGATCTCAGGACCCGTCCAGGCTACGAGCGACAGACAGCGTGCATTCCACACCCACCCAGCTCCAGAGAATCCCAGAATGAAAGCACAACAGACCCGAAACGCAGATAAACGAACGCCTCCCCACCCCCAGCAAGCGACCCGCGCAAGCCATCTTTCTCTGCTCAATTCGCCGTCCTCAGCACGCCCTGGCTCGTCGACGGCCTCTTGACGCCGTACGCGGGTTTGGGCTTTTGGAGCAGCGCGAGGTCATCGGCCTCCTTCTTCGCCGCGCGGAGTTCTGCGCTCTTGTTTGAGCGGGGCGTGATCGTCGGCTGCTTGACTGGGGCTTTGGGCGCGGGGGCGGAAGCGGAGAGGGTCGAGGACGTGCGCGAGAGCGGCGCAGAGGTGAGCGCTGGTGGCCGCGAGGAGAACGCGGACGAGAGCGGCTCGCGGCCTGAGGCGGGGCCTTGGCGCAAAATCGAACTCTTGTTGAGCCGAGGGGTGATTGTTGGCGGGCGAGAAGACGCCACGGTCGCGATGGACTCGCGGCGGCGGTGGCCTGGGACTGGGGGCAGCGCACGGGGTCGTCAGCGAAGGCACTGGGTCAAGATCAGAAAGAAAAGTATGGCTCACCACCCTCGAACGTTGTCGGCGTGGGCACGGTCGATGCGCGGCGCTCGGCGGGCGTGAGCGGGACGTCCATGCCGCGGAGGAGCATCTCCTTGCGCGTGAGCCGGGGCTCGACGAGCGGGCGGGCCGTGCTGGCGACCTGGATCGACTCTCGGCGCTTGTGACCGGCGACGCCCTCGTACGGGTTGCTCGCGCTCGTGGCGCTGTTCTCGGACGCGGACGACGTCGCGGACGTCTTGTGCCGCAGCGCGGGCGAGTCGTCGAACGCGACGCCGGTGCGCAGGGCGGCCGTCTTGGTCATGCGGACCTCAATTGTGGGCCGCTTGGCCACGGAAACGCTCTCGCGCCGCTTGGGCTCCTCGGCGACGTTTGGGAGCGTGTTGGTCGCGCTCCTGATGCGCTGCATCGGCGTCGACTGGTCCACACCGGCCCGAAGCGCGCTCGACTTGGCGCCCCGCGGCACGATCGCGGGCGGGGCAGTCGAGCGTACCGGCGCGCCGCTGGCCTTCTTGCTCGGCGAGTCATCGTCGTCCGCGGACGCGCTGCGCTGTCCTGGAAGCGACTTGGGGATCTCCATGCCGGCTCTGAGCATCGCGGCCTTCGTAAGGCGGGGCATGATCGCTGGCTGGGCGGTCGAGGCGACCTGGATCGAGTGGCGGCGCTTGTGCCCGGGCGTGTCGTCGTACAGCGGGTCCGCGGAGCGCTCGGCGGTCCCGACCGCCTCGCGGCGGATCTTGACGGCCGTCGTGGGCTCGTCGTCGACGTTGGTGCGCCGGTTCGACGTCTTTGTGCCGCGCGGCATGATCGCGGGCGCGTTGAGCGACCGGACGCGAGGGGTGAGGTCGCCCGTCGAGGTCGCGGACGCCGTCGAGTCGTTCATCGACGCCGACGAGGGCTCGCGCGTACGGGGCGTGCGGGGCGGGTTGGGGATGCCGAGGCGGAGTCGGGCGGCTTTCGTGAGGCGCGGCTGGATTGACGGCTGGGCGAGCGACGCGACGCGGTTCGACGTCGCGGGCGGAAGCACGACCTCGTTCTCGATCACCTCCGCCTGCGCCAGCGCGACGAGCTCGTCTTCGTCGAGCGCGTCGAGGACCTCTTGCTCGGCCTCGAGCGCGGCAAGCTCGTCTTCGTCGGCGTACTCGTCGTCGAACGACGCCTGCGACTGCGCGTCTTCCTCGCCCGCCTGGCTGCCGAACTCCATCGTCGTGTCACGCGAGTGGTACGAGAACGTCCTCGGCGCGTCCGTCTCGACTTCGGCGTCCGCGACGGGCTCGTCGAACCCGGCGCCGCTCCGGCGTCGTTCCTGCTCCTCCTCGCGTTCCTCGAGCTTCTTGAGCGCGCGGGCGATCGCAGGGCTCAGCTCGCCCGACTTTGCGGGCGACGGCGACGGGTGCGCGAGGTTCGAGAGTGCGAAAGGCGCGTTGGCTCGCAGTGGCGGCGACGCGTCGTTTGTGGGCTGCTGATCTGTGGCTGGGCGAGTGACGGCGGGCGAGGACGGGACGTCGATGTGCGGGAAAAGGGTCGTGATCGACATGCTCGCGGCGGCGGCGGACGGAGATCCAAACAGCTTGAGCGAAGGGAAGGTCGCGGCGACCCTAGGGCACAAGAAAAGAAAGTGGTGACGACAGGTCAGCTGAGCATTCCTGGAACCCAGACTTGGATCTGGAGGCTTCGAGCTCGCGGGAAACTCACGAGTCGCGGTTGAGCGCTGCGCGGCCGTCGCCCATGAGCTCCTTCCAGACAGCGACGGCGCTCTTGCGTTCGAGCACGAGCGCGACGTGCGGGACCGACTCGCCGCGGTCAAGGATGCTGTCGACGTCGAGGCCGGCCTCCTCGAGTTCCTCCGCGACCGTGCGCGCTTCGGCGACGATGCGGAACCCGGCACTGGTGATCCGTTGCTCGACCTCGGTCCGAAACTCGGCCTGCTCGGGCCCGCACAGGACGGCGAGCGTGCGCTCGAGCGTGTCGGTTTGCTTGGCGGGGGTGCTCATTGGGTGAAGCGCGAGAGGCGGGCGCGGTGGGCGAATGCGGGGACGCGCTCCCTCTTGGAGCGTTGTTGTTGCGGTCGCGGTCGATGGAAGCGTCACGTGGGCGTCGGGCGGATGGGTGCAGGTGTACTCGGGCGGGGGCGGGGCGGGCTAGGTGATTCGCTCGGGAGTGAGTTGAGTGACAGGAGAGCAACCTGCGCGAGGACAGAGCGCTCGTAAAACACGGAGGTGCGGGACCCCCTGTCTCAACGCCGCCGCACTGGCCTTCTCGGTGCAAACGTTCGCCCACAACTCCGTTACCGACCTTCTAGCAACGCAAGAGTACCCAGCAAGACGGCTCAACGCATCGTCTTCAATTTTGACTTTGTGCAACCACAGCCGAATAAAGTGTCCTCCCTCGGGCCCCGCTCTTGGGGCCTCGCGCGCGCCGACCGCCCGACGTGGCCAGACGCTCAAGGGTCCGACACGATGTCCGCCTTCTTGAGCTTCTTGTCCTTCTTCGGCTCGGGCTCGGGCGCGCTCGCGGCGGGCGCGGCCGGCAGGTCGTGGCGGAGCGTCGAGGCCGACTGCGAGATCTCGGCCGCGACGAAGTCCTCCTCGCCGAGCACGATGCCGAGTCCTTCGCCTTCCGCCTATGGGACGGGCAGGTATTAGACCCACGTCAAGGGTTTGTAAGACGGGAAGGACGCACGAGGGAGAGGATGTCGGCGAGCGGTGCGCGGCCGTCGCCGTCCGCGTCGAGCTTCTGCATGAGAACAGCGATCGCCTCGTCCGTAGGTCTGCAAGTACCGACTTGTCAGCATGCAGTTACTCGCAGCACGAAGGTGGGACTCACCGGTGAGCGATGACCTCGAGTGCGCTCTTGAGGTCCTTGGTCGAGACCATGCCCTCGTGGTCGGTCGAGAAGAGGTTGAGCTTGCTGCCGACCTCGTTGTCGTACTCCTCGAGCTGCTTGTCGATCTTGCTCAACAGGCCCTTCAGCCGCTTCGCGAGCGGGTTCGGCTTCTCGCCCTGCTCAAACTCGTCAGTTCGCTGCTTCTTCAAACGAAAGAACGCGCAGAAAATGGCGCACCTCGACCTCCTGCATCTTGTGCTCGTCCATGAGCTGGCGCAGCTCGGCGCGCTCCTTGATGACGGACGACTTTGCGCTGAGGATCTCGAGCGCCTGGCCGAGCTCGGTGAGCTGCTCGGACGTCATGCGCACGTCCTCGGGGTCCGTCTCCTTGGCCTGGACGGGCTCGTCGGCGGTGGCGTCTGCGACGTCCTTGTCGGGCAGGAGCGCGTCCGCAGTCGCCTTTTCGTCCTGGATCTGCTCGAGCTCCTCGGCGGCGCGCTTGGCGTCCTCCTCGGCCTCCTTCTTCAGCCGGCGCGCCTCGGATTCCTTTGCTTCTTGCTCTTCTTCGTCCTCGATCAGCTCTTCCTGCTGCTGCAGCACCTCGAGCCGCTGCTTGTACGACGCAGAGTCGGACGACACCTCGAGCTCAGTCTCGTTCAGCTGTCGGTCCCAGCACTCGTTAGCGTCGACTCGTGACCATAGTGACCAAACGACGGACTAGGTTGTCAGGCAGCGACGCGAGCGTGTCCTTGAGGCTGGTCATGATGTGGTCGCCCTCCTCGCCACCGGCAGCGGGCCGGTTGAACGCGAACGCCTTGCTGAGGATGAGCAGCGAGCCCGACAGGCCGCGGTTCAGGTGCAGGTCGACCCACTGCGCGAGCTCGGAGCGCAGGTGGTCCTCGGCCACGCCGAGCGTGCGGATCCCGCGCGACTGGCACGCGGCCTGCAGCTCGGTGAGCGAGAGCGCCGAGATGCCTTCCGATTCGATGACCTGCAGGGCGGGGTTAGTCGGAGCGAGAGAAGGGGGACTAGGGGGACGCACCTTGTCGTCCTCCTCGAGCTTCTTCATGCGCGAGCGGATCGTGTACCGCAGGAAGTTGTCCGTTCCGAAAGCGTTGATGTTCATGTACCTGCACCGACCAGTCAGAATTCGGGACTTTGAACAGTGATCATGTAGGGACGCACCGGCACATGGAGACGAGCTGGGGCCGGGAGAGATTGTCGAGCGTGAGGTCGTCCTCGAACAGGCGCGAGACCTGGACGACTTCATCCGTAGTGGGTGACTCTCCAGTAGATCGGACCTACCCGTTCTCGTCAGCCCAGATCACGACCGCACCCGTGAACAGGCGAAAAGGCACCTTGCGGAAGAACTCCTTGAACGTCTCGCTCTCCTTGATCTTGTCCGGGCTCTTGATGCCGCTCTCGCGGATCGTCTCCTGGAGGAACTTGGCCATCTCGAGGCGGACCTTGAGCAACTTGCGCTTCTTCTCGTCCTGTATGCATACACCCAGCGGTCGGTCAGCGGCACGTTCGGCCCACCGAAGCCCTCGGACCGCGCGCGCGCACCTCCTTGAACGAGTCGGTGAACGTGGACGGGAGCATGTTGGGGAACAGCTTGAGCGCGACCGGCAACAGGAGCTCCATGAACGGCACGATGAGGAAGACGGAGAACGGGATCAGCCGCAAGAGGTCCTGCGTCGTGCGCTTGAGCTGCACCGGGAGTCTCTGCATCAGCGTCGGTCCACTTGTAGTAGACTCACGACAGCGCACCTGGCGGTGTTCACGCCGGGTGAGCTTCTTGCCGGCGAGCAGGCGCCCCTGGATCCTCGCCGAGATGCGGATTTCCTTGCCGAGGAGCTTCGTGCCGTGCCAGTAGTGGCTCGCCTCCTTCTTGATCCCAACCCAGAGGCGCTGCAGCCTCGTGCCCTTCTTGCTGGCGTCCTTGGTCGCGACGCCCTTCTCTGCCGGCGCAGCGACGTCTTTGCCGGCGGGCGGGGTCGGGCCCGCGAGCAGGCGCGGCGAGGTGTGCAGCGTGCGCGAGAGGTACGAGTACGACGGCAGCGCCGTGCGGGCGAGCTTCGGCGCGAGCAGCAGCCGCAGGGACGGCGAGAGCTGCGACCGGAGCGAGGGCAGCATCATGGCCGACGTCGGGCGGAAGGCGGCCATCGCGGCGATGGGGCTGGCGGGCCGGGGTGCTGCACCCTTTTTTTATGTGGTGGGTTGTCGGTAGGTGGTGAGAAGGTGTCGGTCGAAGAAGAAGGCGATGGGTTGCCAGAAACGGAGATGAGCTTTCGGCGGCGCGCGTCGGTTCGGCTTCAACGTCCGCGTCGTCGTCTGGGCCCGGCCCATTGGCACCTGGACGCGATGCAGAGCGACGCGACGCACGCCGAGCTGCTCGCCACGCTGCTACAGAGCGAGGGACAGGTCTACTTTGCGACGCAGCAGATCAGCGTGAGCCGGCCAACCCTCCACCGACGCAAGGGGAGGCTGATGTCGCCCCCACAGGCTATTCTGCGCACCCTTGTCGTGAACGCATCCCACCGGTAATCCTTCCTGGCACCAGAACTCAAAGTCCTAGGCGCTGACGGGCTCGCACGCAGGATTGAAGCCGTGCTCCGCCTCGAGGGGTTCCGCAACGAGCGCGACGCGATCCGCCAGCTCGAGCTGCTTGTCCAAGAGCGCAGCCGGGACCAGCTCGCTGAAGCCCGTCGCGAGGTGGACAAGCAGGCCAATTGGGCCGCAGAGGTGCGCGAGTGCCTCGAGCGCGCCGACGCGGACGGCATCGCAAGGGGCGTCCTGCTCGGGCCCGATGGGAAGCTCGTCGATCCAGACGAACAGCCGGGCGACGACGAGGTGGTCGATACGCGCGTGCTCATCTACAGGCTGCAGGTCCGTCCGCGCCGTCTCGGTCCAACGACTTCCGCCACTAACCCGCACCCCCGACACAGCTCGCCCAACTCGCAGCCCTGACCCACGCCTCCGAAGCGCGAATGCACGCCCTTCTCTCCCGCCTCCGCACCGCCCAGTCGACCTCGACCACGCGCGCAGAGCTCACCCGGCTCCAGTCGCACGCCAACGCCGCGACCGTCTGGCTGTCCGAGCTCAGCGTCGACCGCGCGAGCCTCGGCCGGGAGCTGAGGAAACTCGAGGCGGAGCGGATGGTCGCCGAGGGGAGAAGAGCCGGCCTCGTGCTCGACTTGGTCCTGAGGTGGGCCGAGGGACGCCGCGACGAGTGGAAGGGACTCGAGGTGCAGATGGCCAGGCTGGTCGTTTGAGCGGTAGGGTCTCTGTGTTCCTGTTACGATACCATGCTTGTTGTACCTACCTGTTCGCACCATCGCCGTCGCCGTGAACGCCTTCGCCTGTCGTGCCTCCGAGGCCCGCTTGCGAAGTCAAATGCTCATGATGCTTGGGAGGCAAGGGGTTCCGATGCGGTGGATGATATTTCTCATCTGCTGTCTATCTTGAGGGAGCTCTGCTCTTGGTGAGCGAGCTTGGACTGGCGCAGGGTGCAAGTCACGACGTCGAGTGCCGCGCTGGCCGCGCAAGAGGCAAAGCAAAGATTGCTCGGGAAAACTGGGTTCGATGTTGCTATTTGAAAGAACCAAAGCAGTCCTGTAATAGTGTTCAGCGCCACTCTAATTGCACCATTACATTGATCACGCTCCACTGGCGCGATCAACTTCGCCGCGTGCGAGTCACGACGTCGACGTCAAAAGCACGGCAAAGATTGCGTGACCCCCAGTTTTCAGAGCAATTCAAGCAAAATTTCCATCTTGTTTCGGCTACACGTTGAGAGCAAGCATCACGGTCACCTGCTGGTGGGGCTTGCTCGCGAGGTAGTCGGTGGAGTGCGAGTACTGTTCGAGTCGCGAGGTCAGCGATCTGAATGCTCCTAAGCAGTGAATAACGTACGATTTCGCGCCATGGAAGGGCCATCCGTCTCCCTCCAAAACCTGCGAACTGGTCTCCGTGATTGTTGACAGCCCGGAAGCGGCACGCCGCGGCAGATCGGAAGAGCA
>ERZ1463038.306-NODE-306-length-16236-cov-14.032075_pt1 | contig 16236 bp, 26 predicted proteins | sample MGYA00564479_ERZ1463038 | MGnify/ENA primary metagenome ERZ1463038 (study PRJEB39244, sample SAMEA3635134) | Helicobacter pylori | study: EMG produced TPA metagenomics assembly of PRJEB11511 data set (Assembly of a 5300-year-old Helicobacter pylori...
CGAGATCTAACGGGTGACTGGAGTTCAGACGTGTGCTCTTCCGATCTCGCTCGCGCTCTTCAACAGCGCAGGCCCGGGGGACAAGGTCGCCAAGTGGATGGGCCTCGTCTACGCCTGCATCTCTATCGGCATGCTCGGCTATGCCTGGACCATGCAGGAGAAGCGGAGGCACAGGATCATCACCCGCTTCGGCGGCCACCACGGTGCGTCCTGGGCGCGCAGGGGTGAAGTCATGCGAGCTCACCGCTGACTCGCTGTTGTGCTTGTAGACGAGATTTACGGTCCCATCGTCATCTGCGTCGTCATCTTCGTCGCCGTCCTCGTCAACTTCATCCTGCGCGTGAACCAGCGGTGCGTCGCCTCGCGGCCCCACTCTGTCGCCCGACGCTAAACCCCATTCCGTCCTGCAGCGAGGCCCTCCGTCACCATCCGACGCCCAAGAACCCCTGGGTCGCCACCGTCATCGAGCAGGTCCAGTCGGCGTTCGTGATCGACTGGTGAGCTGCTCGCCCGCGACGCCTTTGGTGAGGCGCTTGCGCGGACACTGCTGGTCGCCCGACCGGCGGCCCAGTACTTTCGAGTCGACAGGGGACGCTGGGGGGCAGGGAGGGACACTACTATCATTACTGCTCGTGCAAAAGGGCTTTGTCGCATCAAAGTCGCAGGGTCGTTCGCGGAGGCGGGCAGGTTTCGACCTCTCGTTCGCACAGGAGGACGCCAGCTATGTACGGCGCTTTACTTCTTGACTGGGGCAGGGTTCAGGGCAGCGAACCTCGCTGTCGGAAAAAATCACGACCCCCCTCCTCGCCGGCCCGTACGAGGTGGCAGGTGAGTAGCGTCGGGACCGAGAGAGGGTATGGGAATAGGTGTGATAGCATCTCGCTCACGTCCTCCGTCGGATGGAGCTGCACCGACTCGGAACCCACGGGCCGCAACGTCCGCACCCCTGGCTGCCAGAGAGGTCGGTCGTCGCTAGGAACGCCCTGCCATCATGACATGACCAGTTCAGCGATATCTCCAAGAAAAACCGCGCAACCTACGCGTCAAAGGGTGGGGAACGAGCATGTAGTGCAGCGCCAGCACAAGAGTCAGACGAGCTGGAATGGGAGTTTACGCTCAGCAGACACTCTGAGTGGCAGTGCTCTCGGTGAGACAGGGGCTGGAGCGGGAATCAGACCGAAAAATATGTAGAGCGGAGTTATCGAAGAAGTGTATGTTCAGCGCAGAGAGGAAGGGACCATGGGCCGGGACAGGGAGGGAGCACGACAGCTCCGATTTCCGTAAGGCGCATATTGCGCTTCAGAGGTTCAAGCTTTGTACTACAGACTCAAGGCGGGCATCATTCAAATACGTCTTGGGCCGCACCTTCGAGCTGAGACTGTACTGTACGAATTAGCCCGTGTACGGACTTGGTACGGAAGCTCAGTTCCACGCTATTCCTGCAGGGTTTGACCGCGAGCTGTTGTACTCCATCCTTGGGCAGTACTAAACAATGGGCCTGCTGGCCCAATGGTCAAGGCGTCTGACTACGAATCAGGAGATTCCAGGTGCGAGTCCTGGGTAGGTCAACTTTTTTGTTATAATGGCAGGCTTTTTTAGTGTCGACCGGGTCGGTGCTCGAGGCGCTTTCTCTTTTGTTATTCAGATCCTTCTTAGGTACGATGCGAGCGACGGTCAGATGTTTGGGAGACCTTGGACACCGAGCTTCCAAGGCGCGCGAGTCGGCGAGACCTGGGCGCCTGCGTGCCAAGGGACGTGGGGAGCTCCGTTGTGGTCCTCACGCATCTAGTCAATTAAATCCCTAGCTTGAGGTGCAGGTGGTGTTGAGCAGGTGTGGCGAGATGTATCGTGGGCGGCCCCGGTCCCTACCCGATCGGACTGCGGGTCGACGCGCCGACTCCAAGTCGACTTTGCGCTGCGTGTGTCTCTTGTCGTCTCCCTCGCTCGTCGCCACCGGACGAGTCTGCAGCCCCGGGAGAGTCACCTTGCCCGACTATCCTGCCCCGACTGTCCCGCCGCGCGCCCTACCCGCCCACCTGGACCGCCGCGCTCTCGACGCGCATCGCTGTCCAGCCTCTTCACGCTCCCGACGCTCGCCGACCGCCGCGGTCCCTCGAGCCAGCGATGAACTCGTCGCAGACCATGACGTCGCTTCTGCCTCCGTTCTCGGTCGGGCCCTCGGCGGTGCAGAAGCATGCGCCGATCGAGAGCGGCCCCGCTGAGGGCGGCTTGTCAAGGAGCGCGCCGCTGCCGTTCGCCGGAGCGCGGCCTGCGCGCGACGAGATGGTCGTCGAGGTCGAGGATGGCGACGTGGACGAGCTCGCCCTGGTCGCACCGAAGCAAGGCGGCGCCGGCGGTGCTCCTATCGACCACCACCCGCACGCGCGTACCTCGCACGAAGGCGACCGCGCGCCCCCGCCTGCACAGGCGCACCCGGTCGAGGTGACCCGCACGAACGCGAAGGAGCAGCGCGAGAAGGACGAGCGGGAGCGGCAGCGCATTGTTGACAACGTACTCAGGCGCGCACAGGCGGCAAAGGTGAGTCGGGTGGCCCTTCCCAGTATCGTTGGGTTCTCTGCGCGTGGGTATAGACCGAGCCGCACGCGTGACTCGACGCGTTATGTGGGCTTGGCCGGGTCTCACCGTCCACGGGCACGTCCTCGCTTCGTCTCGCCGCCGAGGCGCGACCGGACCCTCGCCGGGAAGACGCGGCGGCGCACGCGCGGCCGCGGCGAGCGATAGGAGCAACACGCAAATCGACGCGACGGTGGCCAGCTCACGCGAGTGTCTGCAGTGTGCGCCTCGGATTCGGGCACCCGTGCTCGGTCCGGCCCACCCTGCGTCGGACGAGCCCCACTGTCGCGCGGCCGGCCCGCAGATCATCAGAGCCATGCGTCTCTTCGAAGCAACCGCGCGCTGACGCGCTTCATTTCCCTCTCCACAGCTCGCGCGTACGTTCCGGGCACGACTCGAGCTCGCCGCTTTCAAAGCCGAGCGAGGCTGGCAGGACGCGACCCTGAACGAGATTGAGCCACATGTCGAGGCCGAGGATGCGAAGCGCCGCGACATGCACCGCCGCGAGCAGTACGAGCTACAGCAGCAGCGGCAACACCAACACCATCAACAGCAGCAACAATACGCTCGTCCGGCCGAGGGTCTGATGGGGCCCCCTACGACGACACTCAAGCGGCAGCGCGGAGGCAGCCTCGCGAACGCGTCAATGGCCAACACGACGATGTACGACCAGCAAGTTTACAACCCACCCGCACCGTACGCGGCGAGCCCGTACCCGCCACCAACTGCGTCGACGTCGGCCCTCCAGCCGCCTGCCCAGCTGCGTCATACGAACGCGCACTTCCCTCCGCCTCTGCCGCCGTCCGAGGCGCACCGGCAGAAGCGACGCCAGACGATTGCGGCCGAGTCGTCCCTGCCGACCTTCCGCACCGGCTCGTCCGGCACCGTCTCGCCACCGCCGCGCCGACCGTCGTCCGCGGGCTCGCCCCGCTCGCGCACGAGCTCCGCACGGCAGTCGAGCGCGAACGGGTCCGCACCCACGCCATCAGCTTCGTCCTCGTCCAAGCAACTGTCGTCGTCGGATCCGACCTTCTCTTCCTTCGTCGACGCCGCGTCGGTTCTCTCGGGTCTATCGCGCGGGCCGTCGGAAACGAGTGTGCTCGGCACGTCCGACTCGGAGCCCTCGCGGCCACCATCGACAAATCCGTTCCAGCAGCCGCCCCCACCGCGGCCGCAGACGCCACCGACGATGGCCCGCGACGACAAGGGCGCGATTGTCGCGATGAACGAAAACGACACGGCCGGGGCGGCGGAGCTTATGCTGTTCCTCGCTGCCAGCCCGAGTCCGGCCCAGGTGCGCTCTGGCACGGCTGGACTCCAACTTGGTCCTGGCGAGGCGCTCAAGGGCCGCCGCCTGTTCAGCGGCGGCACGGACGACGGCGCAGCGTCGCTGAGCGAAAGCGCACGGAGCGTTTTCGGCGGCCCGATGATGCAGAACGGATCAAACGGCGGGGGTCCGTTCGTTGGCTCGCCTGGCCCGCCTGGGGTGCCCTCGTACTCCGATTACGGTGCATCGAGCGGCGGGCCCGCGTACCTCCCGGAGCTGGACCACTCGTCGGCGAGCAGCTCGACGTCGTTCCTCGCGCCGTCGCTCACTTCCTCCGCACCGCGCACACACCACTCATCGGCCTCCTCGTCGCTCTCGTCCGCGCCCGCGATGAACGGCAGCACGATCGGCGCGCCGACGACGCCGTCGCGCGACCGCAGCTCGGGCAGCTGGGAATCGTACCTCAACGTCTCGCCGTCGCCGCAGCGGACAACTCAGCCGTTCTCGATGCCGCTCACGTCCTTGTCGCCAACGTCGCTCCCGCTGGGGAGATCGCAGGGCGCGGGCTGGTGAGCCCACTTCCGAGGGCTGATTTGTCCGAGCAGTCCCCCACTTTACCTTTCCTACCACCACCTCATGTTCTTTTACTTACACTACATGTTTCTCTCACGCCATCCCAACCCATGTAACCACTCGACGCGACATCCTCCTTCACCTTCAGCCTCGCCACCCTTTGGGAGCGCGACCATTCGAGTAGAAAATCTGTCCAGCCTGGGGAATTGCAAACTATGTGCCCTCTCCTGGATGCTTGCACTGCACTACGTTGAGCGTGACTGCCGAATCCAGAGTCACTGCGACGGCGGACGGGGCTTGCGCCGGAAACCCGGCTTCGAGGGTGCGCCTCGCGCGTTCACCAGCTTGGCCTCAGTCGTTTCTCGTCCGTCCGAGCTCGACGATGCCCCCCGCTGCTCCCGTACGCTGCCGTTGATCTCCCTAAACGCAGCCGCACGCACTGACGCCCCGAGCAGCCCGCCACGGTGACCTCGCCGCCGCTCGCGTCGACGTCGAAGCACCCGGTCGCGGAGGGCAGTGGCGCCTCGTCCTCGAGTGGGAACGGCATCGGGCTCGGCAACGGAGGCCAGCGGGGGCGGGAAGGTCGCGCGGTGCAGAGACCCAAGGTGCTGTTCATGGGGCCCAGAAGGTCAGTCCCAACGCGCGCTCGGCAGGCCTCGGTCGCCGTTCGCAGGTGCGCAACAGGTGGACTGTGCGCCGCGGTGCACGAGAGTGGCCCGTGGTGGGCAGCGAGAAGTGCGGTGGCGAAGTGGGGCCGGGCCGGGCAGCACCAGGGCGCAGGAGGCGCCCGCCGGAACTCTCCCAGAAACGAATGCTGACTCTGAACCTTAACCTCGGCAGTGGGGGCAAGTCGAGCATCCGCAAGGTCGTCTTTGAACGCATGGCGCCCAGCGACACGCTCTTTATCGAGAAGACGACGAAGGCGCTCGCGGACGACTACATCAAGTGCGTCCTCGGCTGCTCCCCTGGTGTCTCCGAGTATCGCTCACCAATCGCTGTGGTACAGCTCCTTCATTTCGATCGAGACCTGGGACCTCCCTGGAGGGCAACTCGACCCCGAGCAGTGGCCGCTCTCGTTCGAGCAACTCGGCGCCGTCATCTTCGTCCTCGACGCGCAGAGCACCTTCCATGACATGGTCCGCAAGCTCGCCATCACGATGAACAAGGCGTACACCGCGAACCCGCAGATCCAGTTCGAGATCTTCCTCCACAAGATTGACGGCATGTCCGAGGACTACCGCCTCGGTGCGTCGGGCTCTCCGTCGACGTCGTCGGTCTGGAACCTTTGATCACTGACATCCCCCATTGTCTTGAATTGTAGACACCCTTCAGCACCTGAGAGATCGACTGACGGAGGACATGTTCGACATCTCGCCCGAGCTCGAGTCGTCGATGAACGTCTTCTACCACCTCACCTCCGTCTTCGATACGTCCATCTACGAGGCGCTCTCGAAAGTCATTCAGAAGCTCATCCCGGAGCAAGCAATGCTGGAGCGCTTGCTCGACCTCCTGTGTCAGGTGCGTCGGTGTGGGTGTCATGTGGCCGCGCACCGCAGAGGCTGATGCGCGTGCACCGCTTGCTCCTCACGCAGCAATGCTCGCTGGACAAGGCGTTCCTTTTTGACACGTCCTCGAAGCTTTACATCGCGACCGACTCGGCCCCGCTGGAGACGCAGACGTATGTCATTTGCTCGGACTACATCGACCTCGTGGGCGACTTTACCCTCCTCTATGAGTACGTGCGCTGTCTTTAAGTTCTCAAGCCCACTGACACAATCCACCGCAGGCCTTCCACCACATCCACGAACCACTCTAGATCGTCGTCCATCGGCTCACGCGCGTTCGCTCCGCTCTCCCGCCTCGACACCTCTCCCCGACCGCCCTCAGAAGCCTCGTCTTCCAGCACAACTCCGACGCCCTTCACAAAAGACCGGCGACTACCATCCAGTAAGGTCAAGCTCGGCACGGGCGCATCGATCGCGCAGTGGGGCATCAACGCGTTCGTGGCTCCCTCGCTTGGCTCCGTGGGGGGCGCTCGGTACTGACGTACGAACTTTCGCACAGGAACCTGTCGCTCGTGGCGCTTGTGCGACCGCATATGATGGACCAGCACTCGGCGCTCATCGACTACAACGTCGCCGCGTTTCGCGATGCCGTCCAGGCCATCTTCGCGGTTGAGCTCGAGGGTGGGGCGGTCTGAGATCTGAGCTCGCGAGCGCGTCGCTGCCCACTTCCTTGCATTGAAACGGACTGTACGTTTTCGCATCACTCCGTGGGTCCTGCGCCTCGCAAACTTCCGGGCGGGCGACAACCTCCGTGATCACCGCGACGCTGGCTCCAGAACGCAAAGGACCCGCTCACGCGCGATTCACAATCAATGACGCCCGTGTAACCTCTACCCAATAGTCTACTCGGCTCCAGCCGCGTGCTACACGCCGCACGCGCTGCCTCTAACGGCGTGGCGTTCGCCACTGACTGCCCGTTTCGGCACACCCGCGCCGGATACTCTCGATCCTCGCCGTTACGCGAGCCTCCGACCGCCGCGCCAACAAGTGTTTGTTGGCTTGACATCACCCGCGACCCGCTTGCGACCCTGGCGCGGGCGGGCAAGGGCCCAGCATGGCGCCGGTCGCACTCTCTGAGACTCGTGAGCTCAGGCGCTCCGCGGCTCGTTCAGTGCGTCCTCCTGACGCCCCTCTAGCCCCTGCTGAGAGAGTTTCCTGGTTTTTACCCACTCAGATCCGCATACGGTGTCGATACTCGTGGCCAAACCAGGTGTGGATGGGCTGTGGCCGCGGCCGCAACGCCGCAACGACCGCGTCTTCGCCTCGCGGGTCAGGCCTCAGGCTCGATCGCCGCGATCAGAGTCATGAGACAGCTTTCGTTGAGGCAGCTCGGGATCATTAGAACAATTTCCTGTCGGGTAGGAAACACCGAGCCTGCGAAGCATTGAGCGCGCACCCCTCTCGCGCGCTGCTACCTACGGCCCGGGCCCACGGATGGTTGATGTCTTCGGGTTGACCCGCGACCCTCGACAAGACCCACTGTCTGGACCTTTGAAGCTATGAGACATTCTTAAAATCATTACTGTGCCACTGAACAACCTGCGAGCAACTATCGACCCTCCCAATCCCAACATGCGATCCCTCAGACCTCGACGACCTTGGTGGTGTCGAAGTCGTCTTTCTCCGAGTCGCCCAGGGAGCCGCTCCTGGCGTGTCCGTATCCCGGTACACGTCCCTCTAAAACGTCGATGGCGAGAACGGCCTCGGCGACCAAGCTCCCGTGGTCCGGGAAGAGCTTGCTAAGAATGACGCTGATCATTCATGTCAGCACAAGTGCTAGAGAAGACCTGCAGGTTCACGTACTGCACGGTGGAGGCCACAACCATGCCGAAGATGCACGCAATCTACGCGCAGTGGTGGTGTCAGCTCGGGTCGCGGCACGCCAACTCCGCGCAGACGCACGGCGTAAAGGTACTTGACGTTGCCAATGTCGATGGAAGAGTTGAGCGCATTGATCATGCCCTACCGTTGTGTCCGTGTTCATCAGTTTCTGCCTTGCATTGGGAGGAGCTCGCAACGCACCGGAAGGTTGGGCCCAATGCTAACAACGAGTGCAACAAGCGCCCGCCAGTTGACACCCCAGGTATAGCGATAGATGCCAGAGGGATCGTAGAGCTCAGGAACGTTGTATTTCTGTTGAACCAGCGTCAGTGATCAATCAGCCTTCGCGGCGCTCGCCGACTGACCTGCTTCTTGACAATCTGGAGATCGGCGTGAGCGACTTGTTCGGCGTTAAAAAGGTCTGCAGAGCCCACCCAGAAGTCTGCGCAAAGAATGGCGGCAATTGGAGCGAGCACAATGGCGTACGAGCTCATGAAGGAGATAAAGGACCCGGCTGAGCCGAGCACTTTCCAGGGAACTGCATGCACAAGGCCAGGATCAGTCGCCCGCCAGATAGCAAACTATGCAAGCGCATACCAAATGCCCAAACTCCAACAATCACGGCGAACATCTGGCCGCGGAAGATGTTCTGAAGCAAAACAGAGTCTCGTGAGCTGCCGCGCCGACATCTGGTGGCGAGAGGTGTGCTTACCACCCAGCGTGGAAAGAGCGTAGTTAGATCATTCGCCGAGCTGATACTGTTAGCCGTGCTAGAGAACAGGTTTCGAACATTAGAAGTGACGGCGACGGTATCCAGAGTGGTGACGAACATGTTCGTGCCTGCGCAAAGGCGGGATCAGTGTCCGTTGAACCAGTACACGTGCACCGTAGGATGTATGACTAACCCATGTTTCCAAGCTGGACATAGGGTGTGGTCAGTCTCTGAGCAAGCGCGGTGACTTGAAGCGCACTCACAGCCCAAGCAGCCGCACAGAAGAAAGCGGCGGCACGACCTCCCTTCGACCCCTCCCACTTGTCGATGATGTCGAACGGCTGCCACAGAATCTCTCCATAGATCGCCAGGGTCATGTTAGACCTGCGTGAGACGTCAGCCTCGACGATGTGAGTGTGCGGCCGTAGTAAAACTTGCGCAATTGCCCCGAAAAGCGAAGTCAGACACCAAAGCATAGGAATGAACACGATCTGGAGTGTAGCGCTGGTCTCCTTCTTCGAGTACCTGCGAGCGACCGGTCAGCCTGATGCTCGCGCCTAGATGCAGCACGCCATCAACCTCGAGAAGTCTCCGATGTTGCAACCCAGGGTCGACCAGGTCGAAATGCAAGCATTGACCGCAGTCATGAACGCGTAGTAGCCTTGCAGGCCGTGCAGTGAGGATGACGCCTTGAGGACCTCGGAAGCTTGGTCACCAGCCTTGTGAATAGACCTGTAGGTGAACAATCAGGGCCAGCTTCTGCATAGCAGCACTTCGACTTTCCAGCCCATCATAGCTATCGCAGCAATCGGCACGGTGACCGCCTTTGCGATGAATAGCGGCCTGAGGTTGCTCGGGTGCATCAGAGTCAAGGGGAATTGGATCAGCCAAAACCTGTTCGCAGGTGTGTCAGCGCTGTCGCGAGACACTCTGGAAAGCCCGCGATGGGAACGAACAAAAAGAAGCAAAGCATTCCTTGGCTGGTTGTGCCGGAGGAGGCCGGCAAATGATTGGGCAGGTTGCGGAAGGAGGGCCAGATGGCGATGAGCATGAGCTTGACTCCCGTGCCTCCCTGGTACGTGTTGATGGAGAACCAGAACCACGCGATGACCTAGAAGATGCTTTAGCGAAGGGGGAAACGGCTGCAAAGGAAGATCCAAATTACCATGCGAGAGACGACTGCGAATCGACTGAGGTTATAACCAAAGGCCGCGCGCGAGGTGACCTTGAAAGTTGCACGCCCTCAGCTGCCCGCATCAAAACGTACGGCATGCAATCCTCAGACTCACAGCGAACGGGGTGTGGAGGCGCGCTCCGATGATTCCATTTAAGACGACAACTCCGCTGAGGAGCACTCCTCCGACGAACACTGCACAGCTCAAGCATTAGGTATTGTGCACAGAGCTAGTGCTAGTTTCACAAGCGAGACGAGGTACCTGCCAACATCGACTCCCACCAAGTGAGGCCAAGCGAGACAAACGAGCTGACTTGCGACCAGGAGCCAGCGTTGACCAAATCGGACATCCAGTAAGCACTGTGGATTCCTGAATCAGTCCCATGTTGTTGAAAAGCCACGAGGCAACTCACAGAAAGGTCATCGTCGTCCATGTCCACTGCTCCCGCTGAACTGGTTCTGTGGCGGAGCGGGAAGGGCATCAGCATCGCTCCTGCAACCAACTTCGACCGCGATCGCACCCATGTCTGCGTTGCTGTAAACATGCTGTAGGAGAGTGACGAGCGGAGGATCAGCAGGCGCGCAAGGCGGCTCGACAGCAAAACCCACCTCGGGAGCAAATGCGGAGTCCGTCTTCTCCAGCTCCCACGCACCGAGGCTCGTGGCCTTCTCCTTTGCAGTGTAACGACTCGTCATTGTCCTGGGTCAGACGAGTCCAGTTGGTGGGAGGACGGAGGAGGTGAGGGCGGTTAGATAAGAACCGCGAGACGCAGGAACTGCGAGGCGCCTCTCGGCCACACCCAGCCGCCGCTCGAGTCCGTCCTTGCGCGGTTGCCACGCGCAGGCGGTAACCCGGCGGTCCAGAGCGCGCAAAGGGCGTGGCTGAGACCCCCCGCAATCAGGATAAGAGAAATGCATCAAGCGGGGCTCACGGGTCGGCCGACATCTCAGCCTTGGTCTTCATCGTCGTGCAAGACCTGGTGAGGACAAGAGAGCGATCGGGAGGGCGGCAAGAGGAAGAGAGACGAGCGCGAGCCATCCGCGAGGTCGTGTGCGTCCGAGATCCCGAGTCGGCACACCGCGCCCCGCTGCGGCCTTATCAACTTGGCCCTCGGACGAAGTATCGCGAATCCTTTGGTATCTGTGCCAATCAGCGTGTGCCCAGACTGGCGGTCGAAGACAGGTGTGGAGTGCCACAGCTCGGCCGACCCGCCCTCCGCTCCATGACCCCGAGTGAGCGCTAGTGAGCCCTCATCAGGCGCGATACGGTCTGCGCACGGACCCCTCCCCGCGTTCGCCGTTTGTCGCCGTCGCGGATAAGGCGGACGATGGTGCATTGGCGCACGCGTCGGCTGAGCATCATGCGGCAGTTCAGTGATTTGGAGCTTGTATCGTACACAATACATAGGTACCGTGAGCCGTGACCCTCGTTGAGCTGAGCAGCGATGGATCCGGACTTTGGGACTTCGCGGGTCAGGGTGGCGTTTGGCACTCTCTCGTGCTCCTCTCCGGTCTCAGAGGAGACCTGCCCACAGCAACTCGACCTCAGGATTAAACAAAACGCGACTTGTCAAGATTTGATCGACTGTCGGAGTGTCGCTGCTCTAGCACCGACACGCCGCTTGCGAAGCTCAAGCGTTTGCCAAAGAAAACAAGTGTATGTTCAAGATCTACCTCTAAGGTTCTAGTCTGAGGGTTTAATATATACAGTAGCGCTCCTGCTCGTCGTGCTTCAGCTCCAGATGCCCTTCTTCGCCCCCTCCGTTTCGCGGCCGAGCGCGACAACCGGCGCTGACCATCCTCCCATCCACGGCGCCTTGCTTGCGCGGGCGTTCGGTGCGCCCGAGAGGTTAACCGTTCCGTTCCAGGGTGCCGGAGAGGTGGCGGGCGCGACGTTGCTGCCCCAGACCGATTTCGACGGCGCGTTCACGCGGCTGCCCCAGATGGACGGCGGCGAGCGGGATTTGGGTGGCGTGCGCGTGGCGACAGAGTTTTGTGACGAGTACGGAGGTGGGGCGAAGGAATTTTCGGTGGAAGAGGAGGTTGGACTGGCGTTGGACGGCGCGGTGTAAGCTGGGGGTGCGGCGGTCATGGCTGGAGAGGTTGGCGCTAGCTTGGGATTTGTCTGGGGAAGGCGGGGGGGATGGTGGAGAGATGTGTGGAGAGAAGGGAAGAGAGAGAGAGATGGCCTAAAAAAAAGCACGCCAAGTCTTCGCGTTCAAACCAGGCGATGTCATCATCGACGCGAAGGAAGGGGCCGCCCCTCACTCACCCGACCGCACGGTTGGTTCAGGTCCCGAGCCGCGCCGCCAAACCTCCCCATCCATTCGTGCTGAATCGTGGTCACAGGGCCTCGGTGTGAGCTGGCGTGCTTGGTGAGCCCCATCAGGTGGCCATCCCCGAGGTGCGCCTGCTGACCGCCACCACCCGAGGCGAGGGTCGGGTCGCGGCGTCGAGCAGGGAGCGGGGTCCTCCGTTCAGGAGGTTTGCGTCTCCCCTCGTTGCAATTCGCATGTGATACACGTCGTAGCAGCAATTACCACCCCCAATCCACAATCCAGGCGCCGTAGAATGAGCGAGGGGGGAGATGAAGCTTGCCCGTACCTGTCCGAGGATCGGGGCCGCCGGCTGCGAGCGGTTCAGCCTTCGTACGTCACGCCCGCTAGACCGCCATCGTGTTTGGGCGAGATCGCATACTTCCGCTCAAGATGAGGCAGGCGCAAGTTCCCTCACCCGATACATAGGCGCGCCGTCGCGCACGAACGCTTGCGCCAGCCGCGAACTTGTGCGGCGGCGTCGTCGGGCCGATGAGCTGGACCGCCACGCTGAGCTTCATCCGCTCCGTAGAGAGCTTTGGAAGAGACACGGTAGGCTTGCATGTGCGCACTGCGTCAGTTCGCCTTAGCCCTCTTCGAGCCGCCAGCCGCCGAGCCCTTGCCCGACGCCTTCGCGTCGTCTCTCCCGCGCTTCGCCTTGTCCTTCTTGCCCGCGCTCGGGGTGGCCTGCTCCTCCGCCTTGATAAACTCCTCGACTTCCTCCTTTGCGGCGTGCAGGATCCGCTTCTCGCCGAGGCGCACCTGGACCGCCATCTTCTTTCGCGGCGGCAGCGTGCTCGCGACCGCCATGAGCTGCTCGTCCTCCTACAATCCACAAAGCGCATCAGTTGTTGCCCACGTTGAATCAGTGGAGAAGGCGTACCTCGATCGAGGTTTTGTACAGCGCCGCTCGTCGTGTGAGGAGCTTGACGGCCCACTTTGCGACGTCGACGTCCATCTTTGGTCGGGGCGGGGTGTCCTTCTTCTTTTGCTTCTCGAGCTCGGCGGGGGAGAGAAGGAAAGTGCGGAGGGAGGCGATGAGCTCGGGCGAGAGTTCCGCGCTGACGGGGATCGAGAACGTGCTGCGACGAGTGTGGAGGCGAGGGTCAGCTTCGCAATCGGATAATGCAAGTACACAGCTGTGCGCACTCGTCGAGACCAGCCTCGAGCAGCCACTCGGCCCGGGCCTCTCCCTCCTCCTCGGTCGTTTGGCCCGCCTCGACGAACATCTCGACGACGCTCTCGAGCCCAAGCTCGACCTCGTCCGCGGCGTTGTCGTCGTCGACGTGACCATATCGGCGGAGAAGGTCCGCGTTGGGTGGGTCGGCGTAGGTGTTGAAGATTTGGGAGCCGGCGGCGATGAAGGCCGTCGACATCATGTTGAGCGTGAGCGGTTCGTAGAAGAGGCGTGCCTGCAACAACCGGACAGAGTCAGTGGAAATCCAATCGCCAAAAAAAAGAGGGGGCAGGGGATCAGCTCACATTGTCGCAGCCCGACTTTGCGTTCAAAATGTCCGCGAGCGGGACCATCGCGACGTCGCCGACGTCCTCCTTCTCCTCGTCCTCGTCGTCGCTGTCGTCCTCGTCGCTGTCGTCCCCCGCGATGCCCGACTCGACGTGGAAGCTGCGACTCAGGATCAAAGTTCCACAGTAGTGGAACATGTCGAGGCCGAACCGCTCCCGCAGCGCGTCCTCGCCGCCGCCGCCGGGCATGAGGACGTTGCGGTGCTTAAGCACGAACGGCCAGACGACGTCCTTCCACTCGGCCTCAGCCTCGTCGCGCCCCACCTTCCCGAGGACGGTGCTGCCCTCGAGCTCGGCGAGCTCGGCGTCGGACCAGAACATGAGCGAGTTGAACGAGTCGGGCGCAGGAAGCAGCGCAAAGTACGGCGCCCACGACGGCGGGGTCGTAGCGGGAGTTGGGGTGCGGGAGCGCTCGTACATCATGATGAGGATCAGCGGCGACCACCCGCCGAGCGCGGACCACTCGTCCGCGGGGAGCAGCGTCGGCAGGAGCGACGTGCTGGTCGTCACGAGCAGCGAGCGCGGGAGGGCGAAGATGACTGTTTCTGGCTGCGACGCCACGCGTGTGAGCTGTTGAAGGCTCGAGCCGCGCTCGTCGGGACCCACCTGGATGTCGCCGGTCGCTACCAATCCCCGTCCCATGCCTTCAAACGGCGCCAACGCGACATCGGGGCAGATGACGGTGCCGTGCGTCGTCAGCCAGCTAGTAAATTCCTGTTCGGCTGAGCTCATCGTGGCGAGTCGAGGTGTGTGTAGCTGTCGCAAGCGCGCTCGCGAGCGGCGAAGTTTCTGTGGCCGGCTGCTGCGGGTGGACCGTGCTCAATCTCGCTCATCGCCTGGTGTCCCAGATGTAATCTCAAAGGCCGCACTTGAACGATGCCACGGAATGACTAGGAGGGTTAAGAAGGAAGAAAGAGACCACCGGACGAGTCGGGTGGGGTGTTGGAACTCCAAACTTATCACCAGCTACCCAGCGTCTCTGCGTCGTTACGATCAACCGAGAGCAAGTTCAACGCAAAGGTCACACACAGCACACCAATGCTGGAATTTCGACGATGATGTGAAGATGGTGAGAATTACGAGGAGGATGAGCCGTCCGAGCGCGAGGATGACGGCAAAGTTCACGCGAACCCGCCCTTCCTACGAAGGCCCTGCTCCGGCAAAGTGTGAGCCTCATGGAACGAACCTGACACCCATCTATCTCGTGCCCCGATCGCCTGCACCGCGGCTCTAAAACTGGCGAGCCGGCTCATCGAAGAGCTGGAGCAGGCGATGGGCGGAGGGGGCGCAGGCCAGAATAAGGATCCTGATTCGCTCTCCGATTCGACGTGTCCGACGTGAACTTCACTCTGTAGGGGCTACGCGGAGGTAGAGAGAGATGAAGTCCTCTTGTGGGTCGGCGTCTCGGGTTGTGTGTCCTGCGTTGGGGCCACATGGCGGGCGACATGGGCCGTGCGAGGAGATCAGCGAGCACGAGGGGAGCGACCCGGCAGTCCGGAGGCAGGCTGCTCAGCTTGGAGAAGCGCTGAAGGACGTCCTTGAGGACCCGATTCTTTTCGAACGCGCGCCTGGTGGTTGCCAAGTGAGAGCGCGTTCATCGTTTCAGCCCGGCTGACGGGTGCTGCTCGACGACAGGAGGCACTGGCGGCCTGACCCTGCGTACCGAGGAAGCCTGTCAAAATCCACATGGACAACCTGGGTCGGCGAACTCACCTGGCAATCCTGCGCCGCAAGACGTCCTCGAGCCACCGCTCGAGGATGAACCCGACCCTGCGCTCCTCCCGCTTCGCGCCCCACACGTCTTTCGCCACCTCTTCCTCACCCATCGCGCGCACTCGGACCCCGGGCTCGCTCCCCGTCGGCGAGAACTCGAGTCGGTACACGGGCCATTTGGCGAGCTCGGCGTCGTCGTCGATGACCTTGGCCGCGTCGAACCGGGCCTGGAATGCCTTGGTCGCCGGCGCGGAGGAGATCTGGGTGAAGAGGAACGAGAGAAGCGTTCGCGCCGAGGCGAGGCAGGCGAGCGGGTCCCAGGCGTGGGGCTTGCCGCGCACTCTGTTGGGTGGCGGGGCGTCAGTGTTGGAGCCCAAGCTCAGGCGGAGAACGAAGGCGCACAATCGCGGGATCTCGAGCGTCTTGAAAGGTTGAAGAGCAGTGAGCTGCCCTTGGCGGGTGCGGAAGCCGACAATGACTCGAGGAACGCCGAGAAGGACTGCGAACGGCCCGGCGTAAGCGAGCGCCCGAGCCGTCAAGTGCTACCGGCGAACATGACTGCACGTAGTGCTTCAAGAGTTTCTGCCTGCGGGGGAAAAGGGATGAATTCCTCTCCGCGCCGCGCTCATGTTGCGAAGTCACGCACCTCTCGAACATCATCTCGTCCCGCGGACTCCCGATCACGATGTTGGTCTTGAGCTCGACAAAGTCGTTTGTGGTGACGTTCGCCATCTTGGCGGTCGGAAGGACGCAGTCAACCTCGCCACCAAGGATGGCGCGGAAGCCGCCGAGGTTCGTCTTGACGACGCTGCACCACTGCACGTTGGTGTTGGGCGGCGAGAACGTCGGCGGGGCTGGCGGAGAGGATGGCGCCACGGTGGAAAACGCTTCGAAGGAGTAGCCGTAGTACGACTGAAGCTTGTAGGACGACTCGGACGCGGCCTTCTTTGCAATCTTGGAAGGCGACTTGGCCTCCTCGAGGTAGAGTGTGCCCTGTG
>ERZ1463038.309-NODE-309-length-16164-cov-23.318518_pt1 | contig 16164 bp, 12 predicted proteins | sample MGYA00564479_ERZ1463038 | MGnify/ENA primary metagenome ERZ1463038 (study PRJEB39244, sample SAMEA3635134) | Helicobacter pylori | study: EMG produced TPA metagenomics assembly of PRJEB11511 data set (Assembly of a 5300-year-old Helicobacter pylori...
TGGAGCTGAACCGTAACCCGCAGAACTACTTCGCCGAAGTCGAACAGGCCGCGTTGCGCATGGGTCTGATCAAGCACCTGGACGAAGCCGCCCTGCGTCAACACACGCCGAAGGTGGCCTTCGTGGCTAAGCCTGCGGACTATGTGGCCTCCAGCGGCAAGGCGATCAAGGCCGGCGATATCGACCTGCTGGTGCGTGCCTTGTCCATGGGCAAGTTGCACCACGCGATGATGGGCACCGCAGCGGTCGCGATCGGCACGGCCGCAGCGATTTCCGGAACCTTGGTCAACCTCGCGGCGGGCGGCGTGGAGCGTAATGCGGTGCGCTTCGGGCATCCGTCCGGCACCTTGCGTGTCGGCGCCGAAGCCACCCAGGTGAACGGCGAATGGGTGGTGAAGAAGGCCATCATGAGCCGCAGTGCTCGGGTGTTGATGGAAGGCTTCGTGCGCGTGCCCGGCGACGCGTTCTAAAACCCAGCACCAATCCCCTGTGGGAGGGGGCTTGCCCCCGATAGCGGTGTGCCAGTCGACACATTCGTTAACTGACCCGCCGTCATCGGGGGCAAGCCCCTCCCACAAGGGATCTCTATTCCCAGGCAGGCATCCAAGATCTGCTTCCAGTAACCGTGAGCCCGAGGACTGACCCCCACCCACTTTGGAGAACAGCCATGAGCGCCAACGTCGACCAGAACAACCGTCCCGACTACGACCAGGTCCTGCAGGACATCGCTGACTACGTCCTCAACTACCGGATCGACTCGCCGGACGCGCTGGACACCGCCCGCAACTGCCTGATGGACACCCTCGGTTGCGGCCTGCTGGCGCTGCGGTTCCCGGAATGCACCAAGCACCTGGGGCCGCTGGTCGAGGGCACGGTGGTGCCGTTCGGCGCGCGGGTGCCGGGCACATCGTTCCGGCTGGACCCGGTCAAGGCCGCCTGGGACATTGGTTGCATCGTGCGCTGGCTCGACTACAACGACACCTGGCTCGCCGCCGAATGGGGCCACCCCTCGGATAACCTTGGCGGCATCCTCGCCGTGGCCGACCATCTCTCGCAACAACGCGTGGCTAACGGCGACGCGCCGCTGACCATGCGCGCAGTGCTGGAAGCGATGATCATGGCCCACGAGATCCAAGGTGTGATTGCCCTGGAAAACTCCTTCAACCGCGTCGGCCTCGACCATGTGCTGCTGGTGAAAGTCGCCTCCACGGCGGTAACCGCCAAGCTGATGGGCGCCAACCGCGAACAGCTGCTTTCGGCGCTGTCTCACGCCTTTGTCGATGGTCAGGCATTGCGCACCTACCGGCACGCGCCGAACGCCGGTTCGCGCAAATCCTGGGCGGCGGGCGATGCCTCCAGTCGCGGCGTGCGCCTGGCGGACATCGCGCTGCGTGGCGAGATGGGCATTCCCGGCGTGTTGAGTGCGCCGCAATGGGGCTTCTACGACGTGCTGTTCAGCCACACCAACAAGGACTTGGCGCTCAAGCCCGAAGACAAGCGCACGTTCAGCTTGTCCCAACCCTACGGCACCTATGTGATGGAAAACGTGCTGTTCAAGATCAGTTTCCCCGCCGAGTTCCACGCGCAAACCGCCTGCGAAGCGGCAGTGACCTTGCACCCGCAGGTTGTCGATCGCCTGCATGACATCGAACGCATCGTGATCACCACCCATGAGTCGGCGATTCGCATCATTTCCAAGGTCGGGAAGTTGGCCAACGCTGCTGACCGCGACCACTGCCTGCAATACATGACCGCCGTGCCCCTGGCCTTCGGTAACCTGGTGGCCGAGCAGTACGAAGATGAATTCCACGCCGCGCACCTGATCATCGACGAGCTGCGCGAAAAGATGGTGATCGTCGAAGAACCGCGCTACAGCCGTGAGTACCTGGAGGCTGATAAACGCTCCATCGCCAACGCGGTGCAGGTGTTCTTCAACGATGGCACCCACACCGAGCAGGTGGCGGTGGAATACCCGATTGGGCACCGCCGTCGCCGGGTGGACGGCATTCCGTTGCTGGAAGACAAGTTCAAGGCCAACCTGGCCACGCGTTTTACTGCCCAGCGCAGTGCCGGGATTTTTGCGTTGTGCAAGGATCAGGCGCGGCTTGAAGCGACGCCGGTGAATCGCTTTGTGGATTTATGGGTGATATGAAGGTGTCGCTGTTGCGCACGTTCCTGAACGCTAGGTTTTGACGCCGACACACCTTGCGATTCATGCGTCCTACATCTCAGGAACCGTTTTCAGATAGAAACCAATCAGGTGTCAGATGCCCTGCAGGCGCGGGTCATCTGGCAAGCAATGCTTGCGAATAAACACCTGAATCTGAGAAGGCGCTTTTATGACTAGCATAAACAATCGACAGCCAACGCCCTACACCGTCGGCTATGAAATGTCCCCGAAGCCCACGCCCATTCGCGGTGAAGACAGTGCCAAGGCGTCTGGCAATTCCAGCTCCCAGCCTTCTTCGGGGCCTTCCCGTCAGCCTATGAATGCGCCGCAGCTAGCCCATCGGGGTCTGGCCAACGCGTCGACTGCCGCAAAAAACGCCGTACCCGATCATCTACAACAGCTCGCTGGCCAGAATAAACAATTAAACGAAAAATATGATCAGATGGTCGCTAAGCTCGCGCCGCAAATCATGAAGCTCCAGGCGCAAGTAAACCAGCTCACTCAGTACCACAATGCGAAGACAACCCCTGGAAACGAGGCTGCTCCGTCGAACCCAAGTACTCGTGGTGGCCCGGCGGCGCAGCAGAACAGCAAGTCGCCTGACGCGCGCGCCCCTGCAGAAAATACACAAGCGTCCGGGCGCGATGCACCTCCCAGCCTTGAGCGGTTGACTGCCAACAATAAGCTCCTGAGCGATAAGCTCGATCAGTTGGAATCCCGGTTTAGTTCGACAGTTAAAGCGCTTCAAGGCCAGATTGGTGATTTGACTAAGAAGTTGGGCGGGGCAGATACCCCTGAAACCCGCACGCCTCCCGCGACACCAGGCGCAGGCAACGGCAAGCAGGCTGCGGCGAATAACATGCCGGCCAAAGATGCACCTAATGCCAACCAAGGCGCCGCATCGGGTAAGGCGAGCCCAGGTGCGGCGTCGGGTCAAGCCAACCAAGGCGCGGCGTCGGGTAAGGCGAGCCCAGGTGCAGCATCGGGTCAAGCCAACCAAGGTGCGGCGTCAGGCCAGTCCAACCAAGCCAAACCGGCGGCGCAGTCCAGCGAAAGTAAGCCGTCGGCCCGGTCTGATGAATCAAGCCAGACGCCTCGTACCCTCGACGATCTTGCACGCGACAATGAGCAACTTCGTGCGCGCCTCGATCACATGATGGCTGAGTTCACCAAGATGATTTCCCAACTGCAACAGCAAATTGAGCGACTGAGTAACCAGATCAATTCGCTGAAGGGTTAAGGTCAGCGATGAAAAACGGGTCAATGTGGGCGCCTGCACCCGCATCGACCCTGTTCCGCTGGACATTCATTCAAAGCGCAAAATAACCCGACGGTTATGCTTGCTCTTCTTCTCGATCTTCTCGCAAAACACCCGACCGATTTCTTCAGTGTTGATCACATGGGTGCCGCCGCAAGGCTGGATATCGACCCCGGCAATTTCAATCACTCGCACTGAGCTTTGGATCACTGGCGGAGCCACCGCCTGGGTGCGGGTGATCTGCAGTAGGGTTGCGTACTCTGACGCGGGCATCGCCAGGGTTTGCACCTGATGGGCCTGTTCGATCAGCGCGTTGAGGTCGCGGGTGATGCTGTCCTTGTCCAGGGTCATTTCCGGCAGATCGAAATCCAGTCGTCCCTTGTCGGCGCTGATACTGCAGCCGGTGACCGGGGCGTCGATGATCGAGCACAGCAAGTGCAGGCAAGTGTGCATTTTCATGTGCTGGTAACGCCGGTCCCAATCGAGGCTGGCGTCCACTTGCACCCCAGCGCTCAACTGCTCGGGACAGTGTTCCACCTGGTGCCATATGATCGAGCGCTGCACCGGGTCGCGCACCGTGCCGACGATGTCGACGCACGTGCCGTCGGCCAGGGTGAAGTGGCCGGTGTCACCGGGTTGCCCGCCGCCGGTGGGGTAGAACAGCGTGTGCTCCAGGGCGATGCCGTATTCGCTGACGGCAATCACCCGGGCGCTGAAGGCATTCTGGTAGGGCGCGCTGTCAAACAGCGCCAGGGTTTCCATGGTGTGCACAGACATGTTCAACCTCCGACAATCAATGGGCTGGCTTGCAGCAGGTGACGCACCATTGCGCTCAAGCCAGGGGGGGAAAGCAGGGTGATTTCAAATTCCGGCCCGCAGACTTTCAGGTTCAGCGGCAGGCGTGGCAGGCGGTCGGCCATTTCGATGCGGCGCAGGCGAAATTGCAGGTGATGGCGTTCTTTCACCGTGGGTTCCAGCATCAGCCCCTGCAACGGGTGAAAGTCCGCGTCCAGCACCGTGACCTTGTGGCTGGTGCTGATCTCGCCGACCACGTGCAGGCGCTCATCAAGGGCGAAGGCGCCGAGGTAGCTGCTGTGCTCCGATTCGTCGTTCTTTTGCAATTGGATCTGGTTGACCACCTTGACCTTGGTTCCCGCCGGCACGTCCTGGGTGATCACGCACGCTGGGCTGATAAACACGTTGTCGCCGATCTGCACGTAGCCCAACACGCGGGCGCCGGAGCCGATTTCGACGTTGTTGCCCAGGCGCGGGTGGCGCTTGCCGTCGGGGTTGTTGGCGATGCCACGGGCACCGAGGGTTACGCCGCAGAGGATGTAGCAGTCGTTGCCGATCTCGCAGGTTTCGCCGATCACTGTGCCGTAGCCGTGGTCGAGCACAAAGCGTCGACCGATGCGCGCTGCCGGGTGAATTTCGGCGCCGGAGAGGATCTTGCCCTGGTTGCTGAGCTTGAGGGCGATGCGCGAAAACATCCCGTTGGTCTGGTCGGGGAAATGCCACACCTGGTGCGCGAGGCGATAGAACAGCACCGCCTTGAACGAGGCATAGGACTCCAGGATCAACTCGCCACGCCCGCGCGACGCCGGGTCGCGGTAGGCGTAGGCAATCAGGTCCTCGGCTACTGCCTGGGCGGCGTTCTGGACCAGCGGCGCCAAGTGCGGCTCCAGTTGCTTCATTTGCGTGGGCGTGAGGGTTTTGATGAGGTGGGTAAGCAATTCATCGTGCAGATGTTGCATGTCGATAAAGCCGCCCATGGAGGCACCCCCGCATTCTGGATGGTTGGATAACCGGTTATTCGAAACTGGGCAGGTAGCTGTCGGCATTGTCGTAGACCATGGTCAACACCACCGTTTCGGGCGGTAACTCGGGGGCGAGCTTGGCGATGGCCACCATATTGGCGGCCGAGGACAGGCCCAGGCTGATGGCGTCGGTGCGCATGATCCGTTTCATCATGTCGAGGCATTCCTCACGCGACACCTTGAGCATGCCGTCCAGCACGTCCAGGTTGAGGATGCTCGGGATCAAGCCGATCGACAGGCCCTGGATATGGTGCGGTGCGTGCTGGTTTTTCAGCAGGTCGCATTCCTCCGGCTCCACACCCATCACGCGCAGGGTCGGCCAGGCGGCTTTGAGGGTCTCGCCGATGCCGGTGATATGGCCGCCGGTGCCGATGCCGCTGACGAAGTAATCCACACGCTGCTCACCGAAGGCGCGCAGGATTTCCGGCGCGGTGGTGTCGCGGTGGGTCTGTGGGTTGGCACCGTTGCGTTGCTGGTTGAGCATCACGTAGCTAGGGTTTTCCAGCTGCAACTCCATGCACTTTTCGCCGTGGGAATTGTTGCCGAGGCGGCTGTCCGACAGCACCACCTTGGCGCCGTACAGGCGCAGCAGTTTCTGCTTTTCGGGGCTGTAGTTATCGGGGATCACCAGCACCACTTTGTAGCCGAGCACGTTGCCGGCCATCACCAGGCCAATGCCGGTGTTGCCGCCGCTGGGTTCGATAATGGTTTGCCCGGCGTCGCGCATCAGCACGCCGCGGCGCTCGGCGTCGAGGATCATGCCCAAGGCGATGCGTGCCTTATGGCTGCCACCGGGGTTGAGGGATTCCAGTTTGGCGTAGACCTCGATGCCAAGGTCTTCGGAAAACTGCGCCAGGCGCACGATCGGTGTGTGACCGATGGCGTCGAGAATTGAGTTATGCAACATCAGGTCGTTACCCAGGGCCGTGATCAGTACAAAGGCATGTCGGGTTCGACGTCGCGAACCCAGTGTTTCATGCCGCCTTGCAGAACTTTGGTGTTGGCGAAGCCGGCTGCCAGCAGGGTGCTGGCCGCTTGCTCGGCGCGGGTTCCGGCGTAACAGATCAGGTAGTGGGTGTTGTCTCGACTGAGGTTGTCGAGCTGGCCGTCCAGTTCGGCGAGGGGGATATGCACCACGCCCGGCAATTTGCAGACCTCCAGCTCGCTCGCGTCGCGCACATCCAGCAGCACGTCGGCGCTGCTGTGGCGTTCGAGCAGTTGCTTGAGTACCTGAGGCTTGATGTAGCGCTCTTCGGCCAGGCTGGGTTTGCTCGGTATGGCGTCGGCGCAGACTGCGGGCGCCAGGGTTTCGCTATGGCGCAGTTCCGAGCAGCAAGGGCAGTCGGCGCGTCGCTTGAAACGGATCTCGCTGAATTTCATCGCCAGCGCATCGAAGCGCATCAGGCGACCGGACAAGGGTTCGCCGATGCCGATCAGCAATTTGATCGCCTCGGTGGCCTGGATCATCCCGACCACCCCCGGCAGCACGCCGATCACCCCGCCCGCGCTGCAATTAGGCGCCAGCTCCGCTGGGGGCGCCTGGGGAAACAGGCAGCGGTAGCAAGGCCCGCCCTTGTAGTTGAGCACGCTGATCTGTCCGTCGAAACGGTAGATGGCGCCATACACCAGGGGTTTACCCAACTGCACGCAGGCGTCGTTGACCAAGTAGCGCGTATCGAAATTATCGGTGCCGTCGATTATCAGGTCGTAGGCGCCGACCAGTTCCAGAGCGTTGTCGGCGGTCAGCGCGGTGTCGTGGGCGTTGATCTGGATGTGGCTGTTGAGGTCTTGCAAGCGTTGCTTGGCGGACGCGACCTTGGACATGCCCAAGGTGCTGTTGCCGTGGACGATCTGGCGTTGCAGGTTGCTGCTCTCGACTACATCGAAATCCACCAGCCCCAGGGTGCCGATGCCGGCCGCCGCCAGGTACAGGCTGATGGGCGAGCCCAGGCCACCGGTGCCGATGATCAGCACCTTGGCTTTTTTCAGCTTCAACTGACCTTCGCGACCGACGCCGGGCAGGGTGATATGGCGCACGTAACGCTGGACTTCTTCATTGCTCAGGCTGTCGACGTCGATGCCGCCGGAGGTGGCGAGCAGCACTTCGATCCTGGCCTTTTCCGGTAGCTGGTCGTCTGCGTTGATCAACGCTTCTTCGGCGGTAAACAGGAAGTGTTCCTTGAGCTGGTTGTTCTTTTCGTGAAACAGGTGCGCACGCAATTGCGGGTGGCTACTGCAGAGGTTTTCAATGACTTCGCGCAATGTCGATCCGGTGCCCTCAAGGGTCGATTCCGGCAGCTTGGCCACGCGAACCAGAATGTCGGGGAAAGAGACAGCGTTCATGGACAACTCCGTGTGCAGGTCGTTGAGCGGTTGAAGGGCGAAATGCTTGCTATCCCAGGCAAACAGCTTTGAGCCCAGGGCCCGGCCCTGGCGAACGTCCACCACCAGGTAGCTGACGGGGTAGATCGGCTCGCCCATGAACAGCGCCTTGTCCTGGTCTTCGTCGCTGAAATAGGCGCCGACGTCGGGGTGGGAGTGGTAGATCACCACCACCGGGTTGTCGCTGCGAAATGCTTTGTTCAGCAGCAGCGTGTCGGCCACTGAAAAGGTGTAGCCGTTGGCCGCGCTGCGCGGGTACATCTCGGGGTTCTTGCGGTGCAGCTCGTTCTGGATATTGCTGCCCAGGTACACGCTGCCGTCGGCGAAGACGAAGCCACAGCATTCTTCGGGGTAGCTGCGGCTGGCGTGGGCGTAGATCTGTTCCAGGGCTTCTGGGCGGAGGACGTCCATGTTTCTCTCGCGTTGCTGTGTGAGGGCCGGGAGGGTCAATTTTTCTTGGCCATGAGTTTTTCGATGGGCAACTTGGTGATCGCAAAACCGGCCAGCAGGATGGCCGAGTACAGCATGAGGTCGCGGGAAATCGCCACGCCTTCATACCAGGCGCCGATGATCACGGCGAACACCGGAAAGATGATGAACACGAACGAGAGGATGATCGGGCTGAGGCGCTTAAGCAGCATGAAATACACGATGAAACCACCCACCGACGCCACCAGGCCCAGGTAGAACAAGGCGCCCCACGAGCGCAGGGTGATGGCTTCGAAGGTCGGCGTTTCAAACCACAGGCCGGCGACGAACAGCATCAGCCCGGCGATTCCGATGGGCAGTGTGTTGTAAGTGATCACGCTGATGGCGCTGCCTTTTTGCTTGGTAATGACGTAGCACAAGGCATGCATGATTGCAGCGCTCAGAATCGCCAGTACCCCGAAGAACTCGGCGTGGTCCAGGTGCAGGCCCTGGCTCTTGATGATCATGTAAAGGCTGCCGAAGCCGATACCGATGCCGACCACCTGGGAAAAGTAGATGCGCTCGCGCAGGAACAGCGCTGAGAAAATCAGGATGAACACCGGCATGCAACTGAACAGCAGGGCAGTGAGGCCGGACGAGACATGCATCTCGCCGTAGTTGAGCAGGTAATAGGGCACGCTGAAGTAGGACAGGGTTACGAACACGAAGAACCAACGGCTTTCCCGGGGGAACAGGATCGGCTCGCGGCGCACCATGGCGAAACACAGGAACAGCGGGAACGCGATCAGAAAGCGCAGGCCGGCGGAGGTCAGCGGTGGCACGCTCTCCACGGCAATTTTGATACCCAGCCAGGTGGTGCCCCAACTCAGGCACACGATGAGAAACATCACGCTGGTCACCAGGCCGGCCAACCACTGTTTTTGAGTTTTTGTTTTTGCGGCGTTTTCGAGAACGGCGGACATTGGCATCGTTTATTACTTCCCTGAGCCGGAATTGAACTCTATATTGAACTTGTAATAAGTTATTTTTTTCGGCGATTGAACCCGTAAAAGCACACTATTAGGGCGAAAGATGGCTGTCAAAACAAATATTGACATGGTGTCAATTATGCGTGAGGGGTTGTCCAACGGGCAGGGCGTTAAGTACAAGCGCCTATCCGATGTTATGGAACGGGGCATCCTCGAAGGCTTGATTGAACCGGGACGAAAACTACCGCCCCATAGGGTGCTTTCCGACAATTTGGGGGTGACCATCGGCACCATCAGCCGGGCCTACGGCGAGCTGGAACGTCTGGGGTTGGTGGTGGCGCGGGTCGGTGACGGCACGTTCGTGCGCAAGCGTGGGATGGAGCGTCAACGGGATGAAGGTTTTCGCAACTTCAGCGAGGAGCCGCGCCAGTACTTCGACATGAGCCGCAACATGCATATTCCGGGGCAGGAGACGGTGTTCCTGGCGCAGAGCTTCCAAACCCTGTCGACCAACGCCAAGTTTCTCCAGGACATCAGTGCCTATACGCCGGACGCTGGCCTGCCGCGTTACCGCGAAGCGGGCGCGCAGTGGCTGGTGCAGCGCGATTTTCATCCCATCCCAGAGCAGGTCATTTGCGTCAACGGCGGCCAGCATGGGTTGCTCTGCGCGATGATGGCGCTGCTGCGCGCAGGCGATACGGTGGTCACCGAGCAACTGACTTATCCCGGGCTGATCACTGCCGCGCGCATGCTCGGTGTGCGGCTGATCGGCCTGGAAATGGATGAAGAGGGTGTGTTGCCCGGGGCTCTGGATGAAGTCTGTCGCAATCACCGGGTTTCGGCCTTGTACTGCACGCCCACTATCCAGAACCCGACCACAGCGGTGTTATCGGTCGCACGCCGCGAGGCGCTGGTCAAAGTGTGTCGCGAACACAACCTGCTGATTCTTGAAGATGAAGCCCACGGTGTGCTGGTGGAAGACCGACCGCCGCCCCTCAGCTATTTCGCGCCCGAGCGTACGATTTTGATCAGCAGCTTGAGCAAAGCCGTGTCGGCGGGGCTGCGTGTTGGCTATGTGCATGCGCCGCCGGCATTGGTCAGTCGTATTTCGGCGGCGCTACGTTCGACCTGTTGGATGGCCACGCCGGTGACTCTGGAACTCGCCACCCAGTGGATCGAGAACGGCACGGCGGAATACCTGCTGCGCCAGCAAATCAACGAGATCAGTCGGCGCAAAGCCTTGGTGCAGGGCCTGTTGGTCGGCCTGGAATACCGCACGCACCTCAATAGCCCGCACTTCTGGATTGAAGTCCCGGAGCCTTGGCGTGCGTCGGAAATCGAGGCGGAACTCAAGCAGAATAATTACCTGATCGCCACCGCCGAGGCCTTTGCCGTGGGGCAGACAGCGGTGCCGCAGTTTATTCGGGCGAGTATTTGCAATACGTCGGGCGATGATCAGTTGTTGCGGGCGGGCTTTGATGCGCTGGCCACTGCACTGGGGCAGGGTGGCGGGCGGTTTCAGCTTTGAGCCACATGTCACAAGCCACAAGCAAAGAGCTGACGGGCTTTTACTTGCAGCTTGTGGCTGTTTTTACTTGAATCTGCGTTCTACGCCCTTTTCCACCAGAATTTTCGCCGAGATCTCTTCCACTGAGAAATGCGTGGAATTGATGTGCGCAATGTTCTCGCGACGGAACAGATTTTCCACTTCGCGCACTTCGAATTCGCACTGGGCATAGCTGGAGTAGCGGCTATTGGGCTTGCGCTCGTTGCGGATGGCTGTCAGGCGATCCGGGTCGATGGTCAGGCCGAACAGCTTATGTGCATGCGCGCGCAGGGCCGTCGGCAGTGTCAGGTGCTCCATGTCGTCTTCGGTCAGCGGATAGTTGGCCGCGCGGATGCCGAATTGCATAGCCATGTATAGACAGGTAGGGGTCTTGCCGCAGCGCGACACGCCGACCAGGATTATGTCGGCTTTGTCGTAGTAGTGGGTGCGGGCCCCATCATCGTTGTCGAGGGCGAAGTTCACCGCCTCGATACGTTCCATATAGTTGGAGTTATGCCCAATGGAATGGGACTTTCCGACGGAATAGGAGGAGTGCTCACTCAACTCTTGTTCCAGCGGCGCCAGGAAGCTCGAGAAAATGTCGATCATGAAACCATTGGAGGTTGCGAGGATCTCACGAATGTCTTGATTGACGATGGTGTCGAAAATGATCGGACGAAAGCCGTCTTTTTCTGCTGCCAGATTGATTTGTTGTACCATAGCCCGCGCTTTATCCGCGTTGTCGATATAAGGCCGCGTGAATTTGGCGAAGGTAACGTTTTCAAACTGCGCGAGCAGGCTTTGACCCAGAGTTTCGGCTGTGATGCCGGTGCCGTCGGAAATAAAGAAAGCAGATCGTTTCATTTGAGCCCTGGGCCTTAAGCTGATGGCGAATCTTGGATATGATAGGCGCGACTTTGCCGTCCCACATTGGGCCGCATTCTCACTTATTTTCCAGGTCCAGGCCACAAGCGCTGGCGAATGCTCCTACTGAGCCGCCGGCGTCCTGAGCTTTTCCAATACAGAAAGTGGAGAGATCACCTTGGTAGAGTACGTAGTTTCCCTCGATAAGCTCGGCGTCCATGATGTGGAGCACGTAGGGGGCAAGAACGCATCCCTCGGCGAGATGATCAGTAATCTTGCAGGCGCTGGTGTCTCGGTGCCAGGTGGTTTTGCCACCACTGCCCAGGCTTACCGTGATTTTCTCGAACAGAGCGGCCTCAACGCTCAGATCCACGCCGCGCTGGACGCTCTGGACGTCGATGACGTCAACGCCCTGGCCAAGACCGGCGCCCAGATCCGTGAGTGGATCATGGACGCCGAGTTTCCCGAGAAACTCAACGAAGAAATCCGTACCGCATTTGCCACGCTGTCGGCCGGCAATCCGGACATGGCAGTCGCTGTGCGCTCCTCGGCTACCGCCGAAGACTTGCCCGACGCCTCCTTTGCAGGCCAGCAGGAGACCTTCCTCAACATCCGCGGCGTGGAAAACGTGATCCGCGCAGCCAAGGAAGTGTTCGCTTCTCTGTTCAACGACCGCGCGATTTCCTACCGCGTACACCAAGGGTTCGACCACAAGCTGGTGGCCCTGTCTGCTGGCGTGCAGCGCATGGTGCGTTCGGAAACCGGCACCGCCGGTGTGATGTTCACCCTGGATACCGAATCGGGCTTTCGTGACGTCGTGTTCATCACTGGCGCCTACGGCCTGGGTGAAACCGTCGTACAAGGTGCGGTGAACCCGGACGAATTCTACGTGCATAAGCACACCCTTGAGGCTGGCCGTCCGGCCATCCTGCGCCGTAACCTGGGTAGCAAGGCCATCAAGATGATCTACGGCGACGAGGCCAAGGCCGGTCGCTCGGTGAAAACCGTTGATGTGGACAAGGCCGAACGCGCGCGTTTCTGCCTGAGCGACGCCGAAGTCAGCGAGTTGGCCAAGCAAGCGATGATCATCGAGAAGCACTACAAGTGCCCGATGGACATCGAGTGGGCCAAGGACGGTGACGACGGCAAGCTGTACATCGTGCAGGCCCGCCCGGAAACCGTGAAGAGCCGCACTTCGGCCAACGTCATGGAACGCTACCTGCTCAAGGAAACCGGCACTGTGCTGGTGGAAGGCCGCGCCATCGGTCAGCGCATCGGCGCCGGCAAGGTGCGGATCATCAAGGACGTGTCCGAGATGGATAAGGTGCAGCCAGGGGACGTACTGGTCTCCGACATGACCGACCCGGACTGGGAACCCGTGATGAAGCGCGCCAGCGCCATCGTCACCAACCGTGGCGGGCGTACCTGCCACGCGGCGATCATTGCCCGTGAACTGGGGATTCCTGCGGTAGTCGGTTGTGGCAATGCCACCCAACTGCTCAAGGATGGCCAGGGCGTGACCGTATCCTGCGCCGAAGGCGACACCGGCTTCATCTTCGAAGGCGAGCTGGGCTTCGACATCAAGCAAAACTCCATCGATGCGATGCCTGACCTGCCGTTCAAGATCATGATGAACGTCGGCAACCCGGACCGTGCCTTCGACTTCGCGCAATTGCCGAATGCCGGTGTGGGCCTGGCTCGCCTGGAATTCATCATCAACCGCATGATCGGCGTCCACCCCAAGGCCCTGTTGAACTACGACGGCCTGCCGCCGGAAATCAAGGACAGCGTCGACAAGCGCATCGCCGGCTACAACGACCCGGTGGGCTTCTATGTCGAGAAGCTGGTGGAAGGCATCAGCACCCTGGCTGCAGCGTTCTACCCGAAAAAGGTCATCGTGCGGCTGTCGGACTTCAAGTCCAACGAATACGCCAACCTGATCGGCGGCAAGCTCTACGAGCCGGAAGAAGAAAACCCGATGCTGGGCTTCCGTGGCGCCTCGCGTTACATCAGCGAAGCGTTCCGTGACTGCTTCGAACTCGAGTGCCGCGCCCTCAAGCGCGTGCGCAACGAGATGGGCCTGACCAACGTCGAGATCATGGTGCCGTTCGTGCGTACCCTGGGCGAAGCGAGCCAAGTGGTGGACCTGCTGGCCGAAAACGGCTTGTCCCGTGGTGAAAACGGCCTGCGCGTGATCATGATGTGCGAGCTGCCATCCAACGCCATTCTGGCCGAAGAGTTCCTGGAGTTCTTCGACGGTTTCTCCATCGGCTCCAACGACCTGACCCAGCTGACCCTGGGCCTGGACCGCGACTCGGGGATCATCGCGCACTTGTTCGACGAGCGTAACCCGGCGGTTAAGAAGCTGCTGGCCAACGCCATCCAGGCCTGTAACAAGGCTGGGAAGTACATCGGCATTTGCGGCCAAGGCCCTTCCGATCACCCTGACCTAGCCAAATGGCTGATGGAGCAGGGCATCGAAAGCGTCTCGCTGAACCCCGATTCGGTGCTGGAAACCTGGTTCTTCCTGGCGGAAGGCCAAGCGTCCGCCTAAGGTCGACGCGTCAAAAGTGCCGGTCAATCGTCAGGTTGGCCGGCATTTCTTATCTGTACAGGGCGGAACTCCTTCCGGACGCCGCCCTTTTTTGTGCAAGAGCATTATGCAAAGCAGCAGCAACCTGTTTCCCGTCGCCCTGATCAGCGCTGAACGTCGTGGCGACCTGAGTGAAGATGTATACCGGCTCAAACCCGGCAACAGTCCCGACGGCACCGTCGAGCTGGCCGTGACGCGTTTGGGCCTGGCCGATGCCCCGGAAAGCCGGGGCATCCCCGTGATTTTATTACATGGCAGCTTTTCCAATCGGCGCTTCTGGTACTCACCCAAGGGTATCGGCCTGGGCGCCTACCTGGCACGCCAGGGGTTTGATGTGTGGGTACCGGAAATGCGCGGCCATGGCCTGTCCAAGCGCAACCAGGACTACGCCCGGAATCGGGTCGTCGACTACGCGCGCTACGATTTGCCGGCTATCGGCGCGTTTGTGCGCGAGCAAAGCGCGCAGATTCCCCACTGGATCGGGCACTCCCTGGGCGGCACCACCCTGGCTGCTGCCTTGGGTGGCCAGTACCTTGGTGCGCCGGCAGTGGCTTCAGTGGCGCTGTTCGGCAGCCAGGTCAGTCGCTCCTTCTGGCCGTTGAAAATTCCACCGGTGGAGTGGGGCGCTCGCTTGCTCCTGAAGCGGTTTGGCCAGTTGTCCGGCCCGCGGCTCAAGCGGGGCCCCGAGGACGAGCCGGTGGGCGTGATGATCGAGACCATGCGCTGGCACGGCCTGTTCGGACGGTTTGGCGAGGCTGGCCGTGATTGGTGGAAAGGCCTCGCGGAAGTCAACGTGCCGCTGCTGGCCGTCAGTGCCGCCGGCGACCAGCAGGACCCGGACTGGGCTTGCCGCAAGCTGTTCGAACAAGTCGGCTCAGAGCATCGCCAATACCTGTGCCTGGGACGCCAACAAGGTTTTACTGGGGATTTTGGGCACGTGGAGATGTTGGTCAGCAAAGCGGCCCAGGCCGAAGTCTGGCCGCTGGTGGAGCAATGGCTGAATGATCCGCTCACACCGTTGTTTGGTGCTCCGGCTGAGGCATTGGTCGTAGTTTGACGCAGCGCTCTGCCAAGGGCGTTTCGCTCGTCTGTGGTTGCGGCTAAGATATGACGCGTTAAACGCTTCTGGTCATATTCAGTCGCGCAGTGGCTATTGCGTAGCGGCGAAACGGATGGGATGTTTTGCCGCTGCCTCGGCTGGCGCCTCTTTCGAAAGACACGTCTTTGACAGAAAGGAAATTTTTCAATGAACCACTACGTCACTCCCGATCTTTGCGACGCCTACCCGGAACTGGTTCAGGTGGCCGAGCCGATGTTCAGCAACTTCGGCGGCCGCGATTCCTTTGGTGGCGAGATCGTCACCATCAAATGTTTCGAGGATAACTCCCTGGTCAAGGAGCAGGCCGACCAGCCGGGCGCCGGCAAGGTGCTGGTGGTCGACGGTGGTGGCTCCCTGCGTCGTGCGCTGCTGGGCGACATGATCGCCGAGAAAGCCGCGAAAAACGGTTGGGAAGGGCTGGTGATCTACGGTTGCATCCGGGATGTCGACGTCGTCGCCCAGACCGATCTCGGCGTGCAGGCCTTGGCCAGCCACCCGATGAAGACCGACAAGCGCGGCATTGGCGACTTGAACGTGGCAGTGACCTTTGCCGGCGTGACATTCCGCCCGGGCGAATATATCTACGCCGACAATAATGGCGTGATCGTGTCGCCCAGCCCGCTGAAAATGCCTGAATAAACCGCAATAACCGACAGGGGTGAGGATGTTCGAGGAAGACAACGCGCAGTGGGGCCTGGTGCATGCCCTGGTGCTGGATGGTAAAGGCGGTGCGCGTTCGATTGCCCGGACTGAGCTTGACCAATTGCAACTGCAGCCCCAGGAAAGCCTGTGGCTGCATTGGGATCGCAGCCACCCGCAAACCCAGACCTGGCTGCGCAAGGCCAGCGGCTTGAGTGAATTCGCCTGTGACCTGCTGCTGGAGGAGAACACCCGCCCGCGCCTGTTGCCGTTACCGGACGCTGAACTCCTGCTGTTCCTGCGCGGGGTCAACCTCAATCCGGGCGCAGAGCCGGAAGACATGGTTTCGGTGCGTATCTTCGCCGCGGCCAGCCGGGTGATTTCCCTGCGCTTGCGCCC
>ERZ1463038.310-NODE-310-length-16143-cov-13.350137_pt1 | contig 16143 bp, 26 predicted proteins | sample MGYA00564479_ERZ1463038 | MGnify/ENA primary metagenome ERZ1463038 (study PRJEB39244, sample SAMEA3635134) | Helicobacter pylori | study: EMG produced TPA metagenomics assembly of PRJEB11511 data set (Assembly of a 5300-year-old Helicobacter pylori...
AGAATGTATATCGGCTCTGTCAGGTTGACGGTGCGTCTCCTTGCATCTCCGTTTGGGAACCGGACTGAAAAACTGGTCGTTGCAGGCGTCCGAGACTTCCCCGACCGCCCGTACATCGTCGAGGGGAACGGGAACGTCAAGACGACGCTCCAGCTCGTCCTGCGCCACGGCAAGGCCGTGCACCACTTTGAGATGGCAGGCATCTCCGACTCGGTATCTACCGACGTGCGTGTTGTCGTTGTGGTCCACTCGCTTTTGCACGCAGGCTGACGCCCGCCGCTTGACGCCTCGCAGAAGGAGTTTGGTCGCCTCTCCAGCACGCTGAACGTCGAGGGACTCAGCCTCCCGCTGCAAAAAGACATCGAGGAAGTCCGCAGGAACCTTGCCCGACGGAAGGAATACACCATGACCGAGGTGCGCTGCTCAACCTCACACCACTCGCCTTCCGCTGACTCGTTCTCCAGGCCGACCTCTCCGCCGCGCTTGCGAAGAAGGGCGCGCGGGTGAACTCCGCGCAAGGCAAGGCGCGTCTGCTCGTCCAGCGCGACTTCGCGCGCCAGACGAACGACGCCGAATTGCTCGAGAAGGTCAACGCGCAGCTCGCGCTCCTCGAGGCGCCCCCATCGCCTGGCGGCGCGCACGAGTCCGAGGCGGACCGCATGAAGAAGCTCAACATTCGCAACCGCGAAGACAACCGCAAAGAAGTCAAGAAGGCCGAGACGCGCGCACAGGATGAGCGCAGGAGACAGGCGGCCGCACTGGCGAGGGGCGACGAGGGCATCAAAGTTGATGCGAGTGCGAGGGTCAAGACTCTTACCAGGCTGCACTACGATCGGTGCGTCTCCTTTCCGACTTTGGACAGTGAAGTGCTTGACTGACGTCTCGACGACTTTCGCAGGAGCGACACGCCCTCGCGCCCGTCAACTCCGCAGCCGGGGACGCCCAACAACGGTCTTGCGACCCCACCTGTCGTTGTCGCACGGCATAGGGTCACCAAAATCGAAGCGATCGCGAAAAGCGTCACGATCGACCTCGACGACCTCGACTTCTGAGCGCAACGGACACTACTGGGCCCAAATCACCGCTCTTATGAAACATTGAACGTGGTCCATAAAGTGAAGGTACTCGTGGCACTCCAATAAGGGTAACGTGCACGAACGGCGCCCCCTCAGTCTGGCAGGCACTCTGGCGGACTCAGCGATCGAAGTTGCCATCCCCCAAGTTGACCCTTCTCCCCAACACGAAGCTGATTTGACGATCGTCGTGCGCAAGCACTACGTGTACGAGTGTGTACGTCGCCGACATACGGCGTTGCTGCGGTAATACACACTGCTGAGCTTGGTCGAGCTCTGGAATCATTTGCGCGCTCTCCCCCGCGTCCTCCCCCCGTCCATCAGGCACCACGTTCTGCCGATGTCGCCCAGGTCAGGCAGTCCACATTCCGCCCCATCCATCAGCGACGTGACTCTGCAAGAAGAGGGTCGAGCCGAGCCACCGGAACGCGTTGACCCGGACGCCAAGGGCGAGAAGACGGAAGCGCTCACCTGGGAGGTCGTGAACCACTCGGCTTGGCACCACGTCGTCTTCAAGTGCAGCTCATCGGAGAGTGGCTGGGGACGGACGTGAAGGGCGAATGGGCTTGGTGTGAGTTGTTGCGGCCTCACTGGCAGCTCCCGACTGCGAGTCGCGGGCTTGTTCACTCAATCGCCTGTACCGATAGACCCAGCATCGTACGGGCTCACCTTGGGAGTCTTCGTGCTCATAAGTGGCGGCCTTGGGGATCGATAGTGAGTCGCGATCGGCTCTCACTCGCCAACCGGCTACCAGCGCCACTCGCAGCGCGTAACGTACTCACAGTGACTTCCCTGATAGCGGACCCCGCAACATCTTCGTTCTCGGATTCATCAAGATGTCGGCCGCGGACCTCGGGTCTGGTTTCTGCAGAACCTCGATCCCGTTCGACATCTGCCGTGCCATCGCAGGCATCGGAGGCGCGCTGATTCTGCCCAACGCTGCCGGTCTTCTCGGGCGAGCATACCCTCCAGGACGTATGAGAACCATTGGTTTCTCCATCCTCGGTGCACTGGCTCCTGCTGGATCAATATGTGGCGGCATCATGGCCGCTCTCATCTCGCAAACTATCGGCGTGCGCTGGTGTTTTTTTATAACGTGCGTGACGAGGCTTTCCCTTTCTGATTTTCTGTTAACTCGTCTCTTGCAGTGCTATGCTTTCTGCTGGATGCGCTGGCCTTGGGCTCGCCGTTCTGCCTCGAGAGCCGCCCGAGACCGGCCTCCCTCCGCTCGACGTGTTGGGCTTTGCGCTGGGAGGAAGCGGCCTTACGCTCCTGAACTTCTGCTTCAACCAAGGTGAAGGGAAGATCTTGTGCTTTGACGGGTATGATCTGATAATCGTGACACCTCGCAGGCGCTCTGGTCGGTTGGACTACCCCATACATCTATTCCCTCCTTATCGTCAGCATCTTGATTCTGGTCGTCTTCTTTTTGTGGGAAGGAAGACTAGGTCAACGAGCTCTAGTCCCCCTGACCGTATTCACCAAGCAAGCCGTCTTGGTACTCCTGGCGCTCTGGTGGGGATGGATGTCGTTCGGGACCTACCTGTAGGACACTCCCGAGCCCTTGATTCGAGCGCTGCTGACTGTTCACTGCAGATATTATACGGCTGCATAGTCAGTTTTGCTTCAGCCGCGAACAGACTGCCTCGTGTCGATAGCTGACAGCTGTCTCCATCGCAGCTTGCGCGAGGTCCAAGGATACTCCGCACTCGTGGTCGGTGGACTTATGAGTCCACTCGCACCCGGAGGAATTATCGCCGCTCTTCTCCTCATCGTTATTTTTCCTCGGCTGGAGGGCCACTTCATCTTTGGAATCGCGCTGGCGTGCTTTTGCCTCGGCAACTTGCTGATGGCAGTCACGCCGACAATGAACTGGGAGATAACGGTCTACCTGGCCCAAGCAATCATCGTACTCGGAAGTGGTACGTTGCCACGCACAGATCCCATGAACCATGGGGCTGACTGCTGTGACTGCGCCAGACTTCTCCTTCGCGTCGGCGTCGCTGATCCTGGCCAATTCGGTGCCGCGCGAGGTACAAGGGACGACATCAAGTCTCGTGCAGGTTATTGTGAACTACTCATTGTCGCTGGGTCCGTGACTTGTCATGAGACGCCGCAAGACGGAACACGACGCTAAATTGTATTTATGTCGCCAGGTCTGGGCTTCGCAGGCACTGTCGAGTCGTACGTCAACAACGGAGGAAACGATATTCCGGCAGGGGTACGGGGAGCCTTTTACTTTGCGACCGGGGTCGCGTTTATTGGATTTTTGGTGTTGGTCGGGTTCGTGCGGACGCAGAGTAAAGTGGCATCGGGGCATTAGAAGGCAAGCACGAATCTACGAAGAGGCTTCTCCGAAGCTCCGATCATGTCACACTCGCTGCCACAAGCTCGTTGACGTCCGCCACCAGTCCGCCACCAGCAACGGGTTTTCCGAGGCCGTCGCTGGCCGTCGTGCGCTCGTTCGATCACCGTCTTCGATCGTGTGCAATCTCAAGGCGAATCAGCTCCAATGCAGATCGGTCAGATATCCCGTACCCCGTGATTCTCATGGTGCAACTAGCGGATGAAGTCCCCCGAGTACAGTACAGGACCAGGTTCCGAATAGTGTCGGCCGAGCTTCCTGCGACGCACATACGACTTTATCATCTTCCTTCTCCCTCCTAAATCTTTCTCGCCCACCAACTAGTGTACCAGTATCACTGAAGGTGCGAGGCTTCGGTCACTCAGCGCCACGAAGGTCGAGGACGACAGCCCTTGCCCGAACCGCGCTCGCAACCAGCATCCAATGCCCGGCACAGCTCCTAGTACACGCCTAAAGCCGTGCATCCTCCCGCTCGTCCCGCTCTTCCCGGAGCATCTTCCCCAATCGGCAACAAGTGCTGTCGAGACCGCTGCCTTCCAGGCCTTCCAGCGCGACATCCTCAAGGTGTCGTCGGCTTTCCTTCACCAGCTCGGCGCGAAGAGAGCCTGGATCCCTGGACGCAAGTTTCTCAAGCCTTCAAGTGGGAGTTGGAAGGGTTTCGTGGTCGAGACGTTCGTTCAGGCGGCAGCGGCGCCCCCCATGGAGGTCAGGACTGTCGACGGGCGGGTTGTCAGATTTGACTCGGGGGTGTTGTGGCATTCCCGAATATCTCGGCACGAAGATATTAGCTGGTCCAAATGGACGGAGGGCTTGCTAGAGAACTATGCGAGGCGACAGCTCGACATAGTTGAGGGATGCACCGCTGCGAAGTGCGTGCAAGTTATCCACGAAGGCTTGCTGGAAGGTACTAGGTTTACGCTCTACTCTGCACATACAGCTGACACGAGTTTGACAGTATGGCAATTTACTCGTGAGCCATTATGTTCACCAGTTTCTCTGCAGCGACTCATGACGAATCGCAGACCGGCTGCGATGGGGTCCGGGTGAACGAGATTACGTCGTATTGCTGCTCACGACCGACACCTCGGCACCAGATTCCCCCGGAGAGCGAACGAGATCATTCCAGGTCGTTGCGCTCCCGTACGTACATCCTCATGCGCCAGATCGCAAGGGCGTCACCCGCGGCGTCTTCGCTTCCGTCGACCAAGTATCGGAACTTGCGCAGAACGGGGCTGTGGTCTGGAGGTGAGCATCATATTCACACTGGACATCCTTACCTGACGCCCAGCGCTAGAAATGCCACCATCTGGAACAACGGGGGAGGCACGCCGCAGGCTCTTGTCAACCTGAGCTTGTGCGCGACATTCTGCATGACTGAACCCCCCCGCCAGCTGATTCTCCCAAAACATCTAGTGACTCCACTTTGGCAGCTCAGGTCCCCAGGTTGATTGCTGCGCTGAAGGACGGGTTCTCGGCGCCAGGACCAGCGGCAGGCGCGACTCGAGTAGACGCGGCAGTGAAGTAGACGAATGAAAGCGACTCGATCATTATCAGTGTCTGTCTGGTCTAGAAGGGGACCTATGGGGTGCTATGGGGTGCAATCCAACGAATATCCGGTGTGGGGGTTCCAGGGGAGGCGCTGTTTTTATGCCAGCGCGAAGGCAGCTCCGGCGGCGAGGAGCGCCAGGGCGGACATGCCGACGGAGGTCGCCGACGAGGCGCTCGTCGAGGCGGCGGCGGCACTAGAGCCGGTCTTCGTGGCGACGGCAGACGAGCTGCTGCCGCTCCGCGATCCAGACGCGGCGGAGCCGGTGCTAGCCGCGCCCGACGATGCGGCGGCCGCCGAGGTAACGAGGGCGGACGACGCCGCGTAGCCTAAAGAAGCGACGGGGAAGAGGTCCGAAGACTGGTAAGTTACCTAGCGTTCACAGTGAATTAGTGTCTGAGCATGCGCGACGAGCAGCGTCAACGAACGCAGTTCGAAGAGGCGGGAATCCTCGGGGTCCAGGGAAGCGTCGAGGTCACGGGAAGGAGGGTAGGCTGCGACCAAGTGTACGTGGCACCACTAAGGGTGTAGGTTCCAGCCTCATCCTGGAGGTCACCCTCGCACGACTCGAAAACGCCGTCGACGTCTAGACGTGGAGTGTCAGTGCCAGTCGAACCGGACCGCGAGAACTGGTTGGCACGTACAAGCAGCCGGCGCGTTGTAGGAGCAGCCAATGAGATCGTATATGTTCTGGCAGTAGTTCTTGTCGGTAGAGTAGCTGGGCTGTGGGGAAGCAGGCATCAGCAAGCCGACCCTCGAGCACGGCGGGTGGACCGGTGCGAAGTCGCCTCACGTCGCAGAGCTTGAAGCAGACTTGTGGTTTGCACGAATTAGCATGGTGTCTCTGAGCTTAAAAGAAAGCGCTCTCGGGGACGTACATTCTCCGCCTAGCGGACAAGCCAGGTGTCAGTTGTGTCGACGACGCCACGCTGGGGAGAAGGAAGCACCTCCAACAAAGTTGTTCCACGAAATTACCTGCTGGTACGTAGTGTTGTCCCCGGACGGCAATCCAGTCGAGTAGACAAGTCCGCCTAGGGCCAAAGAACATCAGTGTGGGTCTCCAGCTACAGAGGGGCTCAACTTACCCAGGGGGTTGCCTTCGCAGCCAGAAACAGTCAGCACAGCCTCTGCAGGTTCGCCAGCGTGAAAACAAACCGAGGAGATCAGCCTGCAATGAGCCAAACCTGAGAGTCAGCATCGAGTCTGGGCGAGGTAATTGATCAACGCACACCGTGGGGGTCGAGCTCTCCTCCCGAGTCGTCCTCGGCGAGGTTGAGACCAGTCTGGTTAAGGTGTCCAACGACCTGAACTACACCGTTCCCACAAGTCAGATACGCAGGTCACTGATCGACAGCGGGAACGCTCACTGTAGCCAGCAGTCCTGCCGGCGGAGGGGGATCAGCAGTTGACCCTCCGCACACGCAACTTGATCGGCCTTACTTCATGAACTGAACACCGGTAATGGTTCCCGCCGGCATGATGCGAGCTCCGTGGCCCGACCTCGTGCAGTCTAAGAGTGGTGCTGGCGTTCAGCCACTGGAGCGCGCGAAAGGAAAGGCCGACTGGGACGACTCACAGGCAACGACGGCAGCCTCGACGTCGCCGATCGTTCCGTTAGGAGTGAGTCCGGGGGATCCCCTGATGAAAGCGCGAAGGGTCAGATCGCGGCTGAGGATCACCGGTGCCGAGAGACGTGCCATAGACAGAAGTCCGCGACTGAGTTGATGATGGCAGTTTGACACTGAGCGTCGGCCTGGGGGTTTTCAAAAATTGAACACAATGGTCTTCAACCTGGTCAATCAAGTCACGCACCCCCTCAGTGGTTGAGTTGCACTGGAATCCGGCGAACGTCAGCGCAGAGCACGAAGCCGATGGCACTCGGCCGCTCAGGCAGTCCCTCCGAAACTCACCTGGTTGTAGCCCGACTGAGGTCCACGACCGTATGCGATAGGGTTGACTTTGTCTATGGGGATCATCACTAAATGTCAGCACTTGACGACACTCGACGGCGCAGCTCGGGCGGACGGACATGGCTGCGAAGCGCAGTGTCAGCTTCGGCCCTCGGCCCTCGTCGAGCAGAGAGACTCACGATGTCGGTGTACGCGTACGTGTAGTCCGTCAAAGGGTAGGGGGAGGTCGTCTGGGTCATGGACGTTGCGCGCTTGGTGATGGTCGCCGCGTGCGGACTCGCGGTGATGGTCGTGGTGGCCCGCGGAGCGATGTGCGCCGGGGCGACATGGCCGGCCGTGACGGACGAGGAAAGGGCGAAGAGGGCAAGTGCGACTGAAAGAGCGTGTGGCGCCATCGTTGCTGGTCGTGCGGCGGTTCGGTGAGGTTCTCGCTCGGTATCGAAGACGGGACGAGGCGCAAACGCGCAGAGGCCCGAGAGGAACTGGAACGAGTCAGAGGCGCGCCGTGCCAGGCAGGAGACGAGAACGCTCACGGGGTTGTGTAGGTGTTGAAACGGACTGCGGACGTGTTGGTAAGAAGAGAAAGAGAGAGAGATCTCGTCCCTCCCGATCCTGCCAGCGACGCGACTCGTCCGCAAATAGACATTTGCGTAGGTCGCTTCGGTCGACGAGCGCGACGGCTCTGCTCGCTTTTCCGTTGACCAGGATATTCCAGCTCGCGAGTACACCTTCATTGCGCGTTGGATACTGCATCGTCCAGTGGCGCAAGAGGTCTCGAAGTCGGCGCAGCTCCCCCGCGCAGTCGAGGACCGGGGCGGGAGCGTGCAGATCCAAGTTGTTGACACAAAGGTGGATCCTTTCATTTGCTCTCATCTCAGTCAACGGAAATACACGCGGAATGCACGAAGCTTCCGCCATGTCGTATCCGCATGCGAGCGCTCCCAAGCGCGTACTGCTGGTGCCGCTGAGGCGTGCACGTGACTCCCCCGCGCCTACACCGGTGCCCTTGAAGCTTCAGGAATAATGTAGCATATAAGATGTCCGTACATTGGACACTTTTGCGACTCCGGGCTTCCTCGAGGACGAGAGAGATGTTTGTACCGTGACGCCACCGGCCGAACGCCACCGACGGTCGGCAAAAGCGTACTACAATTACCTGTCTGCTCTCTTCGGTGTGGATTGATGCTTCACTTCCTATGACTTCGTCCTTGTTGAATCCCCAAAACTTCCTGAACGGCGCCCGATTCATCCTCGTCGCTGCGAGTAAACACATTTCTCCAGCGCACAAGCAGACAAGACCACTCGGTGAGATGCAGCATTCTAGTTCACTTGGATTGTGTCTGTTCAAAGGTTCACAGTACCTGCGGGCGGGCGGACAGAGCAAGCTCGTGGCTGCCAGTGCTGCAGTGTGCCACGGCCGACGGTGTCTCCAAGCTTGAACTTCGCAACCATCCCACGAGTATCTACAACTTGACAAAATTGAAGAGAATACTTGCTGTAAAGAGCTTCAGGTGCGCTGTTTCTGGTACATGGGTCGAGGCACTGGGTGGCGTGAACGCGTGACACTCGGCAGCTTTTTCTTTTGAAGGGGTGTTTAGGGAGTTCTGCGCTGGTGGAGCTAGCATTTCTCCGGAATCGAAGTAGTACCGCACCGTGGCACACACGAGCTGAGCGTCCACGCTCGGCCCAAGCTCACCGTTCAACGTTCAACCTGGGCCGCGTCCAAGCTCACCGGCTCGGATTCCCGTTGCACTTATGTACCTGCGACAAGGGCCGTGCTCGCGCAGTCTTATCTCACTAGCAGCTCTGTTCGTTTTGACTCGGCGACGAGTCCCATTAATGGTGTTGGGCCCACCTCGGATGCGTCGCGAGGCCGCCACCGTTCACGTCTCCCTCGACACAGCAAGCATCGGGAGCGCTCCTGTGAAAGTCTACACCCACTTACCGCCGTGGTGCACTCACGTCACCGTGGGCGTCGCCTAGGTCGCGGTGTCTCGTACCTTCGCACGAGCATCCCGGCGCACGGGTCTCCAAACGCTGGGGGAGAATCGTTGTCCCGAAGGTGTTAGCGCGACGTCCCTTTATTCCATCTCTAGAATCGGCCTCACGCATTGACCGTCGCAGGAGGCCCGATCCACGGGCCGGGTGCGTGCTCGTCGCCAGTCCCCCCCCGATTTGCGGTCCTCCTCTTTTCTTCCTCCTCTCAACATCTCTCCACCACCTCACACTCATTCATCATCCCTCGGAAATGGGAGCCCTTGACAAGAGTATCGGGTGCGTCTCTCGCCCCCCACCGTGCTCGGACCCAAGCGCTGAGCGATGAGTGCTTGACCTACCCGCTGAGCTTCTCATGTCAACAGTGCACTTTTGCTCGGAACTTGGTTCAATGGCTGCTTCTACACCCTCGAGCTCATCCAGATGTATCGCTACTCTCAGGAGTACGCCACTGATGGCCTCATGGTCAAGCTTGCGGTCTTAACGGCACTTTTGGTCGATACTGTATCCACTGTATCATTCTGGGGCTCCCTATACGAGGTACGTTTGATCTGGTCGGTGGCCCTCGTTCAATCATTGACCGTGCTCTCCGACTTCCGACTACAGGATACGATCACCCACTGGTGAAGCTAACCCTGTTTTCCTAGGATGTGTTTTGGAACTAACATTCAGATCATCAGGGGTGACGCTCCGTACTTGACAACACAGAATTGGGGCATTCCCATATACTGCATCGGTGCGCATGGACCGCGCTTGCCGTCAGAGGGAGGAGGTGACTAACTTTCCAAACCAAAAAGGCACTGGGTTGTCCAGTGGGATTGTGCAGCTCTTCCTTATCGCACGTGCCGGCCGATTGCAAGTTTTCTCCGAGTTCAGCTGTGCGGCTCCACTGACCGCGAACCCCACCGCACAGGATCAAGACCCGCCTGACGAGAAGTGCCGTCATTTCGATACTAGTAGGACTTAGTCTCACATCTGTATGTCTTTGAATCATGCCGGATCTTGAAAGCTGCTAACGCTGTTCGCAGACGGCTTGCGCGATCTGGACCGGCGCGGCAGTGGTCCTGTTCCCCGGCTACAACACTCGCCAAAACCTCGTGATTCCAGTCACCGTGTGGCTTACCACATCCGTGGGAGCAGATGTGGCGATTGCAGCCACTCTTCTCTGGCAGCTCATCAGCGTGCGAAGAGCTCACGCTGTCGAGGGAGGTGAATCGTGAGTTATAGCAGTTCGAGAGGGTCTCTGGGGTGGGCCTTGATCCAATTTCTCTCCCCGTAGGCGTCTCTCGGGCGTCCTTCAGAACCTGATCATCAACGCCATTGAGACCGGATCCGCCACCGCTGGAGTCGCCCTGGTCACTCTTGCCACCTATCTTGCCGATTCGGAGAGTAATGGTGCGTTTCTCACTCTGCACACATGCGTGTGATAGCTACGTATGGGCTGACCATCTCCGGCTCGCTAGTGACCGTTGGCATTGGACTTTCTCTGGGGCGTATTGTGCGTATTGACTCTTCTCCGCGACTGGAGCCACACCGAACATCTCATGAATCCCGTTTCCCGATACAGTACACCCTCACTATGCTTGTCTCCTTGCGCACTCGTAAAACGAACCAGAACCTGCCTACGGGGGCAAGCTCGAGTGGCGACGGCACCCGGCGATTCCGCTTCGCGCCAAAGACAAAAGGCGCACGCACTCCCGGCATTATGGTGGACGGCATTCAGGTCAATCACGTTGCGACGGTGCACGTCGACGAGCCTATCCACCTCCACTCTTTCAACGAGGTGCGTGTCTTCGCGATTAAGCGCGGAGCTGCGATGGCGGGCAGCTGACGCACTTGCGAACTCAGGAAAACGGGCGCGATGATCGGTCCAAGAGCGAGAAGGATGAGGCGTACACTACCATTGGTGTCTGATACGTGTAGATGGACCTGGGAGTTGAAATGGTTGTTGTCTCTGGAGCTGCTTCTCACTTGGTCCAACTCTTGGCTCGCTCGAACGATGCATGGTGGCTTCTGGATTAGGCAGAATCATCAATATTGGCTGAACTTCGACGTTTCCTTGAGACCGGTGCGGCAGGCCATTAACCAGGGTAGATCCAGACTCGCCGCTCGGCCGCTCGTGGAAGCCTTTGCGAGCGGGCTGGTCTGAGCTGATCTGGAGTGGCGTCCCGCGGAGAGAAGATTAAGGAGGCAGACGAGACCATTGGAAAAGGGGCCCGACCGGGTCCTCTCCTCCCAAGGCCAGCAAGACTTGGGCGAGCCAGGGATGTGCGGATGCCGCGCGAGTGACGAAGAAAGAAAGCTCTTGGGCCGCCAGATATCCAGAGAAGTCGGGAATTAGGCACCTGTGCCCTTCGGTCGCCTATTTCTTGCAGGTAGCGTTGTAACCAAGCGACAGTCGCACAGCGTAAATGTACATGGAGCCTCGAGGCTCCGCGACGTGCCAAACCGCGTCGCGGGTGTCGCCGCAGCCTCCTTGAAAATCCTGAACTTGCCCTCGCTTCTTGCCGCTGCCATATTTAAGCAGGCAAAGGTACCGGAGCGATGCCTGGATGCGCACCTAGCGCCGAACGCGACGCGGTTATGGGAAGCAGCCAGGCCGACGACGAGCAAGTAGCGTAGTGCTCTCCGGCCGCTCGTTGGCGAATACGGACCATTGTCCTTGCGCCTCCACATTCTTATTTCCATTCGGGGATGGGCCAATAGGACGTGCTACGATGCGCTCAGGCGCTCGTTCGACTTGTTCCATCGCTGCGCGATGACCGGTTACTTTCACTCACCGCGCCTTGGCTGCAGTTCAAAGTAATTTCAGTAGACCTGGTCCGGAGCCCCACGCGATTAACCTTCCGCGGCCAACCTTCCCCCAGGAGATCTGCCTCTTCGCGGCGCCATAAATCCTCTCGCTCGCGCCGGGGTCCCTTCTCTCCACACAAGTTTCCCCACTTCCCCGCCCTCATAATGAAGAGCATCGTCGGTACCCTGGCGCTCGCCACCTACATTGGCTCCGTCACCGCCTACCCGCACATGGAGAAGATGCTCGCGGAGCGCGACGAGTCGCGGCTTCGCGCTCGCGACGCCACCGCCTTCCCCACTGTGCGCACGCCATTCACATCCTAAAAGGTGTGCGTGCACCGGAGCTGTACACTTAAATTATCTGTCTTCCCAGATTGGCGGTATCCCCCGTGCTCCTGGCTCGGTCCCGTTCGACGCCAAGGCTCAGCTCGTCAGCGTCGACGGCGAGCACGCTTGGATGGCTCCTCGTGCCTCGGACCAGCGTGGACCCTGTGCGGGGCTCAACGCAGCCGCCAACCACGGATACCTTCCGCGTGATGGAGTCGCGACGTGTGAGCTTTCTCTCTCATTCCGGGACAGGTTGACTGGACCCTAGAGCTGACAAGCTGGTCATGACAGACGAGGCTGTTGAGACTGGCCTTTTCAAGGCGTTCGGCTTGGACCAGACCGCTACGCAAATTCTGCAGCAGGTAAGCCGCTGATTTTTTGGCGCTACTCGTCCATGATCCGCTGATCTCCGTTTCGCTTTCGCAGACCACGTACGTCGCTGCTTGCACGATGCGTCGTGACTGGGCATCTGCTGACGGATTTCGATTTTCGTAGTACTTTCTTCGACGGAGACCCAATCACCCAGAAGTGGAGCATCGGAGGCTTCTCGAACAAGACCGCCGCGGCCGGCGGTGCGGCGAGCGCGCTCGGCCAGGAGGTTCGTCGTTGCCAATTCGTGGGCCCACTGGGATCGAGAGCTGACGTGTCCTGCAGTCCGGAATCTGCGGGTACGGCCACCTCAAGAGTGAGGGAGATGCCTCCATTACCCGTGGCGACTTCACCGGCCCCGCGCCCGACAACTCCAACTGCGCTTCCTACCCCGAGCTCTTCGGACAGCTCCTCGACCTCGCCAAGACCACCGGCGATGGAAACGTACGTGGTACAATTTGATTCAGCGACCTCGTTGTGGACGCATGTCTCGACTACACAGATCACGATGGCGACCCTCGCTGCGCACCAGAACAACCGCAAGCTGCATTCGATTGCCAACAACCCCAACTACTTCTCTCCTGTCTTCGCTGTACGTTGAACTCACAAGTTCACGGAGTAAAACACTGACCCTTGTCTGCAGGGTGTTGCTTTCACCCCCGCCGCGTTAGTCTCGAGCTTCGCTCGACGCCACCGCACGACGGAAGCTGACACGAACCCTTTTGCAGCCACCACTTCGTCTACGCGCTGATGGCCAACAACAGTGCCGAATTCCCCGAGGGTCTCCTCACCCCCGCGACTCTCATGAGCTTCTTCTCCTACACTTACGCCGCGGACGGCAAGACGCTCGTCTACCGGTACGGCCACGAGCGCATCCCTCGCAACTGGGTACGCTCAAATCTTTCGGCCGCTTTAAAAGCTTTTCTAATCTTTGAAACAATAGTACAAGCGTGCGATCACGAACCCGTGGACCATGCCCGACATCGTCGTTGGAATCGGGCAGCAGTGCGCCGCGTATCGTGAGCCTCGCCCATAGCCTCCCAGCTTGAAGCATGCTGATCGTGCATACTCTTTATACAGCGGAGACCTGTGCGGTTGGTGGTAACACTGGAACCGTCAACTCGTTCGCGGGCGTTCAGGTTGGCGACATCTCCGGGGGTCTCTTCAACTCGTCCGTCTACACCGACCCGGAGAAGTTTGGTTGCTTCCTCTCGCAGAACATCCAGGTAATTATTTACTTCTTATTCCCTTCTCGCCTTTTCCTGACGCCCTCGCCCTCACTCCAGGCCGAAGCCCCGTCGTTCCTCTCGAACGTCTTCCAGGGCGAGCTCCTTCAGACCGCGCTCGAGCTCGTCACCTCTACGCTCGTCCCGTCGCTCGCAAAGGGCTTCGGAGACTGCAACGGAATAAACGTCAAGGGTGGCAACCAGGCCAAGGGCCTCACGCTCGAGGACTACGGCGCCAAGTACCCGGGTGCGAAGGTCCAGTCGTCGGGTCCCCGCGCCGAGTCCCCCAACCCGTAGAGGCATTGTTATACCAAAAGAACAGCTAAAAAGAAATGTAGCACACGGATTCATTATTCTCAGACCTGTTCGACTCTCCAGTGGCCAGAACTCCAGCTTGGGACTTCGTCGATCATCACGACGTCCGACGGCAGCCTTTCGGTGGAGTTGGCCTTGCCCCTCGTGGCAAAAATGATGAAGGATTTTGGCTCTAGACTTGAACAAAAAGGGTGGGCCGAGAAGGGAGCGCGCACCGTTGACGCGTTGACCCCCTAATAGCCGCACTGTATTTCCCCATGCACCCACCCACCATGCACCCCGTATCCCGTATATCACAAAACTTACACGAATCTCCCAGCTCCTGTGCCAGTCGGGCTTGCCCTCGGCCGAATGGTACGTCCGCCACTCTCGATCGACTTCGCAGGCTCGTTGAGTGCCGACCCTGGCACACAAGGCGCCGCGTGCTAAGATTCCAATGTTTGCCTCAACAGTATGGAATAACTATCGCTTACTCACTCAACGCCCGCATGCACAACCGAGACCTGTCAAACGATGTAGGCACCAGCGGCGACGTTGCGAAGGGCTTCCGCTTCTCGCCCAGCGCCCCCAAGGCCCCCGGCGTCCTCGTCGACGGGATCCAGGTGAGCCACATCAAAATATTACACGTGGATGAGCCGATCCTCCTCCACTCGTTCAACCAGGTGCGCCGCCTCGTGATGCATGATGTTCCGCGAACCGCTCGCTCACGGCGGCGCAGGAGGGCGAACGCAGTGCGCATTCCAGAGGGAAGGAGGGAGATTCTGACTCTGTTGAGGTCTAATTTCTGTTGAGTACTGAGGAACACTGGGAACACTGGCTCGCCTGTGAATTTCCTCGAACGCATGGGACTCTCCGCGTGTGCACTGACGGTCAGGGCGGCGCGAGCAGCGGCGTTCAAATGGAGTACTTTCGCGTCCATCTATTCGGAGCTCGCATGCCGCGCTCGTCTCTTTCTCCCTCTAACCGTCTTCGATTCACTTTGGACGCGCGCGCCAGTCGGGCAGCCGGGCGACGCGCCGCGATGCGATTGTCCCCGCTGGTGGAAACAGTGGCGGATAAGAAGAAGATGGGGGAGCACTTGCAGCACGATCTGTGCAAGGTTCGAGTGGTGTGACGAGGAGATGGACGAGTCACCAGGGGAATGACCCCGTGACGCACAAGGAGGATCGAAAACTTGGTGGCGGTCAGAGTGGCGTTCGACCTGAGAATCGGCTCTGGACCAGGAAACGGGGTTCAAACGGTCCTAGTAGGCTACAGATAGTAACGTGAGAAGGAGAAAGGGAAGATCGCGAGCAAAATCAGTCAAGATTGGGCTCGGGGAAAGCAGGCCGAGCGGTTGTTGTCCTTGACCGGCCGAGTCAAGCTCTTCCCCACAAGCACCCACCTCGAGCCACCACCCATCTGCGAACCCCCAGCCTGCTTGTCGCCCACCTACCGAGTCGTATTCAAACACGCACTCGACCCGTTCTTTCCCTTCCCGCGTCTGCGTCAGACTCTCGACTGCCCCACCCCCAAACCGAACAGAAGGTCATCGACCTCTCGGCCTCTGAGCGCGCCCGCCGCGAGTACCTCGGCCCGCACGAACACCTGTGGGCGTGACTGAGCGTATGACCAGCGGGAGAGCTTATCGGCCTGATGCTCTCGCCCCCGACGAGCCCGCGCGGGGCCATGTTGTCGTGCCGTCGATCCTGAGGTACGCCGCGCGGGGTGGCTCGAGAGCGAGCTCGGTCTGACTCGTAGACTACTGCAGAGACCGCTCGGCACTCGAAGCGCTCACGTCGACGCTCCGCACGTGGCGCGCGCCGCACTCGACGAACCCGGCCTCCCCACCCAACGGCGCGAACGCCACTGCAACCCATCACTCGCCCGCGTCGCCACGCGCCCTCGACCGCACCTTACACCAGACTGGCCCGCTGTTCCACGAGCTCGACGATTCGGACGAGGGGCGTAGTCAGGGGACCCGCGGTGGCCGCGCGGATGACGACCATCAGGCGCGTGGGGCGGCCAACGAGCACCGCCAGCACGAGCGCCGGACTGAGGAGAGCGTTCTCTGGGGCGGCTGGGACGAGATTGCTGCAGACGCCGACACGGGCACGCCGAGGTACGCTCAACCCGTCTTGTCCGCGCCAGCGGCTACGCGTGCCGCACGGTCACAAATGGACAGCTGACCCGATCTTTGCCCACAGGCGAGTGCTCATTCTCGCGTACCCGTCCGCTGGGCTCG
>ERZ1463038.311-NODE-311-length-16123-cov-15.096838_pt1 | contig 16123 bp, 24 predicted proteins | sample MGYA00564479_ERZ1463038 | MGnify/ENA primary metagenome ERZ1463038 (study PRJEB39244, sample SAMEA3635134) | Helicobacter pylori | study: EMG produced TPA metagenomics assembly of PRJEB11511 data set (Assembly of a 5300-year-old Helicobacter pylori...
CAGCATCAAGCGGGCCAGGAAGGGGGTGATGGGTGTCCGTCCTGCGGCGTCGCGGTCAGCGGTCGTGCGAGTCTGCGAACTCGGAATCCAACTCACAAGGTGGCGCGCCTGACGCGAACCATGCGGTCGTCCGGGACCGCGCTCGACGATGCAACTTTGTTGAAGGATAGAATTTCAGCAAGGGAGCGCCGGATGAAAGTGGCGAGCGACGTCGCGCTTGCGTACCCAGTGCGAAGGCGAGGGTCGAGTAGGTGAGAGCCTTGAACGAGGGCATCGTGGGGGAACGAAAGAGTAACGAGGGTGGGTGGAGGTGAGAGAACGCAAGGTAGGTGGTGGGGTGAGGGAAAGAGGTGTGGAGCGAGTCCGGTGCGAAGGCCGCGGAGCAGCACGACACCGGCAATTTGGCCATGACGCGCGCCGACACTCAACATTTGCTAGGCCTTCCATCCCCAATACCCCGCACACTGTGGCCCTTCTAGCCTCTAGATCTGTTAGCTGTTTGCTCTGCAGGTGTGCAGGTGACGCCTGGGTGTGGCGGATACCGAGCGAGCTGATAGTGAGTGCGGGGGTCGCGCGGGGCCGCGCGCGAAGCTTACCAGCTCACCGGCTGTGTTGGGCGTTACGTTACTACCAAGATTCGGGACGTGTGACAAAACTTTGTTATGCTCTATCAGTGGCCTTAACTTTGGTGGGCGTTACGCATAAAACGGGATGGAGCGCACCGAGTCCGCGAGTGCCAGTGGCGTCGCTTACCCTCCAAGTCGTTCCAGTAGGAGTAATGCATCAGGTAGCTCAAAGCTCGGAGATCGTAATTTTCTCATGTTGATCTCACAGTGTGTGGGCTGTGAGCTGCGCAGACTAGGTAATGGTGCGTGCGAGGGCAGTTCCGGTCTGAGCGGCGCCTGTTCGAAATCACGTTTGGCCTTTCTAATCGAGGAGTGTGTGAAATGCAATTTATGTAATGTTCTATTTATCTACGCTTCTTGAATAAGGAGTGCCCAGCGAGGGTGGAGGGGGGATCAAGCGGAGGGTCAAGGGGTGTCGAAGGTGTTCCTCAGCAAGACCCACCGATGAGTCGAGCCCGCCGCCAGCCTCGCGGACTTTTTCCGCACGGGTACCCTGCCATTAATGTCTCTCCACCGACGCGCGTCTCGCTCTTCCTTGTCGTACCGCTCCTGCGCCTCCTCGGTGCGCCGCGACGGCGACCGCTGCGTTGCCTGGCACGCCGCGTCCTCGCTTTGCGGAGTGTTATCAGTCGCCCCCTTGAGAACCGCACACGAGTCTACGTGCTCGATGCGCTGCTCTTCGGCCTCGCACCGCGAGACCTTCCAGGTTTCGATCGACGCCGGCTGGGGAGTCCGCCGCTTGCCGGTCGCGATCGCTGGGTCGACGGCGTCGCCGAGCTCCAGGTGGCTGAATGCTTCCGTGAGCTGGCGTTCCTCCTCATCTGTGCCCGTGTTGGAGGCTTGTGGGGAGACGCCCTTAGTTGACGCGCCGCAACAGGACCACGCCGAAGCGATGCCGGACATCGGCGAGTTGCGGATGCGAGTGCACGCGCTGGACTGAGTGGGCGACAGGACGGGGCGGACTCGGGGCGTTGTGCTTCGGGCGAGCATGGACGCCGAAATTCGCTGGGTACGAGAAGAGGGAGGAAGGCGGCCATAGCGCGCGGGTGAACCCTCCGTTCGCACCTCCAGCCGGTCGTCGTGACGTCGCGCACCATGCTTAGTTAGCTTCGACGCCCTGGCATGCTGCACTTTTGCAAATTGGGTCCAGTCCGATCCGCATGGGCACCGCTTGCAGCGGTCAGCTGCATGTAGACCAGGATCGTGAGATGGGATGCTAGACGGGGCGGTGGATCGGGGCCGGCGCGCGAGGGTGGCGGGTCGTGCTGACCGAGTCAGCATCGCCTGGCCGCGCTCAGCGGCGTCGCGACTGCTGAGATTGGGAAATCACTCTTTTGCTACAGCGCACTAAGTTCTTGGCTGTGTGGGCCCGAGGTACTTCCGGACCTGTGTTTGGGGACCCAGCGCATGGGGTCACCTAGATCTGCCCAAGCCGACGCTGGTTTGAACCTTGCCCAGAGGGGTAATAATAGGGCACGTTGGGTCCCTCTAGAATAATCCGATATAGTCCAAGCAGCTGCTCCATAGACTGTAATGTGCGGATGACGCTTCGGGGTGGCGGATACCAGGGGCCGCGCTGCACCCCGCACTGGATTAGGAAGTGGTGCGCGTGAGGCCTTCCAAACCACACCGCAAAGGCGAGAGAGTCTTGACCTGTCCGCTGAATCATCGTGAGCGACATTGGATTTCTTGAACAGATTCGGTAGTGGGATTGCGCCGAGAAGTGAGATTGGAGACGAGTAGCGTCGCAAGCGCAAGGTCCGTCAGCCTTGATGACTAAACACCCGAAAGCAATTTCTCAACCATTCCAAGCAGCGGACCGTCGGCTTTCAAGCCTCTGAGACTCGATCCTCCCAAGCAGTGTCCGTCCATTCGACCTCAGTGAAGCTTCGGAGCGCATCCAATTCGCTTCTGCCCATAGTCGAAGACGACTGTGGACCGAACGGAAACAGTGAGCTCAACTCGAAGTGTTCTGAGATCTCACAGCTCACCATATACACTCTGAAATCCCATGAAAGGGCGTCAGCGTCGTCCTTGGGGCTCTGCGACGGGGGACTCACGTGAAAGAAAGCGTCTCCGAAGACAAGAACCTGGCTGCCTCCGTTCGACTGGATCGCACCGTACGCCAATTCCGAACCATCGGCCTCGCCGCTGTCGACCCCGTCGTACACGAAGCTGGGCGCGCGGACCGCGTACAGCGCGCTGCCGACCGCGAGCTCGAGCGCCGGGGGCGTGGCCGCGCGAGGAAAGATCCAGCCGTTGTGGATCGGAGACAGGACAGCTCCAGGGATCTTGGCTGTGAAAAAAGTTGAGTAAGATGGGGCAGCTTTCATGGCGGCGGGAGGGAGACGAACCGTAGATGGCCTCGCACATCTCGTCGTCGAGGAGGAGAAGGCTCGTTCCTAAGCGACAACGAACGTCAGAGATACATGCAAAAATATGAATATCGAGAGAGAGAAGACGCACCAGTGTCGGCGATCGCGCTCGTGCCGGGACCCCTCCGCAGCTTGACGCCGTCCAACGTCCACGCCGTCGACGCGAACTGCCAGCCCGCATCGCCGAGCTCCGACTCGGTGACGTGAGTGAACTGAAGCGCGCGAGATGTTATCCCCTTGTCGATCGAGCCGAAGGTGTACTGCAAAAGCGACGGCTGTGAGCAGTGGGGGGCGCGGGAGGTCAGTCGCATTCGGCGCGCACGAAAGATCCTGCTCCGCCCTTCGTCAAATTTGCGCTGAACACCGGCTGAATAGCAACTTCAGGTGATTGAATCTCTCACAACAGGAAGAAAAGTCACGCACGCTGTCCAGGAGTCCTTGCATGTTGTCGAAGACGCTGTTGACCTCGATGCGCTTGCCGTCTTGAAGCACGTGGTTGTCCTGTACACGCTACTGAGTCAGCTTATACACATCGATCCCACTCTTAGACCGTACCTCTCCAATTCCGAGCCCGAGGACGCCGTCGCAGCCCGAGCCAAAGACGCCGTGGCGGAGCAGCCTCGCGACCTCGATCGTTTGCCGGGGAATCGTCAGACTTCCGATGGTGACCTTGTCGACGTAGACTTCTCCACGGGCTTCTGTACCCTCTGTGCGAAAGAAACTTCCGTCAGCTCTAGATTCCCCGAGTCCTTCGCGACCGCGCGGCGCGAGCGTACCACCGACGAGCGAGCCCCTGTAAGCCCGCACGCATTAGCACTTCCCCACCCAGAACTTGATGACTGAGTGAAAGGAGCGCACCACGTCTGACCAACCTGCTTTTCGGCCGACGTGCTCGCCGCCGGGTCGTAAACGGAGTGCACGCCCTTGCTGAACGCCTCATCCTGCTTGTACTGGCTCGAGACGACCCAGCACCGCGTCGAGCTCGTGTCGACAATCATGTTCATGGTCACGCCGGGGGTCCCGATCCTGACAAGAGAGACAGGATGAGCGAGTCGCTCGTGATCGAACTCAGCGCGGTCAACTCGCCGGACGGGAACAGTGTAGCAAAGGTCTGGGCGTTCAAGAGTATCAGCTGGCAAATGAGATTTTTGGAAACCACGAAGACTCACCCCTTCCAACGTCAGTCGCGTCGACCTTGGTCGAGCCGTTCGTCCCCGCGGTCGCACGCTCGGCGTCTCCGGGCAAGTCCCCAGCAGCACTCGCTTCCTCGTCGACCTCGGAACCGTTCAGGACAACGTAGTCCAGCTTCTCGGTTTCGGGGATTTTGTCGGCCGCGCAGTCCGAGGTCTTCTTGATTCCGTAGCGGTTCATCGCCTGCTCGGACGTGGGTCACTGGGGTGGTGCAACGTCGCGGGAGGAAGGGGACAGACTCGGGCGAGCGCTTCGGGCCCGCTGATTCGGCGACCAGCCTTGTGCTCGAGCGGGATGTGTACGCTCTTCTTCGGAGACGACATGAGCCACTCGGACGGCTGTGTCAGATGGGGGGGGGGGGGGGGGGGGGGGTGGTTGCGTCAGTCGCAGGCTCGCACCAGGAGAAGTCAAAACGAGTCTACGGTGAGACTTGTTGTCCCGGGAGTAGTTGAAATCGAGTGAGGTGGTGGAAGTAGAAAGACGATGCGTTCAGCTGACCTCGTCGGGCGAAGTCCGGATCTCCTTGGCTGGTGGAGAGCTCGGACCTGGGTTTGGAGCACACTAACTGGAAAGCTGCAGATTGTGTCTGAGACTGTTACTTTGAGCCAGAGTATCGCTCAGGCGCGAGGAAGAAGTAGTGCGCGATGATCAACGTGCGAACGGGCAACCTCCAAGAAAGACAGCCTCGTTGCCGAAGCACGTGAAAAATCGGGCGCGAGGGACGTACTGCAGCACCATCTTTGCACATCAGCGTGGGATGGGGAGAGTACGTAGTCGACCAGGAACCCTGTACGTCTGCGTCCGTCTCCCGCCACCCTTGCCTCCGCAGTCTCACGCACACTTTCTAGATGACCTCGACGAGCGCTGCCGTTTTCTGGGTCTTGAGCGAGAGGAACCCGGTCCACAGTATCCCGAGGCAGGCGCCGAAGGGTACTCGGTACCTGCAGAAGTGTCGTGAGCGAACGCAGTGGCGGCTCGCAGGACGAAGGTGGCGCACTTGAGCGGAACGTAGCGGAAGTTGAAAGCTTGCAGTATTGGCCAGACTGAAGGAGGTAGGAGATTCAGTGGATGTAGAAAGTGGGTATTCTCGAGGTGAGGACAGGCGCACCCTGCGAAGGAGGACAGGTGAGTCGAGCGAAGCCGCACCATCGAAGCAAAAGTGGGGCGTACCATCCAGTTGACGGAGAGAATCGGCCAGTAGTTTGATCGGATCCGCTCTGAGGTCTGGTCGCCATCGAGTCCCTCCAGTAGGCTGATCAATGGTTAATGTCAGCACGCGCTCGCGGGACATGCTGAAAGAAGCCAGACAAACCTCATCGAGAAGAGGAAGATGAATAGCGAGATAGGTGCCATGATGAACTGGTCCGCAGCTACACGCTTGAGCAGCATGACGGTGCTGATCGGCTCGTCCTTCGCGCTCGCCGCTGATGCCGTCGCGGCCGGCACCGCGCCGCCGCGCTCCAGCCTCGATCCTGGCGGGAGCTTGAAGCCCGGGATCGGGCTTGACTGCTGCTCCACCTTGACTTTGCTCATCTCTATCGGATCCGCAACCTTGCGCAGCGGGAAGTTGACCTCGAGGATCTCTGATGCGCGACGCGGCTGTCAGCACCACCCGCGTCCCATTCTCTGGGCCCAAACTAAACGCACTGTTCCAAGCACCCGCGAGAGGCCCCATCGAAGCACCGAAGAAGGCGAAGCGCGCTGTCCGGACGATGTCCCAGGCAGCAGCGACAGGTCCGCTCTGCGCATGAGCACCGCTCGTTTAGCTCTCGGACGCGCTCCCTCTCGGTGCCAGTACGCACAAAGAATAGTTGCGCGGAGCAGTCGCCGAGTCCCATCAGGAAGCCGTTCGTGATCTGGAGAAGGTCCGCGCGTGAGCTCGGGAAGCGTTCGAAAGGTGGGCGTCGGGGCGGGACTGACGAGGACTAGTAGAGTGCAGCATCGCAGGTGCAGGTGTCAGCCTCTGGGCGCTCCGAACAGCAAGTGGCAGGACGGACGAGTGAGGTACGGCCGACGCTCGAAGCTGCGGGTGTACACGTTGAGGAAGCGCATGCCCTGCCGGGCTGGAAGCGTGGCGAGCATGACCGCTCAGCAAAGTTTCTTGAACGTGAAGGACGCAGGAAAAGTGAGACGAGGAGATGGGGCGCTGAATTGTGAGGGGCGCTCGCAGTGAGAACGTCATGCGTCTTCGAACTTTCGGTGAAGGTCGCTTCGTCCCGAACCAACAACCTCGAACGCGGTCGGACGACCTCGGTTGCTTCCTGCTCACCTGCTTGGCCTCCGCTCCCGTCCTGCCTACCTGGGTCGCGCTGCGGCCGCGTGAGGCTCGGCGTCCGAGTCTGCTCGCTGGTCTGAGGACCTTTGCTGGACCGTCGCATCGCCTGTTTGGAATCTCGAGTGGCCAGAATGCCGGGGGGTCCGCTGCTGATGCTGTGGGGGTTGTGTCGAGCTCGCGCGAAAGCTGTGCTGACGCGACAACCTCCGCGCCGTCCGTCGCGCGCCCACGTCCGGTCCTCCGCGAGGACTCCGCAGGCCGCCCGCGTATGCACTTTTCACCTCGCTCTTAACATACTTCCGCCCCCAGTATGGGTTTAAACACCGACTCGGAGGATGAGATCCTGCGTGCGAGGCAGGCTCGCCTGGTCCGCAAGAGCCGTCGCCCTCCTGCGCCTTCCGCTGCACCTCGCCCGCTCGCCATCACCAATGACACTCGAGTCCACCATGGTCACTTTCGGAGGCTTCGCGACGAGGAGCGGCGGGAGAAGGAGGAGATCAAGGACGGCGTACACCACCTTCGCCGACGTAGCTCGAAGGCTTTCAGCGCCCCCATGGACCCCGACGACGACGCCCCATCCGTAAGTCATGGTGGTCGGCGTGTATCTCTTGAGTATTAGCCTGATAAGCCTCAGACGCCACCCACTTTCTATCAACGGCCGTCGTCCTCGCCACCACGCAAAGGCGTCGCGCGTAGCCTCAACTCCCCGTCCCCCGTCGCCCCTCCGCCCGCTCACATGCGAAACGCCCCGCGTCAATCCTACCTTGCCGCGGTTTCCCAGCCGAACCAGCTCCTTGCCAGCGCGCCCCGCAAGAGCCGCCTGCTCGTCCTCGACATCGACAACACCCTGCTCGCGCCGCTGGACCACATCGGCAATGTAGTCGCGAGACCGTACCTTAAAACGTTCCTCGGATACGTTCTCGATACATCGTCTCCGTGGAACGTCGCCTTCTGGTCCTTCAGCGGCCGAGGGTTCGGCGTCGCCCACCTCAAGTCGCTCGGAGTCGGATCGCTCCTCTTCGAGAACAGCAACGTCCAGCAACCGCTCATCTTCGAGAACAGCAAATTTGATGCTCCGCTCTTGAAACCTGGAGTCCTCGCTTTCTGGGGATACCAGGACTCGGGCCTGACGGGAGCGCAGATGATGCAGAGGGTGCACCCAACGGTCAAGGACCTCGACCTTGTGAGCCGTTCGCTCGCGGCCACTTTCGCGATCGGTATTGATTCCCTCTTGAGATGTGGGAGATGATCAACATCCGCAAGCCAACCGGCGCTCCGGACTTCTCCCCGCTCAACAGCCTCCTCGTTGACGACCGAGTTGAGAACGCCGTGCGTGCTTCACAGATTGAAAGCGTCAGCACCTGACCCATTTGCAGGACGCCCAACCCGACAACGTAATCTGCGCACCGAAGTACTTCTCCACAACAGACGCTTTGGGAACGACGGACGACTTCCTCCTCCAGCTGATCGGCGCGCTCGACGAGCTCGCACCCGAGTCCAACGTCGCAGCCGCGCTCCTCGCGAACGGCTGGCGCGCGGGGATCGCCAACGCCGACATGGACCGCTACGCAGAAGCGGGCAGGTCGATTTGCGTGAGAATGGGGATCAAGATCTCTCGGGGCAAGCAGGCGCTCCTTTCCGCCGTTGCGCCCGAGATCCAGAACGTCTCGCTGCTGCCGTCGAGCGTTGGGCCCGCTCACGACGTCGAGACGCCTGCGACAGGTCCGTTCCTTGACAGTTGCCTGACGTGCACTATTTCTCACATCTGGCGCCCCTAGACCGCAAGGGACGAGCCGATGTTGGAGACCTTCGAGGGTGCTGCCAGAACCCTCCGCACCCGCTCGCGGTCGTACAGCATGCGCCTGAGCACGAGGCGGTCAACAGCCTCCTCTTCCCGAACTCGCTGTACGAGAAGATCGTTGCTCAGCCATCGAAGGAGCTGTCTCGGCCCCGGCATCCTCTCGTGTACGTCGCTCGCCGACCAGTCGATCCGCTCAGCTGGCTCACCCGTCCACCGAGCAGTGTTTTTGACCTCGACGGTACAGTGCGAAGTCGTCTGCGTTGACCTACTCTTTACAAAAAAGCTGACCTTTTTTCCCATCAGCTGTACGCCCGCCCGCCCTGCCATCTCGACCCTCTGGGCCCTCCCGTCGCCCGACCGTACCTCCTGAACCTCCTCACCTGGCTGCTCGCGCCCACCTCGCCCTGGACGCTCGCCATCTGGACTTCCTCGACCCGCGAGACCGCCGTGCGCTGCCTCACCTCCCTCGGGCTCGGCATCGTTGGCCCGCTCCTGGTTGGCCCGGGCAAGGACGAGGTCGAGATCCTGCACCCCAATCTAGTCGCCGTGTGGGCCAGAGAGGACCTCGGACTCGATCCAAAGGACTTTCACGCGTACGTGAAGGTTACAAAGGACCTGGACATACTGGTGAGCGATTGGAAGCACTGGCGTCGCCGGCTTGCGCTGACTCGCCTGCCGCCAGTGGGAGCACCTAGATGTCACAGGAGTCGGAAGGTGGAGTGCTTACGACACCGTTTGGACATTCTCTTCTCATTCCTACGAAGCAAAGTTGATGTCCTTTGCTTTTCACAGGTCATGATCGACGACACGGAGTCGAAGCTCGCCGGCCAGCCCGACTCGCTCATCAACCCGCCGACTTTCAACTACCCCCTCGGTCCATCCGCCGCCACCACTGCTTCCCTTCTCGACAAGTTCTTCCCCACCACTGCTTCCCTTCTCGACACGTTCCTCCTCCAGCTCGTCGCCGCGCTCGACGAGCTCTCGACCGAGTCCAACTTTGCCTTCGTGATTCGCCACCAGGGCTGGTACGAAAACTTTGGCACGCGGGGTGACGAGTTCGCTCGCAAGGGCGTTCAGATCTTGTGCAAGGCGAACATCAGCGTCGAGGCGGAGAAGCGGGGCAAGGTGCTCCTCCCTGCGCATGCACGGACGTTCAAGATTGGCACGACCGTCGTCGTGGCCGCGCTGTCGGCGAGGAGGCCCTTCGCTGCACAATGTGAGTCATCTTGGCTTTTGAAGGATTTTCAGAGATATCTTACTTGTGAGCAGCCAAGCAAACGCGCGTGCCCCACCTCGACGTCGCGCCAACCCGCACCTCTGCGCCCCTCGCGGTGGACTCGGGGCCCCCAGCCCCCCTGCCGACGTCGACCCGGCGACCTTTCGTTGACAATTCCGTCTCTCCGAATCCTTCTTCCCGCGCCTACCGACGCACTGCTGCCAGCGGTGCCTCCGACGTCAGTCGTGCCCGGCACTCGCGCGGCACCTCCACCCGCCGTCCGAGCGTATGCGGCCCCTTGACGACCCACGGATCGGACGGGGACGAGCCTCGCTCACCTTGCTCCGTCGTTACGGCATCGACGGACGACGATGCCGTCGCCGACCTCGGCGAACGGTTCATCGTGGAGGAGGAGGAGCTCGCCAGGTCGCACGGACGGCCGTGGGGGAAGGGATGGAGGCAGGAGAGCCGGAAGGAACAGCGCAGTGGCGCGGTGTTGGAGTGGGAGCGAGACCCGCCCAGCCCTGGGGTGCCGCTCGTGCAGACTGAGCCTCACGGGGACAGCCGGCCGTCGTGGAGTCGCAGTCTCTGAGTAATGAACAGAGGTACTGGCTTGGGAATTTGCTAATAGCTGTGCAGGAATACTCAGAATCACATCCTCTCTAGCCTTTCGATGTCGTTGCGTGCAGCTGCACCTTGTGTTCACGTCCGAAATCCGTTTGGCTGTCGACGTGAGGATGCGCAGCGCCTTCTACCCGCTTCGCCTTCCTGGACCCACACTTTCTTTGCCCATATTTATCAGCTCTCATTTGGTGGGAACTTGACGCTGCAAAGTACAGAACGCAAAAGGTTGGGAGTGAGCATAGGTGACGTCGGGTACCGGGAGCGAGCAGCCGGCCGGCGTCGGGGGGAGCCAGCGCGATGATCCGAGGATGCGAGGCTGACCCAGCAACGGCTCCGGTGAGAAACTTCAAGGATGTAGGACGCCTCAGCCGCGCAGGACACCTGCGGCGCAAGTGGGATCCACGACGAGGCCCTCGGGGATGCTGGAAACGCAGGTGGGTGTGGGTCTCTCCGAAGCAAGCTCGGCCTGGCTTGTTAATCGATCTATCGGCGACGCGTTGTGCCGTTTGGGACGCGAGGCACGCGGCGATGGGCACCTTTGCGTCTTTGCGAGGTCGGCGCTCATATCAGTGGGGCCTCAGTACGAAGCGGATTCCACCCACCCCGACGGTTGCCAGGGGTGAATACTTCACACGCTAGACTCTTGAAGCACGGGGTTGGTGTTTGTTTCCGCCGCGATATTGAGCAGGGGGGGGGCGCCCAGGTTGTCGGACATGACATCATGAGGCGGCGCGGCGGAAGAATTTCGACTGCGGGTGTCTGTCGTGCAATCGCTGCAGGGAAGCTGTTCAGTGCTCGCTCTTCGTTGATCCTCCTTCCTGTCAGCCTCACCAACCGCCTCAGCCAGACCTCTCCTTTCCAGGTTCCCACAGCCCAGCGGCGCGGCCGACCCGAACGGACCTTGAACCGCTAAACCTTCCCGTTCCCCTCGGCGTCCGTTCTTGGCCGTCACTAAACCGATTAAGACCCCATGTCCGGGTCAAGGTGAGCCTCTGACACTCGTGCGCGTCGACGTGAGAGCTCATGACAACGCGTCCACCGCCACCCAGCCCCTTCGATCATGAGCCGGGCGCAAACACGCGCCGGCAGCAGCCGCCGCCGCTCGTGATTCCGCCAACGCCACCGCTTCATGCAAACGACTCTCCCGAACACTCGCAGACGGGCACCTCGTCGCCTGGGCCGCCGACGGGCGCAAGTAGCGCTCCCGGCCGCGCGACGCGCCGCGTGCAGTGGCCCGCCGAGCTGTCGAACCACGCCTCGCACATCATGGCGTCCCCCACCTCCCCGCAAACTCTCCAGGACTCGGGCGCCCGAGACGCGCTCACTCGCGCGCTCGAGGCACACCAGTCGAACCCCGATCGCCCAGTGCCCAGCCGGTACGTCGGGACGTCGGCGCCGCCGTCCGAGAGCGCCTCGCGCGCAGAGAGCAGCGACGGCGACAACGAGGAGCGCATAAACGACATGAAGGATCAGTCCGAGGTCTTCATCGACCCGGACGAGACGCTTGGGCTACCCAGCGTCGGCACCAAGAGCGGGGAGGCCAAGACAAGCAAGGCCGCATGGAACCTCGTGCGGGGCTACACGTCGGGCTCGTACGGCATGATGCGGCACCGAAAGAATGGCGGCTTCAAGGGTGGGCTCGGGGAGAGCGCCGACGTCGACCTGGAGAAGCGAGACGAGGAGACGCGAGCCGGCACCGCCCCCGTCGCGGTCGACGACGACGACGAGAAGCGCGAGGGCGGCGTCGGCGGTTTTCTTCGCAACCTCATCAAGAGCGACAACGCCACCGATATTCCCGACTCGGCGCAGGGCTTCCCTGGTGCGGCGAGCATGGGAGGAGGCGGCGTCGGCGTCCTCAGCGCGCTGATGGCGCTCCAGGCCCAACAACAAAATCCAGCGTCGGGCGGGAACTCGGGAGCGACCTCAGCAGCCACCTCTCCTTCGACTTCCGGGGCGCCCAGTATTCGGCACGATGACGGCGACTCGAGCGACGAGGAGTCCGAGCGGCTCAAGTTCACCCAGAAGCAGCGCGCGAAACGCAACGGCAAGAACGCGTTCCACTCGACGTCGTCCGCCGTCGCGGACGTCACCAAGTACGTCGGCAGCACAGCATCGAAAACGGCCGGGGCCGTACTTCACCTCGGCCAGCACCCGCACAAGCGGAACGTCTCCGTCGTCGCCGGCCCCGAGTCGCCGCCAGCCGCGACGCCGATGGATCGCTCGGCTGGCTCGACCAACGTCGGATCCGGCACAAGCTCAAGACCGAATACGGCGGGGGAAGCGCCGAGTCCTGGACTTCAGCCCCGCAAGAAGAAGGGCGTCTTCGGCGAGACCCTGCACCAAGTCAAGCGACTGGGCGAGACGTTCGGTATCGAGCACGAGACGGCCAGCACGCGGCCCGAGGCAGCCAGGAGCAGCGCTGGCGTCTTCGGTGGTCTTATGCTCAGCACCGTACGTGAGCTGTTTACCCTCTGAGTGCGCAAGTACTGAAACTTTGGCACCACGACAGGGGAACATCGCCGGCATCGCCTCGCCCGTCGCGACGAAGCTCGCGCCACAGGCGTCCCGCCCTGGGTATACGCTCAGTCGGTACTCGGCGCCAACTGTCCCGACCATGAAGACGGTCGAGAAACGCAAGTCGCTCGACATGTCCTGGGCACGGCCTCCCTCGCGCTCGTCTTCGCGACCGCACTCGCTCTTTGGCGGCAGTGACGACCACGCCGACTCGAAGAGCCTCTCGAAAGACTCGACCGCCGCCAACTCGGCACCCGGAACGCCTCTTCGGAGTCCGAGTCCCAAGCCCTCGGCCCTCAGCAAGCCCAAGCCCGGCTTCACGCTGAACCTCAAGGAGCTCGCTGTGCGGTACCTTCTGCGCAATGTGTCGAGCAAAGACTGACATGACCCTTCTACGCATCTAGCCGCACGCTCCCAAATTTGGCTTCCACTCTGGCAAGCACACACCTACCGGCGAGAACTCACCTCGGCGAGAGTCGTATCTCGGGGATTACTTCGCTGGAGGCCAAACGAAGGAGACGCAGGAGGAGCGGGAGCTCAGAGAATGGGAGAAGGAGAAGCGGCGGCGACGCAAGGTCAAGGAGAAGCGCAAGCAAGAGGAGGTCTTCATCACCCAGCATGTACGTTCGAGCTCGGAGCATCGCCCTCGCCGTCGCTGACCAGTGTTCCCTGCACAGGTCGCGGCAATTCTGTCTCGGTAGGCCATCCCTGCGCTTCCATTTCTGGACAGCTTCGTTGACAGACATCCTGGATAACAGTCAAGAGTTCCTGATGAAGATGGGCCGAGCGTGAGTTTCGAGCTGTCTGGTCTGAAGCGAACGTCACTGACACCGCTGTCTATTCGACAGGTTCATGATGTACGCCTTCCGCTCTGGTCTTGATTTGTCCCGCCACTGACAGCCCTTTGCCATATCAGGTTCGGTGCTCCAAGGTGATCCAGCTTCCATTGTCGAAGTCTAACCTCAGCGCTGACACTTCCACCTGAAGTCATCGGCTCGAGGCTCAGATCCAGGCGACCGCCCGCGTTTTGGAGATCAACTGCCAGGCGATCTACATCCCAGGAGTTCTTTTGATGTCCTTCGGCGACGCCGCAACCCACACGAGTGACATCAAGGTGCGCACGCGAGCCGGCGCGACCACGACGCCACCTGACCGTTTTATCCTCAGTTCCTCAAGCAGGCGAACGGTCTGGACCTTGGGAAGCTCCTAGGGGCGTACTACGTCTACTACAGTACGTCCCTTTCCCCGGATCAGGTTGAGCTTGAGCTTGACTGACAGCGCTCGCAGACGTCGTGCACGACAAAATCAGTGTCACGGACGCGTCCATCGAGCTTGACGACTTGATGCGGGCTCCTCCGTGAGTCAAGCATGATAACATACGATGGTACAGGTACTGAGCTCCAAATTTGACAGAAAATACAAGCTCTGGCAGCAGGTGCGTCGCGGGAGTTCCGGCCGGCTCGAGAAACATGGAGCGCTGACCTTTGTCTTTCGGCGCAGCTCATCATCGGCGGACTGGCGTCAGGTTCGTTGCTTCCTCCCCTCTATTGTCAGTACCGACACTAACTAGTTTTCACGCAGCCCTCATTCAACCCTCTGCTTTCTACGGGTCTTTCATCGACTGCCTGATCAGCATTCCACTCGGATCTCTCCTCGTCCTGGTCCAGGTCCTCGTCTCGCGCAACGATCTATACAGCAGTCTTTTCGAGTAATTATTAGCCTCGGAAGACCAATGACCTCAGCTCACACTATGTCTCACCCAGAATTGTTATCGCATGCGTGAACTCGTTCCTCGCGGCAGCGCTCGCGTCGACCGGGCGCTTCTGCTTCTCGGCAGTTGCGTCTGGCTCCGTCGTCTTGATCCTACCTGGTTACATCGTGCTATGGTGAGATCAAATCACCTTCAGTGTTCATGACGAGTACTGAACCTCCCGCACTCAGTGGAAGTCTGGAGCTCGCCAACCGCTCCATCGTGAGCGGATCCGTCCGGCTTGTCTACTCGATCTTGTACTCGCTGTTCCTCGGTGCGTTGTCAACACTCCAGAGTGTACTCGAGGATGAAGCTTACCGACAGGTTCGCACTAGGATTCGGTCTCACAATGGGAAGCGAGGTGTATCAGCGAGTCACCGGCAAGACGATCGACCTCGGCGGGGACGCGTACAACTGCGCCAACCTTCGTGTGGATGCTCCCTGGTACCAAGCGACGATCCCGCCAGAATGGTGTACGTGATTGCGAAGTTCGCTGTGCGCCTTGCTGACAGCCAGGTTTCGCAGACATCTTCACGATCCCGATGTACTGCGTGAGTGCTGCACCCGGTATGCAATTCTCGAAAGCTCACTCTGTGGCCTCGACAGTTGATGCTCGGGCTTCGCAACGGTCAACCACTGTTCCGCCGTGAGACCGTTATCATGCTCTGCATCGGCAGTGCGGGATTCGTTTCCAACTACTATGGTGGTAAGCTCATTGTCTACACTACCGCCTTCGAGACCCTGACCCGCGTCACAGGCATGGCGTTCCCCAATCGCTCCGACATCTCGTCGGCCTTGGGCTCCTTCACGGTCGGCTTCCTGGGCAACCTTTACGGCAAATTTACACGCGCATCTTCGCCCTTTGTGGTCATGGTCGTCGGGTGCGCTCTCCCGTGCTTCACTTGATCGGAACGTTTGCTGACTCGTGTCTCCGCATCCGCAGAGTCCTGATCCAGTTGCCCAGCGGCCTTTCGAACGGCGGCCTTCTCCAATTCACCAGCGACACTGCCTCTTCCACAACCACTTACAGTGCCGGTTTTAAGACGGCCCAAAGCTTGGTCGAGGTGGCCATCGGACTCACGGTCGGACTCTTCCTCGCGGCAGCTGGTGCGTTCGTCAGTTCACCGCCGCTTTGCACTCGCTGACTTTGGTCCTGTAGTCGTCAACGTCATGGGAGGAGGCCGTCGTCGTGGCAGCAACCTCTCCTCATTCTAGAGAACCCCGTAGTACATAGACCATCGTTCCACAGACACTCATCGGCCTCGAAGTACATAGACGGTCGAGTCACGCTCCTCGCATCCCCCCACTCGTACCCCACTCGCATCCCGCATGAGCTTTCCCGTTGTCCTCGTTAGAAATTATCCCCGTTGCATGGATGAAATGGCTCACTCTGTAGCCACAAGCCTTGACGGAGCCCCGCGGATCTGACTCGAGTGCGAATCGACTGGCCCAAGCTCACCCAGCCCTCGCACGCTGTCCCCGGTTACTTCTGCACAACTACGAGTCCACCTCAGCACGCATAACGACCCACGATGGTCACGGAGCGGACGCCACTCGTCGCCCCGACGGCGCGAGGGAAACGCCGTAGCAGCCCGGACGGTGGCTCGTCAACATCACGCGGGCGCGTGCTCGAGGCCGGGCCGGGGATCCAGCTCGCGGAAGACGACCTGTGCATCGAAGCGATGGTGCTCGTCCTCCTGCGCGAGCTCGTCGACCGCGGGTACGCCGTGCCGCCGGGGCTGGTCGAAGCG
>ERZ1463038.312-NODE-312-length-16105-cov-12.925047_pt1 | contig 16105 bp, 28 predicted proteins | sample MGYA00564479_ERZ1463038 | MGnify/ENA primary metagenome ERZ1463038 (study PRJEB39244, sample SAMEA3635134) | Helicobacter pylori | study: EMG produced TPA metagenomics assembly of PRJEB11511 data set (Assembly of a 5300-year-old Helicobacter pylori...
CAAGCCGTACCCGACGCTCGGCATCGCTTCGCTCGCAGACCAGCCGCGCACGAACGGGATTCGCCGCGTCTCCAAGGCCGGCGTATCGGGCATCAAGGACTTTCTTCTGCGCCTCAAGCTCAAGGCGTCAGAGGAACACGGTCTCACCCCACGCGGCGGCCTGCCCGACGACCCGTCACCCGCCGTTGGCCGACGCTCCGTCTCGAGTCCGTCGCGCCCGAAACCCGCGACGCCGTCCAGGAGTGCGTCGACGAGGAGACGGTCTAGGAGCTCGAGCGAGTCGGACGAGGACTGGGATCGCCAATCGACGCCCGATGTGTCGCCGAAAGCGGTCACGGGCCTCAAGCGGTCTAGGACGCAGAGCACGACCGTCGCCGGGGTCAATGGCGAGCGCATGGCCCTTAGTAAGCTGACTCCCCTCTTTTTGTGCTATTGCGTACTGACTTCCGGATCAACAGCTACGGAAGCCATGCCGTCGCTCCTGCTGAAGGTTAAGGAGGTGCACGAGCGGTGCTCGGAGTGTGTTACTCGATTGAAGGGGTTGACGGTGTAGGATTAGTCCCTGTAGCTTTATGTTCCCCTTATAAACTCGGCACTTTCGGATCCAGCTCGACGAGTGACTATGCGATTTGTGCATGGAGCGTGCGGAGCTCTTCTTCCTCGTCGTCTTCGTCACGGTCGCCTTCATTGCTTGCGCTGAGGAGAAGACCTTATCGAACTGCGTCTCCTCCAGCCACACCTTGCGCTGAGCTCACCGATTGGTACTGCTCGGCTTGGAAGAACCGGGGTCTCGAGCTGCTCGTTGAGCTCGGCCTGCTTCATCGCGTCGAGCTCTGCCTCGAGCTCGTCCAAGTCGAACTGGAAAGCAGTGTTAGAGTTTATTTGATTTGCTTTTCAGATGTGCTCTGCCGAGGTGTCGAGCGATGCAGACAGGACCGAATTGATATCGTCGACCTGCTCCAACCCTTCGCGGGCGGCGTCCATCATGTCCTCCACCTTTCCAGGATCCCTGATTGATAGTCAGAAGAAGAGACTCTGTAAGCTCTGGAGATCCTGACATGTTGAGCTGAAGGTCTTTGAGCGCCTTCGAGCCCTTGCGTACAGCTTCGAGGACGGCACGATTGAACTCCGCAGACTCGATGGCGTTGAGCTAGCGGCGTCAGTTCCGCTGGTTGGAGCTTGAGTACCGGTTTAAGTCTCACTTGAATCTGAAGCAACACCCTCCGCCCATCCCGAACCTTGAGCTCGTTCTCCAGGTTCTTGCGACGTACAAGCGCCTGAATCGCCACTGCCTTCGAACTAAGTCCGAAACCAGTGGCACTCTCCTCCACACCCACCCTTCTTGTTCAGGATCACATTGGTCTGCGCCTTCTTAGTCTCGAGCGCGATCCTTGACTCGAGACGACCTTCCTTCTTGTCGAGCAGAAGCAGAGTCTCACGGAGCGTTAAAATGACCTCCTTATTAGTGCGAGCCGGCTTCGGCTTGAGAGGAACGAACCAGCTCGTGGCCCAGTCGCTCATGCTTGCTGGGTTTGCAGATGCGGGAGATGTTTAGAGCGGGAGGAAAGCAGCCGACTCAGAGGGCCGTCGAGCCAGTTGATCTACCACTGGATGACTCGCTCTTGAGGTTGGGACTGTAGCCCAGATGCCCAAGTCGTCCAGCAGAAAGCCCTGTGAAGGACCCGACGAGGTTCTGGGCTGCCGAGCTTGTTCAATAAAGAGTATCGGCCTCTCAGCCTGCATATACCTGCGAACCGACGGATTACTTTGCAGCCGGCGCCCCTTCCTCCTCGCCGCCTGTCAACAACATGATCAAAACCACCGGGAGAATGTACTGCAAGTGGAGTAGAGTCAGGATCTTGAGATGCAGGGCAAACACGGCGGGCTGTCGGACGCACCATCCAGTACTTCTCGAGGAATCCCTTCTCTTTTGGCGGTGGTACGACCTTGCCGTCCTCGCCCACAACAATCGGAATCGGCTCCTTCCAGCGGATCCTGAGGCGTGAAACTGCATCAGTCTCCCAGCGCACGCTCGTTACGGCTCCAAGCCAGACTTACGGCTCCGGCTCCGCCCCTCGCTCAACCCGGACATTCACGATGCTCGCCCCACCGCGCTCGAGCCAGCCGCCATCGTTGGCCGCGGGCGCCGCGCAGCCCTCGAGCGAGTTGGTGAAGTAGCGGAAGTGCGCGAACTCGTTCGTTGGGGTCGGGGTGAGGTACAGCACGAGGGTCTCGTTGAAGAGCCTCGACGGCGCGTGGAACAGGACACACTGCAGTCGCGCGTCAGCTGTCTGCTCCGCGACCAGCACGACGGCAACGCACCGAGTCCGCGACGATGACGCTCAGGTCCTCGTCGCCCCCTTGCTCCCCCTTGCCCCCGATAGCGACCTGGTACCGGTCCCCCGGGCCGAGCGCCTCGAACCCGGTCTCGTCGGCGGCCTCGGCGAACCAGGCCTCGTCCGTGTGCGCGTCGACGTGCACGAGTCCACGCTTCGCCCAGGCTGGGAACGCAGTTTCTGATGAGATCGACACGACGCGGTGGAACAGCGGAAGCGTGTGGGTTGATAGTCGCGACTGTGGGCGGGGTCAGCTGGCGCGGAGCGGGATGCTGAGCGGGACGAGTGCACCGAAGTGGCGAGCGCTGGTGCCGCAAGCTGTCCAAGGGCGGCGAACGCGAGCAATGGGCTGCACCTCATGGCTGCCGTGGGACGAAGGTGCAAGTGCAGGGATCGTCGCGAGCACGGATCAAGTTCCCGCAGCACCCAGTAGGTAAGCCCGGGCGCCGATGCCGCCTCGCCGAGCCACTGACGACGTCTCGCTTTCTCTCTCGCACTCACCTTCACCTACATAAGATGAGCATCACAGAAGCTGACAAGGCGCCGTACATCGCCCACCTCTTAGTCGTTTGCCACGGGTAGGCCCCATCGCTCCGCCCGATACATGCTCGCGCTCATCGTGAGGACCACGCAGACTTTGGGGCACCCGGGCCCACGTTGCCTACGTCTGCAAGTCCGCCTTGGAGCAGTAAGTGTCCTGCCTTCACGAAGCAAGCTACAGAGTTGAGACGTTCACCTCAGCTCCAGCGTCGCGACCTCGCCGCGATCGCGTCCGCGCTCCGGCTCCATCGGCAGTCAGGACGAGGACGTCCGGCTCGTGGTCCTTCCAGCGAGCCTGAACGAGAACACGCACACGTACGACGGAGTGGACGTGTGCGCGGAACGGGTTGTGAAGGAGATCGACGAGGAGATCCAGCGCATCACGGCGGACGGAGGGACGGTCAAGCGGTTTTCAATCGTTGGGTGGGTGCAGCTGCTTTGGGGATTCAAGTCTGGACACTGATGGGATACACAGGTACTCCCTCGGTGGTTTGGTCGCCCGCTACGTGCTCGGCTTGCTCGAGAGCCGCACGCCGTCGTTCTCCGCAGAGGTCCGGCCAGTCAACTTCACCACCTTTGCTTCCCCTGCTATCGGTATTCCTCGATATGATGGGTCAGATTCATCTCTTTCCGCTTCGTTGCTCGTCAGCGCTGACGCCGCCATTCCATCGCAGCTTCTGGAGCTCCGTGCTCAGCTATCTCGGTGCCCGTGCGAGGATTCTGCATCAAAGGCGCACAGCGGTAGCTCATACTCAGAACCCATAGGTCTTTTGTCTCGATCTGGCTCCCAGCTCTACGGTAGCGACCGCTTCCTCCCCTCGTCGCTCCTCGACGGCAACAACCAGCCGACCGAGTCCAAGGGCCCGCTCTCACGCTTAAGCGGCAAGCGAGAAAAAGCGGAACCACTGCTCGCCGTCATGGCCGACCCGCAATACAGCTTCTTTCGCGCGCTGGCTGCGTTTGAACGGGTCGAGATCTACGCCAACTCGTGAGGTCATCCTTCCTCCTTTGTGCGAACCACGGCTCACTTCCCGCTTCGCTCGAAAGTGTGAATGATAGGACTGTGCCATATCCGACGGGGGCGATTGAGGCGCACGACCCGTTCTCGCTTGCGCGTGCGAAGGCCAAGAAGGCGGCCGCGACGCGAGGCGACGACCCTGAAGTTGAGCCGGACATCCTCGAAGGCGGTCTCGAGATGTGCACCTCTTCTATGCTGTAGACTCATTTATCACATGCTCATGCTCATGGTTACAGAAAACTCGACGCCACTGGCCTGCTCATCGAGTCGTACCAACAAGTCACCCCACCTGAGATTGAGAAGTCTGGTGCGTCCGTGTTACCTTCCATGGACCTCGCAGTTGCTCAAGATACTTTCACCGTAGCCACTCCCCGGAAACGTTTCAAGATCTCGCTCCCGCTGCTCCTCAGACCGACGACGTACCCGTTCTCGCGTCCCGTTTCGCTGCTCATCATCGTGCTCCTCCCCGTCGCTCTCCCCCTCGCGCTCGTATTCCTCGTCGGCCGATTCATCATCGCAGGCCACTCGTCACAGCGCCGGATCCGCCAGATCCGCAACGGCATGGGCGGCGGGCGCGAGGGCATGCTCGAGCGCGTCGGCGTGCGGCTACGCGGCGCGATCGCCGACGTCGCCGAGACGGTGCAGCCAGACAATCCAGAGCACGCTGGATCGCTCGGCTCGGGCGGGGACGGCGAGAGGGACGAGGTTGTGCCCCTGCGCCGCCACCCAGCGTTTGCCGCGTTCGCCAACTCGTACGGCAGCGGCGGGACCGAGACGCCGCCCCTCGCGAGACCCGTCTCGCCCGGCGAGTACGACCCCGAGGCGACCGGGAGTGAATCAAAGCCGTACCCGACGGACCCGATCCTCAGGTGCGCACTCTCGAGCTGCTTGCCACGGAATGATGCGAATCTGACCTCGTCGACGCCGCACAGCCCCGCCCAGGTTCTCATGATCCACCACCTGAATTCGATTCCGCAGATGCGCAAGCACCTCGCCTACATGCCGAGCGTGAGGAATTCGCACGGGGCGATCGTAGCGAGGGACCTTGCCTACCCTCAGCACCGGGAAGGGAGGAAGGTTGTCGATGCGTGGGCGAAGGAGTTTGTGCTGTAGATTATCGTGTTGCTCTAGACCCTTGACCTGATTTATTGGGTTATGCTTGAGGTCGTCCTCGATGGGTTCGTCGCCTCGACGCTGCTTACGGGCCCGCATGGTGGCCTTGTCTAAGCCGTCAGAGATGTGAGGATTATGGTCATCTGCAGGCTTTTGTGTGCACTCGGTGGGACCAAAGGCTGAGGACTGCAACAAAGCGGTTGTAAGGGCGAGTGCATGCGCTCGCAGGGGCGTCCCCGCAGCCGCCGATTAGCCCTGCTGACGGCCGGTTCCACCTCTTGCTCCCGAACGCTCACGGCCTCCACTCGACCAAGATGCTCACCTGGAAGCAGACCGCACTCGGAGCAGTCCTGCTCGTCTCGGGGGCGGCCGCCACGTCGCTCGACCGCCTGCAGCCAATCGAGGTTGGCAGCTCGGCAAGTCCGAGTCACTTCATGGCATCGAGCGGGAGGGCTGACCGGATCGCTCTCGGGTGCAGACTATCAGGAGGGGTCGCTGGGGATGGTGGGGAGAAGACAAGGACGCCATCAACATTGACATTACGACGGACGGGCCACTGGTCGAATGCTCGGAGGTATTGCTTTCATGGTCGTCGGCGCTGATTCCCAAGGACCGCGCCACGACGTTCCACGTCACGGGTGCGCCTCAGACGTTACAAGCTGTATTCAGTATCTAAAACTCTTTCTCAGCTGACGCAAGGTGGCCGGATGAGCTCGGACGCCACGCAAGTCTCCCGCCCCAAGACTTCGTCACCCCGAGGTCCATCTTGCCTGCTCCAGGAGGCCTACGATGACTGAACTTTACCTCCCGTAGTACGTCACACAAATGGATCTGCGATTATCCTGCCGGGACGGTCATAGAGTTCAATCTCAGCGTGCGCTCTTCCTCCAACCGAGCTTGCGGCCCCATCTGATCCTACTTCCCGCCAGCCTTGGAACTCGTGGCGCAGTTCCGGAGGGAAAATCTTTGGCGAGTCCGCAAACTTCACGGTGCAGGCTGGAGCAACCAAGGACTGGTCCGTCCCTTCCCCTCGGTCAGCCCCATGGAAGCCGAACGCTGAGCTCGTACCTGCTTCCAGTATCCCTCGCGACCACATCCCCATCATCACCACCGCTCCTGCAAAACTCATCGAGTGCGAGCCCGCGATCTTCAAGTGGGAGGGCGGAGAAGGGCCGTTTGAAGCGTTCGCGCTCGGCAAGCTCTCGTCGGGCGACTGGCAGTGGGACGCCATCCGCAACGTGGGGAACGAGAGTTTTGCGTGGGTCGTCAACTACCCTCAGCACACGGAAGTTGCGATCAACATCTTCGTACGTCGTTCTCACCCACCGTCTGGACTCGGCGCCTGATGCGCCCAACCACCTTCGCAGCAGACCGACGGCATGACGCAGACTACGCTGGACCTTGTCGTTACGGAGAAGGGGTCTTCGACCTCGTGGTAAGTTCCTCGTCTACAAGTCATCCCGAAGATGCTGACCACGCCTCCCGTCTAGCATCCCGACCAATCACTACCCTGCAAAGCGCCGCTGGTACCGCCGTAAGCCGCCACAATCTTCGAACGAAGCCGAAAGTTTCTCACGCTTGCTTTCCACTAGACCCGGCCGCCATCACCGGCTTTGTTCTCGGAGGAATCCTCGTGACCGCGGGGCTGGGATACATGGGTTGGCGGGGCTGGCTGACGTACCAGGCGCGGAAGAGTGGCGAGATTCGGCTCGAGGAAGAGTAGTCGGAGTAGTTTGGTGTCCAAGTGGTTTTCGGAGTACTTCGTTGGTCGATTCACTGCCTGGCCGCCGCCACCATGGTCCATGGCTGTTTTCAAATCACTCTCCACCCGGCGAAGCACACAATCTCGACCAAAGAGCGGAACGGGACAACAGGTTGGTTTTCAAAATATGTGTGAACCAGGTCCTCGACTGCCCGTACGCCGCGAACGTTGTTGTTATCGCACACCCTTTCGAGGGGACCTCCGGGAGGTCTCGTGCGTGACGGTCGGGCTGGTGGTGCAGGCCGGTGGAGTGAGAGGCAGGGAGGTGTACTATGGTGTGTAGTAAGCGCTTGCTGGGCGCCGTTCACCCTCCCCTTGTCGCAGGACGTCCGAATCGGTCGTCATGCTCGTCCCTTCCCTCAAATCTCCCACTTCGTCTTCGTGCCGAGGTACTTGCGGTACCAGTTCTGCAAGTCCGTGTTGACGGTCTTGAGCGTGATCGGCGACGACTTGGACGGGAGGTCGTCGTTGATGGCGACGAAGGCGGGCAGGCCGTCCGGCTGCTCCATCGCGCGGAAAGCAGACTGCAAGTTCCAGCGTGACTTGACACTGATGAACTGGGCGGCCGAGTCGCCAATGATGTACGAGTAGCGCTGGATCAGTGCGACGCAGCGCTCGCGGATGGGTAGGGGCGACAATGCCAGCGCGAAGTCGAGGCACCGAGGCCGACGGCGACGACTTCTGGGTCGAGGTCCGAGGCGGTGGGAGAAGTCGCAGGTGGGAGGAAGGCGGAGAGGCCCCGCGAGGACGATTTGCTGAGGAGCTGGACGATGATGCAGTCACCGCAGGTAGGGGTGGCGAAAGCGACGCGACGGAAGGCGTCGACGACCGGGGTCGGCTCGTCGGTCGAAGCGAAGTTGTCGCCGAAGCAGGCGGCGATGTCGATCTGGCACACTCTGTCCTCATCTACAACGGGCATGTCTGCGCTGAACGACGGCCACTTGGAGTGCCGAGCGTCGGATCCGACGGGCGCGAAGTGCGCATAGCCGTCGGCGCTCGAGAACTCGAGAGATGTCTTGAGGGGGCGCTCGAGGCCGGCGGAGTCGTACGCAGAAGGAAGGAAGTCGAGAGTGGTCCGAAGAGGTCGGGGCACGTGGATGATGGGAGAGGTAGAGTCGGATCCGAGCTCGCCGAGAAGCGTCGCGCGCTCGGCGGCGGAGAAGGAGCCGTCCTGGTCCTTGTCCGAGCGCCCGAAGAAGAAAGACCAGAGACTGGAGATAAATATTTAGCATCGTCAAAATGTTCAAGGAATGCATGGCTCACAGTGCCTCGCGATGCTTCTCGATCGTGTAGTGCACCAGCAGGAACGACGACTGGACCTCGGACGGGCCGTGACCCCGAAATCGAGCCTCGGCGGTCTGCGAGATGATGTTAAGCGCCGGAGCTGCTGTATGCAGTCAAGAGAGGGCTCACGGCGGTCAACTCCACCAAAAAGGCGTCCTGCGCCTCGCGGAGGATGGGGAGCGACACCGACTTGCCCTCGTGAACGATATACGGCCGCTCGCGCTTTCCAAAGCGTTGGTCTGTGAAGTAGAAATATCAGGACTATAGATCTTGCGAGACTGTCAGGAAGCTGGCGTACCGAGGAGAAAATTCGTGAAGCCGAGCCCTCGCCACTCCCCCTCTGGATCCTCTCGCCCCTCTCCAGGTGCGACTCCGGCAACACCCAGATCTCGTTGAAGTCGAAAGACGGGACCGGTGATCGGAGAAGAGATGTCGGTGACGGCAAGTTTCTGCGGAAGGTGGAGCACTCGTCAGCTTTGGGTGGCGCGGAGGAAACGCCTTGGCCAAGCGCACCCGCATGATGAAGAAGTCGTCGTTCAAGTTCAACAAGGTGTCGCCAACGTCGTTGAGGTTGACAATCTGGCTCTCGATCGCGAGGCTGCGGGACAAGGACGTTAGTTGTGGCGACGGTCTCGATCTGGCAGCGCGGCGCACCTGTTGAACGACGGCACGACGTGATTCCTCCACTCGACCGCCACGCTCTCGTCATACTCGAGCGTCTCCGTCACGTTCGCCTCGACCGCAGTGACGCCGACGTCCGCGTAGGCAGGGGTCTTGAAGATGGCCGAGTGCGGGTGGACGAGGAGCCTCGTCGCGCCGCCGTCGCGCTCCGCGGCTCTCCTGTCAGGCTGCTCGACTGTGCCTGCAAACTCAATCTTCGACAAGTCGAGCCAGTGCGGCACCTGCGCCTCGTGCCCGCGCGTCCGGTCCGCGAGGCAGGGCGAGTCCGACGGGGCGCACGATGGGGCGTCGCCGACAACGAGGTGCAGCGCCCGAACCGCCGAGGAGTCGAAGGCGTTCATGACGGACCGCAGGGAGTGCCGCAGCTCGTCGTGGTCACTGCGCGGGCCGATAAGAGATAGGTTGGTCAGGTCACACGACTGGGGCGTGTCTTCCCGAGAGCGCGAGATCTGGACGCACCGGAAGTGCTTCGCAATGGCGGCGCCTTTGGCCTTCTTGACCAGCCTCTTGCGGGAGGCCGGAAGCGAGTCGGAGACGGCCTCGCGCCAGAGCGAGAGCGGCTCGGCCGCAGAGCCGTTTGTCCAGGTCGAGACGACGTCGATCCGCGGCGCGTTGTCGCCACTCCAGGCGCCTGCGAGCTCCGGGCACAGCTCCCCGCGCGTGATCCAGCTGTCCGCGCACTCGTGCGAGAATTTCTTGACGGACAGCGTCGGTGCGAGCGGCCTGAGCGGGAGGAGCGGTGGGTAGACGTCGGGTTGAAAGGGAATGCGTCCCTCGTTGGGCGGGTTCGTCGCGAGCCAGGCAGCGACTTGCGAGGGCTGGACGAGCCAAATCTCGTCTTCGATCTCCTGAGGGTATTGGCGATACGGTGGGGCTGTCGAGGAGGGTCCCGAGCTCGATTTCCAGGCCAGCAGGCCGCTGGTCGAGACGAGCGCGAGGGTGAGGAGAATGACGAGGCGGGGTCGCAATCGCTTCGTTGAAGCGTCAGGTGGCGGTGGCGAAGGGCTCGAGACGGGCAGGAGCGCGTCTGCGGGACCAGTCACTTCGTCGTCGGGCTCGTAGCGGATCGCCGGCAGGTTCAGCGAGAAAGGCTCGTCGGGCGCCATGATCCAGCGCGGCGGGTGCGGTCGAGGTGAAGCCGCTCGAGGGACAGCGAGGGCAAGCCTCTGCTGCTTCTCCGCAGAAGATGCTGAAGGAGCGGCGCAGAGCCTGGCCGAGGAGACAATCGCGCGCAGACAGCGACTGCGACAGGAATAGCGCATCCCGGGTCCCCCGCAGCAGCCAGAACGGTCCAGTGGCTGGGAGAGGCCATCGTCGACAAGGCAAGGGCGATGCCGCGAGCAGAAGTGGTCGGTAGGGAGACAACAGGATCTGGTCAAAGCTGGTCAAGATTTCGGCCCCCCAGGCGCGCCGGAGCCGAAAGGCTTGGCGCTCTGGGGGGAGGCACACCCGAAATTGGCCGACAGTAAAGAACATGAACTCGGTAGAACAAGTGTTCATACGTGTCGAGTCCACATAGGTGTTGTGAATGAACTGACAGGAAGCGGCTGCGAAAATAACAAGAAATATGGCCCGGGGTCGCATATCTTGCTAGGCTGCACCTTGCCTCTATCAGCGCCCGCTCGTAGGTCAGCAGCGTTGTGAGCTGTTGTAAGGGTTAAACACCACACTCTGCCCCAAACCCTCCCCTCTCTCGCGGCTCGAGAGGAAGAAAGAGAATCAGGGGCCTGCTCACCGGCTGGAACCGAGCTCGGATGGAAATGTGCACTTCGCTCGTTATCCAACCCCACACCAGCGTATCTGACCGAAGTGGAGAGGAGGGAGTTGGCTGAGTAAATCCCGAGTGGGTCCTCCGACGACATGGCCTAGTGTTGTATTTATCCGCTTCATCTCACAAAACAACACGGAGCGCGAGTTTAAAGTCCTCGAGATTCGTTGCCACCGACAACCGAGCACGATTTCCTCAGGAAAAGGACGAGCCGTCGACTGCGGCCTTCCGCCTGCACCGCCAAAGTCACGCGCTATGCGGCTCGACGTGGCTTTCTTGCTACATGTGGAAAACATCGTGATTTGTCCTCAAATCCTTAGGGAGCAACAAGCTTAGTAGTGTGAAGACATCAAGCGCCCAAAAGCTTGTCCATCGAGTTCCTTGCGTGGCACAGGTTCACTACCGCCCGCCCGACAGCTTCTGATCGACAATCTCCTTGAAACTGGCGACGATCTAGACAGAAACAGGTTAGCCGCTTTTCCACATCGTCACATCCTGGAAGGCAAACGCACCTGGTTCTCCCTCTTGGCCTTCTCCTCGGCCTGCATCTTGAGGATGCCGCGTTTCTCCTCGGCGCTGATGACCTGGTTCTCCTTGCGCACGCGGACGGCGTTCATGCGGCGGTGGCGACTGCCGCTCATGACGTAGCCCATGTTCTCGAACTTTTCGATCTGCTCGCTCTCCATGCCGATCTCGCCTCGGCGCGGGATGCGCTCGCCGTTCTCGACGAACGCGGCCATTGCCGAGCCCTCGCCCTTAAGCAGCGCGCCGCCGTATCTGCCGGGACGGTGTCAGTCTCTTTGCGTTTGGACAAGGAGATCAGAACGTGGACGCACTGGTTCCGGCCGCCCTTCTGGCCTTGGAGATGCAGTGGGAGCGGTCCGACCTCCTCGTCGTCGTCGTCGACGGCCGCGGTTTTCTTCTCGACCCACATGTCCTCGTCGTCGTCGTCGTCGTCCGCGGTCGGGCGGAGAGCGACGGTGGCACTCAAGCTTCGGTCGCGGCTCTTGCGCTCGCGGCGCTCGTCGTCGGACGCGGGCTCGTCGTCGCGGCCGTGCTTGCGGCTGCTCGACTTTGACTTGGAGCTCTTGTGGTGCTTCGAGGACGAGTGCTTGCTCGAGCGGTGCTTCTTCGACGAGCGGCGGCGGTCGTCGTCCGAGTCCGTCTCCGAGTCGGTCGAGACCGAGTCGTGCCGGTGCCGGCGCGACTTGGACGACTTGTGCTTGCGCGAGGACGACTTCTTGCCTGGCGCAGGGGAGAGTTCACTGCGAGTGCTTGAGTCAGATGGCGGTAGGTAGTGACGGGTAGGAGGGAACGTACCGCGCCGGCGCCTTGGGCGAGGGCGGCCAGATGTTGATCTGCGAGTTGTCGCGCTCCTTGCGTCGTCTGGGGGGGTCAAAGTTCAGTCCCGAATCAAATTGGTGCTTAAGAAAGCGACGTACTGCTCGTGCCAGTCGTCGCCTCCGCCGCCACCACGCTGAGGCCCGCCGCCCTGTGCACCCTGGTACCCACCCTGGTACCCGCCGCGCTGGCCGTTGCCGAGCTCGCGGTCTGGCGTTGCCCTGCGTTCCCTCTCGATGCCCCGCCGTTCCCGGTCCTGGTCGCGCGCCTCGCGCTCCCGGCGCTGCTCGTCACGCTCACGGTTGCGCGCCTCGTCGTCCCGCCGGCGGTTGTCGTCCCGCTGCTGGCGCACTCGGTCGTACGACTCGTACACGGGCGACGGCCGCCGCTCTCCGCGGTCGGGGCCAGGCGAGGCGCGGCGCTGGTGCGGGGGCGGCGAGCGCGAGCGAGAACGGCGGCGGGGCGGCTGCGAGTACTCGGACGCGCGGGGGCGGTCCTGCTGGGGTACATGCTGAGCACGAGACGGGTGCACGTCCATCGTATGTCGAGTGGTGCGGTCGGGAACGAACCCCGTGACTCGGCCGCTCCGCGCTCGTTTTCTTGCCGAGTCGGGGCCAACTTGCGCTCGCCGCGGCGTCGCTCTCGCTCTCCCGCACCCCACACTTTTCAGAATGGCCAACCTCGTGAACCTCGCCAGCAGGGCTCTCGTGCCGATCGTCATTGGCGCCGGTCTCGTCCAGGCGAGCATCTACGATGGTGAGCCGCTATCCATCGGCAGGCCCCGCCGACAGCTGACGACGACGCCCGCCCAGTGCCCGGAGGACACCGTGCCGTCATCTTCGACCGCCTGAACGGTGTTCGCGACAAGGTGAGCCTCCATCGCCGATGGTGGGCCGCGAGCTGGGCGGGCGGCGAAAGAGGGCGCTCGATCGGCCCCGGCCCCAGGCATGCGCAGAGCACAGAGCTGACCCGGACTGCACTCGGCCAGGCATCCGAGGAGGGCACCCACCTGCTCGTCCCGTGGCTGCAGCGTGCGATCCTCTACGACGTTCGCAGTTCGTAGCACCCGCTCGCCGAGCCTGACCCGCGCCCTCGCTGACCCCCCGCGCCGCGCAGTCAAGCCGATGGTCATCTCGACCAAGACAGGCTCCAAGGACATGCAGATGGTCTCGCTCAGCCTGCGTGTCATGTCGCGCCCGGACACGACGCACCTCTCGACCATCTACCGCTCGCTCGGCCTCGACTACGACGAGCGTGTGCTGCCCTCGATCGGAAACGAGGTCCTCAAGGCCACCGTCGCCCAGTTCGACGCTGCCGAGCTCATCACTCAGCGTGAGGTCGTCAGCGCCCGCATCCGCGCCGACCTGCTCAAGCGCGCCGGCGAGTTCAACATCATCCTCGAGGACGTCTCGATCGTGAGCCGCGACCGAGTTCGGATTTCGATCGAACCGAGGAAGCTGACTTGTGAACGACCCGGCAGACCCACATGACCTTTGGACGCGAGTTCACCCAGGCCGTTGAGCAGAAGCAGGTCGCACAGCAGGGTGCGTAGCGACTCCGCCCTCGCCACCCAGACCGTCAACTCACACCTTGGCTGTTCCACAGAGGCTGAGCGTGCCAAGTTCATCGTTGAGCGTGTACGCTTCTCGTATCTACCTTGCTGGACTTTCGTCCTGACGTCTCTCCCACCCCCAGTCCGAGCAGGAGCGTCAGGCCGCCGTCGTGCGTGCCGAGGGAGAGGCCGAGGCTGCCGTCATCATCTCCAAGGCGCTCGCAAAGGCCGGAGACGGTCTCGTGCAGTTCCGTCGGATCGAGGCGAGCAAGGAGATTGCCGCGACACTCGCAAAGGTGAGAGCAGCCCCGTCGGCGGACGCAAGAACGGCGACTACAAAGCAGCTGCTGACGCTTTGCTCTTCATCGCCAGGGCCGCAACGTCACGTACCTTCCAGGTGGTGGCAACGTCCTCCTGTCCGTCAACGGCAACTGAACCTGAAAACGGCGCACCACCCCCGCCGAGACATTTTGTACACCATGCGAGACGGAGATGGAATCGAGAATAACACCAACACCCTTCCACCCCATACTTCCGGCCGGTCCTCGGTGCGTTTCGGCAGCTTGGGCATCGCTGCGAGTGGCGAGGGCAGCCATCGCTGATCAGGCATAGTTTTCGACCGAGGGAGTGAGTCCAAGGAAGTCAAATTTCCTACCGACAGGGGTAGGTCTTTACGTTAATGGTTGCTGGGTGTTTGGGTCCCTCTCGTTCCCAGGTCGCGGCACGGAAGCTCAATGCAATCGCTTGAAGCAAGTCCTCCAGCAAGGCCTTGGCGGGAGAGAGGGATGATTCCAGCAGACTTGGCTTTGATTAAAGCCCGCTGAATGTTCAGTACACAGGTTGGTGTTGCATCCGCACGGACAGCTACTCCTCGCCAATGTCCTGTAGCCGCCGGGTGTCGCAGGTCAGTACACAACCTCCGCTTCTTTGGAGACGAGGCACACTTGCCTCATTCCAAATCTCCGGGTGCTCCTTGATGAAGGTTTTCATCAAAGTTTTGCACGAGTCGAGATCTGCGGAGTTCGGAGTTGCGGTGAGCGTGCGCCCCCCCCCCCCCCCCCCCCCCCCCCCCCGGCCGGGCCGTCGCCCATCTCGTCTCCACTCCACTCCCGACGCTCGTCTCTCGCTTACCCAGGTTCACAACTTCCACCCCATGCGCCTTCAGGATGCCCTCGCCGCCGACGAACGTCTCGTTCTCGCCCATCACGACTCGGGGGATGCCGTAGACTGCGAGGCGCCGGAGCAGGTGAGTCGGACGTGCTGTGGTGCGGGGTTTGAGCGAGGCGCACGGATGATGGCCCCGGTGCACATGGTGCAGGGACTCAAGGTCGTGAACATTGTGCAATCCCTGTAGACCTTCGCCGGCAGTCGCTGGTGAGGGGTCGCACGGATCAGCTCGGTGTTCGGCCTCGACTGTTGGTGCTGGGGGCCGGACTCACGCCGATGAGCTCAAGGCAGTCGGTCTATACGATTTCAAAAAGTGACATTGAACGGGTGCGAAGGGCGGGTGGACAGAGCGGGGTGGGCGAGGCCGGGTCAGCGCTCAGCACTCGGCCGACACCATGCTGTCGAGCCTCACCTCGCCATGGCGCGTCGCCGAGCCCTTCTGCACACGTCGGTTCCTCCCGACGCCCACCACGACCCCGTCCGAGGTCATCAAGCACGCTCCAATCGGCACGCCGCCTGGGGCACAAATTTCACCATCAGCTCGGCTGCAATCTGCGGCGCTCCACACAGCTGGCCGAAGCCCTCCAGAGCTCAGGCAGCGTCATGGGGCCGTGTTCGGAGGGCGGTGGAGGTCTATGAACGCACCCTCAGAGAGGCCCAGTGTCCCCTGGAACACCGCGTGCTTAATTCCCTCCGCATCGAACGCGCGCGGCGACGGCGTTGGCGGAGTTTTGTAGCTCAAGGTCTCGGACGAGGCGAGCATGGTTGCGGATGCGGGGACCGGGAACGGGAAACGCGGAGATAGGCGATACGGTGGCCGTCGAGGGGCTGCAGAGTCCGGGGGAGGCTGGAGCCGAGAAGCTTTGGGCGGAGACGCTGACGGGCTGCGGGCCGGACTCGCGGGAAACTGGAGTCCGCCTTCTCCCTCGCGGCCCGGTGCGTCGGATGGCTCCAGGAACCGCCGTTATCTGCGTCGTGTGGTGCGGGGAACCGTGTTGATTTGAAACAGGAGTGTGCATCTCGCGGTCTGGAGCCGATGGAGGGCGGGGCAGGAGGGTGCCGGCGTCGCCCAGGTCCGCCCCAGATAGACCTTGATGCCAAGACCGATCCAGGCAGGCGGGCGGGTGCGCAGAAAAATTTCCGGGCCCGTTATCGAGCGTCCGCGTGTGGGTGTGGGAGAATCGCCACATGCAGCGCACTGCGAGATATCAAGTGCCTCCCGCACATCACACGACGCGCCCTCTTCCCCTCCTTCCTTATCTACCACCTCGACTATCCCTTAGCACCCCCGTCCGCCCCTCGACGCTCTCGACATGTCCGACAGCTCGCTGCAGTACGACGAGGAGAAGGCGCCGGTGAAGACCAGCCTCACCAAGGAGGACGGCACCGCCAACGTCGTCGCTGCTCACGATGGAGTCAAGCGTGAAGGTGGACTTCTTGGCAAGATGTGGGCAGCGGTCCAGTACCTTGACTCGTTCGGCGTCGAGGTTCGGTGAGTCCGCGTCCTCCGACTTTTTCGCTCGCGGGCGCGTCGGCTGACCGC
>ERZ1463038.313-NODE-313-length-16092-cov-20.926919_pt1 | contig 16092 bp, 23 predicted proteins | sample MGYA00564479_ERZ1463038 | MGnify/ENA primary metagenome ERZ1463038 (study PRJEB39244, sample SAMEA3635134) | Helicobacter pylori | study: EMG produced TPA metagenomics assembly of PRJEB11511 data set (Assembly of a 5300-year-old Helicobacter pylori...
GCCCGCGGACCACTCAATCTTTCCTGCGGGGGGCGAAGGCGAGTGTCAGCTCGCGGGCTTCTTGCCGGGTGACAGGGATCCGACGAACCCGAGGCTCCAATACCATGCACGAGGATCACAATCTGCTTCCCAGTCAGGCCTTTGGGGCAATCCACAGCGGCTGCCATGGTCGCGTTGCTGACGGAGAATGGCGCATCGGGCGCCGTCTGGCTCGGGCGGTACTGGGTGGCGCGCTCGTGGTGACGGTAGCCTGATGAAACGCCTAATCCTGCAGATGCAACCACGCAGGCAACCGAAGCGAGCTGCGCGAGGGCGAGGATGAGCTGCAGATCGCGTTGTCGAGTGGTGAGGAGGGACGGGACACGGAATCCCTCGAGCAGCAGCATCCACACAGAGTGGGAAATATGTTATGTGAAGATAGCTGGGATAGAATCTTTACATAGTCTGCCAAGGTGGATAGAATCTTTACAGAGTCTGCGAAGGTTGACGTCTACTGTCATTCGTTCGGATCCGGGTGCGTGGCACCCTATCCCGCTGGTCGAGCAGCGGGGAAATCCGCTTATCTTCGTCGGTGAGACCCAGGGGATTCCTCGAAGCTGTCGGATTAGCGGTTAATGTTGCTTCCTCAATAGAGGTTGATTCTCACACAGCTCTCCGTCTAGATGGTGGAGGCGAGCACATCCAAGCTCTCGACAACTTCTGCGGCGAATGGACGCGCAGAGCGTCTGAAGATCCACTCAGTTTAACATGTATGGGGGGCTAAAAGCTTGCGAAGGGTCCAAACGCTCTCAAGAGGAAACAAACTAAACACTGCAGGAACTGCAAGCTGCGCCGATCAGCTCGCGATGTTTAAACCCCGCCAACTCATGATCACACGATCATGGCTCTACATAAAGATGTAGAGCCCTACGCTCTGTACAGTCACATTTCGCAACCGTAACCTCGGCGTGGCCCGTGCGCGACCCCTCTCTTCTCCGAGGCGGCAAGTCCGCGGGGTGCGTCTGTTCGTCTCCTTCGACCAATCAAGTCTGCACCGCTACGTCTGATCCCCGTCGTTCCCTCTCGCCACCGGTTTCGGTCACCAATGGACGACCGTCCAACCAAGTGCGTCCACCATCGCCACCCGAGCACGCGGCCTCCTCGGAGCGCGCCGAAGCACGATCTGACGAATGACCTCCTCTCCAGGCGCCGCCCTGTTCCATCCAGCCATACGTTGAACACCGTACTCCGGGACCTGACAATGCCACGAGCGACTGACGACGGCTGTTCGGGGTCGTCGTTCGGTGGCGCGGTGATGTGGGAGACGATCGGGTTCACGATCGGCGCGGTGGTGGCGTTTGAGGCGCTCGTCGTCGCGGGCGTGTGGGGATATCGGCGGTACCGAGATGGGCCGCGAAGCGAGAAATGGGACGGCGGTCGCAGCGGCGGAGGGGAGTGGGGCAGGCTGGGGGACGGTCCGGGGAGACGGGGTGCGAACGTTTTTGCCTCACGAAGGTTGATTTGGAGTCGAAAGCTGAAAATCTTGGCGAGCAGTGCCATCGCCCGTGTCCTCGTCCGCTCAACGGAACTCGCCGCGCCCGTCGCACAGAGCTCGCCAGGCGCCGCCGTCGTCGAGCCACGGGTCCCGAGATGGCCTCCGGATTTCGACCCAGAAGCAGCCTGGATTAGGATACTCTCCGACATCTTCCACTCCGACATCCTCATCCATTCTTCCCATCAGTGTCACGGGCCCCAAAAGCTACTACTCGCCAGCCGGTACGTCTTGCGGCCGACTCTGCGAGCTCCCGATCTCACTTTCAACCTCCGATGAAGCCACCTTGAATTCTTACTATACTCATTGCACAGTGACCAACTCACTCATCAACAATCCCTTGCCGTACGATCCACCCACACTCGTTCCGCTGCCAAACCTTCGCCCTCTCCCACTCGGCTCTCCCTCCGCTTCAACTTCAAGATCATTCCTCTCCCCACCATCATCGCCGTTTCTCGCCCGCCTCCAGTCCACACGCCTGGGCCGATCACTGGCGCGCACGCTCTCGCCGCGGCCACGCGAGTTCGACGAGCTCAGCTTGGGTCCGCCACCGGACGATCTCGAATACGCGCCCGGTATGTCTCGAGTACAATCTAGGCTGGCCTTTCATTCTGCTGACCGAGATTCGCAGTCGCACTGGAGTCGACGACCTCCCCGCTGTCCGCGAGGAGCTCAGGTGGGGGGATCCGCCCGCTCCCGGTCCCACTGGGGACACGGAGAGGAGCCGGGACCGGCGAACCCCTGCCGGGCTACACGAGAAGACCTACGCCGCCGCCGGGCGCAGAGGCTGCAGCAGGAGCCGGGGATGGAGACGACGTGGTCGAGGTGCTGCAGTCGGCGAGCGCGGGGTGCGGGGAAGAAGGGGATTCGGTTTCGCTGATTCGAGATTATGAGGCGAGATCGGCGTAGGGAATTATAAACTCACCTGTTGCACAGGCACTTTGAGCTCGTCGACGCGAGACCCTGCGACGTTCCCACATTGGAGTGCACGAGGCTCAGCATTTTCTCCAGATGCCCGAAGTACAGGTAGTGTGAGCTCAACGACAAATATTTTTGATTCACCAGAACCGCGCAAGACGGCCCTCCCAGTTTCGCTCGCCGTCCCGCTCAACGATGTACTGCACGTTGCCGTCCGTGTACCCCTCCGTGTTCTCGAGGCGAAGCGTGGTGATGGTCGTTCCGAGAAGTATGTGTAGTAGGCCGAACAAGAATGGGAGGTGGAGCGCGATCTCCCGACGGTGCGGTGCGCTCTGTGCGAGCGTGTCGATCGTCGCGACGCCGGTCAGGTCGAGCCAACCGCGGAGGTGAAGTGTCGTAAGAAGCGGAGTGGTGATACTGGATAGGAGAGATATGAGACCGGCGTAGGAGGCCTGGCAATCAGGTCCTTTAGCTCCGTTTCTGAGTGAGCAGGGGGAGCAGCTTACCTCAGCGAGCAGGTCTGGGCTAGGGCTAGGGCCTGGCGGGGAAAAGGTTCGCGCCAGCGATAGAGTCTTGAGATGTGGAAGAGAGAGTGTGAAGAACAAAGCGTGCGACGCGAAGGTGCGTTCGACAGGAAGGGTGAGCCATTCGAGGCCGGAAGGCGCCACCCAGTTGAGAAGCCTCACGACGGCGTGAGTTGATTTCGTGTGCGAGGTCAGGTTGAACGGATTAAAGAGATGCTTGAGTCCAATGATGTGTAGTTTGAGTGGGGCAGTGGGAGGGTCTCGCTCGACGGTCCAAGCCTGTCAGTTGAGATCCATCAGCATTGATCGAAGCGCCGTCTAAAATGACTGACCGCCAGGTCACCGTAAGTTTTCGGAGCGTCCGCGTCCGCGGCGCTCCAGCGAATGTTGATCTCCCTTGCTGTGTCTAGAACGGCCTTTATCGCTTCGAGCACGAGCGTGGACTGATGCGCGGGTGAAGTTGACGAGGGAGCCTCGAAGTCAAGAGCGTCGAGTGGTGGTGGATTGATCACATCTCGACGCTCTTGACTTCGAGGCGCCCTCGTATCGTAAAAGATGTCGGTGGGGTCCTTGCAGTCGCGGACGACGACGGAGCGCGCGTCGGTCCAATCTTGCATCGAGACCATCCCCTCGAGATCGAGGGTCTCAAACTCGAGCACCTTGAGCCGGCGCATGCGGCTGGTAGCCAGCCGTATTGATTCCCCCAGCTGCGGTCGGGTGACGTCTCCATGAACGTGCAGACGCTTCAGGTTCGTGAGCGATTTGAGCGCGACGATGGGTGAGTCGAGTCGGCGGGACGTGATGTGGTAACGGAGTGAGGTGACCAGGGTCGCATGACGGGGACTTTCGATTTGGATGAAGTATAGGAGAGGATCGAGAGCGTAGATGTCGGCGGAGAAGGCGATGGATGACCAGACGACGGGCTCGATCGCCTTGCCGAGGCGGCGACAGGTGAGTCGCAGCGCGCCCGCCTTGCGCCCTCCGAGCGGCGCGACGTGACGTCCGATCTCGGCGAGGAGCTCATTTGGCAGGGAGAGGAGGCCCGTCGCGTTTGGCGCGTCTGCGGGGCAACGATCAGCTTGGCGTTGGGAGCTCGAAGGGGCGTGCTCAGAGCTCACCACCACCGTCGGTCTGCACGGGAGCTATTCGCAGACGGTCAGTGAAAGCACTTTCAGTATCCCAGAGCTGTGGAAGAACGCACTGGCTCCGCTGGCGTCGGACCCGGACATGGCGCAGCAGAGTCGGTAGGCGCGCTCGAGCGGAGGGAGCCACGGGCTGCCGAGGGGAGTGTAGAACAGATGAACGCTTCGGGCGATTGGGCGACGTTGGAAGTTTGGTTGGTGGAGAGCAGGTGAGAGCGATATGGTTCGAAGCAAACCTGCGCGCGCTGCTCTCTTCGGTACCACCATTTCGCCGCGTCCTTGGCTTCGTCACGACAACCGAGATGCAGTCCTACCTCATACCTCTCGCTGGGCCTCCACAGGCCAAGCGTCGCGCCATCCTCCACCAGCGCGTTCGACGATCCTGCCCCACTTGACCACTGGTTCATCAGCTCATCCTCTTGACGACTTCCACCGACGGCTCAGCAGCGCACTCTCTCCCCGAGCTTTATTCAAGAACAGCATGATTGACACAACTCCTTCCTAAAGCGCTCCGCGGCAGCGGAGCACGGCACGGCGGGCGCCGCCGAAGAGAGCCAGCCGTGATCTGGATGGCGAGGCAAGGGAGGTTTGCAGGTGCGCATGGTCGTCGTGATGCACCTGCCTTTTGAGGGCAGACGGTCTCCTCAGACGGTCACGCCAGGCTGAAGGACGGGCAAGAGCGCTCGTCGCAGAGGTCTCGAGGGCAGCTGACAGCTCGGAGCCCGTGGACGGCGTGAACTGTCGTCATGGGTGACGACCGGATGTGCCAAGCTGTGGGATTTTTCTTGTTGGTCTGCATAGGGATGCGCGGGTTGATGGTGACGCGTGCGGAGTGCAAGAAGCCGAGTTCCGCACGCTCGTTGTCGCGGGTCGATCCTCTGCCTAGTCTTGCGACCAAAGCCAGAGCAGTGCTAGAGCCGTGTTCTGAGCATCATGTGTGCATTTCAGGTCGGGCGTGGGGCGTGCTTTCGGAGGCTGACGCCTGCGAACCGGGATCGCGCCTCGCAATGAGTCACCGCGGTAGCCGAGGAGATCCTGCGCCCGATCACCCGCAGACGTGGTCTAATGAATTTGAGAAGATTCTAGCAGGGATGTGCAGCATGCGACCTCGCGGCCGCAGTGGGAGATTGGTATCCGACCGGCTCCGCTGGACCAAGTCCGGTATCGGACCCCACAATCGCTGATACTCACCTTCTCCTGGCCAATCAAGGCCAATCCGATAGGAAGAGCGACTTCATTATGGTAGCCCAGGCACGCGGGACGCTAGCGCCCTCCTTCGCGTCATTCGCGGCAGTCGTTCGAGTCGACGTCGCGGGGACTCGTCGCCAGTTGTCCCGCCGGCGTGCAAAGCAGATCCGTAAGGCCGGTGCGGAGGAACCATCTCCTGGAACCGGGGTATCACATTCAGGCTACTGTAGACAACCTCAGGCGCCCGTAAGAGCCCCGCAGCGCCCCATAGGTGACCCGCCACCACTCCTCTGTCTTCAACCAGTCTGCCGACGAAAACCCCAGACCCACTACTCCATGCCAACACCCAAGTACACTCCTGCGGTTCTGGCCGAGATGGACCGCCAGACGGCGGCCAACCTCGTCTTCACGATGGCCTACCAGGTGCGTCGCGACACTCGAGCTGCCAGCCCCCAACAGATTACGCACCTACTGATCCTTCGCGACTCTGCAGTACATCTTCGCAGGTGTTGTTGGACTTCTGACTTTCCGGCACGCGTATAGCACGATCAAGACCATGCGCCTTCACGCTCATCAGGCGCGGACGGCAGTCAGCGACGACGCAGGCCCCGGACCGAAGCTCGCGCTGAGCCCTAGAGTAGCCAGGATTCTGCACCGTCCCATACAATCCCCTCCCTTATTCGGACTCAGCATCACGCCGCTCAAGCTTTGCGTCGGTGTCGCAATTTTTGCGATCAACGTCGCCTTCACGCTGGTGCGACTTTTTGATCGTCCGACCCCTCCGACTCTGATCCCCTCTCTAACAGCCCGTGTCAGTTCACGTCCGGGGAGAGAGCGTACCACTCTTCAATAACGCCCGTACGAACTCCCTGCGAGCCACGCGTCCGGACTTCGCCTTTTGCTGACCCCGGGTCCCGACTTGCAGACGCGTTCGCGCTCAGATGCGGCGCTATGGCTCTAGCACAGGCCCCGGCCGTGTTCAGCTTGACCGGAAGAAACTCAATCGTGCAACTCCTGACCGGCATCGCCTACCAGGACCTGCGCTTCGCGCACAAGGTGCGTCGCGACCTCCTTTGCGTGAACGTCTCCGCTGACCCTCGTCGTGAATTCAGGCGTTTGGGGTAGCGTGGGCTGTCCAGGTCTGTCTGCACTTTCCTATCATGTTGCTCGATGTGAGACCTCAATCCAGTCTACGTCAAGCTGTTGCTGACCAGGCGACGTTCGCAGGCGAGGCACTGGTCTGGCTACGCCGGCGTGCAGTACCTGATGGCCTTGCCCCTTGGCAAGACCGGTGTCGTGGTCGGTTGATATTGGTGGTCAAGTCTTGCAATCAAGATGCTGATTGGCTCGTATCCAGTCCTTCATTGGCCTTTCTGTCGTAATCGTCTCCAGCCTGCGAGTGGTTCGCCAACGGGCGTACGAGGTCTTCCTTGCGCTCCACGGTACGCAGATCCAATCTCCGGCAAACGCACTCACTAATGTAAACCTTTCAAATCCAGTCCTCGGTGCTATGACTCTGCGTACGCATTTCATCTCGCCCACGCGAAATTTCACTGACCAAGTTCCCCACTGCAGTTGGTGGTCTTTGGTATCGTGAGCTTTCTTTCCCCCCTTTCGAAAACATCTCAGCTAATGATTGTGTACCCCAGACGTCAAGTTCGCCTACGTCCCCCAGTTCCGCGCGTGGCTCTACGTCGCCATCGGCTTCTGGGCTGTCGAGCGCGTCGCCCGCCTCGTCCAGCTCCTCTCCGTCACCCTCCTCCGCTCCTTCATCCTCCGCCACGCCTTCATCCAAGCCGACGCTCAGCTCATCGAGGGCGCCATTGTCCTTCGCGTCCCGTTCCACGCCTCCGGCGGCTGGACCGCCGGGCAGCACGCCTACCTCTCGTTCTGGGACGCCGGCCTTCTCCGCCGCCCGCACCTCTTCGCCCAGACTCACCCCTTCTCTATCGCCAACATCCCCTCAGAATTCAACAACTGCACCCAGCTCTTTGTCATGCGCATCCACGGCGGCGTTACGAAGTCGCTCGCGGCACACCTCGCCGACGTCGGAGGTTCTGCGAAGCTGCGGGTCTGCCTCGAGGGCCCATACGGCTCCGAACGAGGAGCGTCGGCGTCCATGTTCGATAACGTGCTTCTCGTGGCGGGTGGGAGCGGGATCACGCACTGCCTCAGCCATCTCTCGGACGTCGTCGCGAAGGCAAAGTTGCCGGCATCGCGCACGACCAAGATTACGCTCGTCTGGTCGGTCCAGCATCTTGGTGAGTCCATCAGCTGGTGCAAATCTTCAAGCTTCAACTGACTGTCCGTTCCATCAGCGCAATGTCAGTGGGTCCTCGAGGAGCTCCTCGCCGCGATCGAGGTCGCGCAGACCGCCGGCCTTGAGATCCGCGTCGCGCTCTTCGTGACCAAAGGCGAGCTCCGCGCCCCGTCGGTCGAGTCTTCGATCGGAGACGCCACCATCGAAAAGTCCTCTGGTGAGGGCCAGGGCGTCGAGGCCGCGCCATCGACGAGCTCGACGCCGACTGTGGACGACCTGGTCAGCATCGGCCAAGTCACGTCCGTCCGCCGCGGGCGGCCAAACTTCACGCAGGTGGTCCCCGACTTTGTTTCAAGTGGGACTGGAAGCTCACTCGTCATGGGTGCGTTTTCATCACTCGTGTACCGGCTGCCGCCGACCTGACCTCCGCCGACAGCTTGCGGACCGTCTGCGCTGGCAGACTCGGTGCGTCGGGCGACGTACGCGCTTCCGGCTGACCAGTCGGTAGAGCTTCGAGTGGCGAGCTTTGAGTGCTAGTTTATGGTGCGCTTCCTCCTCTCGACTTCTCAGATAGTTCTGAGTGCGAGTCACGACTGATTTCGTCTTGACAGGTTCCGCTGGCCTCAGAATCAGGTCTAGATGTACACAAAGTCAAGAATGCATGAATTTGATCAGCTTGCAGATTATTGATCTCGTCCCGGTGGTCGCCTCCCATTCCTTCCTCTCCGCACTTGATCTCGTGGTGAAGCGGCGCGAGTTTTGGTGGGGCTTACCTCGCCCCACTATCGGCGATGACGCGTGCGTCGACCTCTAACCGCCACCAACAGCACACCACCACCACCACCACCACCACCACCCACTACCACCACCCACCATGGTCCGCCTCCCAGCCCGAAGCAAGACGATGCACCGAACTGACGCCGCTGCTGTACCCAGACCGCTCTCCCCGCCACGCACACCGTCACCGTCACCGGCCTCAGCGCCTCGACGACCCACCCGACCCTCGAGCACTTCTTCTCGTCCGTTCTTGTACTCCGGTGCGCCTCTGTTGAGCAGCAGCTGACTGCAGGTTGCTCTAGATTCTGCGGCAAGATCGCGAGCATCGCGCAGGAGGGCGACACGGCCAAGGTTGCGTTTGTCAAGGTGAGCTTTGCTTGCGAGCTGGCTGGTGTGTGGGCTGGTGGCTGGGACGGCGGCGCCAGCAGTGACGAGAGGGGCGATGACGCGTGACCTGGTCGACTGCGCGGGAGGGGGTGGGAGCTCACCGTGGGACGAGCTGATGGCCGTGGCGAGCTTACAAGGTACCATGTGGTATGCTGGATCGACTCTCCGGTGTCTTGCGACGCAGGGGACTCGCTCTAAGCACGCTCGTGGGCTGCCTGCTTGCACGTGCCAATGTGGGGCAGCTGCTGCGGGATTCGCTGGAGAATTAGTGCCAGCATGTTGCTGCTCGAGTCGAGTGAGCTGCTGCACACTGAAGCGCGGCATATTATTTGGAAAACCCCATCTGGGCTCGACGGTGGAGGGATGGTCATTAGACTTGCGCGAAGCTGTCAGGACGGGCACCCGGCTCCTCTCGTCCCACCCCGAGTCGGTACCAGCTCTGTTCTCCTACTCGTCTTCCGGCTTTCGAAGCTGGCGCGATCGAGAGGTCGGTCTTAGTATGACTCCGCAGACGAGGGCACCCCTTGAGCTCGATGAGCTCGCCCTGAAGACAGAGACAGGTGTCGCTTCCGCACCCTAGAGGTACTCGTCATCTTTCTGAACCTCCTGCGTCAACACAAGTCAGACTTTCATTTGGCGCTGTCGAACTTGTGCTGATCTCAACTTCTCTCCCATCTCCCCAGGAATCGGCTGCCAAGACTGCCCTTATGCTCAACGGCGGCACGCTCGAGGGCAGCGTCATCACCGTCTCGTCCGACGAGCTTGAGACGCCCCCACTCGCGAACGCCAAGCCCGTCGAGAGCACCGCGCAGACCCCGTCCGAGAAGGAGGGCCACGACGTTGAGCAGGAGGGTTAGTCGCGCTCGCCTTTACTTGATCCAAGCTCCCGTGCTCAAAAGATTTCACAGACAAGCCGCGCTCGGCCGTCGCCGCCGAGTACCTCGCTCACGGCTACGCGCTCTCCGACACCGCGATCGAGCGCGCCATCGCTGCCGACAAGCGTGAGATTCGCCACACCCAGCCTGTTCGTCTGATTGCGCTAACAGTTATCTCTTTGGCCTATAGAGTACGGCATCTCGTCCAGGTTCCTCTCGTTCTTCACCCCGCTCGCCGCCAAGGTGCAGGGAGTCGCGCAGCCGCACGTCGAGCGCGCGACGACCAAGCTCCACGAGGTTGACGAGAAGCAAGGCCTTACCCTCAAGGCCAGTGCCGGTGCGCTCGGATCTAGCATCGTTGCTCCATCACTCAGCTGCTGACTTGAGGCCTCATTGCAGCCGCCATCATCGGAGCAAAGTACTACCACGCCGCCCTCTCGAGCCCGTTCGGCTCCAAGGTCCACGCGTTCTACACCACCACCCAGAAGCAGGGTGCGTGATCTTCTGACTTCAGCGCTCCCGTTTTTTCTAATGGTCTACACTCGCAGTCCTCGACGTCCACGAGGAGGCGCTTCGGATCAAGGAGAACAAGAAGGCGCCGACCTCGCCCACGACTGCCGACGCACCCACGCCCTCCACTGGCGTCGCCTCGACCTCGGAGCCCGAGAAGCCGGCGCAGACGACCGCTGCCTGAGCGCGCTTTCGCGAGGAGCGTGCGGGTCGCTGGGGAGGAATTTGTTGGGCGACGGGGATCGGAATCGCAATTGTTTCAACGGGTCATTCATCGTGGCTGAACGTCTTCGAGAGAACCCAGGTGGTCGGCGGCGAATCCTCGTGCGGTTGCCTCGCCTCCTCTCGCAAAATGTTCCGCACCGCAGTGCCGCTCGCAGCGCTCGTCGGGCATCGTCACGCCGCTCTACCACGTACGTCTCTCTTTCAAACCAACGACTCTTCCCTCGTCATGAGCTACCCGCCGCCCTCAACGCCCTACAACCAAAACGCCCCACTTCCGCCTGGGTGGATCGAGCAGCGCGACGCCTCCGGTCGCCCCTACTTCGTGTGCGTCTCCTCTTGCTCGGTCTTCGAGTCCACTCAGGAATCATTGCTCTTGCCGTCGCTGATGATCGTTGTCCAGCAACACGCAGAGTCCGAATCCTCAGGCTGTCTGGGAGGACCCGCGACTCGGTGGAGGCGGTGGCGCTCCGGCACCAGGGGCCGATCGCGGCATGCTTAGCAACCTCGTAGGAGGCAAGTTTGTAGGATCCAACCAGCAGGGTGGCTATCAAAACCAACAAGGTGCGTCTCGTATTTCCGAGTCAGCTGGAGCTCGGCTCGTCGGGGACTCGAATGGTGCTGACCATCCGGCACTCCACAGCCCCGCCATACCAGCAGCAGCAGGGTTTCTACCCCCAACAAAACCAGTTCCAGCAGCAAGGGTATGGTCTCCCACAGCAAGGATACGGACTGCCTCAGCAGTACGCCGCGCCTCAGCCTGCAAAGTCGGGCATCATGCAAAACAAGAACCTCCTTTACGGAGTCGGTGGTCTCGCGGCTGGGGCAGCCGCGATGGGAATTTATGAGAAGTTCGAGTACGTGCGATCCGAATCTGTCCATTGTCCGCGCTGTTCAACTTCGTCGCTCGCTCCAACCCTTGTTCAACACAAATCGCGCTCCCTTCTTTCGCCGTTCCACTTTACTTCTCATCTCCGGAATTGTAGACACGGAGGATGGGGCGACCACGGTGGAGGATGTGAACCGATGGGCGGCATGTTTGGCGGCGGACCGCCTGGCGGAGGCGACGGCCCGGGATTTTTTGGTGGTGGCGGTCCTGGTCCAAATGGGCCTGACAGAGGAATGTTTGGAGGTCCAGGAGGCCCGGGAGGGCCCGATGGGCCTGGGGGCTGCTGGTAACCCGGCTTTCGGGCACAATTCTGTGAGTTGCCATGCCGGCTGGAAATGCCTTGACGTTGTCTGACCAGTATTTTGGTGTAGGTATATAGTACTTGCTCTCAACTAGACTTCGGGAATGCTTCATCTTGTCAGAGTGTTTGCGGACCCCGATCGCTTGTGCTCGCCCACTTCGGTTCAGAAGCACGGTGTGGTGCACGTTATGTAAAGAAGAGCTACGCTGGACATCTGAATACGCAACTTAAGTAGAGGAGTCAGGTCACCATCCCTGCGGACGCTGGAAATCCTCCGCCTGCGAGCCGAGTACGTCGACGTCGGCAAGTAGAGTTTTGAACGCCCCGTGCTGATGTTCATTCTGCAAGAATACAATTCAATAGCTTCTCTATGGAGTAGTCGGCGATGCTGAGCTTGGGGAAGTGGGACTGAAGCTGGCGCTGGACAAGCCTCGCCTGGACCTGCGCAGAGGTCGATTCGGCTCCCCGCTGGAGCCTCAGCTCCCAGGAAGCTCACAATCACAATTTTCGTGTTCTCATAGCCCAGTACAAAGCTTGGTAGAGGCGCAGACGCGAGGAAAGGCGACGAGAGCGTGGCGTCGACGTGCGAAGTTGGCACAGTTCGCACGAGTCGAGCAGCGCCAGATCGCTCTTATGTTTCGGGGTTGCTTACATGCTGCTTCGGAGGCTGGGGGGAAACGCGACTTCGCTACTCGGTGCCTCCGCCGCCACAACCTGCCAAAACGCCCTTCCCACCGTCTTGATTGGTCGTCTGCGAGTGGCCCAAGCCAAAGGGACTGATTCCGTGTCGGAGAAGGTATCCGCAATCGCCGAGCTCCCTGATAAACGATACCGCGCCGTGCCGCGATTAGGTTAGAATGTCGAGGATGGTACGAGGACCGCAGGCCAATCACAACGCCCACGACGCAAGATCACCGTAGTTCATTAGTGGTATCGGCTGCGCTTCATTATAAGCTCAACGATTGCGTCGTCGTGTGCGACTTCCACCGAAGAAGCTTTCCGCGGCGGTGCACTCCCTCACCGGGCGGACCTGCGCTTGTTGAGCGGATCCAGGGTGCCGGCGAGACGGTGGGTTCCGTGAGAAGTGCAGTAAATTCTCTTCACAGCTGATGGGAGCGCTGGTACTTTTCGGAGGCGTGGGCGTTGAGTTGACCGTCAGCGGAGGGAGCGCCCGGCGCCCCTCGCACGCTCGCGGCGCGCTGCGAGATGGCGACTCGCGCTGTTCACGCCTTTGTTTGGTACCTTACCCGTGAAAACAGTGTTCCATCAACCATGTAGGGCACCCTCGATCTACGTTCGCCGTTGATTAGGGCTGGCAACGTGCCGGCCGGTCCATCCAACGCTAGCACCACGACTCCGCCACCCACGAGTTCGCCATTCACGCCTTCCTGAATGGGTGAGTGATAGTTAAGATACCACCGATTCTATTGGACTCGCCTCATGCCGGTCGGAGATCGAAGGATAAGGACGATACCGCCGTCGGGCGGGGCAGGCCGACGACCGCCCGCTCCCCGCTGTGAAAACGCTCTTCCCGTTCGCCCGTCTCCTCCCTCCTGCTTTCCTTATCACTCTTCATCTCCACTTCCATCGCTCCCTAAGACATCACACCCCAGTACTCGCACCCCCACAGCAATGGTCGGCTTCACCTATTCGCTGCTCGCGGCGACGCTCATCTCTTCCGCATGTGTCACGGCCTTGTGAGATTACCTCCTCGGTCTACATCCACTCGGGAACTGATTAAAAGCTTGCAAAGCCCTATGCAGCGGATGGACAAAATCCTCGCCGCGGCCAACGACTTGCAAAAGCGCGGCCTCATCAAAGACCCGAAGGCGTCTGCTGCCCTGTCGAAGGTGAGCGTTTTCAAGCATATTCCTTCTCAATGGAATCTGACTAGAAATCTCCAGGTCAACAAGCGTGGTCTCCTCGCCAGCATGACCGAGTCCCCGTCTGACATGCTCTCGTCGATGCTCGAGACCCTCGACCTCCCGACTCCCCAGCCGATCGGTCTCGCCGCCGTTCCGGACAAGGTAAGCCTCAGGTCTCTTATTTTTATCGTGTGATTCAGGCAGCTGATCACGCTTTCCGTTAGGACCACCCTTACATCGCCCCCGGCCCCACGGACGTTCGTGGTCTTTGCCCGACGCTCAACACCATGGGTGCGTTTCCCCACGAGTTTCCCAAGGGTTTTTTTTTGGCTGAATCGATGACGCACGCAGCGAACCATGGATACCTCAGCCGCGATGGTATCACGACCTTCGCCGAGGCCGCGAACGCCTGCCAGATGTGCGCCTGCCAAGCGGAATCTCAGACTTTTATCCGTCTGACCACCCATTCATAGCGCTTTCGGGTTTGCGTTTGACATCTGCACCGGCCTCTCGGCTCTTGGACGTGAGTCACGTTCACTGTGAGTCCCGTTGCCTCCCCAGCTGACTCCTTCCTCTGGCCTGGCAGTCCTCGCCGGCGGCGACCTCGTCACCGGCAAGATGTCGATCGGTGGACCCGACTCCCGTGTCCCCAACACCCTCGGCCAGAACCAGGGCATCGCCACGCACGGGTTCGTCTTCGCTCAGCGAATCAGCATGCGGGCGCCGCTGACTCTCGCACTCGCAGCCCCTTCGAGATCGACGGCTCCATCACCCGCGCGGACACATACTTCGGCGATAACCTTTCGTACCAGGTCAGTTAATGTGGCCTATGTCTCTTTCATTTGTCCTGACAGCCGAAACTCCAGCCAGACCGCTTCGAGGCGTGGACCAAGGAGGCCAACAGCACTTCGGCCGGCATGTTTGACTTTAACACCATGAGCGCCAACCAGCTCTCCTCCTGTACAATATCTTGACACATTCATACTTTAAAATCATCGAAGTTGCTGACCTCCCCAATCTGATAGACAAAATCTCCAAGGACACCAACCCGGCTGCCTGTGCGTCGTTTCCTCTCCTCGTGTGCTTCAATGAGTCAACACTTACACTTTCCTTACGCAGACTTTGGACTCAAGGTAGACTTGGATTAAGCGCCCCATACATGCTCTTTCTTACAAGTTGGTCTCCAGTACTTTGTCGTCTCATACGCCGAGCGCGTGTTCATCCCCGAGGCGCTGCCAAACGGCACTGCGTCTGGGAAGACCGTCGCAGACTTTGCGAACATCGCACCATTCTTCCAGGAGTCTCGCTTTCCTCCCAGATGGTTCCGTCGCAGCACGGCGTACACCGCCATGGACACGGTCACCGATGTCGTCAAGATGTGTGAGTCTTCGCACCTGCCACTTTCCGCTCTAGCCTGGCGACTGACGCCTTTCCCGCTTTTAGACCAGCAAGCCCCCATCGCTCTCGGTGCTAACGAGGGTCTCGGAAACTTTGTCTCGATCGAGGGTCTCTCGATCCCGACCGACTCGCCCCAGGCGCTCAGTACATCCCCTTCGCTCCGATCACCGCCACCAACTTTGCTGACTTGCGCGCTTCGCAGTGTGCTACCTGATCACCGAACTCTTCGACGTCCTCCCCGGATCCCTCGCGTCTGAGGTCGCTGGAAACCAGGTGCTCTACAACACATTTGTCAACACTGTGCGTCGCTGTCCGCGTTCGTGACTGGTTCTGAACCCTTTGCTGACTTCAACAACAACGGAACATCTCCAGGTCTTCACTCCCATCTTCGGAGCCGGTTCCGAGTTCAACTGCAACCTCGGCATCTACGGAGACGGAAGCCTGTAAACCTGGGAGGTGTCCACCATTCAAATTGCCTTGACCCACTTCCTTGCCCCTACCCCAAACAATGGCTTCTTTCCGTCTATACCAAATCAAATTTTCAGTAGACTTATAAATTCTGATAGAGTTGAATAACGCGCTCTTGCCCATACTTTCCAACGACGCTCGTGGCTGGAGTCGCGCAGCTGACTTTGAAGGTGACTCTAGACCACACAGAGTGCTGCATAACAGAGGCGTACGTTCGCTGATCTAACTTGTCTTGATAAAGGCTTGCGTAGACTGACATCAAGCATGTGAAGGTTGCGACGTGCACTGGGCGTTGTCTCGCGGATTCTGGAAAGGGGAGCTGGATTAGGCTGATGATAGCTTCCGGGAGGTACAGCTGCTCCGTCAAGCAAAAGGTGTATATATATATATCACTGGTCGCTCTGGAAAGACACTTGTAAGATCGATGATGCACGCCACTAGAGCCACTAGAGCCCAGCGGCCGGGGCACGGTCCTCAATGCGTGGGGGTGCCGCACGCTAGCCAGCTTGCTTCTTCTTTGTCACCATCATGCTGTTTCAAGCGCTCACTTTGTATCTGGCTTGCGCCACGGCCTTCGCGGCACCCTCTTCAGCACGCAGATCTCAGGCAGTGTCGTCGGTCGCTGGACGATTGCTCCTCGTCGGAGGCTGTGAGTCGAAAGGAAGACCGGCGTCTGGAAGGCAGCTGATCAGAATGCCCATACCCTCAGACAACCGTACCACAGAAGTGTTGCGGTTCAACCCCTTCGTCTTTCCCAACACTCTCGAGCTCGTGAGCACGTCCGACGGCGGCGACGCCGAGGACAAGGCGTGGCTGTCGCGCCATCCCGTCAACCCA
>ERZ1463038.314-NODE-314-length-16042-cov-22.042034_pt1 | contig 16042 bp, 22 predicted proteins | sample MGYA00564479_ERZ1463038 | MGnify/ENA primary metagenome ERZ1463038 (study PRJEB39244, sample SAMEA3635134) | Helicobacter pylori | study: EMG produced TPA metagenomics assembly of PRJEB11511 data set (Assembly of a 5300-year-old Helicobacter pylori...
GGACACTCTTTCCCTACACGACGCTCTTCCGATCTCCTTTTTCATTTCATCCGCGTACATGACTCTTTCCAACACCGACGCCTAGCAGTTGACCAGCACCGAGTCAATCTTGTTGTACTCGGCCGACGTGACGGTCAGGTCCTACGGCGAGGATTTTTCAGAACGACGTGTGAAGGTATTGAGAAGAAGGTGACTGACGTAGTAGTACTTGACCTGGACCCAGCTGCGGATGTAGATACAGTGGAAGGCGGTGCGAACGGGCATCCAGTCCTCGGGGCCCTGGTCTCCCTTGCTCTGGTTGGACGCTGTAACCAAGGCGGTCAGCCTCGGTGTCGATGAATCGCTCCCCACTACGCACAGTCGTCAACCGCGATCAGCTGAGGGCGGGTAAGGTCGTTCGCAAAGTCCTGGCGGCGGGACGTCGTCCAGTCGCGTGCGCCACTCTTCCAAGCATTGGAGAGCGGGACCATGTGGTCCTGAACGGCGAGTCAGTTTGAAACATCTTGATTCTGGTATGCTACGAACAATGTCGACATCACTGGCCTGGGGATAGGTGTTTCCGGTGTACTGGGTCGCACGAACCCTCAGCTCGAGTGTCTCAAGGATGTGACTGAGGACGCACCTCGCAGAACCAAGTTCCGGACTGAGCGGCACACGTGCTGGAGCTGACGACAACGTTGCTTCCGTCACGCTTGAGGACCGTCTCGCGAGTGTTGCATCCACCCGACTCGATCCAGTGCGGGAAGAGGGACCGGTCGTAGGCAGGCACGTTCGACTGGGGCGTAACGGTGACTACAGGAGTCGTCAGATATTAATTTTTTGGACGACCCAAAGCCAAACTCACGCTGGGTGAGGTAGTAGCGAGCCGTCGAAGCCGACACCGGGGTCGGGATCGCACGCTTGCTCAGCTGGCTCGAGGGAGCGAGAGGGAGCGCGCTGACGAGCCCGAGGAACGCAAAAACGACGGAGAGCTGAGTGGCAAGCATTTTGTAGAGAAGAGAGAGAGAATTGGGAGCAGACGGTCGAAGAAGGTGTGAAGATAGGCGCCCGCGAGGACGGAGGCCAAGGCTGGGCACAGCGCGGTAGAGGTCGTGTGAGGTGACTTGTACCAGCACGTGGGCTGGAGCGATGCCGTCCGGCCGGAGCAGCAGAGCACGTTTAACTGACAGGAAGAGCCTGCTCCGCGGCTGTCTGCCTTGTTCGCACATTGGAGGGCGCCGGGCGAGGGGTGAGTTCGCAGCTTCAAGTTCGCGAGCAGACACGTACTAGTAGGTGTACTGCCGGCCGTACGTTCACGTGTCGATTGGGAGTCAGGCTCTGTGCAGGTGTTGACCGTAAGATTTCATCTGACGGTCGTATGAAGTCGCCAACATCACCCGTTGTCGACGGACAGTCAGTCGCCACCGCGAGTTCGTCCTCGTCCGTCTCGGCCGACCCGTCGTCCCCGCCGCGCCCATCCATCCATTTCCCCGAGCCTGCCCAACCTTAAGCAAATTCAACTTTGGCAGAAGATCTGGCCATTCGCACAGCAGCTGGAAGCCTCGTGGGGTCAGAGGTGTTAACGCACCCCTTTCCGAACGTCGGGCAATCTCGTCCAGTTACGCTCAAGGTTTGCGCCCGGGTGCACTGGATCAAGGGAATATTCGATGTCGGGGTGAGAGAAAGCTTCAAGGCTGATGATGTGCGCTATTTTTGTCGTTTGAAGGAGGGGTGGCTTGGGCGTCGCGGCTCCGAGTCTCAAGTTCTCGCGGCCTGTCGTGGCTCACAGGAAGTCCCGTCCACGCTGACTCTTCCCACTTGGAGAGTGATTCGTGGATCTGTAGAAGTCCGTTGAAGAGTACCCAAAGTACCAGCCAGCCTGTGACCGGAGAGATTATATCTCCTTTCGCTGAGCGCGAGGAGCGAGCCCGGCAACCATAACCCAGGTGATTGCACTGAACCAATGATTGAAAGGCGTATCCTGATGGCCCTCAAGAATTTTAGAGCCTCTTCAAGGCAAACACCGTTTCGCTGCATGCTCATAACGCTCGTCTGCTTCGCACGGCTCCAGAGCTCCCGCTCGCACCGGTACCTCCGTGTCAGCGCTCGAGCTCTATAGCCGTACGAATTAGATTGAGAGTTACTGGTAGAGAACTCGTTCAGCGAGCCCAAAGTACAGAGTACTGTACGGTCAGTCACGAGTCGATGAGTCGGGAGGGTCACGCGGTGGTAGCCGAAGGGAAGCCTTGCCGATAATTGTCGGCACTGACTCATAGATATGTCTGAAAGCTAAGATTTGGACTGGTGGTTGCCTCAAAGGTGGTTGCCTCAAAGCGAGGATGCGGCCGCTCAGCTCTCCTTCGCAAGGCGTCCCACGGAGTCGCGGACCTCGCTGAAGCTCGTATCATCACTGCCCAAGGTGTCCATCTTCACGTTTGAACTTAAAAAGCCCTTACGCTTGAGTCAGGCTTACGAGCTGCGACGCATCCAGGCTAGATTCAGGGATGAGACGCAGCGTACACGGGAGTGCGAACGCCCCGAGCACTCGTCACAGGACGTGCTCGGCATCTGCCCCAGGCTCAGCTCAAGAAACGCACTCAAAGTATGAGCACGCTTAGCGCAAAATCTCCACACGTACATTCATCGCCGATGCCAGACGCTCCTACCCAAGTTCCGCGAGAGCGTCTCCTCGCGGCCACGCGCCGTGTGGACTGACGCCGTCATGCGCTCCGTCGAGGAGGCGTGACCCGAATTGGGTTCATGCGAGTCAGAAGCCAGGATTCGTTCGTCTCCGGCCGGGGTGGGCGCGAGGGCGAGCCGTTGGAGCGTCGCAGAGGGGGTTCGGTGAAGCAGCGCCTCTCCTCGTGAGAAAAACCTAGCGCAATGCTCCGGGGGCCCACCACGCGGGATCTACGAGCGCTTTCATGTGCGAGAGTGTCGAAAGAAATCCGATAGCATCATGCGCAGGAGCGAGGTGACGGCCTGGATGGATGCGCCCGACTGCGGATTTCAGAGCTCCTCTCGTGCTCGTGGGCCCCAAGGGTCTCTCGCGATCGGCATCGTGCCCTGGGGGGAGAGGAGTGCTTCCTTTGCTTTGCACTTTTTCGTCAGAGCGGGATCGTCGTTGGATCGCAAGGCTCGCGCATCAGAGCCCTCGGTCGCCTCCCCCCCACCACCAGCCACCGCTCGAGCTCCAAACGTCGTCAGTCAACACGGTCGATCTGCGCCCTGGGCCTGCCTGCACCGCTCGCACGCTTCCCCACACGCTTTCCTTTCGCCTCGGACCACCTGCGCTGTAGCTCACGACACGACACGACTCACGACCGACCCGACCTCACGACGAACGACCTCACGACCGCGCGGCTCGGGACGATGGGCGACGCAGACTGGACGCTCGGCGATGGGTGAGTCCCCAGGCGCTTTTCGTGGGTGCTCGGGCTGGCTCGGTGGGCTTCGGGTGCGCGTACGCGGGCTGGGTGGAGCTACTGGGGACCGACTGGGTTGGGCGGCAGCTTCGCGCCGCAGAAGTGCAAGACCGGGGCCCGCGCGTGCCGCTCCTGACCAGGAGGGGACCTCGTGCGACTCGGTGCGTGTGCTTGAAACGGTGTGCTCGACGAGCTGGGATGGACTAGGGACAGCTGACTCTGCGCCGAGGATGGCCGAGGTTGCAGCGGTGGGGGAGGCTCCGACGTACCGGACGCAAAACCTTGTACGGCACTCTCAGCCCTCCAGAGGTGCTGAGTGTGGGCTTGGTCTGTCGTGGTACGCTGACGCCTCTTTGCGCTTCTGTCGGGCTGAGAGGGACAGCTCGAGCTGCCGTGTGCCCGCGGGTGGAAGTGCGCCCTCGGCGCTGACTGGGCTCGACCGCACGGATGAGCCTGGGCGGCGTCGTAGAGGTGAGCACTCTAGTCCCGGATTGATCGAGAGCTTCGAAGCTGGATCTCAATGTGCTGGTGGTAACTTCAGGAAAGGCTGGAGACGAGAGGCAACCTTGTACTGCCTTCGCGGCGGCCGCGAGAGCGCGCCTGGTAGCACTTCAGAATCTCGACAGCGTCTTCCGCGAGCTGCAATCGAGAGTCTAATCCTGAACGCTCGTCTGCTCGCGGGTCGAAGGTCCTTGTACCAGTACTGCAGCATCGGACGCTGTTTGAGTGCGAACGGCCCCCTGCACTATACTCGGCACCTCAGCATGTCCTGCATCCGTGAACAGCTCGCTGACCACTTGCAATTCCTTCGCAGTTCGCCGACGCACCGCCCACCCTCGCTCATCTCCTCGTCGATTTCGCGCCCGTCGTCCGTCTTTTCGACGACCTCGACCTCATCCTTCACCTCGCTCCCACCTTCGCTCGTCCCGCTCCCTACACTCGACCACTCGCTGCTGCCCTCGGCGATCCCGTTCCCGACCTCTCCCACGCCAATGATCGCCTTCCCAACTTCGCACGACCCGACGCCCAAAGACGCGATGCTCATCAACCCGCGCCACGCGCTCATGCGCTCCCGCCGCGTCTCGCTCCCGGCGAACCTCGTGCAGACAAACTACCACTCGATCGTCGGCGGTGGCGCCGTCGGCGCGGGCGTGGCGGCGCAGAACCGGATGAGCATCGCGAGCGTGTCGAGCTTCGAGAGCCTCACGGAGGAGGGCGACGACTTGACCGTCCAGAACGACGAGCCCAAGGCGGGTGGATCGCCGCGACCGAGCCTGCGCCCACGGCTGTCACGACGGTCCGCATCGCCCGCCCCGACCGCGCGGCTGAGCCTCCCGCCGTCGTCGCGACACTCGCTCCCGACCCCGCCGCCGTACCACGGCGCGTACCAGTCGTTCGCGATCCCGCAGACGCCCGGCCGGACGAGCCCGCTCGCGAGGGCGCAGAGCTTCAACCGCGACCAGTTTGACCTGGGGCGCAGGCCGAGCCGCGAGGAGAAGGGCAAGCGCGCGGATCGCAGGTGGCGCATCGCGCTCGAGCTCAGGGAGACGGAGCGGAGCTACTTGGGCGTCTTGAACGAGATTGACAGGGTGCGCGGTCCTTTTTTCAGTCTTTCTGACGGGACAGCAGAAACGAGTCTGACGGACGACTGCAGGAGTACTACCAGCCGCTGCTCGCCGCGCTCCCCGTCTCGGATCTCGCCGCTCGCCGCGCGGCACGCTCGACCACGACGCCGACGTCTCCGATCCTCGGGCCCACGCGGTCCGACGCGGCCCCGTCCGCGATCCTCTCGCGCAAGGAGATTGGCGACATCTTCAGCAACTTTACGGACGTGCTCACGCTCTCGCACGTCATGCTCGCCACGCTCGACGAGGCCGTCCCCGACCGCCCATCGGACCCAGTCGCGATCTTCACCACGGAAAAGCTCGGGAGCACGACGCCCGAGCTGAGCAGCAGCACCGACACGGTCGACTCCGCCGGTCCAGGCACGCCGGACGCCGCGAGGGACCCCGACTCGCCCGAGCGCAAGCCTTCGACCGGCACGAAGCGCGAGAAGCGCCCGCCGCCGCCGCCCGTCCGCCTCGGGAAGGCGCTCCTTCCCGTCCTGCCGTTCCTCAAGTCGTACTCGCTCTTCATCGCAAACTTCAGCGGTGCGCTCGCCAGGCTCTCGGCGCTCGAGGCGCAGGTCGTCGGCGCGGACGGCGGCGACGAGTGGAGAGCGTTCTGCGACGAGCGGCGCCGGCGCGGCGTCGCCAAGGGCCTCGGGCTCAGCGGGCTGCTGCTCAACATCGTCCAGCGCGTGCCGAGGTACCGGTACCTCCTCGACGACATGCTGCGGTACACCGAGCGCGACCACCCCGACTTCAAGGACCTCACCAACGCGTTCGACATCGTCAACAAGGGTGCGCCTGCTTCCCTCCAGCGCCGGCCCGAATTCCTACTCACCCACTAGAGTACACAGTCGCGAACCACCTCGAAGCGGAGATCCACGCGCACACGGCCGTGCTCGAGATGCTCGACCTCCAGCGCTCCTTCTCGAACCTCGACGCGCCGCTGCTCGCCCCCGGTCGCCGGCTGCTTCGTTCCGGCCTCCTACGCAAGCTCGACCGTCGGGGCAACGACCAGGTCCGGACCTTCTTCCTCTTCAACGACATCCTCATCCACGCCTCGAGTTCGTCTTGGGCCCACACCCCCGAGCCGTCCGAGCGCCCGAGGAGCGCGCACAACCGCATGTCGCACGGCGGCAGTGCAGCGAGCTCGGCTGCGAGTGGAGGATCGACGGTGCAGTACCGCTTTCATCGCAGGTTCGCGCTCGAGGACGTCACCGTCGTCGGCCTCGAGGACGCGCCGGACGACGCCGGGCGCAGGTTTGGGTTCGAGATCCTCAGCCCGGAGAAGAGCTTTGCGCTGTACGCAGGTGCGCGTTCTTGCCCCACTTGTCATCGCAATATATCAAGCTGACCCAGAGGACGCAGACTCGCCCGAGACGAAGCAAGAGTGGATGAGCGCGATCCGGGACGCCAACTCGAACCTGCTCCGCGACCGGCGCACGCTCCAGCGCGACGACTCGGTTCCCGTCCGCGACCGGCGCATCTCGTCTCCGAGCCCGATCCGTCCCCTCGCCAGCCCGCGCCCAAAGACTTCTCTCCCACCTTCGCTCGACTCGATCCCGCACACGCCGCTCGTCGACAGCCCGTCGCTCATCGTCGGCGGCCTCGGAGCCGACTACGCCTTCCCGCGCGTGCCCTCGCCCGCTCCGCCCGAGAGCGAGAAACCGAGCCTGCCCGAGCGCGTGCGCAGGTGGTCCGACGTCGGATCGCCACCGGCCGCAGACGTCGTCGTCGAGTGCCGCGTGATTGAGAACTACAGCGCGCCCGTGTGGGTCCCCGACTCGAAGGCGGAGCGCTGCATGACGTGCGCAGAGGCGTTCGGCGTCTGGCGCAGGAGGCACCATTGTCGGCTGTGCGGGAGCGTCGTGTGCTGGGCCTGCTCGACCAAGGTGCGCTCTTCTCTCTTCACTCATGTCCGGGAACCGGAAGGCTGACCCATAGCGTATCCCGCAGACGTTCGTGATCCCCTCGCAAGACGACGCAGCGCTGGACCGCCTCGCGCGCGCGTGCGACGCGTGCTACGAGAACGTCTTTGGGCAGGCCCCGCACCCGGAGCTGCATCAGCTTCCGAGCCTGCAGACGACGACGCCGATGCTCGGCCCGCATGCGTCCGGCTCGCACTTCTTCGCCGGAGCGCCCTTCTCGCCGTCGCCCGACGCGTCGCTCCCGCCGACGCCTGGCATCGTCGGCCAACTTGAGGAGAGCAAGGAGCGCGGTGGGGCAGCGGTCAAGAGCCTGGCGTCCATCTTGGGCCGGTAAGCACGTCTCGCCGACTGTTCGCTACGCCACCGACTTGTCGACCTCGATCCCTTTCCTTTCCCTCACGCATCGCCACACATAATTTCAAAGATTTGTCTGAGAACCACGACCCCACCCACGTCAACGAAAACAACACACGATCAACGACCTCGTCTCGCAATCGCAACCTCTCTGCACCGCACCGCGCACACCTCTCTCTTCGTCTTTTCGCATGTCGTATATACTTTCCTGGACCTTTTCACATGCCTCCCATAGACCCTGGCTCGTCTGCACCACCTTGTCTTGTCCTACTCCCCTCAAAATCGCAACTCTGCATCTCGGAACTCGTGTTCTTGGACTCGGTCTCCTGTCGCGCTGTCAAATCAAAGCAACTGCGTCCTCCAGCACGTTGAGTTGCCTTAAAGAACAACGAAAGAACGTTCGAGCTGTACTTTGGAGCAACGGGACAGACCGCTCGCTAGTACGAGCGAGGCCCTTGGCGCGACGAAAGTTGATCATGTCGCCACCCCAGCCCGACACCGGTTGTGCTCCACCGCTACGCCTACCGCCTACGCACCCTCGTCACGACCTCACGACCCTTCCTTGATGACCCCAGCAGCCGGCACGATGGCCGCGCTCGTACGTTCCCTTCTCGTTGCTTCCCCCCCACTTGTACGTCACCGACTCACCGCTCACTCGCGCCCCCAGTCCGAGCCGCAACTCGCCGAGCTGCGCGAGATCTTCTCCGTGTTCGACAAAGGTGCGACTCGTGCTCCACAAGGCCTGCTCTGGGCCGGCTGACTCGGGAAGGGCCGCAGATCTCGACGGCAGCATCTCGACTTCAGAGCTCGGACGCATCTTTCGCTCGTTGGGCCAGAACGCGACCGAGGAGGAGGTGCAGCACGTCATCAGCAAGTACGACACGGACAAGAGCGGCAAGGTCGAGTTTGAAGGTTTGTCCCGCACGCGAGAGCTTGTGCGCCGAACGAACCCACGGCTGACCGCTCTCGCGACCGCCAGAGTTTGTCGGTGAGCTCGGCCATGCCCAGCGAGAGGTTGAGCAGCAGCTGATTTGGTGTTGTGGGCGGGCAGCGATGATCACCGGACTCGGCGGCCTCGGCGACGGCGAGACGGAGGAGGACATGCGCAGCACGTTCGCCACCTTTGACAAGAACGGCGATGGGCTCATCTCGGCCAAAGAGCTCCAGCACGTCTTCCAGGCGCTCGGTAGGACCCCCACCGCGCCGACGGGCTGAGGTCGGAGCGCCGCTGACCCATTTCTTGTGGCGCGCAGGCGACGAGATCCCGATGGAGGAGGTTGAGAGTGAGCTTGGGCACCTCGACTATGAGCGAGCTGTAGAACATGAGCTGATGCGGGCTGCAGAGATGATCGCGGAGGCGGACATCAATCACGACGGTGGGGTCAGCTACGAGGAGTTTGTCGTCGTGCGTCCTTCTTCTCTTCGCTTTCTGCTGCTAGCAGTACTAAGCTCGTGCGGCCTCAGATGATGAACAGCAACTAGGCCCGCTCCAAACTCGTCCGTTCTGCACATACCGACCCCGCCGCTGTACCACTCCCCGCCGCAAGGACACACCCCACAGCAGTCACTTACCCTACCTCACGAATTACTCAATGCGATACCCACCTTCAACCACCTGAACCCGCTCGCGCCCGGACCTGTCTGCCGGGTGCGTTCGCGCTGCTTCGATTGCGAGCGGGAACGCGCCCGGTAACGCCGGGGTTCGGCCCCGCACGCAGACCGCCGCCTGCTTTCTCCCATCTAGCTGCCCCGCATGTCACTCTCGCCAACTCCGTTCAAAGTATCCTTCTCGGACGAGCAGCTCGCTACGCTCAAGTCCCAGCTTCAGGGAGCTCATGTGGCGCCGCCGACGTTCGAGTCCAGTGGAGGCGCTGGGGCTAAATACGGCATACAAAGGGACTGGCTGAACGAGGCTAAAGTGTACTGGGAGACCAAGTTCGACTGGTGAGCACTCCTTCCGCTCTGCCTCGACCCAGGCGTTGATGGGCCGCTTCTCGCCAGGCGGGCGCAAGAAGCTCGGTACGATCCTCAATCTCATGAGAACTCCCTCTCCCAATTCATCCCATCTCCTGCAGTATTAACGAGACACCACAATTCACTGCGCTCCTGTCACAGCCCTCCCCTGCTCCGCCCTTCAAGATGCATTTCGTTCACTCGCGCTCAATGTCCCCGACCGCGCGACCGCTTCTCCTTCTGCACGGGTGGCCAGGGAGCTATCTCGAGTTCCTCGAAGTCGTTAAAATCTTGCAGAAGACGGGAGATTACCACCTCGTCGCACCCAGCATGCCTGGGTACGCTTTTTCGGACGCGCCGCCACTGGACCGCGAGTTCGGGCTGGAGGAAGTCGCTCGACTGATGGACGAGTTGATGCTAGGATTGGGATATGAAGAGTATGCAGTCCAAGTGCGCTCTTATCACCGGGCTGGCTCCACAAGGAGCGGTCAACGATCCTGCTGACATTGAGCGTCGTAGGGCGGTGACTGGGGCTCGCTGATCGCCCGCATCCTCGCCGTCTCATACCCTTCCGTGAAGGTGGCACACTTCAATCTGTTTTTTACGGGTCCTCCGCCTCCGTCGCTCCTCCACACCTACGCACCAACGCTCTCTCGCTGGTCTCTCCCCTCCTTCCTCGGCGTCGCGGTCCAGCGGACGCTTCTCGAGCCTTTCTACGGTGCCGCTGCCGCAAGCGAGATTGGACTTGACGAAGTCGAGAAGGAAGGGTTGCAGCGGAAGCGAGACTTTCTAGGGAGTGGAACGGGGTACATGGGGATGCATGCCACGAAGCCGGCGACCATCGCGGCGGTCGTTTCAGCGAGTCCTGTGGCGCTATTGAGCTGGGTGCGCTCACCCGTGCTCAAGATGAAGTCAGCCACTGATGGGAATTCTACGTATATATCAGGTCGGCGAAAAGTTCCAGGCGTGGACGGATGTCGACCCAACCATGGATGACCTTCTGACGAATCTCACGCTGTGGTGGCTCACGGACACGTACTCCACAAGCATCTACCCGTATCGACACGTGAGAAAATGTGTTCTGACCTTTGTGACCCGCACTGACTCGACTCGACTTCCCCCTCTTAGCTCGGCACTGGGCGTCCCTCGGACCCAAAGTGGGTCAGTCTCTCAAGAGTATCTAGGCAGTACGCTTCAGAGAAACTGAGTCACTACCTGCTCAGCATATCTCCAAGCCCACTGGATTCTCCAGTTTCGCGAAAGAGATTGCCCCGACGCCGCGAAGATGGGCCGCTCAGTCGTGTGACCTTGTCTGGTATCGCTATCACGCCAAGGTGCGCCCATCTGCAGTGAAACAGAGTGAATAGCACTAATGGAGTCACGGAGAGCACTAGGGTGGACACTTCGCGGCAATGGAGCAGCCCGAGTTGCTTGCCGCAGACGTCCACGACTTTCTGCAGCAGGCTTGGCCGGTCAGTGGACGTGGTGAGGTGTAGGCTTGCGATGGTGTGGAGGTGTGAATGTAAATATGACATCCGATCGGGATGGAAGATTGGCTGGGATGTCGAGTCATGACACAGGTGATGCACCTTCGCCCGGCATGAGCTGGCCGAGCGTGCGACGTTCAGCAACTCGCGCGCACGGTGTGACCTAAAGCTTCTTTGAAGATTTCCCCTGTAAAAACATTAGTGTGAGATCATCATGTTGGCTGACGATCAGCAAATCCCAGAGCGCGTCCGAAGCTCAGAAATGGCTCCAATTGACCCCTCGGCTTTGATGGGTAAACACAGAGGAGCCTCGATCGCTCGTTTCCTCCCCCCTCCAGCATCTTTAAAGATTGAGACAGATGCCACCAAGCCTACTCCTGCTCCTTGCGTTCTTCCGGCCCGGAAAGCGCCAGCCAGTGCCACCGCCCGCCGTTCGTCCTGTGCGACCCTCGTCAAGACACCGCACTGACGCGCAGACCCGGCAGGACAAGCGACCAGCGCCAGAAGAGCCACATATCTACTTCCGCCGGCGCCTAGCCTCCCTCACTACCGCCTGTGCTCGCCTTCCCTCTCTGGTGCGACGCCGCTCGACAGGCTCCACGGCCAGCTCGACGCGCGGGTCGCCGGATCGCTCGCCCGAGCCGGAACTTGAGGAAGACGGAGGTCACCCGCTCAGAAAGAACGGGAGCTCACTTTTGCTCGAAGAGCGTACACCCCCATACGTGGTCTGGGAGAGTGACGGGCCGCACGTGCTGAAGGTGCGTCTTTGCCCGACCCTCGGTCGGCTTGGACTCCCGTGAGTGCGCGCTGACCTCGCTTCACACTTGGCCTGTCAATCAGAGGAGAAGATTAAGCGGGAGGGAACCAGCACCGAGGAACGTTCCGCACAGCCCAGCAATGCTGTCGCTCGTGGAGGAGATCGTCGACGAGTGTGCGTGCCGACCCCCTGGTGTCGCGACGCCGAACTCTTGCGGACGGTTAATCTTTCGTTATCTTTCTTCTTGACCTCCAGCCTTTGGTACTGCTGCTACAGTCATTTACCTCGAGCCGGGCGGTGTGCCAACACCAAATTCGCGGAAGGGCGAGGTCATCGTGACCTGCACAATCTCTTGACATTTATCACCCCCCGAGGTACTCGCCTCTCCTTACTTTGTGTTAATAGAAGGTCGTTGGAGCGTCTTAGATCCAAATCTTCCCGTGCGCAACCCCGCCGTCGCAACCTGCAATCCGTACCACCAGCGGCTCCAGTACCCAAAAAAAAAAAAAAAATGGAGGAATCCCCAGTCTCACATCACGTGTGGTCTCGGTGTCTGTCAATGGGGTCCCCAGACCTCTCCGCGACGCCACTCGACTGCGTACCAGTCGCCACCCGAGACTAAAAAAAGGCGAGTCTTTACCGCTCCAATGATCGATCACGGACTCGAACCGCAGACCTTTTGCGTGTTAGGCAAACGTGATAAACCAACTACACCAATCGACCCGGTGCTGGCATCGTTCCTGGCTTGGGATTTATAGGTTTACCGAGCATTTTACTATTTGTAGGATCCTGAAATCCTTGCAAAAACTCTCTCATGGTGGGAAAGGGGGCTCTGTATGACCTCAGGGCGTCGACCAAGCGCGTAAGGCGATGGGAGGTAGGAGCGAACAGGCGCGGCGTCGGGACCCTGATCGCGGCTCTGGCAAGCTACGTAGCTGCTGTGCTGCCGAATTTCAGTTCAGTGACTTTCCTTATCTGATAGTCATGTACAAAGTTGCGAAGCTTGGAGAGCAGCTTTTCTTTGCTCGCCATGCGTCCCTTCCTTGCTCTCGCGGCATCCAGAGTCCGAGTCACCGCTCAGGACGCTGGCCTGAGAGGTGGGATTCCGATGCTTGGTTCTCAAACTTGCTTTTCGATAGCCTTTTCACGAGGAGAACGGGATTGGCCTAGTGTGGCGTCCTCTCGAAACCCGTCACACCAGCCAGCCGCGACGTCTCGAGAACGACCCAGTCCAACAAGCCGACTCGCCCGGCGACCTCCTCCTCGACAGCTCGGGACATCAGCCGAGCAACCGTGTCATCGGCCGAGCGACCGTGTCACCGGACTTTGGACCCCCAGGATGCCAGCAGGAACGAACGAACCCCCGACGAATCTGGGCAGCGGGATAGAAATCGGCACGGTGGTCCTAACACTCTCTTGGGCAAGTTTACCTACATCGGAACACGTCCGATCCTCTTTAAATGGGATCATCCTGTTGCACCTTCCGTGCACCCCATGTTTAGCGGCATCGCGCGACGGCAATCGCCCCATCAGGAAGGTCGACCCCGCACCACTTCCTTCTCTCCCCCCTTGCCTTTTCCTTCCATCGACCAGAGGTGAGCCGAGTCGATCACGGGCTCTTTTTTGACTTTTGCCTCCCCCCACTGCAAGCCAGCATGCGCCTGTTCGCGAGCGTGCTTACCCTCCTCGGCGCGGGTGGCAGCGCTCCGCTCGTTTCCGCCTACTCGAACCATTGCGACCCGACGATGCCCTTCAACTCGACCGTCACAATCTCCTCGGACAGAAATGGTATCGTCGCAGCCGATCTTCATCACTTGACCGGCCTCAATGCTGAGTCGCCTTCGCAGCGTCCCAGCACCTTGGCTCGGCCGACTGCATGGGCTGCGTCTACACGGGCCTGTACAGCGGCACCGCGATCGGGAACCAGTTTGCGTTTGTGCCGAATACCTTGCTCCCTCTCGTACCGGGCAACTTGACCGCGGCGCCGGGATTCTACACGCTCGGGTGCGCCATCCCCTCAGGCCTCGCGAGGGGACCGAAACGACTGACGCCCCGTCCCAGAATCCCGGCCTTCACGGGCCAGTGCCTCAGCCGAGCAGCCTCGGACGCACAGTCTCCCTTCCTTCGTACTCACTGCTCGCCGGGGTCCGCGAACCAGGCTTTCGTAGGTCCCATCCGCAACTCGCTCCACGGAGGACCTGGCTGAAGGCGCGGCTCGGCTCGTCGCAGTTTTCCATACATTGCGAAGTGTGCGAGGGTGGTGGTAATCTTGACTGGGGGGTCGGCTGCCAGATCCGATGGACCGAGAGCTCGACGAGGGTGACCGAGTGCCTCGCGAGCGACGGCACAGCGGGCATCGGCGGGCTCAGCGTCAGACCGTGCGAGACGAATCCGCGGGCGCAGGTGGGTGGCCAAAGGGTTCCCTTTTTCATCACAGTGCCCTAATGCTTGTTGGTCGAGTCAGCGATGGACAATCACGCCAACGCGATAGAACGACGCGATGGGTCCGCTTCTTACGGCATCGCGGGCGAGCAGGCGTACCTGGTGTATTGGGATGTTGCTGTGCTATTTAATTTCTTGGAACCTGGGACCGGTCTTGGCTATGGGGGCTTCGGAGCTGGCAACGCCTGGTTCGAGGCGTAGCACTGAAAGACTTTTTGCGGCCGCGGAGAAAGGGTGTGACGGTGTCCAGCTGGTACGCTCCCAGCTCCTGGTCCCTGGCTCGGTGGACTCGGGCTGATCGAAAGCCGGGGCGAGAGTACTCGAGAGTGACGACGAGCGTCCGGAAGCAAGCGCCGTCGCCGCAGCAGCTCACTTTCCTTCGATCCTCGCCCGCACACGTCTACACAACCGCCCCGGAGCCTCACTCTCGGCGCTCTTCCGACTCTCCCCAGTCCACCCGGGACCCACCGACGCGCCCGCTCGCTCGCGCTGTGCCCCGGTTGCGCGGACGCCAGCGATCAACACAGGCCCTCGGTCACGCCCGGCCCATCCCACCTGCGTACGAACTCGCGTGGACACGTACGCGATCGCGAGTTGACTGCTTTTGTTCCCGATCAAGCTCAGTGACACGGGCGATCGAGCTCACGCTTGTGATCGGGCCCCCCGGACGCAGCGTTCTCGCGTAGGAGCTCCTGGCGAGCCTTTCGTCCGATCAGACCAGGTCTGTCGTCTCGTCCTCGGCCGTGCCACTGACGATTCCGAGAAGCTTACTCGCTCGTTTGGCGTAGCTCGCGAGCGACCTGGCCAGCACAGCGGAGGTTCCGCTCGCTCCGTCTCGCCCGCGCTCCCGACCTACGCGCCGACTCAGTCTGAGCTTCCGCCCCATATGATGGGGTACGTCACGTTTTGCACTCACCGCGCAGCGCAGCCGAGATTCCCAGCTAACCGCGTGCCCACCCAGCTGCTGCCGCGCCACCCCGAGTCCGCCGCCGCCCACATCCTCCCGCCGTCCCCTCCGCCAGCCCTCGTCGCCGTACGAGTCCTACTCGCAACCACCCTCGTTTGCCAACTACCCCAACCCACCCCCACCGCACGCGTCCTTCTCGCGACCACCCTCGACCGCGTCCAGCGCTCGCCAGCCGCGACTGCACATCAACACCTCCCCGCCCTGCCCGCACCCGCCTTTCCCGCACCCTTCCACTCCGAGTCGACCAGCCCCGACCTACGCCGCACCTTCGCCGCAATACCCCCCGTCGGTCCACTCGAGCGGGCCGCCCTCGGCTCGCGCGTGGGACGTCCAGAGTGGCGCGGGCAGCATCAGGAGCGCGGGCACGGCGCAGCGCAGAGTGTTGAACCCGCAGACGAACTCGAGCGTGCAGGCCGTGGCGGAGCGCATGAAGGAGCGCGAGGCGAACGAGGGCAAGCTGTGTGTGGGCATCGACTTTGGGTGAGTGTGTGCTCGTTCTGCAGCCCCACCATGCCTTGCTTGACGACGCGGGGGGGAACCGGCTGACTGGGATTGCGGTAGAACAACGTTTTCCGGAGTGGCGTACGGCTCGACGAGGCTGTTTGCGGGCCACATCAGGCAGATCCTCTCCTGGCCGGGTTCATACGAGACGTGCGTCTCCCCATTGCTTCCAGGCGGAACGAGACAGCTTACCGAACAACGCCCCCCCCCCCCCCCCCCCCCCCCCCCTCGGAACAGGTACCGCAAAGTGCCCTCGTGCATCCTCTACTCGCAACCGACGCCGAACGACGTCGCCGAGATCGTCTCGTGGGGTCTCGAAGCGAAGAACACGGCCGTGCGACCCGGGCTAGTCAAGTAGGGCCCCGCTCTTTCCCACCTCCCTTCTGTACAACTCACCAACGCCCGCACGACCCCAGATGCGAGTGGTTCAAGCTGTACCTCTCGGCCGACACGGTGCGCACCGGCACTCCGGACCCCCGCCTCCCGCCCCTTCCGCACGGCAAGGACGCGGTGGACGTCATCGCCGACTTTCTCGGCTGTATCTGGAGGTACGCCAAGAGTCAGATCACGGAGCAGATCGGCACGGTCGCCGACCTGGGTGAGTGTCGCCCCCGCAGATCGGAAGAGCGTCGTGTAGGGAAG
>ERZ1463038.315-NODE-315-length-16033-cov-14.095319_pt1 | contig 16033 bp, 30 predicted proteins | sample MGYA00564479_ERZ1463038 | MGnify/ENA primary metagenome ERZ1463038 (study PRJEB39244, sample SAMEA3635134) | Helicobacter pylori | study: EMG produced TPA metagenomics assembly of PRJEB11511 data set (Assembly of a 5300-year-old Helicobacter pylori...
ACGGGTGACTGGAGTTCAGACGTGTGCTCTTCCGATCTATCCGCGTCAAGGGCCCGGCCGGAACCGTGGACGTCCAGGTCACGAACAAGGTTCGCCTGCCTCTCCATATATTGCATTTTGTTTGATAATTCTGACGCTCCGCAACAAGTGCCCGGAATGGTGAGCTGCGCCCGTCGACTTCGCCGCATCATCACTGACTCGGCGCGTCCGGCAGTCTCGAAGGCTCGCTCGACCTATCAACGGGTGCCTTCCAGAAGATCTCCCCCCTCAGTGCTGGTCGCGTCGCCATCACCTGGGACTGGATTGACTGCAAGACAGCGGGACTGACCACCGGCACCGTGACGTTCGCTTGGTGCGCGTGATCGCTGGCTCGTGCGCAGGTCATTTGCTCACTTGCTCCATGTCGGCAAAAGAAAATCTGGGTCTTCAGCTTATTGGGCAGGAATTCAGCCTCGTGGTGGTCGGGTCGGAATCACCGCTGTGTCCATCAAGCAGTCCTCAGCGTCGGCCTACACTTCGCTGGTCCGGCAAGAGTACAACTACTGGCTGGCTGCGAGTGGCGTTGGCGCGGGTAAGTACTCTGCTCAGTAATTTTCATGGAGTCTGACTGAGCATGTCACAACAGGTCCCTTTACGGTTCTGATCAAGTGGCAGGATGGCACCTCGACTACGCACACCAACGTCGTCCTCAACTCGTTGATTGGAGACGCTTGATGGTGCTCACGTGACGTGTCCGGGCTTCATCTGAATTTTCACCGATGTACGACTATACAGAACCTTTTAGATACCACCTGCGCTGTCTCCCTACCTCCTGGAATACCGTTGCTTGAGGACCATCTGCACCATCGGCGGCTGCGACATTTCGAAGGGTTGTCGATAGTGAACGTGGTGCTCACTGGTCCTGTTCAGGTAAGGTACGAGGCACTCAAGAGAAAACCCACCGGGCTGTATTCCGCCTCAGCTCGGCCTTCCACAGAGTCGTATATGACTCGCAAACCGGCTTCATAAGTTCACCGGCCAATTGTGGTCCGCGCGCTGGCAACGCGCAAGCTCAGGAGTGTTGCTGACCCCGCCCAGGACCCTGCATCTCGAACACGACCAGCACATGATGAAGGGCATCGGCAGGTCGCAACCTGTTGCCTCGACGTCAGCTGCCTCTCTCCCGCCGACTGGATCCAGCGGCAGCGCAGACTCGCTGGGTTCGACCGACGCCTCCTTGAAGCGCCTGCTTGATACGGACGGAGCAGATAGTGGCGCAGGCGAGGACGATGCTGATGGAAGGGCGGCGAAAGTCATCAAGCGTGGGGTGAAAGCATGCACTGCAGTGAGTGACCGGCGCGTCCTGAAGTTGTTGATGTGGGGCTGCGCAGAGGAGCTGACCACTTCCTGGGTGACCTGCAGTGTCGGAAGGTTAGTATAGACCGAAGCTTCAGTCCCACTGTCAATGACCAGTCTGATCTTAAAACTCGTACAGGTCAAAATGAAGTGCATCGCCTCCGAACCGCCGGAGAGCAGGTGTCGTCGGTGCACCCTGGGTCCGTACATCTGCCTCTACATCGAGTCACAGCGGGGAAGGCATAAGACGAAGACGAGCGACGTGGTGGCGGAAAAGCTGCGGAAGATGCAGGCGACGCTCGACAGTGTGCTGCTCCGCACGATTGGCGCCACCCAGCCCGCGCCACCGCCTGCCGAAGCCTCGATTACCCAATTCCCAATCGCTTCACTATCACCCCGAACGACCCTTCCAGCGCTCTACCACTCTCCATCATCGCTGAATCCCCACCTCCTCGACGCCGTCTCGTCCGAGCTGGAGCGATATCCATCTGCAGGTCCGGAGGCGTTTCAAAGGTGCTCACATTCCGCTACCGCAAAAATGATGGTTACTGATTCGTATTACAGCTTGAACCTCCTTGCCGGGACCCCCGATGGTTCCGAGCTGAGCGCTGAGCAGCTCAGCGCGCACGTCTCGTCACACTCGCAGGCGAAGCTCCGAGCCGGATCCTTCGCGGGCGATCCTATCAGTAAGTCATGGATCGTGCTGCGGCTCAAGCATATCTGATTTTGGCTCCCCAGAGTTTCCGATGCAAAGTCTTGCGGCTGAGCCGAAGCAGGCGCCCGCCTTGCTCCGGGAGAAGATCGTGACGGTGGAGGACGTCAAGACGCTCTTCGACATGTCCGTCTCCCTTTTCACTCGTTTCCATTGCACTCCATCTCACGCTTGTGACTCCTTGTACAGCTTCTTCACCTACCTTCAGCCCCAAGCGCCCTTCCTCGACCGAGACCTGCACACGCCGACGTACACCAGCATTCACACACCCTTCCTCTTCACTTGCAGTGAGTGCTTTGCGCTCAAGATTAATATGCGCTATGCTCAACCTCGCTTGCAACAGTTGTCACCGTTGCGTCGAGGTACCTGCCGGACCGACCCGGTCTATACGCTCGATGTCGTGCGACCGCGATTCGGCTCGCCGCCGACAACGTCTTTTCTGGCCTTAGCTCACTCTCCATTGTCCAAGGATACCTCATCCTCGCTCACTGGAACCAACCTGGGTACCCAAACGAAGGAGATCGTGCCTACCTCTTCTCCGGGACGGCGGTCAGGATGAGCCTCGAGCTCGGCCTTCACACCAAGACGGACGTCAAGATCCCTCCCGGGGAGATGGACGAACTTCGGATCATGCTTGAGAAGGACGCTAGAAACCGGGAACGCACTTGGATTCATTGTGAGCTCGCAAGGCGTCCTTGCCAATCCGAGCAACACCTGACGTCGTTCTGGTCCAGGCGTTGTAACCGATCAATCTTTGTAACCTCATTCAAGCATCCTATGTCTGATATGGCTCAATATCTGACTCTGTTGCCGTCAACAGATCACTTCAGATGGGCAAGCCGCCGATCGTGACGAAGGAGGGGTACCTTACAAGACATGCCCTCGTGAGCCTTGTACTAGCACCATCGTGGGACGACTTGGACTGATCATTCTATTATTAAAAGTCGTGGTCGGTGCATCCTTTAGCAATTGGCTCCGACATTGCGATCGCAGTGAGTGCACCTGGTCGTGGAATGATGAAGACAATGCGCTGACGCTCCCGGTCGCAGTCCATCGGCGAGCTCCACAAGATCAACGTACGCCACACCACGGAGTTCAGCGCTACTATTCTGATCAGGAGGACTCTCAGGCGCAGACAATTGATGCATTCTACTCGGACGGGAACTCTTACACGGGCATGAACGACTCGGTGGACTAGTGCGTCCTCGCCAGCTCAAGCTGACGCAGCCCGGCTCACCCCATCCACACAGCGCGTCACTGGTTCGCGTGTATCTCTCGACCACAGACCACTGGAGAGCGTCGACGCTGTCGTTCCTGAACTCTCGCGACGATGGCGTCGACTTCAACTCAACATTCAACTGCACCATGACAAGTGCGTTAACTTTCCGCACTCTCAGGTTGCCCTTGTAGTATTGAGACCTTTTCCACAGACCTTTAGTACATTTCATATCTTGTTGTGATCTTGAATCGAGCTGATAAGGGCTCTCGATCCAGCTACTCCTACTACCGAGTATTCTTCCTCTCCTTTGCCATCCAGCATTCGCAAGGCAAGCCCCACCTCGACCGTGATCTCAACTTCTACGTCGTCAAGGGGTACGAGTGCGCTGTCACGTTTCTCAAGCTGGTCATCGAGCGCCTCGGGCAAACTGGCCGCCTCCGCTATGGAATGGTACGACACCGCTTCTTGAATTTCCCCGCGCTCTGAGATTCAGGTTGAGCGAAACCGGCAGAACTGATACCTGTTGCTCTCCAGGACTCGACCTTCGTCTACGTCAGCTACTGCGCGTGCTTCGTGTTGAAGGTCAGTAGTTTCTTCTCATATCAGCGACCACACTTAGCTGACGCCATTCACTCCCAGCTCATCCAGCCCGCGTTCATGACCATGATCGACCCAGTCGAGGCGCTGACTCTCGCCCGCGAAACCGCGACGCTGCTCGAAAACACCGCCGTGGACTCAACCCACACGCCGTCCATCTACGCGCATTTCCTCCGATCCCTCATCGACAGCAAGGTGGCCGGCACGCGCGCCGGAACTCGGGCTGGGTCGCGAGCGGGCTCCCCCGCCGACGTCGACGCCCCGCGGCTGCTGCCCGACTTGACCGCGTCGCTACAGGACATCTTGGACGCCAACGCCGCTGACGATGCAGCGATGGCGGTGAATGCCACTAGTGATGGATTGTACGATGCCGGCTTTTGGGCCAATGTGATCATCTCGACTCGCGGTCAGTCGGGCGGTGCTGACACCGTCTGTCTCGCAGATGCTCATGCGTTCGTCCCGAGCTCTTCATCCCTTTGGACTTGTACTTATGAATTTTGTTTCTGTTGTGACTGCAGCCGGATTTGGTGGTCGTCTTGGCGCCCTTTCGGGCGGCGGCGCCATGCTGTCGGACGAACAGCAATTCGACGGCTGGGGCGAGCTTGGCATGTACTCGACGCTGGAGCCGCCTCAGCCGTTCTCCGACTTCCTCTTTTCAGCTGAGTAGTTCACAGTGCACGCAGGTCGTGTGATGCATGTAACAACTGTACTCCAGGACGGCTTCTCCGAGGAGCGGCGTGTCGTCTGCAAACGGTCGGCGCGTGTTCCATTGGGGCGAGATTGATGTCCTCAACGTCCAGCGTCGAAAATTATCGATGAACGAGATCTGTGACACGCGTGGCGGGCTCCAGCCGACTGGGAGCAGGGACCGAGTCACCGAGACTCGTCGAGGTCCGGCGTTTCAGCCTGCGGTCGAAGTCGCTCACCTTGGGACCTCTTTCGGCCCGCTCCTTCCCACCCAGCGTCGTTTACATTTTCGACTCCCCCGCGCTCTTCCGCCTCCCACGCTCGTTGCAGATGCTCTCCTCCGCACTCTTCTCGCTGGTTGTCCTGGCGACGACGAGCGCAGCGCAACTCCACCATCACCGAGCGCCCGAATCCCACATCGCTAGCAAGCGAGGATCCTGCCAAGCTATGTACTCGCAGTGTGGAGGACTCAACTTTGACGGACCGACCTGCTGTGAGTACCGATTGCGAAATAGAAAGGAGGTCTGAGCTCACCCTTCTCCCATCCTCTCGCAGGCGAAACTAGTGCAAGCTGTGTGCTCATGAATCCATACTATTCGCAATGCTTGAGCTCTGGAAGCTCGGCTGCCGCTGCCACGACGGGCGCGAACGTGCTGGTGCTGAGTTCGGGGAGCTGCACCAGCAGTGTGGCGCTGTACGCTCAGTGCGGTGGGACTTCCTTCACGGGATCAACTTGCTGTACTCAAACTTCAGCAGAATGGCGTTCAATGAAGCAGGTGCTGACACTTCGCGCGTCTCGTAGGCGCATCGGGTTCGACATGTACCTTCGTGAACGACTGGTACTCGCAATGCCTCGCCTCGACGGCCGGATCATCTTCGACCGCAACGAAGACGCCTTCCGTCACATCCACGACCCGCAAGAGCTCCGCCGTCGCGTCCAAGTCGTCCACGCTCGCGACGGTCGTTCGATCGTCCTCTCCTCCGACCACCACCCGCGCCATCCCTTCCTCGTCCCCAGGCTCTACTTCCAAGGATGCCACAAAATTCTCTACTTCCTCCGGGAAGAAAACCAGCTCGGTCAGAGTGACGTCAACGTCGTCCTCCGCGAGCGCAGCGGGAACGTCGTCCGCGTCGACCGGAGTGCTGTCAACCTACGTGCGTGCTTTTTAGTAATAGCGAGGATCCTAAACAGATTTATCTGACGGACCACTCAACGCAGACCGGAAAGCAGGCGGGGGACGGGACTTACTACGGCACCTCGGACGCCGGCGCTGCCTGCCTCCTGCCGACGCGAACTGATCAGGTGAGCTTCCCCGCCCGAGCGTGGACCACGAGAGCCTAAAGTTGCATCTCAGAGGTTCGTCGCATTCGCTGGAGCTGCTTGGGACAACTCGGAGTGGTGCGGAGGGTGCATTCGCGTAACTGGCCCGTCAGGGTCGGTTGACGTCCAGGTCACAAACGAGGTGAGGCCTGCTTCAGAGATCTGTTGGGACAACAAGCTGAAGCAAGCCATTGCAGTGCCCAGAGTGGTAAGATTCACTTCCCTCCGCCTTCCAGCGCATCTGAGCCCGACGTCTCACAGCGCCGAAGGCTCGCTCGACCTCGCCACCGACGCCTTTGCGCAAATCTCCCCGACTAGTGCGGGGCGGATCTCGATCACGTGGGACTGGATCGACTGCAAGTCCGCTGGGCTGACCACTGGCGATGTGACCTTCGCGTGGTGCGCGCTTCAAGCTCCCACCCCGTGCCCGGCGACGCTTGCTGAATTCGCGGACCTGCAGGAAGAGCGGCTCTACGGCCTATTGGGCGGGCATCCAACCTCGTGGTGGGAGAGTCGCGGTGTCTTCCGTATCTATCAAGGAGACCTCAGCGAGCTCGTACACGGCGTTAACGCGCGAGAACTACAACTATTGGGTGGCGGAGTCGGGCGTAGGCGCAGGTGCGTTTGTTGGGCTCAGTCGAAGTAACATTGAGCTGACTGCTTGAATCTGCGGAAGGTCCTTTCACCGTCTTGGTGGACTGGCAGGACGGCACCTCGACGACGTCCACCGGCGTCGTGCTCAACGCAGTCATCGGCGACGCTTGAGCGCCACACGCCGGTTGTGCACCTCTCGACCCGCCTTCCACGCATCATCAGTGTAGACCACTCCTGAAAGAGAGCCGGCCTCATTCGTTCCGGTCCGTCTAGAATGTCCAAATGCTTTCAGTACAGCGACCCCTCCCCTACATGAGGTCAAACAGGTCTCCTCCCCCAGCAGCAGCCGGCGCCGCGGGAGCGTGTCCAAACCCGTTCCCGTTGGCGGGCGGTTGGGAGAAGCTCGCGACTGGGGCCGAGGCCATCTCGTCCGACGGTCCGCCAAAGAGGCCGAGGAGGTCGTCGAGCGGGTTCGAGGTCGAGTTGGTCGTCGAGGGCGGGGCGAACATGTCCGACTGGGACGCGAGCCCGCCAGTGGTTTCTGGCTCATCGTCGTCAAAGTCGAGCAGCTGCGTGGCGAGTCTCAGTACTCCAGTCTCCACTCGAGTGTGAAAGAGGGCTCACGTTCTCGGCCTTCTGCCCAGCAACGAGCGTCGCGATGGCCGCCTCCCGTCCAGCCGAGTCGCCCCGCTGCGCCGAGATCTGGTCCGCGCCGAGCTTGCCGCCTGCGATGAACGCCTGCACGGGCCTGTTGGAGAAGCTCTGGTCAGCAACCATTTCCAAGTAGGGAAGGGTCCGGACGCACTTGTGGTACACGGCGCTGAGATTGCCCAGCTCGCCGAGAAGCTCTTCCAAAAGTCCAGCAGGAACTGAGGTCGCGGGGAGGGTGATGGGGGGCCGAGCAGCGAGGATGACGGCCTGAGGTCAGAGACGTAAGCTCTCGTATTCCGATACCAAGCAAAGAAAGAGACGCACCTTGGCGGCCTCGGTGTCGCTGCTGAGCAAGCGCCACTGGATGTACGCGCGGTCGCGGAGGTCGGGCGAGTCGGCCGTCTTGGTCGCGAGGCCGAGCACACGCTGGACGAGGCCCTGGGCGGCCTCTGGCTTCTGGAGGAAGAGCTTGACGACGGCGGTGAGCGCCTGGAGCTGAACCTGGATCGGCTCTTCGGCGTAGTTGTCGAGGAAGGTGCCGATGAGCTCGTCGGCGTTGTCGATCTTGGCCGCGTACTCGCCGAGGATCCAGATGAGGGACGCCTTGGCCTCGGGCTCGTCAAGCTCCTCGAGCGAGGCGCAGAGCGTCGGGATGATGCCCTCGTACCGCTCGGGGTACTTGCGGAAGATGTCCTTGATCACAACGATCGACTCCTGCACCACGTACGACACGCGCGTCGAGATGAGGTCGAGCAGCACGTTCACGCAGCGCTCGGCCGCCGCTTCGATCTTGATCGCGCACTGCCCGATTGCCTTGACCGCCTTGCGCACAAAGTCGACGTCGACCTCCGATGCGTACCTACCCAGCTGGTTAGCTCCTACTCGCGTTCCAAGCCGAGAACCCGAAAGACGCACTCCTTGAGCTCCGAGAGGAAGGTGTCGACGTTCTTCTCGGTCGCGAGCTTGATCATGATCTCGAGCTTCTCGACCTTGACGTACGGGGGGTCGTTGTACTTGCAGAAGAAGACGCGCATCTCGTTCGAGAGCGCGTCGGGCCGCTTCTGGAGGATGAGATTGATGTTGCGCAGCGCGACCCACTGCACCTCGGGCGCGGACGAGACGAGCGTCACAAGCGGGGGCGCCATCTTGCGCAGGATACCCTTGATGAAGTCCTCGCGGGTAACCTCGCGGATGTGAATCATGATGACCTGGAGCTGCAGGGTCAGTTCCCGCAACGCCGCAAGAGTCACAATAGGCGCACCTTGATCGCGGCAAGGACGACGCTGCCGTTCGCGTGCTGAAACTGGGGGATGACACGCTCGCAGATGTGCTCTGCTTCCTTCTCGTCCTCGGCCTTGTACTTTGCGACCGCGTTGAGGATCGCTATCCGTCCCCACTCGGTGCACTCGCCCAGCGCGACGAGCAATCTCCCGAGCGTCGTTGAGTCGAGCACAAAAAACGACTCGTCTTCAGCCGACTCCTGGATCTCCGTGAGCGCCAACACCGCGTTCGCGACAACCTACGTCCCGGTGCATCAGCTCCTGTCCCAGCTCCGGCAGCTCCGCCTCGCTCAGAAAACGCACCATCGGGTTGCTATCGGTGACCATCTCCTGTAGCTGGCCGATGAACCCGTTCTCGATCGCGAGCGCCGGCTTCATGTCGTAGAGCTTGACGACGCAGATGGCGGCCGTCTTACGCACGTACGGGTTGTCGTCGCGCAGGCACTTGCGCAAGGGATCGCACACGTAGTCGAGGATCTTGTCCGCGCGCAGGCAGCCCATAGTACGGATCGCGAGCGCGCGGATCAGCGGGTTGGGGTCGTCCGTGTCCTGTTTGGCGGGTCAGCGAGCGCGACGGATGCGGGAGCGGAAGAGCGACCTTGACGAAAGTGTTGACGGCGAGAATGACGAGCTCGGGTTGGGATCGGGCGTAGTTCATGAGGTAGAGGTACACAAGCTTCTTCTGCTCGAGGTCGCTGTTTGGTGCGAGCCGTCATCAGCTGAAGTACTCGGGTCGCGCGGGTGTCCGCTCTTCGCGCGTCAACGCACGCAGTCTGCATGTCTGCACCAATCACGAGCCCATCGTCAGCTTCCTACTCCCCGAACACGGGTAGGCGCACGCACTCTTGAGCACGTCCGGGAACACGGACGAGAGATCCTTCCCGACCGTCATCGACGCGATCACGCGCTTGATCGCATTCTTGCGCTCGTCCGCGTACTGCGAGTTCAAGTCTGTTCGTAGCTCGCTGGGGGGAGAGCGCAGACGCGTGAGCGGGCGCAGCAGTCGGGAGGGCGGGCGGGTGGCAGCTCACGCGTTCTCGCCCTTCCGCGGCGGCTGAATCCGAGGACGTGACATCCCGGGAGTACGAGGCCGACCGTGAGTCTGAGGGGGTGGGCGAGGTCGGGTCGTGAGGGGCGGCCGGGCAACGGGCGCGCGCTCAAGCGCTGGACGTGGTCGAGCCGGGTCGAACGAAACGGACGCTCAACGTCGCAGCCTTGGTGGCGAAAGAACGAGGTTTCATGGAGCTTATCCTCGCCGAATTGAAGCTCATGGAAGAATACGAAAATACGAGAACGAATTCACGGGCTGATGGGGCACCGGCCGGGAGGACGAGTCGCGACGCGCGACGACGATGCATTGCTGGCCCGATTGATACCCCCATCACGAGGCCTCTCGTGACCAATCTTGGTGAGCCAGATATCATAATCTGACGATGAAGGAATAGCGCTTCCTGCTTTCCGCCCTCAAGCTTCGTCCGACGGCCTGACGGCCGCCGGCGACGGCCGAGCGCCCTAGCGACGATCGAGTGGACTCCGCTGCAGACGAAGCTCTAGAGCAACAATACAGGAATCTCAAGCTCTCGAGCCAGGGGAGTACGATGAACCCGGGTATGATAATGCATGCTGAATCTAACGAGTGTCTGTGGGCAGTCGACGATGCGGCGCGATGCTTTTGGTATGGGGATGAATGGGCTCGTCCCGGGTAGACGACAGCGTCTAGGCGATGCGGAAATGAGGGAACGGGAACAGGAAAAAATCTATGGGGAAGCACTGAAAGAGCGGGAGGACTACTTGGAGTACAATGGCCGGATGCGGAGGATCCACGTGAACGCAAAGGCTACCATGACGTTGCTGGTGCACTGCGGAAGGAAGAGAATCAGTAGCTGAAGCGTAGAGGAAGCCGGGACCGCAAGGCGAGCGGTGGCGGGTGCAGAGCTCGTATGGTTGGGACCGTGGGGTGGTGTTAAAGCGGAACGTACCATGACAATGAAGATTCCTGGAAGGATTAAAGTTCAGGTCAGCGCTCGGAATCGTTGAAGAGGATGGGAGACAAACCCCAGTCGCGCCACCTGTGGTCGAACGAGTAGCCAAGCTGAGCGATGTAGTTGGCTCCAGTCGACATCTGACAGTAACCGCAGGATCCCGTGCCCTCGGGGTTGGTGAGGTAACCGACGGCCGTCTTCATGAACTCGCCGGCGAACGTTTCGCAGGTCTCACCGTCCGGGATGTTGAAGTGCGAGATCTCGACCGGGAGGCAGGTGACCTTCATGGGCGAAAGGCAGCTCTCCATTAGGGCTCCGAAGAACCAGCTATGAAATATTTGTCAGCTGAAGATGTGGTTTGGGCGCTAACTTGGGCTCACCGAAGGGGCGAGATCTGTGCGACGGCACGACGGTCAGCAGTGCGAAATCGAGCGAGCGGGCGGGGACTTGCGAAGGAGAAGAACGTGTGGAACGGCTGCGGCATCTCAGGCCACGGAACAAGGGCCCACGAGAGCGCGTTGATGACGTTCCAGAGAAGCGAGAGAATGAGACCGATCGAGAAGCTTGAGGGCGAAATGGATCCGCTGCGCAGAGACGAGTCAGCGCCTCACCTCACTCCGCTGACAGTGATGAGCTTACAGCATCACACCGAATGTCGAAGTCCAGATTGCGTACACCATCCACCTAGTCACGCGCGTCAGACACCTTTATGGCTCGAGCAACCTCGAGGACGTACAGGAGCCAGCTGGAGAAGTGGTAAAGGTTAGCTGGACATGTCTGAGGAGTTTCTGACCAGAGCTTACTGAAGTCCGGCGGTCTGCGACGTGCTCTCGAGCCCGGCCGTCCAGTAGAAGCACAGGAACGCAAGCTGGATGCTGGATATCAGAATGCTTGCGGGGGGAGCTTGATGTAAAGCGTACCGTAAAGCAAACCAGGAGGACTGGGATCTCGACTGCGGGGCTCGAGGGTTGGAAAGTGCTCGAGATTGGACGATATTTCGGACTCACCGAGGAGCAAGGCGGTGACGAGAGCTGGCCAGCTGTAAATACCGTTGCGTTCACTGTCCGAAACAGCGCAAGTCAGCCTACGACCGCTCCGCAACTATTGCGCCCCCAACGCACCGCCCAAGGTACATGTCGAACTGGAGGTCAATTTGTGTGAGAAGGATTTCGAAGATCAAGGGAACCAAAGACTACCGGCTCACCTGGTGGACGTAGAAGTGCGCCGTCTCAAAGGAAACGGGCGCAGCGCACTGAATCACGAGCAAAATGGCGAGCGAGAGTGACTGGATACCCGTAACCGAGTGCTTTAACCTGTGGTGCGATAAGGAAGAGATGTTTCAGAGAAGTGAGAAAAACCAGAAAGCTGTAGAACACACCTGAAGAAGTAGAAGCCCACGAAAAGCTGTAAACATCACATGAGGATCAGTGCTGAAAACCCAGGCGGAGCGGACGCAGCCGCTCACCGCGTAGAAGCACGAGAGCATCAGGATGGATGTATAGTAGGCTCCGTCTCGGTACTGGGACTTGATGTTTCGAATGATGAGCTCATAAACCTGCTCCTTGAACGTGCTCGCGAAGGCGCCGGTCTCGTCGGTGATGTTGCCGCCCGGGTGAGCCGCCGCGTCCGCGATCCTGGCTTGGAGAGCTGCCGCTTCCGGAGAGTCGTTCCATCGTCCCGGCCAATCGATAGTAGAACCTCCAACTGCGAAGCTTGAAAGGTCAGTTGCACGTTACCAGCACCCTTCGGAAGGCAGAACAAACCAGGAGCAACTATGGAGAACGCTGAGGTCAGCCCAGCCATGTCGCAAGACAAGACTGAAAATGGCGTACCGGTGGCAATAAGGTGCTCAGCAGGGTTGGCGGAGGCGTCGGGAGCAGCACCAAACTTGGCAAAGTAGGCCGAAACCACAGATGCGTCGGGTCCCGTGTGGCCAGCGTACACCTGTCTTTGGAATGAGCGCTGCGATCAATACCGAAGGTCTCCTCCTCACCGTCTTTCCGCCGGGCGCCAGGAGCACGATGGAGTCGAACATCTGGGCGAGTCAATCGTCAGCGAGTGGGAGTTGATGTTTGAGGTTGACGTACTTCAAAGAGGTCTCCACTCGGCTGGTGAATAACGGCACAAATGGCAAGACCCTGCGTGGCGGCAATCTTGCGAAGGAAGCGGCAGATGTCGAAGGCAGCCTGAGAGTCGAGTCCGGAGGTAGCTGGGGAAGGCAGAGTCTGTTCAGAGCCTGTATTATATTAAATAGTGGAGATGAAGCTCACGTTCATCGAGGAAGAGGAGCGAGTCGGGCCTCGCGGCCAGCTCGACGCCGATGGTCACACGCTTACGATTCTCTGGAGGAGGAAGAATTGTGAGCAGAGGGGTGTGACAGCAAACGGATGTGATCTTACCGACGCCTAGTCCTCCAATCTCGGCGTTACCAACTGTGCAATCACATGTCAGTGTGTGAAGCTCGATCGGCGGCGGGAAAGACGTACTAAGAGCATCGGCGATCGGGCCCAGCTCTAGCAGCTCAATGACTTCCTCGGCATAGGCCAATTTTTCCTCGCGAGAGCGGTTGCCGGTTTGACGAAGAAGCGCCGAGAATTGCAGGCACTCTGGGAGAGGAAAGAATCAGTCGCCGCGCCTGCGCCCTCGACTACTGGATGTGCACCTCGGACGGTTGCGTAGGGGTCGTGGATGTCGCCTTGCTGTGCGAATCTGACAGTGATTGTCAAGATCGGACTCAGGGAGGCTCGAGTAGGAAGTGGGCTCACCCAGTGCAACGCGAGAAGGTCTCTCCGAGGGGCGCTCCATCGAGCAGCATCTCTCCCTCGACCTTGCCCGTGGTTTGACGTCCAGATATGGTGTTGAGAAGCGTAGTCTTTCCCGCTATCTCATAGGTGTCAGTCTGAATCCTGTGCTGGCCACGAAACAATTACAGACCTCCAGAAGCTCCCATGAGAGCGGTGAGACCGCCAGACTCGACGACGCCGCTGACGTTGTTGAGGAGGACCTTGTCCTGGCCGCCAACCTTGACCGTGTAGAAGACATTTTTGAAGGTGAACAAGAAGCCCGGGCGCTTGGCGGCCTTGCTCTCTCCATTCTCCGAGGCGCGAGTGACGACCTGCCGGGAAGTGCATCGTCAGAGGATGCTCGTGATAACTGAAAAAGGCAGTCACCTTCTTGGCAGCAAGGGGAATGACGGCGTTAGGCTTGAACAGCGTTCCACTCGTGCCTCCGGTGTCCTTGATGACTATAACGACGAGCTGTCAAGCGCAAAGGCACAAGCCCCAGAATCGGTCGCCAACGTACTGATGGTAGATCCGAGAACAACCATGGCCGCATAAAGCGTATACATCGCCCACAGGATTCCGACTGGAGTAGCGGGAAGGTCGGTGGAAGTCAGCGACGAGAACGGTGCGGGGCTGCGGAGGCGAAGACTTACCATTCCTCCAGATGTTGCCCTCGAGGAACTGCGTGAATTGAAATGTTAGACGGTTACGACTTGAGAGCCAGCGCCAAGCTTGCCTGGAACTTGGTGTTGATCTGCCACGACAGGACGGTCAGCTTACTGCAGCACGTGGTTTCCCGTGCAGGGAATCACCCACATATTCCAATCCAGACACTCCAGGGTCTCCTGCGACACTGCCGATGATGGTGCAGACTTGGTTGGCCAGGTTGGTGTATGTCGGGCCGTTGGGGACCAGGTCGGTCGCGGAGCAGGTGAGGTACCGCCGGCGGAACTCGTTGGCCAGAAGAGCCTCGAACGCGTACGCGACCGGTGAGATGCGACGAGTCCAGGAAATCCACCGATCTGCCCCAGAAACACATTAGACGCGCGCTCAAGCCAACGACGCTCTGCTACCTACGTTGGAACGGCGGAGGCAGCATGAAGTCACCGGCGATCAAAATGATGAGGAGGTTCAGACCACCGTATCGGAGACCGACAGTGAGCTGGAGAGGATCTCATTAGAACAGACTTCACATCCAGAATGCCTGAAAAAGACTCACGTTCGGGCACCAGGTCGCGACCATCCTGTTGAGGACCGAGATGGCCATGTAGCACGAGTCTGGGGATTACGTAGGTGAGCCATTGATGAGATAAATCAATAAATGGCCGACTCACAGATGATGAACCAGAACGTGAAGAAGACGCTGGCCGTGGGCGACAGACCTGCAGAGACGCCGAATATCAGCGTCAATGAGCTCTATAGGCATCGGAATCACTAACCCAGAAGGAAATAGAAAAGTGATGCGAAGATAATAGTCTGAAACGCGTAGATCGGAGCGTCTGCACAGAAATCTCAGTTGGCGGCAGTCACACGGGCGCGCGACCGACGCACCAATGACCATCTCGGCGAAGATCTTGGCGGCAGGCGTGTAGAATCCGAGCTTGCGGTGCTTGATGAGAAGTGGACGACCGTTGATGGTCGGCGGGATCTCGGCAAGTGAGAAGATTGCAAAATCTGAGGAGCTGAGCGTCAGGACGGCATGGGCGCTCCGAGTGGATCATACCAACAGAGTACTGTGCTGAGAAGTGATGCGCGTCAGGACGGCACAGGCGCTTGAGCGGACTATACTAACAAGTAAAGGCCACCAGCGACCATAAATGAACCAGTGGCGTCCGACGCAGGCTTGTAGACTGGATGGTAAGTCATGTCAGCCGATGGCGCGATTAGCGGGTGGAGAGAGAAGTCACAAATGGCACCGACGATGAGGGCCTGGAGAACGTTACTCCCAAGCCGAATAATGAACGTGGTGGGAGCGGCAACGACGAGCTGAACCTGGCGAACGACGAGAATGGCGATCTGCTGACCGAAGTTGGCCTTGTACGGGTTGGCCTTGCCGGCACCCTTGTGCTTCGAAAGAGCAACGGCCTGCCTGAACTCGGTGGCGTGGTTCGAGGCCTGCTCCGTCGCCTACGAGTAGATCCCGTGGTCAGCGCGGTGAACGTCGTCGCAGAGTTCGAACCTCGCGACTGACCTTGTACTCAGCAATCTCTGCCTGGAGCTTCACGAACATGGGACTCTTTCTGAAGTAGTCTGCCATCTGCTCGGGTGACTCGGGAGGCGGAGGACCGCGGTAATCCTTGCGGACCCTGCGCTCCGAAACCGAAGTGCAAGCTGTGAGGAAGTCGGGAACCCTGCAAGGAATCTGAATAAGCCACTAAAACTGTTGCTGAAGAGATGTGCTTACGTTTGACGAGGCTTCTTGTACCAGCCTTGCTCGATGAAGTACGCGGCGGCGTCCGCGGTGTGGCCGACGAACACTTGGTGCCCTTCGTAGATGACCTGGCGACGATGAGCTCAGTACTGGAGCCGTCATAGAGAAGGTACCGAAATCTCACCGTGACGCGATCGAAGCAGGTGTCGTACACCTCCTGCGAGCCTTGGTAGATGGAGACGACCTGGAGGCGAGCCAAATCTCAGCAATGTCACGACATGCCTTGCACTGAGACTCACGCTAGTCTGACCGGTGGATCGGGCCAGCTCCTTCAAGATTCGAAGGAAGTGTAGAGCGACGGCAGAGTCAAGACCACGGATACCTGCGGACAGATTCGTCAGCGCGCTGGCGAGCGAGTTGGGCACTCGCTTTAACGGCGCACAGTTGTCCCACTGTGAGAGGGGTCGTGGGAGTTGAAGTAGTCGAACGAGATCCATTTCG
>ERZ1463038.316-NODE-316-length-16029-cov-11.738826_pt1 | contig 16029 bp, 21 predicted proteins | sample MGYA00564479_ERZ1463038 | MGnify/ENA primary metagenome ERZ1463038 (study PRJEB39244, sample SAMEA3635134) | Helicobacter pylori | study: EMG produced TPA metagenomics assembly of PRJEB11511 data set (Assembly of a 5300-year-old Helicobacter pylori...
GATCCAGGGTGCGCTTTCCCACTCCTTGCAGCGTTCGAGTCAACCCCTGACTCTTGTCCCTCGCAGTCTTCGAGTACTACGTCAGCCACCACCTCACCAAGGTTTGCTTGACTCTGGGGTGTCCGTTCAGCCGCGCCACGAAAGCTGACCTGGTGCACTCAGGCCGTCGAGGCGTGCTTCGGCGGAGTGACCTGCCTCCCCGGATGCTTCTCGATGTACCGTATCAAGTCTCCGAAGGGCGGCGAAGGCTACTGGGTCCCGATCCTCGCGAACCCGGACGTCGTGTCGCACTACTCGGAGAACGTCGTCGACACGCTGCACAAGAAGAACCTGCTCCTCCTCGGCGAGGACCGGTACCTCACGACACTCATGCTCACGACGTTCCCGCGGCGCAAGATGATGTTCTGCCCGCAAGCGGTCTGCAAGACGGTCGTGCCCGACACGTTCGGCGTCCTGCTCAGCCAGCGCCGTCGCTGGATCAACTCGACCGTGCACAACCTCTTCGAGCTCTTCGTCGTCCCCGATCTGTGCGGAGTCTTCTGCTTCAGCATGCGCTTCGTCGGTGCGCACTCCTGTCCGACGATCCGGGCGATCGAAAAGCTGATTCCCTCGCCCACAGTGTTCATGGAGCTGGCCGGAACGCTGGTTCTTCCCGCCGCCATCGCTTTCACGCTGTGAGTGTCAGCTACCTCCTGGCTGGCTGCCCGGGACTGACAGCTGAACGGCCCACAGTTATCTGATCGTCGTGGCCATCATCCCCGGCACGGTCAAGCCCGTCGTCTCGCTCGTCCTCCTCGCCATCATCCTCGGAATCCCGGCCGTCCTCATCGTCGTCACCTCGCGCAAGGTCGCCTACCTCGGCTGGATGCTCATCTATCTCATGTCACTCCCCATCTGGAACTTTGTGCTACCCTTCTACGCTTTCTTGCATATGGTGAGCTCTCCTTCCGCTTTCCGTGACTCCTTAAGCTCACGAATGCCCCGCAGGACGACTTCAGTTGGTTCGCAGCCCCCGGTCCACCTGTGCGCCGGCGTTGGCTAACCATCGCTTGTCTTTCCAGGGGTCAGACTCGCAAGATTGTAGGCGACGACGACCAGGGCCACACGGACAAGGACGGCGAGTTTGACTCGTCGCACATTGTCATGAAGCGCTGGGCCGACTTTGAGCGCGACCGGCGGTACCGCTCCGGCAGCCACTCGCGCGACTCGACGTACGACAACCTCGTCCAGCGCTCGGGATCGCCCCAGCGCCCGGCGAGCAACCGGTACAGCGTCGTCTCGTCCGCCGACACGTACACGTCCGGCACCCACGGTAGCGGGAGCACCTCGGACGCGGCCCTCTTCCGTCGCGGCTCGCCCGGCCCCGAGACGGTCCCGCACTCGTCAGGCCCAAGACGGCCCCAGCAGCTCGAGCTTCCGGCGCCAATGTCGAGCCAGGGCGGGCACAGCAGCACACCCGAGTCACTCGAGTCGCTCGACTCGAACCCGGACCTGCACGCGCAAGCTTTCGGCGATCCGGCGGCGGACCAGCGACACCTCGCGCACATCATGGGCTCGTCGCCGTCGCAGCCGCAGTCAGTCGAATACCCGCACTACCCCGAGTACGACTCGGACGAGATCGAGCACGAGCAGATACTCCGCGAGTCGCCGGGCCTCACCGCGACGAGCGCGTTTGACACGGCCGCTGTCCCTGTGAGGGCCTACGCGCACGACCGCGAGCCCGTCTACTCTACGGAGCCAGAAGTGATGGCCGACACCGGTCGACAGCGTACACAGACGCCCGAGCACGCTCGCTCCGAGTCGACCTCGTCGAACGCGTCGAACCCGTTCTCGAACGCCCACCGCCGCGGCGTCTCGCTCGTCGACGCAGGCCCAGTGCCCGGTAGCCAGGGCTTCCGCGTCGTTCAGCGGCAACGGCGATCGAGCCAGGGCCCCGGCACCCCGGGCCTGCCGTCGTCGTCACGCTCGCGCAACTCGCTCGCGCCGGCCGATCTCGCCGCGCTCCCGGCCTCACCGCCCCTGTCGTCAGACGGGTTCGCCTCGATCTCTAGCGCGAGCGGAACGACCTCGCCATCCCTGCCTCCAGGAGCTGCTCCCGCCCGCCGCCACTCGTAGATTCACGGCCTCCCACAGCATCATAGACACTTGTTCTCGTTTAAGTATGATACATAGCGCACACCCTCCCCATCTACGGACCCTTAGTCTGAATGCATGTTCAAACTCAGAATCTAATCATACCAATAACAACACACGAGCGATCGAAAGCGAGAGAGACAGAACTACGCCAACCACCCTCACCACAGTCAATCGTCGTCGTCGGAGTCCACCACCACGCGGCGCTTCTTCGCCTGCAAGACCTTGCCGACCGCGTCCGAGTCCTCACCATCCGAAGCCTGGGCTGCCTCGGCGACCGGAGCGCGCGTGCCGTCGTCGGACGCGAACGAGGTGACGGAGAGCGCGCGCTTGCGCTCGCCGCCGCTCGACGTGACTGCCGATGTGTGCTGCTGTTCAGTCGACGAGCCCCGCATTGAGCGATCCGCTTCTGGCGAGGCACTCGCCACGGCGGCGGCGGCGGGCAGGAGGTCCTCGTCTATGTCGGACAGGTCGCTCGGGACCTCCGTGTTGAAGACGGTCCGCTTGGGCTCCTTGACCTTTTTTGTACGGCCCTTGCCCTTCTTGGGCTCGTTCGCGGCCGCCATTTTCTTGGCGGCCGCCTTCTTCTTGGTGACTTTCGAGCCCGTTGCGGCGGCGGAGACGATAGTCCCGGCGGCGAGCTTGTCCCGGAGCTGGTGGGCAGGAGCCAGTCAGTTGTCTTTCTACTCGATAAACTAGTATAAAGGACCGACAGCTCGCTCGGCGGCAAAGAACTTTGCGTCGCGGTCCTCGTTGTCCTCGTCGTCGGACGACTCGATGAACTGGGCCGATTTGTACGCTTCCAACTCCTCCTTGCGCTTTTTCTGGCGCGCCTTTTTGGGCGCCTCGTCCTCGCTCCCGGAGAGGCCGTCGACGAGGTCCTTGTCCTTGCGCTTGCGCATGGGCGCCTTGCGCTTCTTGCGGAGCAGGTCCGCGGCCGTCTTGCCGTTCGGGTCGACCGGGTCGAGCAGGAAGTTCTCGATCAACTTGATGTCCGAGTCGAGCGTCGATGGGAGCAGCGTGACGGGGATCGACCAGACGAGGTCGAGGGAGTCGGGTACTGCGCCGGGCTGGCGTCAGTTGGTGGCGAACGCTCGAGGGGTGGGGGGACGGACCTTCGGTGCTCTCCCACTTGAGCAGGCGCAGCAGGAGCTTGAAGTGCGCGTTCGACGCGCCCGCCTTGCGCTGCTCGTCGGTCGCGAGCTCAACGCTGTGCGACGTGAACAGCGCGAGCGCGTCCTTCGAGGGCCCGCCGAGTCGGGCCGCCTTACGCCGGATCGCCTCGTCGCTCCCGTCGTCGTCATCCTCTTGCGATGCCGTATCGCCATCGGTCGTGAGAACGATCTCGTGCCGCGACGCGGCGGCGAGAGCGAGTTGCTGTGTCGGCGGGGAGTAAGTTCGGGTGCGCTTCGAGGACGGCGAGCGACGTACAGCTTTTACGAGCTCGATCAGGGGCAGCTGGTCCGCATCGACGATGCAGGCGATGACGATCCCGATCTGCTGGCTCAGGCTGAACCCGGGCTGCACTTCGACTTCGCCGACCATCTTGGCCTGGGCCGGGCGGGGGGACAGTCAGTGGGATTGAACGGAGCGTCGAAGCCAGAGCTCACCTTCGTCGACGGCCCCTCGTCGTCACTCGACGCGAACGGATCCGCATCTCCGAGACGCATCTTGCCGAGCTGGCTACGTGTTTTCGGGAAGAAGATCTGAGCGCGGCCTGGGGGTGAGCTTCGCGAGTCCTGTGCTCGAGGACTGAGGCCAGGCGCACCTCGACGGACAGCATCGGGTTGTCCTTGACCGCCTTGAAGAACTTCTTGAGGATATACTCGATCAGCTTCTTGAGGTCGGTCGTTGACGGGTCTTTGCCGGCGGCGAGCGACTGGTCGTCGAGGATGCGCTGGAACAGCTCGAGCACGGTGGGCTTTTTAAGTTGGAGTAAGCGTCAAAGACTCTCAAGACAATCCGAAGAGGGCGCACCTTGAAGAACAGCCCCTCGGACTTTGCCTTGATCGCTTGCCGGTGCATCAGGCTGACGATGCGCTTCATCTGCTCCGGGTCCGAAAAGTCCTTGTAGCCCTCGAGGTAGGTCATACAGGTCTGGAGGGTTGACTCGTCCGCGAATTTCTGCGAGTGGACTGGTCAGCGCTGGTCTCGGTCACGGCGTCGAATGGCGCTCACGGCCTCGAACTTCTCAAACTCGAACGCGTGCTCGCCGTACGAGAGCGCTCCGCGGTCCATTTCTTCCTCTTCCTCGTCGCCCTGGCCGATTCCGTCGCCCTCTTCCTCGTCCGGCTTTTTGGCTGAACGGCGTGGGCGGGGCAGGTCAGCTCATCGTATTCGATCCACGAAACTGGATCGCGCTCACCCTTGCGCTTCTTCGCTTTTGACTTCTTCTTGCGCACGTACATGAACGCCTTCGACTTAGAGTACTTCTCCAGCATGCGCAGCAGCACGTAGGACAGGTGGATGACCGAGTCGAGGTACCTGCCAGGTCGCGACGTCAGCCCATGTTCGGCAGCCACAAGCAGACGAAGGCGCACTTGATGGACTGCGTGTTGTACTTGGTGATGACGGTGAGGACCATGTCGAGCGTCTCGTTCTCATAGTAGAGCTTGTTCTGGAGAATCTCGGCGACGTCGACGTTGTCCTCGATGCCGGACGTGGCGAGACCGTCGATGACGAGGAGCTGTGGCCAAATGTCATCAGTGCTGTTGCAGTACTGGAGATCTCAGGAGGAATCTGCTCACAATCTGGACGAAGCAGTCGATACCGGCGTGGAGCTCGAGACATTGGATCGGCTGTGGCAAACGCGTCAACGTCACGCTCCGTGCAACGACCCTGGTCCGGACGTACCTTCTCCTCGAGGGCGAATTTCATGCGAGAAGTGACGAACGCGATGCTCTGCGGCTCCGTCATCTCGGCGATGAGGTCAAAGTCGTGCCCCTCGTCGCTCTGCGGGTCGACGCCCCGCGCCTGCTCGTCGCGGTAGACGAGCAGGAAGAACTCGAGGAAGAAGCGTGCGAGGAACAGGAACCGGACCGTGTCGCTCGCCTTGACCTTGAGCCGCTCCATACGGATGTCCTTGAGCACGGACGCGAAGAACGCTGCCGAGCAGCGGAGTCAGACGAGGTCGAACAACAGGGGCGGAATTCGCGCTCACGGTTGAACGCAGAGTCGATGAAGGAGATCGACACGTTGTACAAGCATTGGATCGCGTCGGCGCGCAGGTGCGTGGGCGTTTGAAGGTCATCCTGTGAGTCGACGGTGAGTACGAGGCCGCTGCAATCCCATGAGGTGGGCTTACATCCTGCCGGATCTTCTTCGCTTTGCTTTTCTTGATCTTGTCCATCGACTTTTCGGCCCCAACGGCGAGCGCCGACTGCTTGTGCAGGATGTAGCTGCGACCACCCTGCTCGTCCAGACGTCAGTGACGGCGTCGCGCAGGAGCCAGAGTGGGCACCTACCGTCTTGAGCGAGACGGTGGTACCAAACCGGGAGTGCCTTGACGTGGTCTTGCGCGCCTCCGCCCGCTTGCGACTATTTTCGACGTCGAGCAGATCCGTTAGCCGCTTCTCGTCGACCTGTCGCAAGTCAAGGGTCAGCACCGTAGAGGTCGACGGTCGAAGGCAGAACGACCCACCTTATCGGCTGGGACCATAAGCTCTGCCGGCTTGACACCCCGGAAGATGAGGTGGAAGATATCGAGCGTGACCATGTTCCAGTTGGCGTACTCGGACGATTCGGAGTTGTGCGCGATCGCGATGAGCAGGTCAAAGATGTGCTCATCCGTGAGCTGTCGAATGTACTCGCTCTGTGATCGCCCAGTTACTCAGCAACCAGCCAGACGAACGCTGCCCAAACGGGGTGGACGCACCTGAAGCGTCGACTGCTCGATTGCGTCGGCAGAGTCGGACGTCGACACGCGGTCCTTCATCGCGGCGAGGTTACGGAACGTGTGCAGGACGAGTGAGATGACATTGTTGTCCTTCTCGGAGCGTTCCCTGCCCGGACCAGCGGACGTCAGCTCCCCGCCTCGTCGCGACCCTGCGCTGTGACAGTGGCGCACCGTTGCGTTTTGGACAGGCTCGGCGTCATGAGCTGGAACATGGCCCGAAGAGCGCCACTGCGGAGGATCGAGGACTTGTACGCGAGCTGGGCGGTGATGAGGGACGTGTAGTCGATCGTCTTCTTGAGCTCGTCGAGCAGCTGGGCGTCGCGGAGCTCCTCGGCGACGTTGATCGGCCAGGTCATTGCTCCCATCAGCTCAACTTTGGGGAGGCAAGTGTCAGCAATCCGACCCACGAGTATCTCGTCCCCAGCCGCGAGCTGGACGCACCACAGGCCAGCGCGATGCGGTCTCCCTTGGGACTCGTGCCGAGCGTCGAGAGTAGGATCGGGATCAGGTCGTTCTTGAGCACACCGACTTCATAGAAGATGCGCGAGACGGTTCTGTCGTCGTCCTTCTCGTCCATTTTCCAGAACCGCTTGAGGTCCTTGAGGCAGCCTGCGTGACGGGAGCGCGCGTGAGCTCACGCGACGCGGTGGGCGCGCGGCAGGTGTCACGACGCACCGATCACCTGGTCGCCGAGCGAGTACGCGGTGTAGATTTCGTCCTCGTCGTTCTTGAACTCCTCGAAGCCTCCCATCGCCGACACGATGGACGCGATCGGCGCGTAGAGTGCCTCCTTCTTGCGCTCCTGCGCCGTGCGCGGCACCGACGGCTGCTCATCCTCTGACTCTGACCGCGAAGTCACCTCCTCGTCGTCGTTCGAAGGCGCCATCGCGAGGTGTCGTGCTGGCGTTGTCCGGCGGCCGGGCTCGCTCGACGCGCTGCAATTAAACCGCGTGCGCGGTTAAAGGACCTAGCGAAGCCTAGCGCAAAAAAGGCCCCGAACTGCGGGTGCTTCACTTTTTTTCAGCAGACGGCGGCGAACGTCCGCACGGAAGGTTTGCTCCAACATCCAGCACTCTCGGCCATGTCGGACGCACAGGAACAACCTGTTGAGGCTCAGGCCGCCATCGACGTCTCGGGCATCCTCGCCGCGGGCGAGGAGAAGAGGTGCGCCGCCGCGTGACAGCGCTCGGACGCCGCAGACTGCTGACGCCGCCGCCGTATTCGCAGGAAGGCGATCACCGTTCCCAAAGAGATCCCGGTCGAGATTGACCTGGGCCTGCTCGCCGTCTTTGACCCGAACGGCCGTTTGCGAGCCTCCCGCCGCAAAGCAAAGCTCGTCTGACCCCCGCTCGCTTTCGTTCGCAGGACCAACCTCGAGCAGACCCTTCTCATGCACGCTCGTGACGGCATCCAGTTGCTCGTCAACTCGATCTGGACGCGCCCCACCCGCATCGTCGACGACGGCGTTGTCGCCGAGCTCCCGCCCATCTCGACCGCGCTCCCTCGCGAGAAGCCCCTGCCCAAGCCCAAGCCGATGACCAAGTGGCAGGCGTTCGCCGCCACGAAGGGTATTGCACCGAAGCCGCGGCGGGACCGCCTCGTCTTCGACGACGAGAAGCAAGACTGGGTGCCCAAGTGGGGCTACAAGGGCAAGAACAAGGAGACCGAGGACCAGTGGATCGTCGAGGTGCCTAAGGACAAGGGTGAGTCTTCTTGCGAGTGCAGTCAACACTGCGGAATGAGCGGAGCAAGTGTCGAACGGCCGAGCTGACCTTTCGCCGACCTGCAGACGCCAGCTTTGACCCCGTCCAGGCGTCCAAGGACGACCGCAAGGCCCGCAAGCTCAAGAACGAGTCGCAGAGGCTCAAGAACATGCAGCGTGCGGCCGCCAACGCCTCGACCTCGACCGCCACGGGCGCGACGAACCTCGCCCAGCGCGAGGTCCGGAAAAAGGTCATCGAGCGCGAGCTCAAGATCACCAAGACGAGCACCGCCAGTCTCGGCAAGTTTGACGACAAGCTCAAGGGGGAGAAGAAGGAGAAGAACGTCAAGCGCAAGGTGCGTCTCCATTTGCGCGCCTCCGCGGTCCGACTTTGCGCCGCGACCAAAAGCTGATGGACCCTCTCGCCCTGCAGTTCGAGGCCAACGAGACGGACGCGAGCGCGGAGCGGACCAAGGCCATGACGATCCTCACCAAGATCGGCGCGACCCCGTCCAACAAGCGCACGAAGGTGTCAGACGACGCCCCCACCGCGGGCAAGAGCGACGACATTATCAACTCGCGGAAGGCGATCAAGCACCTCACTGGAGGCCGCGGTACAACCAGCTTGGAGGGCAAGAGGGGCAGCGGACGCGGACGTGGACGTGGGCGGGGCTCGAGCAGGGGTGCGAGCAAGTAGGCTGGTCTTTGCTGTACCGTGTTTTTATGTTACTTTTCAGCCCCGGCTCGAGTCGTGCGGGGAGCGATTAAAGGTTCGGCAGGTGTGTAGTTGTTAAGAGGTGCGACATTAGCAGGCGGGATGCCATCCGCGAGCACGGCCGCGGAGGGCCGCGCCGGCGTAAGTTTGCTTCTGGACCAAGTTGGTCAGGATTGAGCTGAACGCGTCCTGTGTTTGTCCATCTTCCTCCCCAGGTTTCTGATCTGCCCTCTCACCGGCGGTCGGAGCATGCGGTCCACGTCGTCTCTAGACGTTGACTCCGAGAAAGCTCGCCCAGCGGCGACGGACGTCAGCGCCGCCTCGACGTCGCTCACGCTCACCGAGGGGGTAGGAGTATCGAACACTACTCCTCCAGTTGCGTTTGATGGACCTGGGGATATGGAGAATCCGAGGAACTGGTCTCGGCGCCGAAGATGGTGAGCGGTGCGTCGGAAGTGGCGGCTGTGCGCGCTGACTCGCGGTGTCGCAGGTGCCTCACGTTCTTGTCGGCTTCCGCGATGATTTCGGCGACGATCGCGTCTTCGGCTCCTTCGGGGGTTGCTGCTCAAACGCAGGCCCATTACCGCACGCAGCCGCTTGCAGTGACGGCCATCATCTCGTGCGACCCGACTTCTCGTTGAGTGGACACCCCGCTGATTATTATTGCTCACAGAGTCTTCGTGGCGGGTTACATTTTCGGTGAGCGCAGTCGGCCGTGAAACTGGGTCCTTGACTGAGCGCCCTGGGTCGCCAGGTCCCCTCGTCTGCGGTCCGGCGAGCGAAAAGGTGGGACGGCGTCCGGTGCTGTTGGTGGCGTTCTTTCTCTTCAGCGCGTTCAACCTGGGATGCGCACTTGCGCCCAACATCGAAGCGATGCTTGTGTTCCGATTTCTCGGAGGTACTGCTTGCCCCTTCGGGTGCCCGATGCCACTTCCGCTCACACTGGACCGCCTGCAGGGCTCGCCGCCAGCGCGCCCATCACTTGCGTGGGGGCAGTAATCGCCGAGATGTGGGACCCGATAGATAGAGGAATTCCGATGGGCAAGTTTTGCGTCCCACTTGAGCGAGTGGTGCCGAGCTGATCGTTCGCGTTGCTTGAAGGCATCTTTGCGATCAGCCCCTTCGCTGGGCCAATAATCGGACCAATCTACGCGGGATTTCTCGGTGCCGCAGAGCCCTTTGAATCAGTATAGTGAGCACTGCGCAGGCGCGTCTGAGGCTAGCTGACCGAATGTTGCAGCTGGGTCATATTCGCATTCTCTTCGTTCGAGCTCATCCTGCTGTCAGCGTTCTTGCGGGAGACGTACGAGCCCGTCATTCTAAAGAAGAAGGCCCAACGTCGGCGGGCGCTGGGTGAGAAAGATGCATGGGCTCCGCTGGAGCGCACAGCGGAGAAGACCTGGCGAGACATGGCGAGAGGCTCGCTTGGCCGCCCAGTCACGATGCTGTCCGTGATCTGGCCCAAATCTTCGTGAAGAATCAACCCTAACAACTTCTCCCCCTTCCTGTAGCTGCACTGAGCCCGTCGTGCTGCTCACCTCGTTGTACATTGCGTTCGTTTACGGTGCGGACTCCGTTAATCAACTCAGCCCGTGTGGCTAAAGTAAGCTAGAACAGGACTCCTTTACCTTCTGTTTGTGGAGCAGGTCGACGCAGTTTTTCCACACGGAACCGTCCACTGACTTTACGCCATCAGGTACTCGATCGTGTTCGAAGGCATCCAACACCTCAACGCTGGAGAGACGGGATTGATGTTTATCCCCCTCTTCATTGGGGGTATTTTCACCGTATACGGATTGTCACCTTTCTTCGACCGCCGCTGGCGAGCCCAAATTGACTCCGGTGCCGTCGAGCGGGTTCCGGAGGGGCGACTCCCGGCGACGTTTGTCGGAGGACCGCTATTTGCAATCTCGCTCTTCTGGTGGGCTTCATGAACATGGAGCTTCAGAATTGAAAGTACTGATGTGTGATGGCTGCCTTGCAGGTTTGGCTGGACCGCCTTCACGGACCGGATCCATTGGGCAGCTCCTGCGGCCGCTGGTTTTCTCTTCGGCTGCGGGTATATTTCAATCTTCCAGGTTAGACTTGTTATTTCAAAAATCCTGCTTGAGATTCACTGCTGACTGTTCGCATCAGGCGTTCGTCACCTGTGCGTTCCCTTACCGTTTCACTCTGTGGCCCACTGAACGAGCTCCTCCTGTCGCAGACCTGGCGGAAGTTTACACAACCTACGCCGCGTATGCTTACAATCAAGCAATACTGATCAACGTAACAAAATCACTGACATGCCCTCTAATGAAGATCCGCTCTGGCGGCGAACACGATCCTGCGTTCCATCCTGGCGGCGACCTTCCCGCTGTTCGCCCGAGATCGTCAGTCAGAATGTGGAGAGGCTGACTTCAGCATGTTGAGGAAACCTTGCACTTTCACAGTGACTAGTGCTCTAGGAGTTCAATGGGCCAGCACGCTGTACGGCTGCCTGGCGTGCCTACTCATCCCAGTCCCTTGGGTTTTCCACCGGTTAGTCGAGCGTCGGAATCCTGCTCTGTCTAGATGACTTGTTGCTTACTTGGCTCGTCCTGCTTTACTCCAGGTACGGCTCGGTATTGCGAGCTCGCTCCGCGTACCAATCCTCGGAGTGAGCTGCCGTTGCCGGGCCACGCACCCCAATCTCGCACTAGACTCCCAGAAATACACCTAGACTCCTTCGATACGAAATAGAGCCACGCTACAGACCACAGCCTGAAGGCACGGCTTTGTCGCAGAGGCGAGCAAGGCCTTCGTTCGTGGTTCGCGATGAGAACAGCATTTGCATCCCGGAATCGTGTCTCTAGCGACCCATCCATCCACCATCGACGAGGAGCGTCTCACCACATACGTAATCACTCGCTGGTGATGCGAGGTACACGATCGCGCCCTCGAAGTCCGTCGGCTGGCCCCACCGCCCAATGGGCATGCGCTCGAAGATCTGCCTCGACCGGACCTCGTTCGTCAGGAGCGCGGCGTTCATCTAAGGATACAGGGCACGTGAGTATGGGTGACCGAGAGAGAGGATTGCGGGGTGGAGCTCACGTCGGTCGCGATGTATCCGGGAGCTGTGCGAAGACAGGTCAGTGCGAAGTCTTTCGCAGGCAGGAAGGGATGACGCACCAATGCAGTTCACGTTGACTCCCTTTACGGACCACTCGTTTGACAGCGCTTTGGTCTGCACAGATGCGGATAGTCAGGACTCGACAGGTGCCCATCGGTCTGCTCGACGACTTGCCATGCCGGCGACACCGTGCTTCGCAGCGGCGTAAGCGGGGACCGTGATACCGCCTTGATTAAATGATGAGCACCTCGAGCTGATTGATCTGCAACTGAAAGGGAACTGACCCTGGAAGGTGCAAAGGGACGCGACGTTGATGATCTTGCCGCGACCGCGAGGGTTCGGCGTTGTTGGAGCGACCTCACCATTGATGCCGCCACGCGATGAGAGCATGTGCCGGCCAAAGTCACGAGCAAGGATCCACACGGCGTTCAGGTTGACGTTCATGACCTGAAAAGTTGGAAAGCGGTTAGCGAACGGTCGGCGAGGACGCAACCCAAAGCAGCCCACGTCGTCCCAGTCGGCGTCCGGGAAGTTCTCAGCGGGGGTCCTAACAGCTCGAGGGTGAGTGTGTGAGCCCAACGGAGTATGGAGAGCACCCACCTGCGCTGGATGCCTCCACAGTTGAGGAGAATATCGATGTCGAGTCCAAGTCCGCCCTCCGACTTCGGGCCGGTGACCTTCTTGGCGACGCTCTTGACGTCCGCCTCGACGGCGAGGTCGCACACCACGATGTCGACCTCGCGTCCCAGCGCCTTGATTTTGTCGTGCGTCTCCAAGTTCTCGCGGGAGCGCTGCGGAGGCGGACGTGGGGGGGCGGGTGGGGAGGATCAGCGACCTGTCGCGGCTGGGCGCACTTCGGAGCACACGCTCGCCGTCGCGGAGCCGTAAAGCTCACCTGGATGAGAACGATGGAGGCACCCGACTCGGCGAGAGCGAGCGCCATTGCCTGGCCGATGCCTCGCGTCGCGCCCGTGACGATGGCTCGCTTGCCGCCGAGGCCGAACAGCTTCTCGAGGTAGCTGGACGAGTTGGACATGGTAAACTCTGGTCGTCGGAGGTGTTTGAAGGAGAGTTGGCGGTCGACGATGAGTAGAGGGCGAGTCGAGGGAGTTGAGGTTCAAAGATCTGACCACGAGCGGCTTCAGCGGCCCGGCCGCTGCGAGATTGCGTGGGTCCCGTCGTCAGCCGAACCGCTTTCCGGCGGCTAGCTAAAACCACTTCCTCTGTCGACCTCGCTCTGTCTTCCTCTCCACCACTTCCCCACCACCCCACCCCACCCCAACACCGACCTCCCCTGGTGAGCTCGAGCTCTGCGCAGCTGCTCCCCCACACCCCACGCGCCGAGAGCTAACGTCACCTGTTGCGCAGAACAGCACCAGTGAGGCTCTCCTGCTCAAGAGCTTCTTCGGGGACGCTAACAGCTCTCCACTCAGTGTCCGTTGTCGATTTCAACACACCTTACCCGCAAGGGCTCAAGGACTCCAAGTCGGACCTCATCAAGTCAATCGAGACCTTCCGCGTTCGCCCTCGATGGCTCTTTGTCCGCGTCGAGACCGAAAAGGGAATCGTTGGCTGGGGAGAGGCCACGCTCGAGGGTCACTCCGAGGCTGTCGAGGGCGCGTTCGCCGACTTCCGGTACGCGCTACCCCGCATGTGCCCCACATGAGCCCGGGTCCTGACTTGCGAGACCCGTCTTGCAGCGAGCGATTCATTGGATGGGACCCAGCCAACATTGAAGACATCTACCAGACCGCATACCGCCACCGCTTCTACCGAGGCGGCGAGGTTCTCATGAGTGCCATCTCTGGGTCGGTCTCCCCTCCTCCACTTCGCTCGGGACCACGAATTAAGCTTGATTACCTTGCTAGTCTCGACATCGCTCTTTGGGACATCAAGGGAAAGACGCTCGGCGTCCCCGTGTGGGAGCTGCTTGGTGGCAAGGTGCGCGAGCGCGCGAACGTCTACGGTCAGCTCGCCTTCAGTGTTCCGGTTCCGAGTGCCCTTTACTGATGCTGTGAATCATGAACCAGGCTGGATCGGAGGTGACAGGCCTTCCGACGTCCTCGCGCAGGCCAAGGAGCGCAAGGCTCAGGGCTTCACCGCGGTCAAGATGAACGCCGTCGAGTCTGTACGTCCTGTCCCCTCCCAATGTTCAGAACTGCCCTAACTGACCTTCAAAATGTTCAGCTGGCGTGGCTCGACTCGCCACACGCCCTCGAGGCGACCGTCCAGCGCCTGAAGGAGGTCAAGTCGATCGGCATCGACGTCGGACTCGACTTCCACGGCCGCGTGCACAAGACGCTCGCTAAGCAGCTCGCCCGCGCTCTCGAGCCCCACCAGCCTCTTTTCATCGAGGAGCCCCTCCTTCCTGGTCACGTCGAGGAGCTCAAGAAGCTCTACGCGCAAACGACCATCCCCATTGCTGTGAGCGTCGCCGCCGCGGATCTCGTTCACAACGCTGTTGAGCTGACTTTCAAGACTTTTTCAACCTAGCTTGGAGAGCGTCTTTTCACCCGCCAAGATGTCCGACCCTACTTCGAGGCCGGTTGCATCGACATCATACAACCCGACATCTCACACTCGGGAGGAATCAGCGAGACGCGCAGGATCGCCAACATGGCTGAGTGAGTCACTTTGTGCCAGGGCTGAATAAATAGAGTACCGGACTTTCACATTTCCTGCCCTGCTGACCTGCGGTCTCCCGTTCTTCTAGGACCTACGACATCGGCTTTGCGCCACACTGCCCTCTCGGACCCATCGCCTTCGCGGCTTCCCTTCAGCTGGGTTTCAGCACGCCGAACTTCCTCATCTGTGAGATGAGCTGGAAGATGCACTGTGCGACAATCTTTCCATCGTCGCCTTCGGCCACCGACTGACACCGCCACCCGTCGTGCCCGCAGACAACCTCACCGCCGACGGCAAGGGCCCCGATCTGTTCACCTGTAAGAGCTTTCGTAATATCCTACTCTGGATATCGGACTGACCTCGTCCTCCCTCTCGCAGACATGAAGAACCCAGAGGTCTTCGAGGTCAAGGAGGGCATGGTCTCGCTCCTCACCGGGCCCGGACTCGGCATCGAGATGAACGAAGAGCTCATCCGTCAAAACGCGGCCGACAACACCGACTTTTCGTGGAGGAACCCGACCTGGCGCGGACCGGACGGCGGCATCCGAGAGTGGTGAGTGTTGCGGACGGTAGATTCGCGGGGACGGACAGTACAGTGACTTGAAAGCCGGATGTGTGATATTCTCGAAGTCCCGTGTTCTCGAGATTGCATTCGTCATCCGCTTCTGCTCTATCGAGTGTGAACGCCCACTTCGCAGCTGCAGGAATCGCTCCGCGGATAATACTCGAGTAGTCTTCGCCCCCGGCGGTTTGAGCCTGCAGTAGGTAAGTCATACTGGATTGAAAAGTTTGCAATTGAAACGAAGTTCAAGGATTCCAGTCGCGGCGCAAAGAGATGGCGACGCCCTCGCGCCGGGAGTGCGCCGGCCCCTCGCTCGGCCTCTCAGCGTGCGGACCGTTGAGCGGCGCTCATCGTCGGACCACCAGCTTCCACGGTCGAGCAGCTGCTCTTGCTGAGCCGCCTACGCCACCCTTTCGAGCCAACCGCACCATCTTCCCAGCCCGGCCCGCTACTTGCCCACCCCACGCCCGAGCTCGCCGACACCCGCCTCGGCGCCACTCGCGTGCGAGACACCCGGCTGCCACAATGTCCACCACCACTACCACCTCTCGGTCCTCCGAATACTCGAAGGGCGTCCTCGAGTGCGTCTTGTCCCCTAAGTCCCCTAAACCTCGCGCTCGGCGTCTGACGCTTTCACACGTGCAGGTCCGAGTCTCACAACTCGACCAGTGCCATCAGTACGTGGGCCGGACCAGTCCAAAGATCGCTGGAAACTGACGACCACCTCGTCGAAAGTCACCGTCGCTGTAGTGGTTGGGTTCATCACTCTTGCCGTGACGGGCATCCTGCTCTTCCTGAAGATCACCCGAGGGCTCCGCGGTCGACGTGAGCGGCGACGTCGGAAGGACGCGCTCGTCAAGAAGCAGGGGTCCGAGGAGAAACTCAGCGCGCGCGAGCAGGCCGGGAGGCGCAAGGGTCGCGGCCGCAACGCGTTCGAGGAGGACGAGTGGGAAGGCGTCCCCGTGCGTTGGCCGGAACGACCAGCGTTCGAGATTCAAGCTGACCAGATGAGTTGTAGGCGTGACGACCGGCGAGGTCGAGTGGGGCAATCGACACCGAGGGCACGCCACGAAGGCCTGCGACGGACAGAGGGTCTTCCCAGACCCTTTTGGGGTTACAAATCGAGATGACGAGCAAATTTCAAAGCCTCTGAAGGTACGGACCGTTCACTTTGGCGGGACGATTGGCAAGAGCTGACCTGCTGCTCTGACCTGTTCCTCTTCGCAGCGCCCACTTGTCGGGTTCAGCGGGGCGCGAGATGCAGCACCGCGGCTCTTTCTCTGAGTGTCGCCACAAGCTTTAGATT
>ERZ1463038.318-NODE-318-length-15997-cov-13.308180_pt1 | contig 15997 bp, 26 predicted proteins | sample MGYA00564479_ERZ1463038 | MGnify/ENA primary metagenome ERZ1463038 (study PRJEB39244, sample SAMEA3635134) | Helicobacter pylori | study: EMG produced TPA metagenomics assembly of PRJEB11511 data set (Assembly of a 5300-year-old Helicobacter pylori...
AGTTCAGACGTGTGCTCTTCCGATCTCCTTCAGTCTCTTCCCGTGCGATCAACAAGATGGCTTTCGTACGAGCCCTTCAGAACGGGGACCTGCTCAAGGCGTTCAGGATCCACACCTACAGTGAGTCCAGCGTCGCGTCTACTCGGCACGCGAAGCCTAATCCTCGCCCCAACCAGACGACAGCTCGGCATGGGCCACAATCGCCTTCTCCCTTGTCGGTGCCGCCTACCTCGCGAGCTACCTCACCTCGTTCACGAGGATGCTGTTTGACCTCGCCCGGCCCGGAATCCCCGTTCGTCCAGGTGCTGCCGGTGGCGCGTGATCGCGCGCTCACGCTTCCGGCTCGCAGCTCAAGAAGTTTGGGGCGAAGAACGGAGCCTGGGCTGGTACGCTCAGTCGTTACACACGTCGGGAGCACACCATCTGAGACCCTGTTCTGAACAGTCGTGACGGGAGCGACTGCTGGCATCGGCCGCGACTTTGCGCTGCAGCTCGCTGGAGCCGGCTTCAACATCTTCCTCGCGAGCAGGACCGCGTCGAAGCTCGAGGAGATTAGTGCCGAGATTCGTAAGCGCCGTTTCCGGGGGCGCGGGCGCGCTGAGCGAGGACCCTGCGGGCTCACATCGTCATGTCGCAGTCGCAAAGTACCCCAAGACCAAGACACAGGTCCACGCGATCGACTTTGCGTCTGCCACCCCAGCGGACTATGCTGCCCTCGGACTCGAGCTGGACAAGCTCGACGTCGGAGTCCTCAGTAGGGCTTGCTTGCCTGTCTCCCGCGGAGGAAGCTCACCCTCGCTTGCGCAGTCAACAACGTCGGAAAGAGCTACGACGAGCCCATGTTCTTTCAGAACCTCCCGGACCAGGACCTTGCCGACATTGTCGAGATCAACGTGTGCGTCGCGCTCTCACCTCGGCCGACTGCCGCAATGCTGACCCCGTCGCGACCTCAGAAACGCGACGCTCAAGGTGACGAAGCTGGTCGTACCGGGCATGGTCGCTCGCAAGCGTGGCCTGATCCTCACCGTCGGCTCCTTCGCCGCTCTCATCCCGTCGCCGCTGCTCGCCGTCTACTCGGGCAGCAAGGCGTTCCTCCAGACGTGGTCCCAGGCGCTCGGCAGCGAGCTCGAGCCGTCGGGCGTCACCGTCGAGCTCCTCAACACGTACTTTGTCGTCTCGAAGCTGAGCAAGATCCGCAAGAGCTCCTGGATGATCCCCAAGCCGTCGACCTACGTCCGTGAGTCGACCCGCCCTTGCGCCTTCCTGCCTTCTCTCACTTGCGAAGGTTTTGCTTGAACGAGTGCTCACATTCACGTGTAGGCTCGGTCTTGGCTCACATTGGCGTCAACGGAGGCGCCGTCGGAAAGCCCTACGTCTCGACGCCGTACCACGGGCACGCACCCGTCCAGGTTCGCCAGGCCTTTTCTCGCTACAGGATCCGCAACTCTGACATTTTGAAACGACGCAGTGGGTCGTCGACAACCTCTTCTCGAACCGGTTCTGGATCAACTACAACCGGAAACTGCACGTCGACATCCGCGCGCGCGTCCTCAAGAAGCGCGAGCGCGACGCCGCCAAGGCGCTCAAGGGCGAGTAAACCAACATAGACGAACACAGGGTCCCCGGATGCAACTCGACGGCTTTCTTTCACCTCACATGAGCATCCTGAAGCTCTTCTGCATCGCCTGCGTGGCCTTGACCCGCTTCTCCTCGGGGCTCAGACCTCCTTCAATACTCTCTCCGCTCTGCAGACTCGCCGAGTCTGACACCTGTATGCTCGGCTCTTGGAAGTGCACCCTCGGCGGCGACGTCTTGACGCGGCGGCCCATAATGCGGCGGATGCTGTTGGCCGTCGCACTTCGCGCCGAGGCCGGTTGGCGAGGCAAGGGGACGGAGAGGTGCGAGGTGGAAGGGGATGGTGATGGATGGACTGGATGAGGGAGTGACGAGGTCGACGTCGAGTCGAACGACATGACCGACTGTCGTGGCGAGGACCCCGCGGAAAGTCGGCGCGAACGCAAGCCGTCGACGTCGCGGACTCGCGGAACCGAGAGCGTCGGCGAGGACGCGGGAGATGACGACTCGCGGTGTTCCACGGGCGCCTGTGCGTCGAGCTGGGTGCGTGTCGCGCCGGGTGGTCGCGACGACTGGGTGCCGAAGGGGAGCGAATGATCGAACTCGAGTGGGCGCAAATGGATCGGGAGTGTCTTGGTGCGGGGCGAGGGACCGAACATGGATCCAGGGTAGGGCGAAGGACCGATTTTCGACGCGACGCGCGGTCGAAAATCGCGCAGGTCGTCGGAGGACGAAGCGGAGGGCGACCCAAGCGTGGAGTGCCATTCATCGCCAGTGGTTGTAGGGGACTCGGAAACTCGGTCTGAATATGTATTGGATGCGTCTTGAGTTGAGTCTGCTTCCGCTTGTGTAGGGTAGGCGGGGCCGTTCGTGGGAGTGGTTGTCGCGAGCGGAAGTGAGGATGAGCGTTGGATTGGTCTCAAGAACGAGTTTGATGGTGTAGATGTTGGTGTTGGAGAATCATGATTGTGGTTGAGTGTGGGAGAAGATCCGTGATGCCGGAAGCGGCTTGGCGGTGGAGTAAATGGCGTGTCGGGGGACGACGGTTCGTCGTCGCCGAAGTTTGACTCGTCGTCTGGGTCAAGAAGGGATGGCTCTCCCTCCCAGACATCATCACTCTCTAGTATAAGCCCTGACTGGGTGTGTGGCGATGATCCCGACGGTGCCCACGAAGACGAGCTCGAGGCAGCGACAGCCAGCCGCCTCGCGGCGTCGAGGTGTCGCTGAGCTTGACGAAAGTGGTGCGCCGCTGTCCACGCAGAGTCTCAGCTACCGAAATTCTCTCTCTGTACCTCCGTCCCTACCGATTTCCGCGTCGGTCGTGCCACGCTCCCCAGCCTGAGCCCGCCTCCAGCCCTCGACGTCGTACTTTGAGTTGTTCGCCACCCCGGGCAGAATCAAGTCTCGCTCGTCCTCATCCTCGCTCGGGATGTGCAGTACCTCTGGAAAGGAGTACGAGGGCACTCCTGCGCCGACGGCGCTGGCGAACTCGTCCCTTTCCTGTCGCCGGGGCGACCACGTTGGAGTCATCGCGCGCGCGGCCGACGTCCCGGCGGCGGCGGTCTCCGAGTCAAAGTCGTCGCTGAGGGTGAGCGCATCGAAGGCGATCGAACGAGCTGCCGACGTCGTCAGGAGATTTTCGGAAGCTGCTGAGGGGTCGACAAGAGGGGGTTTGTAGAGCAGCGCTAGCGATGAGCTCCGCGGAGCAGGCTGCGGCAAGGCGTCCATCGGCGGTGCGGACGCTGTCGGCACGCCTGGCACCGGGAGCGGACGTCGACGGGGTGTCGGGGTCTGAGATCCATCCGTGGTGCGATACGTTGGTGCAGGCGACGGGGCAAAGCGCGGTGGAGGTGCCATGTCCGAGTCGCTCTCGCCCCACGAGCCCGGAGCGCGTCTGAACGGAGGTCTCCGAGGCGAGGGCTGGGCGTATTGGGGAGGACAGGTGGGAAAGTATCTTTGAGCTCCCGCATTCTGGTCCGACTGCACGGGTGGGAGATGGGACGAAGAGAAGCACGCTCGATCTCAGCTCGGCCAACGGACGACGCGCCCCTTTTGGGCGGAGATGCTGGTCAGACAACGACTTGGTTCAAGTCAAGTCCATTCGTACTGCAAGTTTTCCTTTCGGTCATCAAGTTCATTCCACAGTCTTCGCGAGAACGCATGGATGTGCAGGATCGCGCTCCAGCTCCAGGAGTCCATGCTGACGAAGACTTGCGGGCCCTCCATTCGCTGACCCCATCCCACCATGAGCTCTGAGCCAGATCAAATCACGGTAACACCTGACGGCTGCGTGGAGACGCCCTCGGATCACATGCCGCGTGAGCAGGACGCGTCGGCGAGCCCGAGTACAAGCAGCCTGATCGGTGCGGGCGAGGCTGGCGATCCGCGCAAGGCAAGACGAGAGCTGACACCTGTTGTACACACAGGATTTCTCGATAGTCTGTTCTTGAGGTCTCTCAACGCAGCAGCGGTCCCCCTCCCACTTCTGTTTCCAATCCCGGGTCAGTCATGAGGTCGTCGATGGATACGGAGGTTGACACTTGTGGTTTACAAGACGCTCCTAGGATCATTCGTATGCTTATATCATCACACTCGCCAACTGTCGCTCTTGAACCAACACCTGCGCTCGCAGGCACGGTTGGCCACCGACTTGCGAAGCAAAAGCTCGAGCTGAACGAGATCATCATTCGCGACTTGAAGAGGTGAGGGAGTCTGAGCGTAATTATGGGCTCTGTAATGAATGTCTGAAGCTGGTACGAGTGACACTCTTCTTGGTAGCGTCGTGCGAGCGCAAGGAGCGGCGCTCAAGGACAAAGATGCCGAGATCGCAATCGCCCTTGCGACGATCACGCAGCTGAAAGAGTGACAATTCTAGATCACAAGGTGTATAATTGAAGCTGGCTGAAATCATCATGGCGGACAGGGAGATCTGTGAGCTGCAAAAGCGCAACGTTGAGCCGACGGCAGTGGGACAAGTACCCTCTGTGTCTCACCGTAAGTCAGGTGCTCGGAGAGTCCCACTCCCTGATAACAGTTGGTCTATTCTCAGGGGAGAACTCCCCTGATGGCTGGGTTGACGAGTCCTGGAGCGAGGACGAGTGAAGGCCGCGTTCGCGAGGGAAGCCGGGGCGGGGGTCGGTTTCCGCCTGTGTACGACACAAGAGTCGAGAAGGGCGATCCCAGTCTGGCAGTCTTTTCATACTCGGCGGAATCGTGCGAGCACCCGAGTTGCAATGGGTCGATGAATGCGGCGCGTCGGCTTCGAGTCTTGGAGCCTGTGCAGACGCTGGGCGTCCCTCTCGCGAACGCCACACGCGAGTGAGTACAATCTGGAATACCAGACGGGATCCACCACCTTGGCACCAGCATTTCAGCTATGGTCTCACAACACGCGTCGCCACACGCCCAGCGGAGCGGACTCGATGTCGGGAGGCCGCGGCCTTCCAACGCCACGCCCCCGACATGCCTTCCCTCCCCTGAGTAAATAAGACGCGTCGGCTTCAGTCCGCCAAAACATGTCTTGCCGCGTGGCTTGAGTAACGATGCTGAAGGTTGAGCGCTGAGCCTCGCAAGTCGAACAAGCGATGCAGAGCGAACGCAACGACGACGCTCGGCCGGCCGCTCGCCTTCGAAGCTGCGCGTGCGGCTCATAATGTCCTCGCTGGCATGTCAGCGGTCCAGCGGGCGAGCTTCAATATTCTTCAGGTGGTCGCTCATGTTGTGCGTGTAAGTTGATAAGGAGTGCTGGACAGCAGGCGAAAGGATCGCCGGTTTTCTAGTCCAGCCGCACGCGACGCGATTCGTGGCCGCTAGTTGGTCCACTAGGCGTCTGATCAGCACTATGGTTCTGGCTCCGGGCCGAATCAACACTCTTCCCTCCCTTGAACGCAGACGGTCTGTTCGAACCGTCAATCACCTGCGAACGACGCGCACGCGCCAAGATGAGTTCGCACGATTGATCGAAGTGTCTCAGGGACCCCCCCCCGCAGATTCGTCGGACGCGTCCTCCGGCGCGGATCTCTTGACTTTCGGACCCCCCTCCGCGTTCTCCCCCCACCCTCGTTCGACCGCGTGGTCTACACGGACGTGTGAATCCGTCAGCCCGCCACCGCCACCGGCCGCGCCAGGCCTCCGTCGCTCGCTCAGCCACCGACCCGGGTCATTCCTTCGCCGCCCCTGCGACCATGCTTGGCGCCATCATCCTCCCGATCGTCCTCCTCGCCTCGTCTTCAGTCGCACGATGGTCACCGTCAGGCCAGCCCAGCAGCATCGTGCCAGGCGCGTACATCATCCAGGTCGACTCGGGTGCGCTCGTGAAGCGCGGGCTGTCCCTCGGCGAGGTAACGTGCTCTCCGAGCCCAGAGGCCGAGCCCCAGTTGCTGACTGCGTTCTCTTGTTTACAGACGGTTACCAGCGTACTTGGACAAGTCGAGGACTCGGGCTTTTCCTACACCGTGCGCCAGGAGTTCCAGGGCGGGGACCTCTTCCAAGGCGCGAGTATCAAGGTCGACATCGGCGTCTCCGCAAGCGATCTCCTCCAAATCCCTGGAGTTCAGGTGCGAACATGCAACTTGGGGGAGCTCGCGTTCAGCTGGAAAGTTGACTTTGCCGCTCGCTCCTCCGCAGCGCGTTTGGCCCGTGCGACGGTACCCGCGTCCCTATACGCCCCGAACGGACGATGGAGCAGGAGGCGCGGTGGGCGGAAATCCTGTCAGCGGAAGTGCTCTGTTGGCCGGCGCCACGCCACAGGCCATCAGCTCAAAGTTGCTGCTGCCGGCGCCGCAGGCGATCGTCAAACGCGCGACCGCAAGTTACGCCAATGATACGTTCGGGCCTCATATCATGACGGGTGTGAACAACACGCATGCCGCTGGACAACTTGGAAGTGGAGTGCTGGTACGTTGGCGCCTTCTGGTTCGGCGGGCCCGCCCTGATGACTCTATCAACAGGTCTGCATGCTCGACTCTGGTTCGCTATTCTCGTCGCTGTATCGTGAACATGGCGGGGACTCTGACATAAACTACTGCAGGCATTGACTACCTTAACCCCATCCTCGGCGGGTGCTTCGGCCCTGGCTGCCATGTCTCCGTCGGCTACGATTTGGTCGGAGACAACTACAATGGCGACAACTCGCCGGTGGCGGGCCCCGATCCCTGTAAGGCTCTACGTAGGCCACTCTTTACCCTTTCTTATGCTCTGGATTACGGCAGACGCGACTTGCGATCCTCACGGCACGCACGTTTCGGGCATCGTTGGTGCCCTGGCGAACAACTATGGCCTCTCGGGCGTCGCTCCCCAGGCGAGCCTTGGAATGTTTCGGGTGAGACCTCAGTTTTCCCGAGCCGCAAGCACACGGGCTGACGCGCTTCCCCACAGCTTCTTGGCTGCACCGGCGGCACGACCGACGACGTCGTGCGCACCGCACCAACTGATCGTAGCGAAACCTGCTCACGCTGAACGCGCAGATCCTCCAAGCCTTGGTAAAGGCGATGCAGGCGGGGTGTAACGTCATCAACATGTCGATTGGCGGACCTGCCGGGTGGCTCGCGAACACACCGGCCGAGCTCATGGTCGACGTCGCGACTGCGCAGGGCATCTTCACCGTTGCTTCTGTTGGCAACGAGGGACAAGAAGGTCCTTGAATGATCTCCAGTGCGAATGGCGCAGCAGCTGACGTTCCCCTGTCGACAGGCCTCTTCTACGCCGAGCAGCCAGCTTCCTCCGCGACTGGGACTGGGGCTGCTTCAGTGTGAGCCACCTCTGTCCAGGCTTCAACACTGGGAACTTTTGACAAATATGACCTCAAACCAGTGCCGTCCGTGATCTTCCGGCGTACAACGCCACCGTTTTCGGCTTCGATCCCGTCCCGTACCTCTCGCCGAAGCCGTTCAACGCCACGGGGTCCGGTTACCGCCTGTACTTCACATCACAGAACGTCTCCACTACAAACGACGCGTGCAACCCCCTGCCGTCGGGAACCCCCAATCTTGCGCCGTACATCGTCATCGTCCAGCGCGGAACCTGCGGCTTCGTCGTGAAGTACGCCAACATCGTCGCGGCAGGAGGGTGCGTTCTATTATTCGAAAGACGGGGAGCCATCAACTCACCGACTGGCCAACAGTCGTATGGTGCTGCTCTACAATTTCGCCAACGCGACTCAGGAACTCTACCTCGACAAGGGGACTTCGGGCCTCGACGCTCTCGCCACCATGCGATACCAAGACGGGCTCAAGGTTCGCCTTTCCCCACAGTTGGAAGATCTTAGCGAGCTCGTACTAACATCAAAGTATCCATCAGCTCCTCAACACGTTCGTAGCGAACAACGGGCGCGTCGTAATGAAGTTCCCAGCCAGTCCCCTGGTGCCCGGCATCTTCGACAACATCGTTGGAGGCATGGTATCGTGCGCTCACACCTCTCCATCATCTCGGGTCGAATGCTCAGACAGCTTTGATACGATGTAGGCCAACCTCCAACTACGGTCCCACTCTCGACCTCTTCGGCCAGCCGACCTTGAGCGCGCCCGGCGTCAACATCGTCTCGACGTTCCCGCTGAACCTCGGAGGACTCGGAGTCGATTCGGGAACCAGCATGGCTTCTCCTTTCATTGGTGAATACTCTCTCTGATCGACTTGTATGAGCTCATGGTCACTGACAGCGCTCACTTCGCAGCCGGAGCTGCCGCGGTGCTCATGTCCGCTCGCGCCTCAGAGGGTCTCTCGGTCGCCCAGATCAAGGGCCTGCTCTCGACCACATCACAGATCTACGTCTCTACGCAGAACCCGGCTTCCGCTTTGGTGACCGTTCCGCTTCAGGGCTCTGGTACGTCTCACACCAGATGGCGGCTGAACACGCGGCTGACGGCTCCGTCGCAGGTCTGATTCAAGTCGACCTCGCACTGGCGGCCAAGACCTTCATCAGCCCCTCTGTGCTCCTCCTGAACGACACCACGTACCTCAACAACGTCCAGAGTATCACGATCACGAACCAGAACCCTTACACGATGTGGTACACGCTCACGAGCGCGGTCGGTCAAGGGCGGGGTCTGTACGGCTCGGTCAGTCCTGTCTACCTCTTCATCTCAGTGAACGGGTAACTGACGTTCGTTTCGAACACGTCCAAAGTCGAGCAAAATCTTGCCCGCCCTCGCGCCACCAGTGGTCGCAGCGGCACAAGCCAGCGTCGCCTTCAGTCGCAGCCGCATCCAGGTTGCCGCGGGAGCCTCTGTGGTATTTGTTGCCACGATCACGCCACCCTCACTATCCGCTGCCGATGCGGCGCTATACCCAATCTACTCGGGTTGGATCCGCCTCAACGGCGCTCCTGCGAGCGGCGTCTTTTCGGAATTTTACACCGGTGAGCAGTCTAGCCCTATGCGCCTTTCTCCGATATGTGTCCTAACGTCTACAATCTCTCCAGTTCCCTACTTTGGCATCAGTGGCTCGATGTTCAACGTGCCGAGTAGGTGGCGTTGGCGCACCGCGACGGGCTTCCATGCTGACCTCGCTCCGCAAAGTCATCGACACTTCTACCATCATCAATGGCCCCGGATACGCATACCCGTTCATCGCCACCCCAGACGACATCCAGCTCCAAGCGACGGCGTATACATTCCCGGTCGGACCTCTCGTCCTCACTCGCTTTGCCAGTGCGTCGTCCTCCGACTTTGCCGAACCCACTTCGGTGCTAACAAGATGTCAAATCTCTAGTGGGAAGCCCTTACATCAGCATCGACCTCGTCGCGGCCAACATCAGCTTCACCGGCACAATCTCGACCAACAACAACGGACCGACGTCGCGCTCCAAGCGCCACTCGATCCCAGCGTCGACCTACCAGGACCGCATGACCCAGAGTCGGAGGGAGAGGACTCTCTTCAGCAGCGTCCCTGTTATCGGCAACATCTACAACGCTGGGTACCAACCACGCGACGCGCGCGTGACGAGCTCGTCCGTCGACCAGGAGAACCAGTTCAACGGGACCTACACCACCGGGAACTCGACCGGGACGGCTGCGAGGGGAGTTCCGTACCGCATCCTCGTTCGGTGAGTCTCCCTTCCACATCGTTGCTGAGCAGGTGCTGAGTGGGCGCTCACTTCGCAGGGCCTGCAAGATCACCGGCGACGCACGGTTCGAGGATCAGTACGAGAGCTGGCTCTCCCCCTCTTTCTCATATACGCCGTGAGAGGGACGTCTCTGTTGTCTGGGTCTTGTAAGCGGAAGTGAGAGTAGGGGGTTCTGGGTCGCCCGCCATCAGGCGGCGGGCGTTTGTGATGGGGCACGGCACCCGTAGATTCTCGGCGTGTACATACTGCTGTGATTGGAAACCCACCTTGCAGAATCCTGCCGCGCGGCTTGGCTTTGAGAGTGGCGGCGGAAGTTCGTTTTTGGGTTTCGAGTGGCGCGCACCGAGGACCGTATGCGGTGATTGCCCGGACCTTTTGCCTCGCATTCCAACAGCCTCATACACACCCCGGACAGAACCCCAAGGCGGTGTGCACAAGGACGTCGCAGTCGAGGCAGAAGTGGTTCCGGCACGTCTTGCACGCGTAGCGCCCCGTCGGCGAGAGGGACGACGCCGTCGTGCTGGGGACCTGGAGCACCGTCGAGAGCGTAGTCTTGAAGGGAAATGTGCACGAGTAGCACGAGGAAGGGTAAGGGTTGTCGGAAGGTCTGAGTGGGGGAGCGTGAGCGAGCTGGATGGTGCGAGGCAAAGTGGCCGCCGTACCCGTTCACTTGATCAAAGTTGCTGACCTAGTGGGGGTCTGGGTCAGTCACAATGATTATAAAGCAGAGGGGTAAGGCGTACGGGGAACAGGTGACGATAACTCCGCGCGAGGTGCGGCGAGCTGACGACGGTCAGCCCGCATACGCGGCACTCGGTCGGGACGTCGCAGATCCGGCTCTTGCACCGCGGGCAGGTGTAGCCCGTGTTCTTCAGCTTCGAGTGGCACGAGCACAAGCCCGGGTAGGGCGACTGGACGAGCGCGGGGAAGCCCATGAGCATGAGGTCGGACGAGTTGGTCGGCCCGACGGACGACGGCGCGCCGAGGACGTTCGTTTTGGACGAGGCGAGCGTCGGGGGCGGGGACACGAACTCGAAGAGCAGCTCGCGGAGGGAGAGCTCGTCTTCTTTGACGACGCGGTACGTTCCTGCGCGCCGGGTCAGCGTCTCGGGCTGGGGAGCATCGACTGGCGACCGACCTTTTGTGCGGGTGCAGATGTCTTTGCAGATCCGCATCTCTGCCGACAGACCAATAATATTGACTCGTATTCTGGGGAGGGTGCTTAAAGTTGAGACTCGACACCTGCGGCCGCCATTGGGAACCGACGAACCGGTCTTTTTCTGTTGCGTCGATCGTGGTGTGAATGTTGCCAGGATCGCACGTCGTCAAGGATCCCAGAATGATGATGACCTCCCTTGACCCGTGTGGTGGAAGGTGTCTGCGCAGATGTTCAGGATCGCGCTATCCCTCAGTCACGCGAGCGAGGCGACGCACGAGAGACCCGACCGAGCCATCTCTAGGATGTTCTGCAAGCTGGGCTCGCCTCGCGGCTCAAGCTTCTTTTTGTTCGCGAGCGACTTGAGGTGGTCCACCGGGTTCCCTAGTGACGACAGCTCAGCTTCCGCATCGACGCCGCTGCGACAACCGGGGCTCACCACTCAGCGGGCTCAGCCGCTCCACCGAGCCATCCCGCGAGACCATGATGGCCATCTGACTGATCGGGTTTTGGTCGAAGAACTCTGTCACGAATTCCTGCGAGGCCCGAGTCAGGATCCTGATCCGAGTGGCGCGCAACGGGCGGACGCACGCGGGCGTATTGGAGCGTGAGGTCGAGCCAGGGGAGCTTGAAGTCGCGCACGAGCATGGCGAGCGAGAGGTCGAGCACGAGGTAGACGTGTCGAATGATGCCTCGCTGGATCGAGGTCGTGTCCCTCACCACCCTGCGCTGCTGCCGTCAGCTCGCCCGCCTGAACGCGTGCTTGCTCGCAGACGCACCGCTTGTTCTTGCCACTGAGAAGCAGGTCGCTGACAGCACTCTCGAGGCTGCCCTGGGCGTCTTCCCTGACCGAGTCCCAGGTGTGCTCAAAGGTGCCCTCCCACGCCTTGCCTTTGCCTTTGCCCTTGCCGCCGATCGTCTTGGTGCCGCTCTTGGGCGCCTTGTCCTTCGGCCCCCGCTTGGCCCCAGGTGGCCGTCGAGCTCGCTTCGGCCTCCCCGCGCCCGTCGACGGGCCCGCGTCCGAGTCATTCGACTCGACGTCCGACTCGGGCTCGTCCGCGCCAGAGTCGGACGAGTCGCCGCCAGCACCGGCGTCGATGAAGTCGTCGTCCTTCCCTCGGCGCTTTGAGCTGCTCATCGTGGCGAGATGCGGGCCGCAGACGTACTGGCGACGCGACGCTCCGTTCTCTCTCTCCTCGGCCTAGAGCCCCTGGAAATCATTTTCATCTTTTGGACGTACCCTTCCCCAGCCACTCTATCTAACCAACCAAGACCTGACTCGACAAGTCGCTCGAAAATCTGTCAGTCAGTGGAGCGGCCACGCGAGCGGCGCGGCGTCGGCGGACGCTTCGGCCGAACGCTGTCGTGGGGCCGCAGCCGAGTCCGCCTTCGCCTCTTGCCTTCGTACGCACCGCTCGACTCTTCTCATCAAGTGGAGTCCCTTGCGTACTTCTACACACCACCTCCGCGCACGATGAGCGTGTTCTCGTCCTCAACAGGAGCCGTCGGGAAGCTGAGCGACGCCGATGCCGAGGCGTACCTACGCCGTAAGCCCTGTCGAGTCCTTTAGAGCCCAAGCAGAGCCGTTGCTGTGCAGACACGGTGCGAGATCCAACCGCTTACACGCCTCACGCGGCCAGGTCTCAACCTCCCCACTTCGCTCCTCGCGGCCCGGCCGTCCCTTGATCTCCTACGCCAACTCGAGCTCGCACAACTGCTTTCCGTCCCCTTTGAATCGACCATCCTACACGTCCCCTCGTCCGCCTGGACCGAGGACCCCGACCGCGCGATCCAGCTCGGCGAGAGTGGCGAGTCGGTCGCCCTCGGCGAAGCCGCCTTCGACCGCATCGTCCGCGAGCGCAAGGGCGGCTACTGCTTCTCGCTCAACTCGGTATTTGCCGCACTCTTGCGGCACTGGTTCCGTGTTTCGGACGTCGCCGCGCGCGTTTATGGGCACTTGGACCAAGACCCGGCCGCGAAGGGGTGGAGCTGGGCGCCGACGAGCCACCACGTCCTGATCGCAGGCTGGGACGGCGAGGAGGGAATGTGGATACTGGATGGTGGATTTGGGGGTGGGCAGAGCCCGTACCCGTGCGTCGTCCTCCTGGCGTCAGACGGTGGCGAGAGCGCTGAGCGCCTCGGAGGTAAGAATGCTGACGACTTGACTTCGACCAGGATCCCGCTGCAGGATGGTGGGCAGCCTGCACTGGGAGAAACACCCTGCCCTCGGTACAAAGTCCTCCACTCGGCTCTTCCGACCAACGACCCCGCCCCCGCCCCATCGACGCTCGCACTCGACGAACCCAAAACCTGGACGTGCTACCGAGAGGTCACGCCTCCCGCCGGCCCCACGTTCTGGTCTCCATATTATACCTTCCTTCTTCAAAATGTCGCCCATCCCGACTTTATCGTCATGAACCACTACAACAGCACCCACCCGTCCGCGGTCTTCAAGAACTTCTTCCTGTCGACGAAACTCCACGAGGACGGGTCTCGAACGACCCTTTACTTCAAGGAGCCCATGGTCGCGGAAAATGGCGAGATGAAGGGGGAGAGGTGTGCGAAACTTCAGCGGACCTCGCTGGCGGGGACGAAACTCAGGGAGGAGTGGGTGGCGATGAAGGTGAGGCCCATCAAGGCGGTCCTCGAGCACGACTTTGGCTTCGTGTTTGGGTGAAAGCACAACACATTGTTCATCGCTCTGTGGCTCAGAGAGAGTCGTTCCGCCCACGCTTTTGGGAGACGCCAGCGAACCCGGGGAAGCGCACCTCGCCGACCAACCGCTTCGTGACGGCCTCCATCTCGTCCACGTTGGCGAGCACGGCAGCGAGTGCGAGGATGGCGGTGGCGTACACTGCGAATCGCTCGTCCTGGGCGAGTGAAGACGCGGTCAGCGGGTTTCAGCGAGGCTTGGAAGTCGGCGCACCTTGAGAACATCGAACGTGAGGCGAGTGCCGATAGCGGCGCCCTCGACCTTGTGGTGCAGCGAGTCATCATCACTGTCCTTTTCAGTGTCGGTCGTTGCCCTCGAGAGAGTCGGGCGAGAGGCGCGGTGGTGCCGCCGCTTCTCTTCGTGGTACAGAAGGCGGTCGAGGAGCGGGCCAGGCGTGGTCTCGGGGAGGGGAGACCCGAGGCGCAACGCCATGGCGATCTGATCAGGGTTCTTTGTGTCAGAGAAATAACCGAAGCCGCAAAGGGAATCCGCTTACCAGAGCCAATGAGGAAGTGACGTCCGTGATCTGGGTGGCGCGATGGATCAGCTGTGGCTCGAGGACAAGGCCGAAGAAGGACGCACCAAGTTCGGGTTGAGGAAAGCAGTCCTGGTGACAAGGAGTCTCCGCCAGGTTGGGTCGAGGTGGATGAGCGAGAGCCCCACCTGCGAAAGAGCGCCGACGACGGCGAGCTGCCGCTCCAGCAACTCGCTGTACTCGCGCTCGGGCCAGTCGCCTCGCAGGGAAACCTCGAATCCGGCCTGGGATATACTCGTCTTGATGCCCTTCAGCTTGACGTAGAGCGCGAGCATGCGCGCGCGAGACCGCTTCTGCATCTCGACGCTGAAGGGCGACGGGTCGGGCGCCGCGACGCTCGCCGCTTTCTCGCCCTTCTCACCGCTCAACACCGCCTCGTCGATGTGTTCCTCGCGAAGCCACGATCCGACGACGCCGGCGTAGAGCCTCCCGACCTCCTCGATGCACGTTGCGTGCGTGCGGCGTACGACGAGACGCGCGGAAGTCGGTGTAGGCAACATCATAACGATCGTCGCAGCAGCCCTAAAGTTCCGAGATATGAGAAAGTGCTCGAGCGTATGACGCTCAGATTCACTCACATGCCTATCGTGACCAGTAGAGCCCGTCGCCAGGCTATACTGACTCCAACTCCGGCGTTGCCCACGGTCGCGATATGCCTGTGCACGGAGTGGACTCAAAGGAGCGATCCAGCAGATATGTATATTAAGGGTTGTCGCTCACGCATCATCCCAGCTATATCCAACCTGCGGAGCGAATGACATTAGACCGGTATCGGAGGAGCGACGGTGGCGGGCTTACGACGAGAACTGTAGTGATGGCTCCCATGACGCTCGCCTGCATGTATTGGGGCGGCCCGTAGAGTCGTATGGCGAGTGCTGGAATCATAAAGACAAAGAAGGCGGCGCCAAGTCCCGGTCGACTGCCGGATCCGCGCCCGGCGCCGATGTCTGCACCGCAGAGGTCAGAGTCCTGGCCCACAACTTGGAACCGAAAGCACGCACACCAGATCAGCATCCCGTATACGAGGCCTATAACTGTCCCGCAAAACTTCTGGACAGATTGGGAAAGTTGATCGCCGGAATACACCGCCAAACCTATCGAACAAAGAGTGAGCGAGCGCTCCGAGACGGCACAAGAGAGAGAACGAGCCCGTCTGTGCCATGATAAGAGCCCAGAGCCCCTTCTCCGTATACGTAAAGCTGGCGTCCATCGTAGTCAGTGGTCTCGCCCACGCCATTAAATGAATGAGTGCTCACTAAGCGCTGCTCGGGAAGATCTGGGGAAGCCAGACAAGGACCGAAATGGTGGCGTATCGAATGGCGTAGATGGCTTCGGCAGTGTGGAGCCATATGCCAAATTTGTAGACTTTGACGCTGAAGCGCTGCCGCCCGTTCCTCGCCGTCTTCGCGTCCGGATCCAAGCCTGACAAGCAACGAGGTCAATGAGTGTTGGCCATCAAAAGAGAGAGGTGGAAACAAGTATACCAGCACTGCCGAGAGCATCGGCCACCTCTGCGGCATCCTCCGATTTCTCGCTCTCGTCGTCCGTGCCGACTTGTTCGATGGCGTCCGGGTTCCCGTTCTCCGCCTCCCCACTCACGGCTGCACCTACTCCCTTCCCACCCCGCAGCAGGTGCCCAATCTTGCGAATCCCGCTGGGGAACCAGACCTTGTTGACTCGTCGTTTCCCCTCGAGCTCGTGCAGGTGCTTGACGAGCTGGAGCTGGACGTCGGCGAACCAGATGAGGTTCGTGATCGCCGCAAAGCACAGGAAGAGCGAAGCCGGCGAGAAGTGCATTGGCGCGTCCGGGTCCTCGTCCGGGGTCCTGATGAGCTCACCCGTCGCGTCGAAGGCGTCGCGAAAGGGAGCGCAGAGCTCGGTCCGACCGTTCGCTCGGAACTCGGCGAGGGTGGCTTCGAGGAGATCGGAAGAGCAAACGTCTGAACTCCAGTCACC